>Ga0182742_1003703_pt1 | contig 14621 bp, 13 predicted proteins | sample eDN5th37CBELigMG_FD_128880 | JGI IMG/M metagenome (GOLD analysis project Ga0182742, IMG submission 128880) | Enriched Miracle-Growth compost microbial communities from Emeryville, California, USA - eDNA 5th pass 37_C BE-Lig MG (version 2)... ... | reverse complement strand
GCTTGAAACAGTACAAAGCATTTCAAATATGATTGATATTCATTACATCCGTCAAAAAGAACCAAAGGGACTAGGACATGCGATTTTATGTGCGCGTAAGTTTATTGGGGATGAACCGTTTGCTGTTCTGTTAGGGGATGACATTGTTCAGGCCGAAAAACCTTGCTTAGCGCAACTAATGGATGAATATAATAAGCGTTTTTCATCCGTCATTGGGGTCAAAAGAGTACCAGAAACTGAAACACATCGGTATGGAATTATTGACCCAAATGAATCAGACGGCCGGATTTTCCAAGTGAAGAACTTTATTGAAAAGCCTGCACCTGGTACAGCTCCATCGAATTTAGCGATTATCGGTCGATACATACTAAATCCAGAAATCTTCATGTTCTTGGAAAAACAAGAGGTTGGGGCTGGAAATGAAATCCAATTAACAGATGCAATTCAACAGCTCAATAAAATTCAACGCGTGTTTGCTTATGAGTTTGAAGGAAACCGTTACGATGTCGGAGAAAAGCAAGGCTTTATTGAAACGACTATCGAGTTTGCATTGCAACGACCTGATCTTCGTGATGAGTTATTGCGGTATATGGAAGAGAAATTAGAACAATATACTAAATCACACTAAATAAAAAGCCTGGAATGAGGGTTGCTCTCATTTCAGGCTTTTTTAAGTATAACTGCGTCTCTCTGTGTTAGTTTAATCCGTTTTAAACTTATATCTCATTACCGCTGCCAGCCCTGCACCATGGTTAAAATCACCATTGGTAATCAGTGATTTCAATTTCTTCATACTGACTTTTTGGACCTCGATTTGTTCGCTATTTTCCAATTGTTGTGAGGTCGGTGTTAATCCAGCGGCAGCAAATAGGAAAATCTCTTCACTTGTTGAACCAGGGGAAGGGTAGAAGCTTCCTAGTTCAAGCCAATGCTCAGCACTATATCCTGTTTCTTCTTCTAGTTCCCGCTTGGCTGTGTCTAACGGGGAAGGGTCACTTGGATCAATTGCTCCAGCTGGTAACTCCCATTGCCAGCTTTTTAAGGCATGACGATATTGTTTTAAACAGAGAATGTCATGGTCAATTGTAATCGGGAGAATACAAACTCCTTTGGCAAACTGTAGGTAAGAGTATGTTTTCTCGTCTCCATTCGGGAGGGTAACCTCGTCCACAATGACCTCAAAACGATCTACTTTTTGAGTGGTTGTTTTGTTTATTTTCCAAGTCAAAATCTTATTCACTCCTATAAACACTATAATAACGAACAAAAGGTGGTTTAGCCTGTTCCCTGGTTTAATCCTTCAACGCAATCTTTTAAGGAATAATTGACTTTTATCATATTGTTAAACTCAGCTACCAAAACAGGATCAAATTGTGTGCCAGCACAGTTTTTTAACTCTTCAATGGCCTCTTCAAAACTTTTCGTCTTTTGATAAGGACGCTCCGTTGTCATCGCATCAAACGAGTCGAGGATGCAGAGAATCCGGGCAAGTTTTGGGATATTGTCACCCTTTAATCCATAAGGATAACCGTTTCCATCATACCGCTCATGATGGAGTTCAACAAGTGGAATTAAGTCTGAATGGGTTTTATCGGTCGATATAATCTCTTTCCCCCAGGTTACATGCTTTTTCATGATTGCCCATTCGTCTGGGTCAAGTTTGCCTTTTTTACTCAAAATCTCCCGTGGAATTTCAAGTTTCCCGATGTCATGAACGAGTGCTCCGAGCATGAGAGTTTTCCGTTCCTGATCATTTAATTGAAGCTTTTTCGAAAAATCGATGGCATATTGATAGACGCGTTTGCTGTGACGATACGTATAAACATCTTTTGATAAAAAGATTTTAAGTTGCTGTTCAGCTTCCGCTATATCATTTTCAAGGTTAAGTGATTGTTGAGCCGAATAATCAGATTGATGACTGTAGATCCGCACCATATTTTTCCCTTGATCTTTTGCATTATATGCGGCCATGTCTGCCTTATTTAGAAGCGCTGACGCATCATACGTTTCTTTTTCCCATTCGGCAATTCCTCCAGAAAACGACAAACACCCATAAGGCAAGATCTCTACGCCATCAAAGGGAGTGTTATTTGTCTTTTTCCGAAGTTGGTTCACAAACGTCATCGCCTCGGATTGAGGAGTATTCGGCATAATGAGGGAAAACTCCTCGCCACCATACCTTGCCACAAGGAAGTGATTCTCCTCTGCTTCCATTTTTAATAGATTCCCAAACTTCTTCAAAAGTTGATCCCCTTGAAGATGACCATATAGATCATTGTATTTTTTAAAATCATCAATATCTAAAATTGCGACACTTAGTGGTTGTCCAGTTTCTCTAGCAATCCTAACTTCTTTCTCTAAATGTTCTTTAAAAGCCCCGTGGTTATAGAGCCCTGTTAAGTCATCAATATTAGCTTTATGGGCTACCTCTTTGTATAGTTCAAAATGCTGTCTGAAGGCTTGTGAAAGTAAATAGGTAATACAGATAAATAGAAACAAACCAAATAAATTTTGTCCATGAATAAGGATTAACAGAACTAAAGACAGCAATAACATACTTAAATAAGTTGCAATTGTATCTTTAAGCATTCCTTTTAGAACAGTAACTAAATTTTCATTCGCTGATAACAGAAAAAAGATTCCAACAAGTAAGGCATTCACGGCGAAATACACAGCCAAAGATGATCCATATGGAATAAGGTTCGTCAGGTTAACGTTCCCAACCTGACCGCCAGTAGAAATATACATATAATAAGAACTAGCAAGCATGAGAGAGTATATGGAAAAATTCAGTAGGTGATTCTGCCACTTTGTTCTTCTTTCAGTAAAGGCAAATATGATGGAGCTACAAACCAAAATACTCATACTAAATTCTAAACCGTAAAGAAAAAGGCTTGCCAAATAGATGGAAGAATCCATTGAAAGGGTATTTCCTTTGGGAGGAAGTTTGATAAGGTGATGGTTTAATAATAAAACAGCACCGGTCATAGCAAATAAGGTGATCCATTCCGAATTTGTATATGAAGTTATTTCAGAAGATAGCAAAGCTGTTGTGATCCCCATAAAAGAAATAAGAAGGCTATAAAATTGGGTTGAGCTCTTAAAAGTTTCCATTTATACCACTCACCTAGATAAACTTAAGGAGAAGTTAATAGCAACTTCTCCTAACATATTTAGATACCGATAATTTTAAAACCTGAAGTTAAAGCCACAATAACCGATCCGAGTACAATTGAATTAATTATAACATTAGTTAACTTAATTCCCTCAGTCTTTTGTCCTTTTTTCATTGGATATCACCTCCTTCTAATGAAAGAGAGTTCCCGGTGTCTTTATCCTCCTTTTTCCCGCCGACCATTAGATGTTGAATAAAAAGAAAAATTCCGATATTCATGATGACATCTCCGATAGAGATTACCTGTGTGCGAGGGTAAGGTGGGGATAAAGGAATAATATCACCTAAGAATCCTAGCTTGGTAGATTCATTTAATAAAGTATGTTTCCCGTATAAACCTTGTTTTAATGCTTCTATATAACTAGGATCCAATACAGCTGCTGCTTCAACTGCAACTGGCATCCGGCCACCATTTAGCATCATGACGATAAAATTAAGAAGGACGCCCAAAAAAATAACACCAAAACCAGGATAATTTCTATTTAGAAAAAGGAAAAACAATCCTAAAATATAGACAATCATAAAGATTGTTCCGCTGTACTTTCCGAGCTCTTGAAACTGATTCTGAAAAGAGTAGACTCCGAGTTGTAAAAGCAGGAGCAGTGGAAAGATCCAGCCCCCTTTTAATCGGAGGTTTGATAGCCCTTTTAAGTTTCCTCTTCGAAAAAGCCCAACGATAAACGAAAGAATCATTCCATCCAGTACCAAAGCTGTTACCACCTGTCTATTGGGAAAATTAAGAATTCAATGAGAGTAATATCCTATAGAATTATTTTAGTTTCAAAATAATCTTTTTACAAATTATATTTGCTAATTTTATGAAATTTTTGTGGATTTTATTGTAGTGGTTGAAAATAGAGATGATTTATGAAGAACATCTCGGTCTTAAGTCTTAGGGATTCTTACCGTTGAGGACTGTGGAAAAGAGGGAATTTATGATGTATTGTTGAATGTAAGAAGCATACACCCATTTATAAAAATTTCTGTTTAAAACGAAACATATAAATCTGTTCATTCGTATGAATACAGAGGAAGCATATGTAAGGAGTCGATACTCATGAACCCGTTTCTTTCATTTCTAATTCAGTCTGCTGTGGCATTTCCTTCGACAGTGACCATTTGGCTAGTTAGTATTTTTGCTTTAAATAATCCTTTTTGGTTATCTTCCGGCTTGGCATTAGCTGGTGGGGGACTCGTATTTTGGCTAGTTTCCCTATATACCGGTTCACGATTTTTAAAAAAGAATGGCCTGACAAGGAAGGAATACCGATATATTAAGAAAAACTTAGATGAAGCAAAGAAAAAAATATCGCGATTGCATAAATCATTATTCTCCATTCGTCATTTGCCTTCGTTAAAAGAACGAATGGAGCTTTTGCGCATGATAAGAAAAATCTTTACAATGACAAAAAAAGAGCCAAAGCGGTTTTACCGAGCGGAGCGGTTTTATTTTTCACATTTGGATTCCGTTCTTGAACTGACAGAACGATATGCCTTTCTATCGTCGCAACCGAAGCGGAACCGTGAGCTTGAATGGTCTTTAGCAGAGACGCGTTCGACACTGTCGGAAATGACCAAATTGGTTGAAAAGGATCTCTACCATGTGTTAGAAGATGACATCGACGATTTAAAATTTGAAATTGATGTTGCTAAATATTCGATAAAAAATGTGAGAGATTCACGGCAATTAGAAGAGTCTGTGACAAGAGCCTCCATTTCTAAGGAAAATCCAGTACCTGAAACAAAACCACTTGATAAAAATAAGGAATTAACGAATCAAGCTGAAACAGGACCACGTTATTTTATTAATACAAAAGTAACTGAAAAAGAAGAAGTAAAAATTCCAGCTAGTAGAGAAGCAAGATATAAGGATAAAAACAGGAGGATCAAGGAATGAGTGAAAAAAATCCAGATCTATTAAAAAACACCGATCATCTAATGGATGACCTTCTAAATAACCCATTTGGAGATAATAGTTCAGAATTAGAGCTACAGCCTGCGCCTGAAAAACAGTCGGCAGATGCCAAGCCAGTACGGCTGATTGATGTGATCCCAGAAGAAAACAAAGCAAAAGCGATCCAGTTGGCCGAACAAATCGATCCGAAAAATCACCAGGCGATGATTTCTTATGGAACCCAAGCTCAGGGGAAACTGTTAACTTTCTCCCATACGATGCTTGAGCATGTGCAAAAGCAGGATGTAGGCGAAGTAGGGGACATCATTAATGATTTGATGAAACGCCTAAAAGACGTCACTCCAGATGACCTTAAACAAGAAAAGACTTCCTTTTTCGGAAGAATGTTTGGGAAAATTTCAAAGTCTGTTCAAGAAGTGCTTTCGAAATATCAAAAGACAAGCGCCCAAATTGATCGAATTAGTGTTAAATTGGACCGCAGTAAAAATGTTTTGTTATCAGATATTGGGATGCTCGAGAAACTTTACGAAAACAACAAAGAATATTTTAATGCGTTAAATATTTACATTGCGGCTGGGGAGTTAAAGCTTGAAGAGCTAAACAACAAAACCATTCCTGAATTGAAGCGAGCAGCGCAGGCAACAAATGACCAAATGAAGTTTCAAGAAGTGAACGATATGATTCAATTTGCGGATCGCCTTGATAAGCGTCTGCATGATTTAAAATTAAGCCGAGAAATAACGATCCAAAGTGCACCGCAGATTCGTTTAATCCAAAACACAAACCAAGCGTTGGTCGAAAAGATCCAGTCATCGATTATGACGGCAATCCCATTATGGAAAAACCAAGTAGCGATTGCATTAACGTTAATTAGACAGCGCCACGCGGTGGAAGCCCAAAAACAAGTTTCCAAAACAACCAATGAATTGCTTCTAAAGAATGCAGAAATGCTAAAAAGCAATACAATTGAAACCGCAAAAGAAAATGAGCGCGGCCTTGTAGATATCGAAACATTGAAGAAAACGCAAGAAAACCTAATTACGACACTAGAGGAAACCATGCGTATTCAAGAAGAAGGGCGCAACAAACGCCGCCAGGCAGAGTACGAGCTCTCCAATATGGAAAACGAACTACGTCAAAAGCTGCTTGAAATCAAAGGAGACTAGTTGGTGATTATAAAGGGTTCCGAAGCATTCAGAAGGTGCTTCCGAACTCTTTTTTTGTTGGAGAGAATAGTGGTTTAGTCGTTCTTGGGGAAGTGCTTGCTTCTATTTGCCCATTCTTGCTTAATTTTTATCCAAACGGTAATGTAGCCCACCTCTATGTGACCACAGCTGCGAGTTTTCCCTTATGACGGTAACGTAGCCCACCTCTATGTGCCCACATTTACAGTTTCCCGACGCGCAACGGTCATATAGATTTGAGAAAGGGCTATGATAGGAACCAGTCACCAACATCAAAAAACACAAACAATACCTCAAAAAAAGAAAAAATCACCAACAAAGAATTGGTGACCCCAGTAACAATATTTACTTTGCATAAGCTTGTAACATTCGATGAATAATCCGGTAAATTCCAAACCCGATGACTCCACCAACACTATTCAAAATTAAATCATCAACATCAAAGCTACCGACGCGGAAGTAGAATTGTAGACTTTCAACGAGTAGAGTGGAGGCTACGACTAACAAGAACGTGCGCCAAAATTTCATATAACCCTTAAATAATAGCGGTAGAAAGAAACCAAGTGGCACAAAGGCTAGGATATTTCCAGCTAGGTTTGTAATGACAATGCTAGTATTGATATAACCCGTTGCGTTTATATAACGCATGATCGTTTCAAAAGGGACGAGATTGTATTCGGTGATGGCTTCATTTCTTCCAAAACGGACTGCCTGCCGGTAAGAACTGAAAAATAATAGAATCGCAGCCAATCCAATATACACTAGGAATAAAAAATAGCTTAAGCCAGCGATAAATTTTCTTCCTTTAAACTCAATCGTTGTTAGCATCGCAAATCTCCTTTTAAAAAATCTCTTCCCATTCTATCAGAATCCTTTTTCGAATAAAGTCGAAATCCATCATTTCTCTTTATTTATGTTAAAATAGGATAAATTTCATATTTCTGAAAACGAGGTGGGCCACATGGGTACAGCAGTCCCGAAAGAACAGTTTTTTTATGCTTTTAGTAAAAACAATGAACCGAAACAAACAGTAGCATCAGGCGCAACCGTAGTAATCGAAACATACGATTGTTTCCAAAATCAAATTGAGTCAGCGGAAACATCGTATAACACCATTGATTGGAATCAAATTAATCCAGCCACAGGACCGGTTTATATTGAAGGTGCGCAACCGGGAGATGTCTTAAAGGTAAAAATAGACGATATTGAACTTGCTGACCAAGGGCTATTATCGACTGGACCAGGTTTGGGCATTATGGGCCACCGTATTGAAGACTTCACGGTGAAAATGATTCAGATCCAGGATGGGAAAGCAGTGTTTAATGAACGAATCCAACTGCCGTTAAACCCAATGATCGGCGTAATTGGTGTTGCGCCAGAAGGCGAACCTGTCAATAATGGAACGCCAGGTGCACACGGAGGAAATATGGATACAACACTCATTACAACAGGTGCAACCTTGTATTTTCCTGTCTTCCAAGAAGGTGCATTATTTGGTCTAGGTGATCTTCATGCAGCTATGGGGGACGGAGAAATCGGTGTTTCAGGCATCGAGATTCCAGGGAAAGTAACGGTCACTTTTGAGGTGATTAAAGGAAAAAGCATTCCGTTTCCATTTGTTGAAAATAACGAAGGGGTAGCGGTGATTGTCTCCAAGGAAACGCTAGACGAAGCAGCAAAAGCGGCCGTAGAAATCATGGTTGATACACTTTTGCCTCATACAGATTTAACTTTAGCAGAGCTTACCATGCTTTTCAGTGCAGCTGGTCAAGTTCAAGTTTCACAAATTGTCGACCCATTAATGACTGCTAGATTCTTTGTACCAAAGCAGATCTTAGAAGCGTACGGAGTTAAATTATTTTAGTAGGAAACTAGTCTACCCAAATGACACGGCAACGCGGTGAAGGAAATATCTACTGTTGCCTAGTAGGATTTAATAGGATACAATAGTTTTAAATTAAACCGAATATGAAGCAAAACCACAAGGGGAGCTTGAAGCTGAGAGTGGACAGTCAATATGGCTGTTCAGACCCTTTGAACCTGTTAGTTAATGCTAGCGCAGGGATGTGGAATTTTTTATATTGTCATTCTAGATGAAAATTGGTTGTAGAATGTACTCCCCTTGAGGTTTGCTGTGCTTCGAAAGAAAAAAGGGGGAGTATTTTTTTATGAACAAATTGAGTTTAGTAGCCATGATTGAGGCGGCTTTCTTTGCAGCAATCGCGATGGTTTTGGATTTACTACCTTCCATTACTATAGCACCAGCAGTAACGATTTCGTTTTCAATGGTTCCAATCTTTATCTTGGCTTTCCGATGGGGCTTTAAAGTAAGCTTTCTTTCAGGATTTTTATGGGGGCTGTTACAGCTTACTACTGGGAACTTTTACTTTTTATCGATTATCCAGTTCTTGATTGAATATTTTATTGCCTTTGCTTTTATCGGTTTTGCAGGCTTTTTCCATCCTGTGATTCAAAAGGCTTTAAAACAAGGTAGCAAGCTGGCTGTTTCGATCTGGATAGTGGTCGCGGTTTTTGTAGGAAGTTTGGCTCGATACTTTTGGCATTTTATTGCCGGTGTCGTCTTCTGGGGAGATTATGCTCCGGAAGGGATGTCTCCAGTCATGTATTCATTTGCGATGAATGGCTTAGCGATGCTCGGAGCAGCAGTACTTTGTTCCATCGTCCTAGTCATCCTCATCTCCGCGTCTTCAAGGCTGATTGTGAAAAAAAGAACTGCACAATAAGTTATTAATCAAACGTTTGATTAAATGGAGAAGGTGGCCTAAATGGCCACCTTTTTCCGTCTCAGCGTCAACTATTTACGGTTTTTTTAGATCCGTTTATAGGTTATAATCCCAAACAATCCGCCAATCTCCTTTATACTCTACAACATACACTTCTTGTTGAAAATGAAAGACACCGTATTTGCCTTTATAATGTTGGGTTACGAGATATTTGTAGGCAGTTTCGAAAGATTCGTGACCTTCATCCATTTTCCAATTATCCACTTGTTCAGCTTCCGAAATGGTATAGGTAAATGTCTCAGCACCGAAATGTCCAATGAACACGTGAGTGCGGTCTTGCATATAAGCTGTTTTGGCAAACCGCTCCTGCATAAAAGGATGAAGCAATTCCCATGATTTGGCGAAATCGCCATCCGCTTCATAAGCATAAAAGTCCTCGACCACTTCTTCGGCATTCCGGTCACTAGAAAATAGCCATGAACCAATCCCAAATAACAGCAAAACAATCACTAAGAGAATGATAGCTGGAACAATAATGGGAGGAAGTCGACGTCGGCGCATAATAGCTCCCCCTATTCTAGATGAGTTGTACATGTATATGAACAAGCAGTTATATTTATGTTTTTAGAGCAAAAGAAAACCGGTGCATTTTTACACCGGTTTTCTCGTTATTTTACATTTGTTAAATATTGTGCAGCCACATATCCAGTTTTCTTTCCATACTGAATTTGATACCAGGACCCCGTTTTTTTCAGAACCGTCACCGTTTGATTCTTCTTAACGGTTCCGATTACTTTGCCTTTCGTTGAAGCTGTTGAACGAATATTTAATGTGGTTGCTTTCACTTTGCCTGTCATTTTCTTCGGAGCCGGCTTCGGTTTGTTGAGTGAATACGTACTAGAAGCTGTTCCTTTATTCTTACTATCATCGATTGCCGTGATCATAAAGGAATATTTACCGTTGTTGACTTTACTCACATTCCACACAAATGAATGAGTTCCCGCAGCCTTTTGCGAATCTTTCGCAAGGGTAGTCACAACCTTCCCTTTCGAATCCTTAACCGCTACAGTAATCTTTGCTTTTTCATTCGTTGTAAAACTAATTTTCACTTGATTCTTTTTCGAATCAAACGGCGTTTTAATCGATTTAATGGTTGGTGCTTTTGTATCTTTCTTAACCGGCTTAGCAGGTGTAGCTGGTTTGTTTAATTTATAAGGAATCAGCGCTGAACCACGATTTTTACTAGCATCAATCGCAATGATTCCAAAATTGTAACTTCCGTTGTTCACCTTTGAAACATCCCAAGTGACGGTTTGTGAACCTGCAGGCTTTTGAACTTCATTCAGCAGATAAGTTAGAATCTTACCTTGTGAATCTTTTACATAAACAGAAACTGCCCCAGCTTCGTTAGTCGTAAACTTAAGCGTTACTTTATTCGATTTTGTATCTAGAGTCGTTTTTGCCGCCCCGATAATGGGAGCGACTGTATCCATTGCAGGAGCAGGAGTATTTACATTTCCGTTAGTCGGGTTTGACTCACTCGGTGCCGGAGTTAGTTCCGCAGGTGTTGTTGATACGGCAGGATCAGCGGCGTCTGCGTCCGGTTCAACTGGTTTCGGTGCAGGAACAACAGGTTCCACCACGGTAGGTTCAACAGGTGTTGGAGCAGGTACAACTTTAGCAGCATCTGGTTGAACTTCGGCTTCTACTGGAGCTACTTGATACATCTTTGTTACGTTGGTTTTATCAAAATAAAAGGCTAGAATCTCTTTATACGATTTCCCTAATTCAGCAGCCTTTTTAGCACCATATTGGCTTAATCCAATTCCATGTCCATAGCCAGCTCCTGAAACGGTTATCGTATCAGCAGTTTGATTAACCTTATCTACTAGATAACTCTTCATCAATGAAGTTCCGATGATCGTGCGAATACTTGCAGCTGGATAATCGAGCATTTCTAAGGAATTCAACACGGCTTTGTTTTGTTCTTTTACTAAAATCTCAATCGTCAAGCTGCCTTTACTCACGCGACCTCCCGAAGTAGGAGCGTGCAGAGACAACGTTGGAACAGCAGCAATTTTTATGTCTTTTCCTTTGTACTTGTTCGCTTTGAGCCAAGTTTTCATATTGTTGATGACTGCTGACTGTTCCGCTTCTTTGACGCTATTCCACCATACGTCTGCTTTAGCAAGATCTAGTTTAGCCACATCAATCTGTTGTTTTTTTACGCTGAAATTCCAAGGTGACTTTGGATCATATGGATCCTCTTTTATCACCAAATAAGGAAGTGGTGCTGATCCCCATGCATTTACATTGGATTCCGTTTTACCACCATTTGAGGAAGAAAACAGTGCAGCACTTCCGATTGCTTTCCCATTATACGTAATTACTTGTCCGGTCGTTGCATCCACGGCATCTGTGGAGCGTGGGTGCCATGTGTATCCTCCATATACTTGGTATCCTTGGGTATCATCAATCACTCTGTTTGGATATCCCATCGCATATGTCCGTGCTGTAACCGCCTGTGCTTTTAAGGCTTCCATGCTCCAAAGCGCAGGCATTTCCGCAGGCACTACCCCTTTTAAATAGTCTTCAAGACCAATTGTATTGATCGGCCGAATGTTTCCGCCATCAATTCCAATTTTAAAAGTACCCAAATATGGCCGTTGATTAATGGAAATGGGACCATTTCCTTGTAATGGTTTTAGCTCAAGTGTAGGAGCTTGTCCTATTTCTGTAGTACCTTTATATAAAACTAATTTCTCGCCATTGATTTTTAGTTTGTAAGTTTGGTTTGCTTCAAGTTTAGTTGTTCCAAGATTCGTAGAATAATCTACTTCTGGTAACAGATTGATTTCTTTTGTATTTCCGAGATAGTTTTTTAACGCTACCTGTAAAGTTGGTTCCACGGTTGATGCTTGAGCTGGAACTGGAACATATGTGATGACTGGTAACACCAACATGAAGATGGCCAGTAGCAAAAATCCCCTCTTTATGCCTTTCATTAATTGACCCCTTTTCTATATCTATCTGCTAGAAAACTAGTTCCAGCAAAATCTATTATCGCGGGAAAAGAGCGAAAGGGATAGTAGGAGATTGTTTCCTTTTTTAAATCTAAATAAAAAACCTGATAAGTCAAAGACCTATCAGGTTAAGAGAATCAAAAATTCTATAAGATTATTTTTTCTTCAGCAAATCTGCGACTAAAATATATCGGTCAGGAGCATCGCCAATAAACTGAAAAGGATAACAAGTGGTTACCGTTAAAGTAGCTCTTGGTTTCGGTACAATAACCGTCCGGTCGTCTGCATCAACAATACGGACTTGCCGGATTTTATAAGTGAATTCACCAGCCACAGTCCGGACAACGAGTAAATCTCCTTTACCGACTTCACCTAATCGACGAAAGACGGTATCACGATGTCCAGACAAAACGGAGTTGTCATTTTCACCCGGCAAGACACTACCTGCAAAATGGCCGACTCCTTTTTCAAGCTCGTCTTCATCTGTGCCGTGAAAGATTGGAAGCGTTGCATCAAGCTTCGGGATATAAAGTTCACCCATGTTTTCACCTTTGCTCGGACGAACAGGGTAAAGGACATCCTCATTTTCTACTTTCTTTACTGGCTGTTTCTTCTGTGCTTCAGGTTCAGGTATTTGTAATTTTTTAGCAACTGGTTCTACCTCTATTGACTCCTCCCCTGCAAAGAAGGGAGTTAGATTTCCGATAACAAGCCAAAGTCCGAAAACAATTAGGCCAATAGGAAGTAGGAGCCATACTTTTTTCATCATGAATGCTTCACAGTTCGTTTACGGAACCAAAATGCTCCAATAATGATAAGTGTCAGTCCAGCTAGTAAACCTTCGGCATAGTTTCCAGCGGTGTTCGGTAACTTTCCACCTTTCACTGTTTTCACGACATCTGATTCTGTAGACGCGGCTTCTTTTGGAACAGTTTTGACGACTTCAAGTTTGTCTTCGACTTTATCAATCAAATCGGATCCGAATAGGTCATTTGTTAAAACGATGTCTGCTAAGAAAACACCTTCTAAGTTATAAAGCTCAATCAGTAAATCATAGCCATTCGCATTTTCAAGTGTTAACGCTTCTTGTTCTGATAAAGCTATTTTCTCGTTGCCCTTTACAAGGTAATACTTTGCGTCAAGCTCGAATAAATCCATCATTTCACGGTAGATGGCAATCAATTCGTTCATTTCTTCGGTAGTTAAATCGTTCGCACTCTCGAAATCACCGAATGCAGCCAAACGTTCTTCAAGCTCAGTCAGCTTGTCCATAAATGCTTCGTCCAAAATATCAAGAGTCATAAAATGTTTTGCAAGGTTGACGAGTTCTTGTTTGTCTAAGCCAATGCCAAGGTCAGCAAGCAATTCATCTGAGTCTTCCTCTAAAATCGTAATCAAAATGACTGTAAAATAGAGGTCATCGATGGTTTCGTAATTACTCACAGAGTCGCCGTACTTTGCTAGCAAAGCGTCAAGTTCAGATCTTGTTATTTCAAAAGTATCCAGTAACTCTTGTAAGTTTTGTTCCGTTACAGGCATTCCGTATTCAAGCAATGCATACTCAAGGTCATCTATTGAGTCAAACTGCTCAAGGGAATCTCCATTTGCAGCTAAGATACTATTTAATTCTTCAAGGGTCAGACCATAATCATCTAACAGGTTTTGCAATGTTTGGTCATTAAGCGGCAATCCATAAACATAAAGCATGTCCTCGAGGTCTTCGATAAAATCATACTCATCGACTGAATCATCATTTTTTTCGAAGATGGTTTGTAGTTCCTCAAGGGTAATCCCATAATCGTCTACAAGCTGTTGAAGGGTTTCTTCATTTATATCGGTGCCAGAATAAAAGTCCACTGTCATATCTAAAGCGTCAACGTAAATGAACACATTCTCAAGCGTATCTGTAGCTCCCATTTCCTCATTTTCAACCAATAATGAAACAAGTTCTTCCTTACTAGCAATCTCGTAAAATTCTAGTATCTCTTGAAGATTTTCTGGTGTGATTTTTTCACCAAGAAATTCATCTAATTCTTTAATTGTCTCAAACTCGTCGATAGTGGAGCCCCAAAAACGTGATAAATGCTCACTAAGTTGTTCTTCTGTAATTCCTTCTTTTGTTAAAAAGCTTGCTAGTTCTTTGTCGCTAAAAGCAAAACCAACCGATGGCGAAATGCTTAAAGCAAGCAGCAAACTTAAAACCAACCGACCAACCCACTTCATCCCTTTTCCCCCTAAAAATTCATTTATTCTAGAAAATTATAAGGTGTCGAAAGACGGAATAATAGTAGGGACGAAAGAAATAATTTTCGACAAAAAGCAACTGCTCTAAATAGGACTGGGGAACCATTCTTAAAAAGGTATAAAAATGCTCCATGAAGTTAATTCTCTTATGATAAAGGGTCAATTTGAAAGGAAGCTACCAGAAAAGGTAGGTTTCCCCCCTTTCCCATAAGAAATTAATCATAAAGGATGCATGGTTCGTGAATATAAATGTGATAAAAAAGGGTCTCAATTTTGCAGTGAAACCCGCTTTTCAGTATCTTTTACGTGAACGGTATCGAGTTGTGAATCAATATG
>Ga0182742_1003702_pt1 | contig 14622 bp, 23 predicted proteins | sample eDN5th37CBELigMG_FD_128880 | JGI IMG/M metagenome (GOLD analysis project Ga0182742, IMG submission 128880) | Enriched Miracle-Growth compost microbial communities from Emeryville, California, USA - eDNA 5th pass 37_C BE-Lig MG (version 2)... ... | reverse complement strand
ATTGTAACAATGCGATAGCTTGAGTTAATTCTTGTGTCATTGCTAGCTTCATTGTTTGCTTTTGCCACAATCCAGGCTTTAAATCCATGCTGATCCCCCCTCTTCCCATTTTACATGAAATAATGGAATTTCGGAATGGACGATTTCGCCTATATACAAAAAACTCCTACTCTAAAATAGAGTAGGAGTTTTTTATTAGCGCCCTCGGAGGGAATCGAACCCCCATTTTAAGAACCGGAATCTTACGTGCTATCCGTTGCACCACTTGCGGAGAATTCCGTCTATTAACGCTATCATATCAATATTTACAGTTATTCCTCGATTAACCAATGCGCATTATTAATTGAAAACACGTACCTTACGTTAATAAAATCATACGGAATATCCTGTAAATTGTCAACGTTAAAAATACGGAGAGGCTACGGAAACTTGTATCGAATGACCGATTATTTACGAAAGAAAAGTTATTTGCGTCAGAATCGTCCTCAGCAACATAAAGAGGCTTACATATCCGAACTAACCTCGACGGCAATAATATCCGCCATACTTATCCGCAGTACCGCCTCATCATCGGCCACCATTCGCAGCTCATGTTTTATCGAGTCAACGTAATGGACTCGCCCTTTTTCTTCATATATAAAACCGTCCTCCCATCTTCGTATAGTTAAAGGTAGATTAAACTCCATAGCCTCGCATATTCGTCGGTCAAAATCATCGAACTCGTACGAATCAATAATCGGTTTCCTTTGGCGAAGTTCATCCCGTACTGCCTCCCTCATCATCGCACGTTGCTCCGGTAGGAAGGCAGCAGGCGCCCATTTGATTATTCCGCGATCTCTTATCGCCATTTTCACCATCTCCTACTGTTAGTATATACGAATATACGTTCGATTATCTGCACAAAAAAAAGAAGCACCCAGAAGAGCCCCCATTTTACATTAACAGCATATCAATTTTCATAATTCATAAGGCTTTGAAGAACTTTCACTAGCAGGTTCTACGTAATCAATGAGTTTATTGATTTGTTTTTTCATCTGTATATAAGAAGACCCACCATCGAACGGATTATCTTTAGTTAAACAGTTTAACTCAGCAGAAGAGCCGTCCTTTGTTTGAAAATAAATAGTAAGACTGTGTCTCTCCCTTCTAATTTTACGCCCCCGATGAATAAAACTACGGTCATAATATGTCTTAACTGCTTTTTTAACACGTTCAATTGGAATAATTTGAGTATCATTTACAGTAATTTCATTTGGATAAAGATACACTATTGAAATCTTAGAGGAATCAACACCTTTACAGGATACATATCCTTGCACAGAAGAAAGATAACCCTTAGTTTTTTTATATGAAAATAAAAAGGCAATTATCACGACTATTCCAATAAATAGCAGTATCCAAAAAGTAGGTAAGGTCAACCATGTCCCTATTAGTAACAATATAGACATTCCAGCTATGATAATTAATGGTACAATAATTAATAGTAAAAAACCGTTCAAAGCTAATCACCTACCTATATACATATTATCTATATATTACCATTAAATAGAGGGAATATCTTAATTTAGAGGCAAAAAAAAAATAGCGGAAACCGTTAAGCTCCGCCGTTGGGTTTTGTTATTTCCTACGTCTTCTCACTAGTTTTTTATGTGAGTAATCTAACGCCGGATTAATCGGAAGTTGGTCCGCTACTTTACCTGCTAATAAATCAAGGTTCCTTATGTCGGAAACATCTGCGTAAAGGTTTGCAGTTTTAGATACGATACTAGAAGCTTGGTTGCCATTGGGAATACGTTCTCTTGCCTTCGCCTGAATCCGTCCCCACTAAGTCTGTAATTCGACCCTGCAGTGCGGTTTTCTGTGCGTCAGTTAAATATGAGATGTCTTTCCCCAATCGCTCAATCAACGTATCCAAACGTCCGAAATCGTTTGCCTCTACTGCTTGTAACATGTATCGATTTACCAACTGTTCCGCAGTAGCTCTGTCTGCATCGGTTACTTTGACAGTAGCTTGTGCAGCCTTCTTATAGGCTTGCTCGACCATTGCGTCACGTTTCGCAGACCACTCTGCTTGAATAGCTTTAGACTGCTCCTCATACTCCCTTTCAATCTGCTCCAATTCGTATTCTCTCGCTCCTGGTACATTCCACCTAGGATGTTTATCCTGTTTAATTCTTTTGGATTTCTTTAAGTAATCCTCATGGACTTGTTTAGCTTTTTGCTTTAATTGGTCGTAGTCTCCAAAACTGACTTCGACTGCCTTTCCCTGCGTCTTCAATGTTTCTGCTTGTGAAGAAGGAATCTCCGCGATAGTATGCTGTGCGAAATCTCCATCGTTTGTGAACATCAATAATCGTTGGTTTGTCATTTAACATTTCCCCCTATTAATTAGTTTTTATAATTTATACGGCTTGTCTTATCCCCACGGGTTCCAAATAGACTTGCGTTTGGTTCCTGGGTCAGCAAACGGACTTTCTTGCTTTGTTAGTACATCCGCTGCTAGTTCCTCTGCCTGTGCTTGGATCTCCTTCTCGTCCTCTGCGTCTATATACTTGGCGTACTTCTCCAATTGGTCGAATGGTACGCCTGCTTCATGTAATTTTATTTTTTTGTAGTTATCGAAGTATTGTTTCTTGTAGTCCGGTAGCTCTGCGACTGCGTCCGCCTGTGCTTCCACTAACTCTCGTTCAAGTTGTCGTTTTGATCGTCTTAGTCTATCTTGGATAATCTCATCTACCTCTACTTGCGTAAAAAGTTTTTCTTCACTCATATTTAACTCACTCCTATTCCTTGTTTTAATTCACCCAAATGCTGCAAAAACTCGGCTAAATGGTTCGTTTTTTGCTTAGGCTTTAACTCGACTGGCTTAGGTTCCACGTCAAATAAGCTCATGGATTCATACCTCATAGGCTTGTCGAAGTATTCGGTTATACTTGTCTTTCTCCTAGTCGCATCATTGCATAATAGACGAGCTTCTTCGAACTTTTCATGATAATAAGACTGTTTATACGTCCGAACCTTATCCGCGTACCTTGAATCGACTCTCTCAGTGCCGTTGATATTTACGTTAACATTGGCGATTTCGCACGCCTTTAACTCTCGGCTAACGTGTTTAGCGATGAGATTGACGATATCTTTATTCGAGTATTCACCTTCAAAATAAAGTGAATAAATCAAATGTGTTAGCCTTCTATCGCGTTTTGTTATGCCGATTGCAGTATACTCCGGTTGCTTATCGACATAGGTGAGGAATCTAACCGTATCTGTACGTTCCACACGTCCGAACCCGAAGTGTCGTTCATAATCTTCGAACATCCCCTCAAACTGCTTAACGTTATCGATTACTTTCATAGGATACGGATCAAAAAGCATCGAATCTACTATGGAGAAGACATTTTGCTCTTTTCCCTGTCGTAGAATTTCGCGATTGACGGTCACCAAAGTAAAACCGGATGTATTTACGCTTAAAATCGTCTTGATTCCGTCCTCAATCGGCAGTAAAGGCGAGATGATACCCGCCTTATTTTCTGTTAGTAGTTCGCTTTTTCCTCTGTTATTGCCAATCCATTCCGTTGAAGTGAATACGCATTTCATCGGGCTACCTTCTTTAGCGCCGTGATCGTTTGGTGCGGAATTAGTTCCTCGATCATGAACGTTGTGCGCTTTGGCTGTCGTGACTTGCGTCGATTACGGTTTTTACCACAGTTATTTCGATTATTTTGATTGTTCATCTCCCAACCTCCTCAGTTATCTTTTCCGTTTGTAAACTGCTAAGAATGAAATGATCGCTAGTCATAACTATAACCGCGCGTGTCTTATGGCCCATGGTCGCATCAATCACCTTACCCTTTTCCCGTGCACTTTGTATTAGTCGGCGTGCCGGAGCCGAATCGACTCGGATCACCGCTACTACCTTGTTATTATCAATGTAGTTATTGAATCCTACGTTTATCATTGTTTAATCACCTCGTTAGCCGCTTCCTCCGATACTTCCTTAACCCTTTCCGCGTCTTGCTTCAATTCGGACAACATTTCGTCGTATGTTATTCCCCGGCGTTGCGATAACCGAAAGACTACTTGTTTAAATGCTAAGTCCGATTCACTGTAACCGCATGTTTCTGTTAGGTACGTGTATACTGGTTTGGTGCCTTTACTCGTATTGCATCGGCTACAACATGGAAGTAAGTTAGAATATTCGTTGGTACCGCCAGCTAAAAACGGTTTGCAATGATCGACGGTGACTCCCCCCGCCGCAAGTTCCTTCGAACAATAAATACATTCATCAGCTCCCTGAATCATCGCGATATCATATGGCTGTAAAGTATCTTTAATCGCGTGGCCAAGCTTGACCTCGGCCTGACGGCGTGAGTATCGTGCTTTTCGTAATGTCTTTTTTGCCCTTCCGACTGGCGTAACGTCACGCCCATCTTTACGATACTTCCGGTAATACCTGTTCTGACACTCTAGGCAATACGTTTGCCTTCCGTCTTTACTCTTTGAGCGCTTATGAAACTCGCTTAACGGCTTAACTTCCTGGCACTTCGAACACTGTTTCGTCTCCACTTGTTTTTCAGTAATCATACTCAATTCAATCCCCTTTTGATTGTTATTTTTTATAGCTTGTCTACAATGGTTACAGTAAGATTGTTCTTTGTAACCACGTCGTCAAACATGTTTAATAGTGTAGTATTTCGGTTAGGTGCTTTCTCTAATTCCGTAGCTAGTTGTTTGCAATTCGTTTCCAGCAATACCTCATCGTCGTAGTACTTTCTTAGTACCTCGACTAAAGACTTGTAAGCTGGAAAAATAGCGTTTGACCGTGCGTAAGTATATACGTACTCTTTACCTTCAACTTCGATTTTCGCCTTAAAAGTCGCAGCTTCAAGGCGCTCAATCATCTGTTTTACCTCAATCATTGACAATCCCCCTAAAATCGTGTTATATTATTTTTATAATGGGATATCTCTATCCCTCTCACAATACCTTAAGTATAGGTAAATACTAGACAAACCTAGCTAATCCTACGCTTCATCCTTTCAATATTTTTAACGAACGAGCCATACGAAAGCCCTAATTCTTCGGCAGTTCTCCGGTAATTCATTCTTTTATGCCGATATTTTTCGTAATATTCCTCCGCGGAAAGCTCTCGAACATCCTCGCGAACATAATCATGTAACTTTAATAATAATTGCGTTTGTCGTTTCGTAAGGTTTTCCGCCATCTCCGAAATACCTGGAAAATCAGCCCTATCTTCGTGAAAAATCGTTTGCATAACATCAATCTCCCTAAATTCGTCTTCATTAACCGGCTTTACCGTATAATAAATCCACTTCCCTCCGCGTCTCATACGGTCCATGCCTTGACTTTCCGCTCGAATTTCCAAAAATTTTGTATAAAACAACTTACAAATATATGAAACTATTTCCTTATCGGACTTACCAACGTCGACCCTATCAAACGCGTAAAGCAACGCAGGTTTAGCCCACTCGTTGAAACACTGTACGAATAATTTTTCATATAGCTGGTCTTCTCGCTCATGCAGTTTGTTAAAAAAGATAATATATTCTTCAAGTTGGGCAACTGACATCGAGTCCCAATGATCTAAAACGTACTCAGGTATGGGAGAGTAATTATTTTCTCGAGAAAGTGCATCTGTTAAATTGAAGTATTTTAGTAAGTTTTGGAACTCGACCCACCTCGGATATGTGCGGCGCCTTACCGTCCTAGCAAGTCTCAAAAACGGTGAAATTCCCCCTTTAACCTTTGCGCTGATGTAATCCAATAAATCATTACGTTGTTGATCCGCTAAATAGTCAATAGTTCTAATGCGCTCCTCGATAATGCTGATCACTTGTAACGGTTCGTCCTTAATCATTTTCTTAATTGTAGCGTTGTCCATATTATCGACTCCTCTTTTTCGAAAATATATTAGCGCCTATATTATATAGAAGTGCTTATTCGTCAGAATAAGTGCTTCTGAGTACTTACGAACGTATGTGAGTAAGTACGAATGTTCTTTTACGTATATTAGATTCTTAGCGTCATAGTATATTGAAGTGCTTATTCGTCAGAATAAGGACTTCTGAATACATGAACGTATGTGAATGTATTCATTATCACTTTAGGGTCGGTAATCTTTTTCTTGTTACTTTAAATCTTGTTAGTATGCGTCTAGTTACGATAAATCTTGTTATACGGGAAAAACGCAACTTTAATTTCTACCGTAATCACGTCTGTTTGATAAGTACTTTTTCTTTGTACTTATCCCGTAGGAATGCAGGCAGCTCTTCTAATTCATGACGTTCTAACTCCGCCTGCTCTTTCCGAATGTGCTCCTCGTAGCTTTTCTGCGCTTCCGGACATACCTTAAACAACTCTTCCCTCGACAATGGCTCGTAAGGGACGTATATCTTATTTCCTCTCGGTTTGTGTATACTAATCAACCCTACGCGCTCAAGCACACGCAAGTGATTCCGTACTGTTTTCGGATCTTGTTTTCCGTATACTCTTCCGATTTTCCATTCGGTTGGAAACGCATATCCGAAGTCAACGTTATAAAAGTCTACTAGTATCGTATATAAATAGTTGTACTCCGGTTTATAACCTGGAATATGGACGTAATGCATTAAATCCGACGGCATCTTTACGAAGTATTTATCCTCACCTTTTTCCGCTTTGTTGAACGGATGCTTCGTGCCTTCTAGCGTGATTGTCTGCGTTTTATTGTCTGATTTAGTCATCCAAATTCCTCCCCATTCCGTTGTTTATCTCGCAGAATACTATCGATTATAATCCACCAATACTTCGACTGTTCTCGTTCGGTAGCACCTAGCCAGTGCGTATATAGGAGCGCGTCTATTGCCGTATGGATAATCGCGTCTAAACACTCGGGATCACCGCATACAGTTAATTCCTGCTGACGTCCTAGCCAGTAACCACCTTGTGTTACGGATTCTCCGCAGTTAAAACATTTTCTAACTTTCCCAGCAAACACCATATCCTCACTTGCTCGCATATTCAGCATCTCCTTTGACGTAATTATCCCACCAATAATATAGGTCGCCTTTTTCGTCTTCCCCGCAAACTTCCCATTCCGGTGCGTAGAACACTCCTCGTAAATCGCAAGCAACTAGATAGACAGTTTCCCTTTCGAATACTTCCGTTAATACCTGACCTTCAGATCGGTAGTTTCTTCGCTTTGTTGCTATCGTCCGCTTACCTACAATAACTCCGGATTTTATTTCTTCAAACCGCTTCAATTCATACCTATCGCTGATTATTTCGCATCCGGTTTTATTTATAATAAATTTCATCGTATCTACTTCCGGCGGTGTAATCATCACCTTTTCATAACGCCCAGTTACATACACCTTTTCACCTAATTGAAAGTTTGTTTCCATTAATAATCGCTCCCTTAATTTAATTTAGTTATTTCCGCTACTTGACTAATCTGCTCTACTCCGAACTCTTCGACTACCTTCTCCGATAGCTTAGGAGCACACTTCCGTGCGCCTGTTTGACGCCTTATACTACCTAATAACACCGCTGAGTCCGTTTGTGGGACAATGACCTGCGAAATTTTTGCCTTACACTTAACTAATACCTCTATATACTCCGTTTGTGTTGCATCATGTTGCGTAATTTTTTCGAATCTAAACCCTTATACCACTTTCACCGCCAAAAATATGACAACTGGACCACAACTTTTCAAAAAAAGGACAAAATAAAAAGCCCCTACGCACGCCAATACGTAGGAGCTTGTCCGTTCTTACTATATAATTCCGCCAAAGTCACGACACTTTACTCACAAATAACCCTCTAATACGTGCGCCAACAGCGTTTTTTTTATCTCTATATCCATATACTACTATGACTACATTTCGTTGTCAATGCCTTTGACTACTTTTTTTAGTCAACGTGCAATATAATCTATTTAGGGAGGTGGTGGACATAATGCGAGCTAGTTCAAACTTAAAGGCGATACTGGACGCACGTAAAATGTCAATCCGGGAATTAGAGGCGAAGTCCGACTTAAAATTCGAGACACTTCGTCGACTATATAATGATGATACTAAGCAATATCAACGGGACACTATCGGGAGAATCTGCGAGGTGTTAGACGTTAAAATCGAGGAATTATTAATCCTAGTAGACGACAAAAAAACCACCGAATAGTTATCGGTGGTTTTTTACGTATAAATTTCTTATCTATAATTCTCCGTTTGGTAACAAGGACCACAATAAATTCGACCGCCTGCTTCGTACGTTTCATTATCGCTTAAGTTCTGCCTGCATTCATAACACTCGTAAGAATTGCGACCGTCATAATCATAAACTGATGCGGAGTTCCCCGTATTGTAATCGCTCATGTTGCATTCTCCTCTCAGGTGTAGTCCTTAATACATACGTGGACTACTAGGAGTTAAGAACTATTTACAACGATTTCGCGATTTCTACTAAAAGATCCATTAATAGCGGCAGAATTTGTACCAAAATATATCCAATTCCTGCCTTCTGTACCATTCCAAGGCCCTTCTCACTATTACCGATCATGACGAATAACCCGCCTCCGAGCATCATAACGAGTCCAATCGGATAGGAAAGCGCCTGAACTAGGTCAATAACTGGCTGGAATGCGCGGACAACCTTTTCTGCAATAGCACCGTCGACCGCATTAGCAGCAGCAAAGGATACGTCTCCAAATGTTAACGATAAGACAGTCACGCCAGTAATAACGCACGCTTTAATTAACGGCTTATAGTCCCTCTCTTGCTTCGCATAACTACCGCTCATAAACTCTTGAATCGTTCCCACTCGCTTTATCTTCGCCATTATAGACGCCCCCTATTTAAAGTCATTCGCGAGATAAATCCGCACGTTAAGACCTTCCGATAATTTAGCGAGTTGCTTCTGCCTATACGTTGTAGTCGTAATCCAGATAAACTTAGGCACCTTGTCGAATACGCCTAACTCGACTAGCTTCCGATACTTAGCGATTTTCTGACGGTTAACAGACATTTTCTGCGTATGGTCGACCTCGATAATATGATAGGTTCCCGCCATTGTATAAATGGCATCGGCAGTAACGGACACTTCGCCAGGTACGGATAACTTAACTTCATTCTGCCAGGAAGACGGACAACCCTTTTCGATAAACAAGCTATTCCGCATGAGGTAGTGCTCTACCTGATTCGTTTTCTTTAGGACTCGCTGACAACCGACCCGCTCCCGACCTTCTGCGTTAAGATAATAGACGTTCTCATCGAGTCGGACGGTATTGAGATATTGCGACATATCCTTTAATACTCGGTTGGCGTTCCGGTCGCTCTTTAGTCGGTGAAGGCGTTGTATCTGTGAACGACTAAGAAATCCGAGTCTCTTCAACGATAAGAGTATGCTTTCCTGACGTTGCTCCTTTTTTATCGTCGCCTGCATTTATATCCGACTCCTTCCGTGCTCTAAAGGTAATATTCGGCTTAATGGTTTCGTCGATGAACGAGTTTTCTATTAACGGAGTTTGAACAATAACCGTTTGATCCGTTTTATAAATTGCACGCCCTTTGATTAACGGCAACTTTTCCGCTCCGTCTTCGTCGATAACTGCACGACTCGCTACTGCCGTACTTAACCGGAAGCATAGACGGGAACTACAATTCTGACGCACTTGCGGACTTATTGTCTCGTTAGTCGGATACTGAGTCGCATAGATAAGCCGGAATCCAGCGCCTCGACCACGCCTAGCAATATCCTTTATGATCTCCTGGCACGCTTTGTGGTCGCTTATGTCCGCTGCTTCGTCTATGACAATGAAGTATCTATCCGCTATTCCCGCTTCTTTTATGTCCTCGTATCCACTATTGAGAAGGTACTGGATCCGCTCATTCAATTTCTCCTGAGCAAGCGTAAGCATCTCAAAGGCTTCCTCCGGATTCTTCGCCACTCCTTGAACTTGCTCGAGTTTACGGAAGCGATTGAACCCCAGCCCGCCCTTTAAATCGACTAGAAAAAACTTAACGTTGCGAGTCTGCTTCGCAATTAACGTTGTAATGATGTTCTTTAAGAAGACAGACTTTCCGTAGTCCGTCATGCCTGCGATTGTAATATGACAATGCTTCTCGAAGTCATGCTTAATTAATTGCGTCCTAGTCGTGCCTATCGGTACCTGCCAGCCGCTAACCTTATCGAGTAAGCTTCGGTTATATTCGAATCGGTCGGTTAACGGTGTATCGTATACTCTCACGATTAAGAGTCCATCATAACTTAACTCAATCTCCTTTGCGCCTTTCTTCTTCGATAACAGGCGCTTTAGGTCCTTAACTAAGTTCCGGCTCATGCGTAGTTCCTTCAATGACTGAATAACGGTAGCAAGGTCGTTTTGTCGGTTCAATCCGTCGCGAATATGCTCGAGCTTCTTCTCGAAGTCGTGAAATGATAAGCCTAGCGGTATTCTATAGGCGTACTCTACGCCCCACTCCTTCCGACTTCTCCGCAGTAATTGCATTGTTAGCGTCTTTCCGCCCTCTCGGACAGTAAGCCCACTGTTAGCGCAGATTCTGGCTATCTTCTTGCCGTCGTTCGTGCTTCCGGACTGGCTGAGGTATGAATAGCCGACAAGTCCGCCTACAACGGCTGACGACGTAAGTTCAAATAACATCGCGCCACCTCCGAATATGAAATATAGTCCCGCTGAAAAGGTATAGCTGAGTACGAGATAAATCGTTGAACCTACAATACTTCCGCCATTCCTGACGCAATTCCTCGCGGGAATTTTAAAAGGTATATCTATGCGGTATGGTAGAAGGTATGTAGTAACGGAAATAAAATTGCCTGTACTGTCGAATTATATTTCCAAGAGGGGAGAAACAAGCTTATAGCGAATACATATAGTAGGGTGATGAATATGCTTAGAAGTCGTATAGGGGAGCTCGTACAAAGTAGCGGGCTTAAGAAGTCCTTTATTGCGGAGAAGTTAGAAGTTAGCGTTAAACAGTTCCGAAACTATGAAACGGGACACAGTCTGATCCCGATTGACAAGGCGTATATTTTAGCTGAGTTATTCGGTTGTAAAGTCGATGATTTGTACGAGAAGGAATAATAGCCCCGACTGAATGTCGAGGCTATTTCCGTTAGTTACATTAACTGCCGTCGGAGATACCTAACCATATTGTTTAATTCTCGCTTAGTCCAACGTGTGTTAACGTTTTTTTGTACCACCCATTTTGGTAAGTTACGTATACTAAAGTAAAATTCTACGATTTCTTTCCGTACTTCCTCTTGTTCTAACGTTAGTTTATCGTGCCTCTCGAGTAGTTTCGCTAATTGCCTCGTATCTTTACCGCCAGAAAAAAACCAAATTACTGACATAATACCGTCTCTCCCTTATGTATAATCTACGTTGTAATAACGAGCCTTGACTAATATAGTACAAGATTCGCCTTATGTCAAAATATTTATAATTAAACGAAAATTAACGTAAGATTGACGCACAAAGGCATAGTTAGACGATTGAGGACGAATGATCCTCGAGTACGTGAGACTTCTCCCGCTCCTCTGCGGGCATGGTTGCGATTTCGTATAGTGCTTTGACGCCTAAATGTAACCCCGAGGTTACGTTTGATTGACCGAGTTCCTCAAACACTTTAATGAATCTGTGCGCATGTTGCCTAGTCATTCCTATCTCCTCCGCACACCACTTCAACCACTCTCCGTGTACCAAGTCGTTCTCCTTAACGTGCTTCAGCCGTCTACCTATTTCGAAGATGGCTTCGCCTGCTATGCGTTGGTTGACCCTCGAGTCTGCGAAATTCTGCGAAAAAAAATTTTAACCTGAGTTTATCCGATTTTATCGTAAAATTGCAGAGGTCCGGTAGCGGCGCCCAAACGCACCTGCCCCGCCGGCCTATCTCTGCTCAGTTGTACGGTGTCTGACGTTGCATATCGATGAATTTTATATACGTTTTTAGTTAACATAATACTAATAATCGGAAATTCATACGATGTATAAACTGCGTCAAATCAACGTTTCTCAACTTCAGAAAATTATCGAATATACATTGTTTTATTCATCGTTGATATGACGGTATTTATACGACTGATCCCGTATGTATTTCCCGTAATTCCTGCATAAAATCCTCCCTATTTCCCGTGTATATTTCCGGAGTTGTATGCCTCGCATTTTCCGACCGGATACCTGGTTGCCCCTTGAGTTTGGCGAGGTATGTCCGTGGTGAACGTCCGCTCTGATAAATGCGGACTATACTCGTAATACCCTTCCGAACTACTCGGAACCCCTTCCGTATTCCCTTACGTGTAAATTCGTGTACTATTCCACTTCGTTATTTTACCGTGCTAAAGTACGTTTTACTCCGAGTTTCTTCTTATGTCGTTATTTTACGGTTATATCCGTTTATTTCCGTCAAGTATTTTTACTTTACACACTACGGAATTTACTACGTATTTACTCAGCCTCTAGCCAGTTATAAAACGGCCTATTCCTTACGGCTAATCTGCGACTAATCTCGGCTGTTACCTGCTCCCATGCCGTAAATAAATAGCCGTCCAGGTTACGGACTTTGCCTCGCTTATACTTCCTTACAACGTTCATAAACACGTCTACATAGTCACTTCCGTGATCCTCTACCGTTATAGTTCGGTTAATGGCTGCCTTAGCCCGTAGCAAGATACCGTAGGTTTTGTATAACCCGTCTGCGTCAAAGAATGGTGATAAGGCATCGTAAATAACCTCCGGAATGGACTGCCGTAATGCTCTCGGATGATTGTATGCTGTATCTAGTAATGTATTATTATTCAAGTTTCGAGAAGGAGTTTCTTCGGTGTGACATTCCGGTGTGTCATACTCCGTACTAGCCTCTGAATTCCCTTCGGAACCTCCCTCCGAATCAATCGGAAGGATAACGATTAAATTACTCGTTTGCCTACGATCCCCTGTCTCCCTCTTCCGAGTATATTGACGGATGACCCCGAGGTCTTCTAACCGATTGCACACTCGTACAATAGTCCGGCGAGACTTGCCGACTAGTTCTGCAATAGTTGACTTCGATAAGAAGGATCTTCCGACCTCTTTACAAGAATACCTCGCCAGTAATTCCAGTACGGATAGCTCCGTCTTATTTAGTTGGTTATTTTTGCGGTGAGTGCGAATAGCTTCGTTTAATTCGTTTATGTCGTTGAATAGTTGTTTCATCGTTTCTGCCTCCGTTTAGGAGACGTAGCACACTTAAATAAACGTAAATAAGAACATACGTTCGACTCGTTAAACGTACTAATCCAATTTACATATCCGAAATTTTTTGATATACTTGCTTTAGCGATGGCGTTGTATATCGTACTTTCGGGTACGGTGTGCACGTCTTTTTTTTGTTTACATATCTTCGAATCCTTGCTCGATTGCCTTCTCTAGGTCTTTTCCGTATATCTCTACATACCGTTTCAGTATCTCTAACGACTGATGTCCGGTTAATCGTTGAAGTACAAAGATATTCGTACCTGCTTCGACTTTTAAACGGCAGAATGTCCGTCTAAAGGCGTGAGGACTGACTGTTACTTCCTCCCCTACTCTGGTCTGCTTTCCGTATTGACGTAACCTATCTTGAATTGTGCGTCCACTTAACGGCTGATTTTCAACGTTAATAAACAATAAATCACTGTCTAAGACACCACGTTCTTGTATGTAGGCTTTGAGTACTGTCTTCAAACGGGCCGTAAGAGGTATACGGCGTGCGTAACGGTTTTTGGCACGTTGAACGTTAATAGCACCTCTCTCGTCAAATGAAACGTCTTGTATGCGTAATGAGGTTAGTTCCGTCAGTCTGATTCCCGTATGTGCGAATGTCAGCATAATAGCCAGGTCACGGAGTCCGATAAAGGTTGTGAGATCCGGTGCATCTAGCAACTTCTTTAATTGACGTTTAGTAAACGTAGCCCCTACCTCGTGTCGTTTGCGTAGCTGCTGAATGCCTTCATACGGATTGACTGCGATATACTTCTTACGTAGACAAAAATTAAAAAACGTCCTGCCAGCTCGTAACCTAGCGTTAATTGTGTTAGTTGCCCGTCCTAAACTTTGCTGATACTCGACAAACTGTTCGACGTGCTCGGTTCGAATCTTGCTCACGTCTAAAATAGGTGCGTCTATTTCTGCGAATGCCCTTCCGGTCTGTTTTAATTCTTTTTCGTAGAATTTAACGGTGTCAGGTGCTAGACCTTTAATACGGCAATGCTTTAAAAATTCAATTGCTGAGTCGTGGAATGAAATAATTTGTGGTGTTTCTGCGGAAATGGTTTCTAGCGCTTGTTGCGCCAATACATTTGTTATAGCTTTACGGCGTTTAATTGCGGTGACCTCCCTACTGGTTTTTCGTAAGATCGGAGGGTGTGCGTGGTATTATTCGTGGTATTTTAAACGGAAATTACCCGTAAAAATAAAACGAGCCCCTACGCATAGAAAATGCGCAGAGGCTTCGTAAACTTGATATTCTTTTAGCGCCCTCGGAGGGAATCGAACCCCCATTTTAAGAACCGGAATCTTACGTGCTATCCGTTGCACCACGAGGGCATAATCTACTAATATCATTTCAGAAAGAATTAGCAGTACGAATTCTT
>Ga0182742_1003700_pt1 | contig 14634 bp, 19 predicted proteins | sample eDN5th37CBELigMG_FD_128880 | JGI IMG/M metagenome (GOLD analysis project Ga0182742, IMG submission 128880) | Enriched Miracle-Growth compost microbial communities from Emeryville, California, USA - eDNA 5th pass 37_C BE-Lig MG (version 2)... ... | reverse complement strand
TGTACGGGTCCAGCGACTGGCGGCAGCGGTGGATATCGGGCGCGTGGTCAACCGCGACATCGCCTTGCAGCAGATCGAGGGGGGGCTGCTCTACGGCCTTGGCCTCGCGCTCGGTTCGGCGATGGAATACGAGACCGGCATGCCGCTACAGGGTGGCCTTGCCGCATTGCAGTTGCCGAAGCTGGCGGACTGCCCGGAAATCCTCGTCGACCTGATCGATAGCGATGCCGAACCGTTCGATCCCGGCGAACTGGCGGTCGCGCCCGTCGCCCCTGCCATTGCGAACGCGCTGTTTTCCGCCACCGGGCTTCGCCTGCGCCGCCTTCCGCTGCTATCGGGTGGGCTATGACCTGGCAGCGACAGCACCTTCCGTCCGACCATCAGCCCGTGAAAAGCGGCGGCATCGGCGTGCTGCTCGTCAATCTCGGCACACCCGATGCGCCGGAGCCGCCGGCGGTGAAGCGCTATCTCGCGGAGTTCCTGTCGGACCGGCGCGTGGTGGAGATTCCGCCCATCGCCTGGCAGCCGATCCTGCGCGGCATCATCCTCAACACCCGGCCGAAGAAGAGCGCTCATGCCTACCAGCAGGTGTGGACGGAGGCAGGCTCGCCACTCGCAGCGATCACTGCCGATCAGGCGGGGAAGCTGCAGCAGCGGCTGGGTGAAGGTGTGCGCGTGGCTTGGGCGATGCGCTATGGTCAGCCCTCCATCGGTGAGGAGCTTCAGCGCCTGATGGATGCGGGCTGTGAGCGTATCCTGCTTGCGCCGCTCTATCCGCAATATTGCGCCGCCACGACGGCAACGGTTGTGGATAAGGCTGCGGACAAGCTGCGGACGATGCGTTGGCAGCCGACCCTGCGGACCCTTCCTCCCTATCATGACGAGCCGGCCTATATCGGCGCGCTGGCGCAGGATCTCAGACGGCAGCTGGATGCGCTGGACTTCGAGCCGGAAGTGCTGCTGCTGAGCTTCCACGGAATGCCCGAACGGACACTGCATCTGGGCGACCCGTATCACTGCCACTGCCAGAAGACCGCTCGGCTGCTGGAGGCGGCGATTGCTCGCCCAAACCTCCGTTTTCGCACGACATTTCAGTCCCGCTTCGGCCGAGCGAAGTGGCTGGAGCCTGCCACTGACAGGGTGCTTGAGGAAGAGGCGAAGGCAGGGACGAAGCGACTTGCCATTGCCGCACCGGGCTTTGCGGCGGACTGCCTGGAGACGCTGGAGGAGCTCGCCATTAGGGGGCGGGAGCAATTCATCGGCGCGGGTGGGGAGCACTTCCACACCTTCGACTGCCTCAATGCCAGCGCGCCCGGGATGGAGATGCTGGAGACGCTGGTGCGGCGCGAACTGGCGGGCTGGATCTGACGAAAGCGCCTCAATCGGCCATTTGAAAGCGGGGTGCATCGGGTCGCACGCGGCTTGCACCGGTTCAGCACCGGACGCGGAAGCGCGGCGGAACGGTGCTGCATGAGGGGCTGAAAACGGCGCTCTTGCCTATCGCCAGCTTGACAAAGTTGACACATCCAACAGCGCGGCCGCGCAGCAGCGACCAGTGAAGGATTAGCGCAAGCCCGCCGCGCAGCGCTCCACTTCCTGCAAAGCGGCGGCTGTGCCGCGCAGGCTGAAAACGCCGATCTGGCGGTCACCGTCGTAGAAGCCGACGAAAGAGGCCTTCTTGAAGCTGTCCAGCGATGGCGGGCCGAGCCAGCGGCTCGTCAAGGTGCGGCGGCCATCATCATCCACCGTCACCATGAAAACGGTGCGGGCCCAGGAATGGTCAACCGTGCCGTCCGGATAGCGGAGCAGGACGTCCAGAGAGGGGCTGGCGCCGTCCCTCAGCGTCGTCGCGTTGGCGTCGGTGAAGACGACGCGGGTGGAGCGGCCGGGAGCATCGTAGGTGAAGCCCACCGCCTCCCGATTCTCGAACATCAGGTAGGCGGAGCAATGGGTCTCGTTGCGGTAGATCGACCAGCCGCTGACCGTCTTGTAGGCGCCACCCTGCGCGACCGCCTGAGCGCCGCAGAGCAGCGCCGCCAGGGGAACCAGCGCCTTCATCCATGCAGCACTCGCGCTTCGCACTCACCTCTCCTTTGCGCTGATTCGCGTTAGCCTATGCGAAGGCTCTCTGAGCCAACATGAACGGAGTGGCCATGCCGGCCAGGCGCTTGTGGCGATGCCTTACAGGTAAGGCAGCAGCTGGACCCGCGGGAAGACCTCTTCCAGCGGCTTCGTGTCCGGCAGAACGTAAACGAGGCCGCCGTTCTTCTTGAACAGCGGACGGACCGTGTCTTCGTAGAAATCCCCCGGCACGTTGATGCACCCATAGGTGATCCGCTTGTCCTCCGGCGAGGACGAGGCCAGCCGCTCCAGCCGCCGCTCCCGCTTGTTGCCGGTGACGACGGCATGCAGCGCCACGGAGGTCGCATAATCGACCCACAGGACCTGCTGATTGCCCGCAGCGTGGCCGAACTTGGCCAGGAAGCGACCAGCCGGAGTGGTCTTCTCGGCAGGGCCAAGCTGCGAAAGACGCTTGTTGCCGACGCCCGGTGAGGAATCATCGCCCACCGCAATGCCGATCAGCACAGGCGCCTCGCCGACCCGCTTCCCCTTCGCATCATACAGGAAAAGCCGGCCCGCATTCTTGTCGATGACCATGTAGGGCAGGTCACCGTTATCGCCGGATGCCTCAACCCACTGCAGCACGCGGGTGGCGGCGACAGAGGGTGTGGTCTCGACCTCGAGGTTTTTGGGATCAAGAACCTCGTCGGCGGACGGGGACCGAGCGGGAGCCTGCCGTTCCGCCGCGCGGGCGCCACCCCGTTGCTCGGCAGCATGTGCCTGAGGAACGGCGAGCGCCGCCGCCGCGGCCATGGCTCCAACAATGATCGTCCGTAACACCAACGAGGCCCTTAACTCAGAAACTCAACCGTAACTGATACCAGCCGTGGCCGGGATCAGTTCCGCGGAGCGCGCTGCTGCATCCGCTGGTCGAGGCTGTCCACGCGCGAGTTCAGCTGGTCAAGCCTGCTGGTCGCATTCTGCGCCTGACCGGAAGCGGCGCGCGCTTCGGCAAGAGCGTTGTTGGCAGTCGCCTCAACCGACTGGAGGCGCGTGTCGGTCGCCTGCTGGCGGGCATCGACCCCGTCGATGCGCTGGTTCACGGTCGCGATCTGCTCGTCGACATAGCCCTTCGTCGCACAGCCGCTCAGGCCGACGACCGTGGCGGCCAGTGCCGCTGCCCGCAGTGCTGTCTTCGTTCCTCGCATTTCACATTCCTCCTCTGATGGCGAATATTACGCCCTTCGACAGAGAGAGGTTCCAACAGGAGCAGCAACTTTGTTGCGCCACAACGTGCTGCTGGTTCGGCGGGAGGAGGGATCAGGCGGGAAAGTTGCTTGTCTTCGAGGCACTTGGCCGGGGCCTCCGCCTTGGCATGCCGGACCTGCGCGCCGCTCAAAAATCGACCGCGATCCCGTCCTTCACCCAATCGCCGTAGCGGGTGGGGCTGAGTTCCTCCTCGGAGGGTGTGGCCGCTTCGGGAGCGGGCGGGGGCGCGTCGCTCCAGTGAGGAGGCTTGGTGAACGGGTGGGGCCGCTGAGTGGCGCGCTGGGTCATGAAGGAGAAGATGGCGTGGCTGGCGCGGCGGCGCAATGGCGGATAGGGCAGGGCATGACCTCGCCACCCGGATTGCCCGCCCGCCGTGCCGCCCTGCGCCTGCTCGATGCGGCGCTGCGCCGGGGCGAGACGCTCGACCAGGCGGAGCATGCGGCCATGGGCGGCGTGGGCGCGCCCGCGGATCGCGCGCTGGCCCGCGCGATCGCGGGCGAGGTGCTGCGCTGGCTGGCCGATCTCGACGCGCTGATCGACAGCGCCACCCGCCAGAACCTTGCGCCCGATGCGAAGGCGCGAATGGTGCTGCGGATGATGTTGGCGCAATGGCTGCGCCTGCAGACGCCGCCCCATGCGGTGATCTCGACCGGGCTGGAACTGCTTGCCGGCGGGCCGAGGCGGCTGGCGCATGGCGTGTTCTCCGCGCTGGTGCGCCAGAAGGTGACGCTGCCCGCCGCGCCGACCTTGCCGCCGCTGGTGGCCGAGCGTTGGGGCGAGCGGGCGGGTGCGATCGCCGCAGCTCTGGCGGAGCCGCCGCCGCTCGACCTTACCCTGCGGGATGCGGCTGAGACCTCCATGTGGGCGGAACGGCTGGAAGGGGTGAGCCTTGCCCCCGGCCATGTGCGCCTGCCGCGCGGCACGGCGGTGGAGCGGCTGGAGGGCTTTGGCGAAGGGGCGTGGTGGGTGCAGGACCTCGCCGCCTCGCTGCCGGCGCGGCTGATCGGGCGGGGCGAGGGCCGAGCGCTGGACCTTTGCGCCGCGCCCGGTGGCAAGACGCTGCAGCTTGCGGCGGCGGGCTGGCAGGTGACGGCGCTCGACATCAGCGACAAGCGGCTGGACAAGGTGCGCCAGAACCTCGCCCGCACAAGGCTGACGGCTCAGGTGATCGCCGCCGACGCGCTGGAGTGGGAGCCGGAGGGGCGGTTCGACGCCATCCTGCTGGACGCGCCCTGCACCGCGACCGGCACGGCGCGGCGCCACCCGGAGGTGCTGCACCGGGTCGGCGAGCGCCACATCGCCGAGATGACGGAGCTGCAATCCCGCCTGCTGGACCGGGCAGCTCGCTGGCTCGCGCCGGGTGGGACGCTGGTCTACGCCGTGTGCTCGCTGGAGCGGGAGGAGGGCGAGGCCCAGACGGCGCATGCGGGCTTGCCGCCCGCGCCGATTGCTGCGGGCGAGCTGCCGGAGTGGGTGGCACCGACCGCTGAGGGATGGGTACGGACCGATCCCGCCATGCTGGCCGAGCATGGCGGGATGGACGGCTTCTTCGTCGCGCGGTGGCGGCGGGAATGACCTTCGGCTTTCGCTAGGCCTCCATCATCCCGCGCCCTGGTGACGGATCAGGCGTCTGTCTTGACCCGGTTGGCGAAGCTCTTGCGCAGCTTCATCAGCTTGGGCGGGATGACGGCGAGGCAGTAGGGGTTCCGCTGGCCTTCGCCTTCCCAATATTCCTGGTGGTAATCCTCCGCCGGATACCATTCCGCCGGGCCTTCGATGGTGGTGACGGCGCGACCATCATGCTCGGCATTCCAGCGATCGATCGCGGCCTGCGCCTCTTCGCGCTGGCGGTCGTCCAGCGGGAAGATGGCGCTGCGATATTGGGTGCCGATGTCGTTGCCCTGACGGTTCAGCTGGCTCGGATCGTGCGTGCCCATGAACACGTCGAGCACGTCTGCGAGGGAAATCACATCCGTATCGAAGGTGACGCGGATCGCTTCCGCATGGCCGGTGCTTCCGCTGCACACCTGCTTGTAGGTGGGGTTGGGAACGGTGCCGCCGATATACCCGCTTTCCACTTGGCTGACCCCGACCACGTCGCGGAACACCGCCTCCGTGCACCAGAAGCAGCCGCCTGCCACAATCGCCGTTTCGCTCGCCATATCCGAGATCTCCTTTGCGAAGCAGATGGGGTGGCGCATGGCGCTTGTCATCCTGCGGGCAGGGGATAGGCTGGACGCGACAAGGTTCAGGGAGAGTGACCATGCGCATGAAGCTCCTCGCCGCCGCGGCCGCTCTGGCCGTTCCGTTCACCGTGGCTGCCCCGCCGGCGATGGCGCAAAGCGGCGGGCAGGCGCAGGGGGCGAGTGCCGCGCTCGCCTCCGTATTGGCGCATGAGCGGCGGGCGGAGGACCGGGTGCGGGACCCTTATCGCAATCCGGCCGAGACGCTGGCCTTCTTCCAGGTTGAGCCGGGGATGACGGTGGTGGACTACATGCCCGCGGGCGGATGGTTTTCGCGGGTTCTGATCCCCTACCTCGGCCCTCAGGGCACCTACATCGCTCTCAATCCGGAGCTTCATCCGCGGCTGACCGGCTATTGGGACATGTATCGAGGCACGGCGGAGAAATTTCCGGCACAGGCGCGCGAGTGGGTTGGCGAGGGCGGCGCACAGGTGATCGGCGCCAACACGGACGACGTGCCGGATGAGCTGGCGGGGACGGCGGACCGCTTCCTCATCTTCCGCGAGATGCACAATATGCGCCGCTTCGGCTGGCTGCACGACACACTGGTGACGGCTCGCAAGCTGCTGAAGGCGGACGGCCTCCTCGGCATCGAGCAGCATCGCGCGAAGGCGGATGCGCCGGCGGACTTCACGCTGGGCGACAAGGGCTATCAGCGGGAAGAGGACGTGATTGCCTTGCTGGGCGCCTATGGCTTCGAGCTGGTGGGCAAGAGCGAGGTCAACGCCAACCAGAAGGACCCGGCGAACTGGCCGGACGGCGTGTGGACATTGCCGCCGGGCTATCGCGGTGCGGGCGAGGATGCGGCCAAGCGTGCGGAGCTGGACGCGATCGGCGAAAGCGACCGGATGACGCTGCTGTTCCGCAAGCGGGCTTGAGCGCGGAGGCCATCAGCGGCGGTTCAGCCCAATCGCGGGAGGGTTGTTTTCGGCGGGGCGGCGAGTGCCTCAGGGAGATACGTGGATGCCGATGAAGCCGGTCCTCACCTTGCTGATGCCGACGCTGCTGCTCGCCGGATGTGGCGGCACCCCCGCCTACGATCCTCGCGGGGTGGATCGCGGGGAGACGCTGCTCTCTGTCAGCGCCACGGGTGAGGCGGAGGCTCGGCCGGACGAGGCTCGCTTCCAGGCGGGGGTGGAGAGCTTCGCGGCGGCTGCGAGTGCCGCCAGCGCCGCGAATGAGGCGGCAGTCGGCCGGGTGGTGGCGGCGCTTCGCTCGGCCGGAGTTGCCGACCAGGACCTTCAGACCCGCAGCGTCGGCATCCAGCGCATCGAATGGGGCGACAGGCGCGGGCAATACCAGGCGAGCACCACGATCACGGTGACGGTCCGCGACATCGAGCGGACGAGCGCCGTTCTGACTGCGGCAACAGAGGCGGGCGCGAACATCGTGAGTGGGCCGGACCTGCGCATCTCCGATGCGGAGGGGGCGGCGAACTCGGCCTATGCGGCTGCCTATCGCGCCGCGCGGTCGCGGGCGGAAACCTATGCCGAAGCGGCCGGGATGGAGATCGCGCGCGTCCTGTCGATCCGCGATTCCGGCGGAGTGCAGGGCAACCGCTATCTGCCGGGGGCGGTCCCCCCGCCGGTGGCTGTCGCTCCGGTCGTGAACCAGGCGGCGATGCCGGAGGAAGGCGGCGGCGGGCGCGTGCTTGCGGGGCAGACGACCAGCGCGGTGGCAGTGCAGGTGGACTTCGCGCTTGTCCCCCAATGAGGGCGCGCCTACCTCGCGCCCGTCATGACCAAGATCAAAGTCGCCGCGCTGCAGCTCTCCCTCAACCTTGAGGCGGAGCAGGAGAATATCGACGCCGTTTCCGCACTGGTGGAGCAGGCCGCCGCGCAGGGGGCGCAGGTCATCCTGCCGCCCGAACTGTTCGCCGGCGGCTATTTCTGCCGCGAGGAGGATGAGCGCTTCTTCGCCCTCGCGCGCCCCACCGCCGAGCATCCGAGCGTGCTGGCGATGCAGAAGCTGGCGGCGCGGCTGAAGGTGGCGATCCCCACCAGCTTCTTCGAGCGTGAGGGGCATCACTATTACAACACGATGGCGATGATCGACGCCGATGGCGAGATCCTCGGCACCTATCGCAAGAGCCACATTCCCGATGGGCCGGGCTATGAGGAGAAGTACTATTTCCGCCCCGGCAACACCGGCTTCAAGGTGTGGGACGTGTTCGGCACGCGCATCGGCGTCGGCATCTGCTGGGACCAGTGGTACCCGGAAAGCGCGCGCGTGATGGCGCTGATGGGCGCGGAAGTGCTGTTCTACCCCACGGCCATCGGCTCCGAGCCCTATGACGCCAGCTTCGACACCAGCCGGATGTGGCGCCGGGCAATGGTGGGCCATGCGGTGAGCAATTGCATGCCCGTGATCGCCGCCAATCGCATCGGCTGCGAAGCGGGTCAGACCTTTTACGGCCACAGCTTCATCACCAACGAATGGGGAGACCTCGTCGCATCCTACGAGCGGGAGGAGACCGGCGCGCTGGTGGCGGAGCTGGATCTCGCGCTGGCGGCGAAGCACCGTGCGGGCATGGGCTTCTTCCGGGATCGCCGGCCGCAGCTTTACGGGCGCATTGCCGAGGACGTCTGAGGGGCGAGCGCCTTCGCCCGCGCGAAAACAGCCTCGAACATGGCTGGCGTGAGGCGGCCGGTATTCGTGTTCTGACGGCTCGGGTGGTAGGTGTCGATCAGGCGGACGCCGCCGGGGATGCCGTGCTCGGCTCCGTGCGCGAAGGGGTGATCCGAAAGGCGCAAGCCGTAATGGCGCAGCACCGCGTCATGGGCGATCTTGCCGAGCGCGATGATCACGGAGAGATGGGCCAATTCCCCAAGCTGGGCAGAGAGGAACGTCCGGCAATTGGCGATCTCGCTGCCGAGCGGCTTGTTCGCAGGCGGCAGGCATTTGACCGCGTTGAGGATGATCCCGCCGTGAAGGCGAAGGCTGTCGTCCGGCCGCGCCTCGTACCTGCCGCTGGCGAAGCCGGTTTCCGCGAGCGTGGCGAAGAGCAGCGCGCCTGATGCGTCGCCAGTGAAAGCCCGGCCGGTGCGGTTCGCGCCTTTCATGCCAGGGGCGAGGCCGACAATCGCCAGCCACGCCTGCGGATCGCCCCAAGCCGGGACCGGCGCATTCCACCAGTCAGCATGGTCGCGGCGCAACTCCTCCCGCAGCGCGACGAGGCGCGGGCAACGAGGGCAGTCTCGCGAAGGCTCGGTCGCGGAGAGGGGCATTTCCACGCGCATGAGGTGCGGGTAAGCGGCGCCGATGTCTCCGGCAACCGGCTACACCTATCTGATCGCGCTCGGCTCCAACCGGCCTCATCATCGGCACGGCACGCCCGCAAAGGTGCTGCTGGCGGCGCTGGATCGGCTGGAGGCGGAGGGGCTGGCGGTTAAGGCGCGTTCGCCTCTGATCCAGTCCGCGCCGCTCGGCCCGTCCTTGCGCCGCTATGCCAATGGCGCGGCGTTGGTGACGACGAGGCTCGACCCGCCGGAGCTGCTGGCGCTGCTGAAGCGGGTGGAGCGAGAGTTCGGCCGCAGGAGCGGAGGCCGGCGCTGGGGTTCGCGGGTGCTGGACCTCGACATTGTCCTGTGGAGTGGGGGGCACTGGTCCTCGCCCGAGCTGACGATCCCCCACCGGGAGTTCCGCAAGCGGAGCTTCGTGCTCGATCCGGCAGCGGCGATCGCGCCGCGCTGGCGCGATCCAGTAAGCGGCTTGAGCGTGCGCCAGCTTCGTGCGCGCTTGACCCGTCTGGAACGCCTGCCTAGGTGAGCCCCGCACCTTCGGGGGCCCTTAGCTCAGTCGGTAGAGCAACTGACTTTTAATCAGTAGGTCGCTGGTTCGAACCCAGCAGGGCTCACCATGGTTTTCTGCGGTTTTTTAGCGAGCCGCCAAGCTGCCCCGTCGCCTCCAGCAATCACCCAGCAATCGCTGGACGGGGATCGACGTGCAAAAATCGTCGCTGGGTAGGCTCTCAAGTCAGCAGGTGGCAACAATTCCTGCATGAATGAACCAGATTACAGCGATTCGCCGACCCACACTCCCGACGAGGATGTGTTCGGCATCGATCCTTTCGCGCGATCTCTCTCGCTCGCAGCATCATGAGGATGAAGTCGCCACAAGGCGTGGTGATCGCGGTTAGCGGCCCGTGGGGTTCTGGGAAGAGCAGCGCGATCAACTTGTTGGCGCACCATGTTGAGCCACCCGCAGCCGAACGTCCATTCGCGGATCCCAGCGTCCTTCGGGAATACCAGATGGCGCTGGCCTAGAGCGCCGCATCGTCGAATGTCACGACCAGCGCGTGCCGCTTGCCTAGGCGACCGTCTTCCTTCTCCCACCTCGGCACTACGTCTTCTTTGGCCTCGCCCTCTTCCTGCAGGATTAGGACGATCGGGCATCCTGCACCGTGGTCCTCCAAGGCTTCGACACGCTTCTTCAGGGCCTTCATGGCTTCCTCACCGTCGGCGTTCCCGTCCCCGCTTCAGGTCGATTAGTTGCCACCTGGGCGCTCGTGAGCCGGCAAAGAGGCGCGGGACAATAGGGACGAAAGGGACAAAAGCTCACTGCTGCGCCTTCACGAAGAGGACGACGAGCGCGTGCCGATCTCCAATCGGGCCGTTCTCCCGCTCCCATCGGGCCTCCACATCTTCAGGGTCCTCGCCCGACCTCTGGCGGATCACGACAATCCCGCTACTCGGCAGGCGCGCCTCAAGAAGCTCCAGTCGCCGTTCCAGATGTTTCATGATCGCACTCCAACGCGCGGTAGATTGACGACGAACCGCAGCTCGTCCGTGGTGAGGCTGGCAATGGGTGTTCCATTGCCGATCCGCTCGCAGATCTCGTTGAGCCGGTTCAGCTCCTCGTTCGCCAGGCGAGATGTGTCGATCTGAGCGGCCTCGCCGGATGAGCGCGAGACCGCCTCAAGAGCTTGCAACCTTGCTTCGAGTGAGCGCTTGGAGAGACTGTTCATTTCTTCTGGCGCTCCTCGAGTTGGGCGATCCTCTCTTCCAGTTCGCTGAGGGTCACCATCGACTTGTGGGCGGTGAGTAGAGCCATGACCCGGCCTGCTTCGTCCGGGGTGATCTCGCCCTCCGCCACGGAAGCCAACACGGCTGAGCCAGCGTTCACCGCGTCAGCAGCGCTCTTGACCGGCGGCAGCGTGAACGAGATCGGCGCGTCCTTCCGTGGTGGCGCTAAGCGGTCCAAGCACAGCCTTAGAGCGACCGAGTCACCCTCCAGCGCCTTGTCGATCGCCTTCCGGGTCAACGCCTCATGCTCCCCCTCCAGCAGCGCCTCTACTGCTAGCGAAACCTTGTGGCGGCTCCCCTTGCGGCTTCCTCCGAGGCGGTTGCCCGGCGCGAAGGTTCCGTCCGTTCTTCTGCCGTCAGTGTTCGGCTGGTCCGTCACCCCGTGCACACTCCTCGATAGTGGCGCGGCCTGTTTGTCCTGAGGCTTGGCAGCTGGTAGAAACCGCACATGCGTTCCAAGTTGTGGAGGCTGCGGTGACTCATCGCGGCGCCTGTCCTGTTCTGGTGGTTTCCGCACCTCGATCTGCAGAAGACCGTGGAGCCTCGCCCGTTTCTGCCGCCAGCCGAGCCGGCTCAGCGCTGAAGCGCTCCAGCAGCTGACGTTGCAGCCCTAGCGCCTCAGTGGCGATCACGGGCTCCGCCGAAGCAATCTTGGTGAGTGCCTGAACGTGTCTACGTTGAGCTCCTGGTTGCGCCGGCATCTTGGCAAGCCAGCGGGCCAGCTTCGGGGAGGCTAATATGGCGCCGCTGAGACCGTGGAGCGCGAGCAAAGTCGCAGCCCAAGGCGTGACGCTCGCCGAGGCAGTCAGAACACCGCCGGAAACCACCCAGCCGAGGGGCCCGCCGGTGTTCGAGAAATTCATCGACTTCCCGGCTTCCTTCTGTCCGCTTGCGACCTTTGCCAGATCCTGCTCCCGGCGGAACTCCTGGCCTTCCCGGGCCATCTCGATCTGTTCACGCTGGAAAAGCTGCGCTCGCATGTCGGGCACGAGATTGCGTCCGGCTTGCAGCAGCGCGCCATAGTCGAGCCCAGACATCAGTTGAGCCCCACCTTCTCGCGAGCGATCGAGCGCATGAACTCGGAAAGTGTCATGCCTCGTTCGGTCGCGTGCCGCGATACGGCGCTCACAAGCACTTCGGGAGCTCGGAAGCGTATGGCGTGGTCTTGCTGTGGCTTTTCCATCTGAGACTCCGTGGATGAACGGAGGGATTGTGGTCCCCCAGTTCCACGAAGCCTACTTAACGGGTCTTACGCCGGCCATTCAGCGGGTTGAGCGCCTCGGAAGGCAAGCTGCAGCGCTACGCGCATGGCTCAGCCCATTGATTTAGCTGGATTGATCTGGAACGGCGGCGCCTAGCCGAAGAGCGCGGCGGGTGAACTGCACACCTGCTGCCTCTAGCGCGCTGCGCATTGCGCCGACGTCACCTCGCTCAGAGGTTCTCCGCGACCGAAACAGTTCAGAGGCGATGCGACTTGAGAATCAGCATTGATTCCGACGCCGCCAGACGTGCGTTGAGCGGAAACGATCCGAGCTATTTCCGAGGCTGTCATTGCCTTTCCAAACAGCCAGCCCTGAAGACGAGAGCATCCCGCGATTTTGGCGAGCGATGCTTGTTCTTCCCCTTCCACGCCCTCCGCTGTGATCTCCAGCTTCATCGATCGAGCAAGTGCAACAATCGCGTTCAAAACCGAGGCGGCCTGCTTGTCGACTGCGACGGGCTCAATGAAGCTCTTGTCGATCTTCAGGCGGTCAAATCGCAATCGCCGGAGATAGCCGATGCTCGCGAAGCCGGTGCCGAAGTCATCCAGAGCGATACGAACGCCAGATGCGCGCAAATCATCAATGATCCGGGCTGCAGCATCCGGGCGTCGGAGCAGATAGTTCTCCGTTATCTCCAGTTCGAGACGCCGCGCCTCAAATCCCGTCGTCGCGAGGACAGCCTCGATCTCTGCGACAAAATTCCGATCCCAAAATTGAGCGGGCGAGATGTTCACAGACACATCGAGCCCGAGATCACGTGCTTTGATACAGCTTTCGATCAAGACATGGCGGCCAAGATCTCCGATTGCGCCGCTGAGTTCAGCAAGCGGGATGAAGACGTCAGGGGGTACTTCACCATGGATGGGGTGAGACCAGCGGGATAGCGCTTCCACGCCAACGATCCTGCCGGTCGTTGCCTCGATAATGGGCTGGAACAGGACTCGGATTTCGCCAGTCGCTATGGCCGCCCTAAGATCGCCTTCCATGTTTACGCGCAGGCGATGGGCTGCTTCCATGTCGTCTGAGTAGGTGTGAGAGCGGTTTTTGCCACCAGTTTTCGCCACATACATGGCCGCGTCCGCGCGGCGCATGAGCTCGTCCTCGTCTACGAGTTCTGAAGGCGTAACGGCGGCACAGCCGACGCTAAGACCCAGCGTCATGTTGTACCCGCCAATATTAAATGGGGTGCGGAACGCCTCAAGAATGTGCTGGCTAACACTCTCGGCCTCCGAGCGGTTGGCATCCTGCGCAAGGACGGCAAACTCATCACCGCCTGCTCGGAACACAAGGCCACCTTCTGCCGCGGCCGAAATTCGGCGCGCGGCCTCGATCAGAAGCACGTCACCTACGGCATGACCATAAACATCGTTCGCTTCCTTGAAGCCGTCCAGGTCCATGAACAGGACAGACACCTCACCTGCCCGCCCAATCTCATCACGAATTGCGGCTTTCAACGCCCGTCGATTGGGAAGCTCAGTCAGCGCATCGTGGTTAGCCAAGTGTTGTGCTCGGGCCTCACTCTTGCGCAAGGCCTTTAGCGTTCGACCTCCCCGGAACACGATCAGTCCGGCGAGCACGAGTGCTGCACATGCAACGACGATGAAGGCGGGTAGTATATCACGCCGGAGGGCGGTCCCGGGCTGAGCGGGGCTCCAGTTGATCCAGCCAAGAACTTCGCCGCTCCGGGTTCGCAGGGGAAGGCTGAGACCGTGAGGTAGGGGGCGCGCGAGGCTGAGCTCCACCTGCTTGAGGCCTTCCTGTCGCTCGAGGGCTCTAAGAAGATCCAGTCCAATCGGCCTCGCTATCACAAGAACGTGAGGTGCCCCTTGTGAAAGGCTAACCTTGTCGGTCAACGGGATCACTGCTGCGGCGGCGAAGATGAAGGTTTGCTCGCCCTTACGCGTAAACCCACTTACGATCGGTACCTGAGAAATAGGAATGTCGCGAAGATCGCGGACCCCTTCCTCGAAGCCTTCCCCAAGTGCGACGAACGCGTCTTTCTGGACGACCTTGCCCTCTACAAACGCGTAAACGGTGTCGTCGCGGGGATTAAGGGTGAAGATTTGGTAGCCTTGGGCCGTCCCGAGGTACGCAGTTACGTTATCAGCCATCCAATCGGGCTGCAGGTCGTGAGAGATGTGCCGAACGGCGTCGTCCCATCGCGCATAATCCTGCAAGTCTTGGATTATGATCCGTTGCGCGGTTGCAATCGTGCGCTGCAGCGATTGAACTTCGCGAGCTTCTGCATCCCGGTCCTGATCGCGCGTGGTGTTGTAGAACAAGATCAGGATACAGCCGAAGCAGGTGATCAACAGCAGAGACACGGGGACCAGGTGCTGAACCCCGATCCGCTGCAATAAGCGACGGAGTCGCGAGAAAGCCGTTGAAGCCATAACCAAGGCAGTGCCTGATTATGATTAAGGCTTCCTTTCTGAGCCAAGTGACAGGCCGGCGCAGCCGGCGGCCGCGCTCATCCCTTGCGGGCCGGGCGAGCACTAGCTCAGTTCGTCCGCTTCGCTCCGCCTCTGCAGCCAGACCAAGAGACCGAAGCAACCCTGCCAAGCTGGTTGCCCAGGGCTACCGATCCTCCGAGGATAACCCCTTAGAGACCAGCCTCCGCACCGCCTCTGGCCGGCTTGGCCGATCCTCCTGCTTCTCTGCCCAAGTGTCGATTGCCTCGAGTTGGTCAGGCTGCAGGCGCACCATCACCGGCCTCCCTTGACCCGTGGCTGGTCGGCCCGGTTTTTTGGTATCATTTTTCTTTGCAGTCATGCG
>Ga0182742_1003698_pt1 | contig 14642 bp, 8 predicted proteins | sample eDN5th37CBELigMG_FD_128880 | JGI IMG/M metagenome (GOLD analysis project Ga0182742, IMG submission 128880) | Enriched Miracle-Growth compost microbial communities from Emeryville, California, USA - eDNA 5th pass 37_C BE-Lig MG (version 2)... ... | reverse complement strand
GCTTCCCCTCCAACATCCCGAACATGATCGGCCACCACCAGACAGCTGCCATCGCGATGGCAACGCCGATCGCGCACAAGGGCGCTGTCGTGGGAGCCAAGGCGGTCGCGATGACGGTGATGGACCTGATGACGACACCCCGCCTGATCCAGGAGGCCAAGGCCTACCAGCAGAACGTGCAGTTCGCGGACCAGTCCTATGACCCGGTCCTGACGCCGGAGGACCAGCCGGCCATTCACCTGAACCAGGAGATCATGTCGAAGATGCGGCCGGAGCTGGAGAAGTTCTATTACGATCCCTCGCGCTACTCCACCTACCTGGAGCAGCTCGGCATCTCTTACCCCGAATAACGCCGGCCAGCTGTCCGCCGAGCCCGGTGATCCTCCCTCCCGCCGTGGGCTCGGCGGAAAAGGCTGCCTGCGGGCGTGCCGGTCCTTTCCCGGGGATCGGCACGCTGCTTTTCCGCTTCCTCAGGAAGACGTCGCCGCGCTGTCCTTGACGCGCGGCTTCTTCTTCATGTGCCGCTTGACCGCGCGCCGCTGCGCCTTTTCCAGCCATTGCTCCATGGTCAGGCTGCCCTCGCACAGATCGGCCAGCACCGCGCCCCGCTCGCCACGCGGCCGGTCGGGACCCACGGTCGTGTCGCAGATCACCTGCCGCTCGATCTCGGCATTCATGAGCGCCCCCGCGAGGATTCCGTAGGCGGACAGGAACAGCCACATCAGGAACACGACCACCGCTGACAGCGAGCCGTAGGTCGCATTGTAGTCGCTGACATAGGCGACATAGAAGGAAAAGCCGAAGGAGATCAGCAGCCACAGCAGCGTCGCCAGCAGCGCGCCCGGTGCGAGCCAGCGCCATTTCGCTGCGCGCCTGTCCGGCCCGTACCGCATGATGAGGGCGAAGCCGGTGCTGCCCAGCAGGATCGCAGCGATCCAGGTGAGCAGCTTGAACAGGGAGGCGGTGCCCGCCCCCAGTTCGATGAGCGCCTCCGCCTGGGTCTGAAGCCAGGCGAACACACCGCCACTGATGAGCCCGGTCAGGGCGATGAAGATCGCCGCCAGCGTCAAGGCAAACTGGCGCAGCGTCAGGCGCACGATGCTGCGCGTCTCGTGCTCCTCGTTGATGATGTTGAGGGCGCCGATCATTCCGTTGGCCGCGCGCGTGCCGCCATAGACGGCGAAGAACAGCGCGATCACCAGCGCCACGCCGGTGACTCCGGAATTGGCGCTTACCGCTCCCAGCAGCTGTTCCTCGATCAGCACCGCCGCCTCCTGCGGAACGACATCGACAATCGCCTGCATCTGCCGCTGCACGGTCTGCGGGTTACCGATGAGGCCATAGATCATCACCGTGGCGGCGATCAGCGGCGTGATGGCAAGGAAGGTGAAGAAGGCGACGCCCGCGCCCAGAAGGCTGAGGTTGTGAAACCCCCACATCGTGTACATGCGCTTGAAGATCGCGATCCAGGCCGCTTTCGGCATTTCCAAGGGCGAGTTCGCGGTTGCGCCCGGTGCAAGATTAGCGGATGCATCGTCCTGTGTAGGAACTCCCGCGCTTTCAGACGGTTGATTGTTGCTGGCGGGCTGCTCGTTAAGCGCAGAGTTGGAGGGCAAATGAGGGGTTCCCTGGTGAATGGCTAGGTTGGCGGCGTGTGCTCGAACAACCGGCAAGGCCGGGAATTGTGCCATGGCGTCGCTGCTAGCCGGTGCGTCGCTGTCGCTCGTGCTGGCGTTCGCGCCCGCCCCTGCAGCGGCCCAGCAGCCCGCTCCGCCGCAAAATGCGCCTCAGGATGCACCTGCAGAGGCCCCCGGCGCTTCGGAGATACCTGATCTCGCCGTGCCGGAGCCGCCAGCGGGGGCTGCGTTGCCTGAAGTCGAGCCGATCATCACCGAAAGCGAGTTCGAAGCGGCCGTCCCTCCACTTGAGGAGGACACGGAGCTGCTCGGCCCGCTGGAATCGATCGAGGAGTTCGAGCGGCGGCTGGCGGCGGAGGAAACCGCTGCCGCTCCGGAAGAGGGGCAGGAGCCGCCCGCGGGCGACCCCGCTTTGGCGGATCAGGACCCTGTGGAGGCCATCGGCGACGCGCCGATCCGCGATGCGGAGCTTGCCGCGCCGCTCCCGCCTCTCAACGAATTCGAGGTTGAGGCCGTTGAGTTCACCGAGGAAGAAGGCAGCGAGGAACTGACCGAGATCGAATACGAGATCGCGGTCAACGGCCTTGAAGCGGCGGATGAGGAGACGGACGTCAACCTCGCCGACATGTTCGAAGACCTTTCCGCGCTTCACGAAGGCGACGGAGAGGCCGCAAACGTGGCGCAGGTCGCCGCGCGATTGAGCGAGGATAGCGAGCTGATCCAGCGCATCCTCGCCTCCGAAGGGTGGTTCGAAGCGCAAGTGACCACTCGGATGGACCGCTCCGGCATGCCCAACGGGCAGCCGCTCAGCGCCGTGATCGATGTGGTCCCCGGCACGCGCTACACGTTTTCCGAGATCGTCATCGAAGCTCCGCCGACAGAGCCCGCCAACCTCATCAGCGACAATCTCGCGCTTCAGGTGGGCGAGCCGATCGTCGCCGCGCGGGTTCAGGGGGCGGAGGCCCAGGTCGCCGTGGCGTTGCCGCAGACCGGCTATCCCTTCGGCACCGTGGGGCAGCGGGACATCCTGCTGGATCAGGACACCGGCGACGGCGTCTACACGCTGCCCGTCACCACCGGGCCTCGCAGCGTATTCGGGGATATCCGCACCACCGGCAACCTCGCTTTCGATGCGGAGCATGTAGAGGTACTGTCCCGCTTCGAGCGCGGCGAGCTTTACGACAGCCGAAAGGTGGATGATCTGCGGCAGGCCCTCGTCGCGACCGGGCTGTTCAACACCATCTCCGTCGTGCCGGAACAGACCGGCGTCGATGCTGGCGACGGCACCCAATATGCGAACCTGCTGGTCGAACAGGATGCCGGGCCGCCGCGCACCATTGCCGGCAGCGCCGGCTACGGCACCGGGCAAGGGTTCCGCGTGGAGGGCAGCTGGACGCACCGCAACCTGTTCCCGCCCGAAGGCGCGCTGATCGTCCGCGGCGTCGCCGGTACGCAGGAACAAGGCGCGGGCGTCACCTTCCGCCGTTCCAATGCCGGGCAGCGCGACCGGACCTTCTCGCTCATCGCGGAGGCGTTGCACAGCGATTACGACGCGTTCGAGGCCTATACCGGCCGCCTTGCGGCGCTGGTCAGCTACGATTCCACGCCCATCTGGCAGAAGCGCCTTACCTACGCCTACGGCGTCCAGCTGATCGGCACCAACGAGCAGGACTACAATTTCGACCTGGGCGAGCTGGAGCGGCGAACCTTTTTCATCGGCGGATTGACCGGACAGGTCGGCTTCGACACGTCGGACGACCTTCTGAACCCCACAGAAGGCTTCCGCGTCACCGCGCTGATCGAGCCGGAAGGGTCGCTGGAAGACGGCTTCACCCCCTATGTTCGCGCGCGGCTGGATGGCTCGGCCTATCTCCACGTCAGCGACCCGCTCGTGCTGGCGGGCCGGGTGCGGTTCGGCACCATTCAGGGGATCGACCGCTTCGACCTTGCCCCCTCCCGCCGCTTCTACGCCGGCGGCGGCGGCTCCGTGCGCGGCTTCGGATATCAGGAACTCGGCCCCAAGGTGGAGGTGCCGAACCCCAAATATCCTGACCCGGACGAGATCGATCCCGATGACGATCCCGAGGATCTGCCCAGCCCCACGATCCTGCGGCCGATCGGCGGGCGCAGCATCGTCGAAGGAGCGGTCGAGGCGCGCTATCGCTTCGGCAATTTCGGCGTGGTGGGATTTGTTGATGCAGGCCAGGTCTACGAGGAGACCTACCCGACCTTTGACGACATCCGCTTCGGCGCTGGCATCGGCGCTCGCTACTACACCAACTTCGGACCTCTGCGCGTGGACGTCGCCACTCCCATCGGGCGGCGTCGCGGCGAAAGCTGGATTACCGTCTATGTCTCGATCGGGCAGGCGTTCTGATGGCTGGGCCTGACGAGATGGACCCGGTGGACGGCCCCGTTCCGCAGGACGGCCGCGAAGACGGCGAGACCGTCGGTTATCGCGAGCGGCGACCGCTCGGCTGGCGCATCGCCAAATGGGCAGGCATCACCGTGCTGGCCCTTGCGGTGCTGGTCGCGGCGCTGGTGCTCGGCCTGAATACCGGCCCGGGCAAGCGGTTCGTCGTTCGCCAGATCGAAGCGCTGGAATTCGAAACCGGGATGAAGATCGCCATCGGCGAGATCGACGGCTCTCTCTATGGCGAGATGGTGCTGCGCGACCTTGCGGTGTCCGATCCGCAGGGCGTGTTCCTCACCTCGCCGGAGGTGACGGTGGACTGGCACCCCTTCGCCTTCATCCGCAGTCACGTCGATGTGGACGCGCTCTCCAGCCCGCTCATCACGCTGCAGCGCCTGCCCGCCTTCAACGAAACGCCGCCGAGCGATCAGCCACTGCTGCCCGATCTCGATATCAACCTGGACAGCCTCCGCGTCGACCGGTTCGTGGCGGAGGCACCCGTCAGCGGCGAGCGCCGCGTGCTGGGCCTCGCTGGAAACGCTCACATCGCCGATGGCCGCGCACAGGTTCAGCTGAACGGACGGACGATCGCCGGTGAAGGTCTCGCGGGCGGCGACCAGCTCGCGCTGGTGCTGGACGCGGTGCCGGAGGAAAACCAGCTCGACATCCGGCTGGACCTCAACGCTCCGGGCAATGGGGTGATCGCCGCCCTTGCCGGGCTGACGGATCCGCTGCGCGTTCAGGTGAACGGCAACGGCACCTGGGAAAGCTGGAACGGCCGCCTCAATGCCAATCTCGCGGGCACGGAATTCGCCCGCCTGCAGATCGCCGCGCGCGACGGCACCTTTGCTCTGCGCGGCCCCACCCGCGTTGCACGCCTGTTTGAAGGGCCGACGGCCCAACTGCTCGGCCCGGTGCTGAACATCGACATGCAGGCAGCGCTGCAGGACCGGCGCGCGACGCTGGCCGGCAATGTTAATTCGGATGCCTTCCGCCTCAACACCAACGGCGTGGTCGACCTTTCCGACAACACCTTCGATGATCTGCGCCTCGGCTTCGTCCTGTTCCACCCCTCCGCTTTGGCCGAGAACCTCGCCGGCAGCGGCATTCGCGCGCAACTGGTGCTGGACGGCGCCTTCGCCACCCCGGCGGTGCAGTACGCGATCAACGCCAACCGCCTGATGATGAACGACATGGGCATCGAAAACCTCGCCGCCACCGGCGCGGCAAGAGTCGATGCGGACCAGATCTTGATCCCGGTGGATGCGCGGGCAACGCGGATCGTCGGGCTGGACACCGTGGCGGGCGGCACGCTGCGCAACGTGCGGCTGAACGGCGACCTGGCCATCGATGGCCCGCGCATCCTGTCGGACAACATGCGCATCCGCTCGGACCGGATCGACGCGAACCTGATCCTGCTCGCCGACATGTCGACGGGGCTCTACACCGGCGCGGTCGACGGCCGGATCGACAATTACCGGATCGAGAGCGTCGGCATCTTCAACATCGAGACCGACATTGACCTCGAGACGGCGGCTGGCGGCGGTTTCGCACTGGATGGGCGCGTCCGGGCTCGCTCAACATCGCTGTTCAACGAGGGTGTGCGCGATTTCCTCGGCGGCAATGCCGTCGCTGCCAGCGATGTGCGATATGGCCCGGACGGAATTATCCGTTTCGCAAACCTTCGGTTGGACGCACCGGCCGCGCGGATCACGTCCGGTAGCGGATCATACACGCCGGAGGGGCGGATCACGCTCAATGTGGCCGGCGTAACCGATGCCTATGGCGCGGTCGGCGTGCAGGTGGCCGGCACGATCAGCAATCCCAATGCCGTTGTAACTGCGGAGCGGCCCGATCTCGGCATCGGTCTGGCCAACTTGCAGGCCCGGATCACCGGGGCGCAAAGGGGTTATCGGCTGGAGGGAACAGCGGACACGGATTACGGACCGCTGCGGGCGGACGTGGTGCTGGGCACCAGCGGACCGCTGACGCTCGACATCAACAGCGCCAATCTTGCGGGGATCGACTTCGCGGGTTCGCTACAGCAGACTGCCGCCGGACCCTTCGCCGGGCAGCTGACCGCCACTGGCCGGGGCCTCGGCGGCGTCGTGCGGCTCGATGCGCTTGGGCAATACCAGCAGGCGCTGGTCAATGTGCGTGCCCGCGACACCGTGTTGCCGGGGCCTGCAAACCTCGCCATCGGCGCGGCGATCATCGATGCGCGCGTGGTGCTGTACGACCAGCCCTATGTGGTCGCCGATGCCTCGCTGGAGCGGACGCAGTTCGGCAATCTCAACATCAACGCCGCGCGGACCAAGGTGAATTACCAGAACGGGCGCGGCAATGCTCGGCTGCTAGCGGAAGGCACCAGCGGCGTACCGTTCCGCATCGCCGCCAACGCCGATCTCCAGCCGGAGTTGTGGCGTGCTGCGCTGAACGGCCGCGTGCGGGGCATTGAGTTCCGCACCGTCAATCCCGCCCGGATCATCCCGCGCGAGGGCGAATACGAACTGCTGCCGACGCAGATCGATTTTGGCCAGGGCAACATCCGCGTTGCGGGCACCTATGGGGAAGGGATCGAGCTGCAGAGCCGTTTGGACCGGCTCGACCTGTCGATCGTCAATGCCTTCTCCCCCGGGCTTGGCGTGGGCGGCAGCGCGACCGGCAGCCTGGATTTCTCGCAGGCGAACAGCGCTGCCTTCCCGCGTGCCGATGCGCGCCTGGCGATCGACGACTTCACCCGCACGACCGCCGTCTCGGTCAGCCAGCCGATCGACGTGAACTTCGTCGGCAAGCTGCTGCCGGATGGTGGCGAAGCGAGGGCGGTGATGCGCCGGCGGGGTGCGGTGATCGGTCGCATGGTCGCCTCACTCCGTCCGCTGGGCCCCGGCGCGGGTCCGTGGATGGAGCGCCTGATGGGCGCGCCTCTCGGCGGCGGCATCCGCTACAACGGCCCTGCCGACACGCTGTTCTCCTTTGCCGGCATGTCGGACCAGCGCCTCTCCGGCCCCATCGGACTCGCGGCCGACTTCTCCGGTCGCGTGGCGAGCCCCACGCTCTCCGGCGTCGTGCGCGCCAACAGCCTCACCTACGAGAACCTGACCTACGGCACGCGTTTGTCGAACATGGCGCTCGCCGGCCGCTTCACCGGTGACCGGTTCGAGGTGGAGCGGCTGCAGGCGACGGCCGGCGACGGCACGCTGAACGCGTCCGGCTTCGTCAGCCTCTCGGCGGAGGCGGGTTACCCCATGAACCTGGCCGTCATGCTGGATGAGGCTCAGCTGGCCGACGCTGACGGGATGGAGGCGAGCGCCACCGGCGAGCTGCGGCTGACCAAGGCAGCCGGGCAGACCGCGCTGATCTCCGGGCAGCTTCGCCTGCCGGAAACCCGCTACCAGATCGTCACCGATCGTGCAGCGGAGGTACCGGAGTTGACCGGCGTCCGCTTCAAGCCGCCCCTGGGCCCGCAGCGTATCACTGGGGATGAGCCTGCGCTCCCCTCACCAGGGCTGTTCGAAATGGTTAGGCTGGACATCGGCCTCAATGCCCCAGAGCGTCTGTATGTCTCCGGCATGGGCCTTGAGTCGGAGTGGAGTGCTCGCCTTTCCCTCAGCGGCACCAGCGCGGCGCCGAGGATCGCGGGTGAAGTGTCGTTGATCCGGGGAACGCTGGGCTTCGCGGGCCGCTCTTTTGAACTGTCAGAGGGCCGGGTAGCGTTTACGGGCGGCACTACGATCGACCCGACCATCAACCTTGTGGCGACGGAGGACATCGAGGATGTGACGGTCAACGTCACCGTTGGGGGCCGTGCCATGAGCCCGCAGGTGGCCTTCACCAGCGTTCCCGGCCTGCCGCAGGACGAAATCCTGTCGCGCATCCTGTTCGGCAGCTCCGTCGGCAATTTGTCCACCATCCAGGCGGTGCAGTTGGCCGCATCGCTCAACTCGCTGCGCGGATCTTCAGGCGGCGGGCTCAACCCGCTCGGAACGCTGCGGGCCGCCACGGGCATCGACCGGCTGCGCATTCTGGGCGGCGACGAGACGACCGGGCGTGGCACCGCACTGGCCGCGGGCCAGTACCTGACGGATGACATCTATGTGGAGTTCATCACCGATGCGCGGGGCTTCACCGCGACCCAGCTGGAGGTCAGCCTGACCCCGGCCCTCTCGATCCTGAGCCAGGCGGGCGGATCCGGCGCCACCAATGTCAACGTGCGCTACCGGAAGAACTACTGATGGCGCATGCTGCACGGGCTGTGGCGCTGGCGGCTGGATTGCTGTGCCTGCTCAGCGCCTGCCAGGACGAGCCGGATTTCGACGAGCGCTACCAAGCGGCAGAGAAGAAGGTTCGCGAGAAGGCGGCCGAGCTCGACGCCGACATCGCCAAGGCCGATCGAGAACGTGCGACGGAGCGGGCGAAGGGAGAAGGCCAGCAGCAGGCCCCCGGAGGGCAACCCCCGTCGGCGAACCGGCTCCTCGGCGGCAACCAGCGATAGCTGATCAGCAATAGCGGAGGCGCAGGCGCGGGGATTGCCCCGCGCCCGGCGAGGTCAGTTGCGGACGATGTCTCCGTTATCGTCTGCCTGTGGCGACGGCGCACCGCCCATGTTGACGCTGAGCGTGTGGATCTGGCGGAACTTGCCGTCGATATAGCGGAACAGGTGGCTGTCGGGCATGCCGCTGTCCGAACTGCCGAAGCGGCAGAAGATGTTCACCACCCCCATCTCCTCGTCCACTAGATAGTCCCGGTTGACGATGTAGAGCACGCCCGGCGGCATTCCGATCTCGCAGCTGGCGTTCGGATCGTTGCTCCGGTTGGTGTAGGCCCCTCCTTCCAACCGCGCGCAAGGGATGCCCCAGGGGATGTCGGTGAACTTGTCGGCGAACCCGTCTAAATAAGCATTCGCGCCGCGGATCATCTCGGCGGGCGAGGTCCGCTGATAGGGATGGACCGGCTCCCAGTTCTCCTGCTTCGTGTACTTCAGATATGCGTTGGCGTTGTAGAGCCAGTCCCCCTCATCCGTCACAAGGCTGTCGACGCGGATCACCTTCCCGTCATGCATGTAGAGACGCGTGCCGATGACATAGGAGTGGCCTCCCTCGGTCACGATGATCTCGGTGAAGGTCTTGCACCTTTTGTCGTCGTGGAAGCTCATCGCATTGGCGATGGGCAGCGCGGTGTTCCACAGTCCGGCGGAGCGGTCCACCGTCTCCATGTTCTCCAGGTAGTGCGCGTTGGAGGCGAGCGGCAGGCCCGAGAGATCTCCCCGCCGCTGCGCCTCCACATAGGCGGCGGTGGCCGCCTTCAGCTGGTCCCGCGTGCAGCTGGGCCTGTCCTGCAGGGGTGCGAACTGCCCCGGCTGCTGCGCCAGAGCCGGAGTGGCCGTGCCCAAGGTAGTGCCGAGCAGCAGCGCGGCGGCGAACAAGCCCCTCATCATCGCGATCTCTCCCCCCGTTTGCCCTCAGCGCACGTCCTGGATCTTCTCGGAACGGCACTGCTCATAGGTGCTCCAGCCGGAGCACATGCCGTACGGCCCGCGGATGAAGATCGCCTCGATCCGGCGGATCTGGCCGTTCTCGATCTTGAAGAGCTCGCCAAGCTGCCAGCTCCAATTGATCGGGCGGTGATCGAAGAATGCGAAGGCGAAGACGATGCCCCGCTCCCGATCCACAGCGACGGTGCGACGGTCGCGAATGCCGGTGACGGCGCCGATCAGCGTCTTCTCCAGCTGTTCGCGGCACCCCATCCTGTCGGGGCGGCTTTCATCCGGCTCACCCACGACTTTCACGCCATTCTCGAAGCGCTCGCAATCGTCCGTGAAGGGGTAGTAGTCGTTGCCCGTATTGCGCTCCACCGCATCGAAATAGGCATTGCCGACGGCCACCAGTTCCTCACGCGTGTGGCGCTGGTTCTCGGGAATGGCCTGCAGGAAGATGGGGTGGGGAGAGCCCATCGCCTCGACGCCCGCCCCTGTCGCCGCAAAGGGGCCGGACGGCGCGGCGGCGCCCGTCCCCAGCGGCCGATCTGGCCGCGCGGCGATCTGCTCCACCTCGGTGATCTTTCCGTCCTCTCCGATCCTCAGCCGCAGCGAAAGGCCGACCAGCTCAGGCTCGCGCGCAGCGCCCGTGGCGGAGCTGGAGGCGACTTCGAGCACGGTGCCGAGGAAGGCAACCTGCTGCGTTTCCACATCGGGAACGTAGAACTTGTAATTGCCGACGCCGCTGGTCGTCGCCCACAGCCCTTCATTGCCGAGCGGCAGCTCCACCCCGTTTTCGGTGAAACGAACGTCCCGCGCGAAGAGCTCCTCGTCGAACCCGCCTTTCGCCATCGCTTCCAGGTAGCGGTTGACCTTGTCCTCCAGGCAGGCGCGCTGGCACGATTGCTGCGGTGCGGGAACGCCTGCGACCTGAGCTGCCGCCGGCGCAGCAAGAGTCATTCCGCTCAATACTGCGGCGACAGCCAGAATGCTGCTCTTCACATCGATCATTTCGCTATTTCCTCCCCTGATCTTATTTGATTCTTCTGGTGTAGCTTGCCGACAGACGGTGAGGAAGGGAGCCCGCACCGCCCGCCGACAAGCTCTGCCGCCGCGCTACAGGCGCCAGCGAAGCCCGAGATAATAGGCGCGGCCGATCGTGTCGTAGACCTGGATGGTGGAGCCGCGCGCATTGTTGGTCGGCGTCGCCCCCACGATGGGCGGGTCCACATCGAACAGATTGTCGATGCCTGCGCGCATTTCGAACGTGTCCGTCACCTGCACGCGCCCGAACAGGTCGAATTGAGTATAGTCGTCCGTGGGGAAGGCGAGCGGGTTGGCGTAAGAAGGATCGATCTCCGGCAGGTAGCGCGCCCGCAGGCCGATGCTGCCCCAGTCGCCGATATAGGTCAGAGTACCGAACAGCTTATAGTCATAGGACTCGTTTTCCAGCGTGCCCTTGTAGTCGATGTATTCGGCCCCGGCGAACGCAGCCTCCTCGAATTTCAGGAGGAAGTTGGCCGAAGCGTAGAGGTTGAGCGCACCGGGGATCATGTCTAGGCCAAGGTCATCGAAATCAGCCGTCCAGTTGACGGTGACGTCAAGTCCGGACGTCCGGGTTCCGCCCTTGTTGAGGAACGGCGCGCGATAGGTTCTGTCCGTGCCGCTGCCCACTGCGCCCCGCACCCCCGCCGCGTCGAACGGGTACCGGTTGATGAGCGCGCAATAGGGATTGCCGGCAAGCAGCTCCGCGCCGCTCAGGCTGCCCGCAGGCGATGCCATCAGCGGGTTGTATTGCGGGTTGAAGCATTGGGTGTAGATCTCCGTGCCGCTCGGCGCCGCGATCGTGCCCTTCAGGTCGATCGAATAGTAATCGACGGTGATCGTCAGCCGGTCGAGAAGCGGGGAGGAGATCGGCGAACGAATGACCGCACCCGCGGTGATCGTCTTCGCCTTCTCCGAATCCAAATCCGTATTGCCCTGCTGGAGCGCGATCGAGAAGGGGAAGGCGAGGTTGTAGCCAAGCGTCCAGCGGAAGTTGCTCATCCGCGTCTGGTCGAGACCATTTGGGTAGAGGCCGGGGTTCTGGTCCACGGCATTGGGATCCTCGAGCAAAGTCGTGTAATCGAACCCGCCGTCGCGCACCATCAGCTCGTTGCACGCGACCTGCACGTTCACACGATTGGGGTTGCCCGCCACGTTGCCGAATTCCGGCGTCTGGCTGGCGATGTTGAGGCAGGCGTCGTTGCTAAGCCCCAGCCCGCCCGCCACCGGCGCGTACAGTTCGAAGATGTTGGGCGCGCGGTTGGCCCGCTGGTACCCGCCGCGGAACCGCAGCCAGTCCGTCACCTCCCAATCGCCCAGTGCCTTGAAGGTCCAGATCCCGCCGGAAAGGCTGTAGTCGGAATAGCGCGCGCCCAGCTCCAGCTCGAAGCTCTTCACCAGCGGGAACTCGGAGAGCACCGGGAACAGGAGCTCGCCGTAAACCTCCTTCACGCTGATGTCGCCCTGGGTGGGCTTGGGCAGCGCGATCTGGTTGACGACGCCGGTGCCCGGCTGCTCCCCGCTGTTGCCGGTGTCCGGCGCGTAGGAGAAATTCGCGTCGCGGTAAGTGGCACCCGCAGCGAAGCGCACCTCGCCCGCCCAGTTCTGGAAGAGGCCGCCCTGCATCGTCGCCTCGACGATGTTCTGTTCCAGCTTGGTGACGTTGTTGAGTTCCAGCGTCGCGTAGTTCTTGCAATCTTCGCTGACGACCACGCCCTCAAGATTGTCGCCCCGAGGTTGCGGAACGCTGCCATCCGCGTTGAAGAGCGGGATGCCGCTGGTGCAGGTGCTGGGGTTGAATGTCGCCTGGCTCGACCAGTTCTGGCTCCAGGGTCCATTGATCGTGGCGGAGCGGGTGCCGGTTGCGGTCGTGCCGCTGATCAGCTGCTGGAGATAAGCGTGGGAGATCGCCCCCTGTGGCTGCCGTGCCAGCACGCTGGTGTTTCCGTGGGAGCCGTAAACCTCCCAGGTCCAGTCCTTGAACCCGAACTCTCCGCGAAGACCGCCCACGACCTGGAAGATGTCGCTCTCCGTCTCGATGGTCAGCCGATCGAGGAAGGTGAGCACCCGGCCCAATGTCCAGGGCGCGGCAGGATCCGGCCGCGCATTGAGGCGGTCGGCCAGCGGGCGGCTGACGGGATAGAAGTTCGCCTGGTTGGCACCGAAGGTGGGCGAATCCGGGTCATCATTCGCCGGATTGTACGGCACCTGCAGCGCCCAGATATTGCTGGCGGAGCCTGCAAAGCTTTGTGCGAAGGCAGATGAGTGGGTGTAGTTCGCCTCAACGAAGGCGGTGACGCTGTCTGTCAGGTCATAATGGCCCGAGCCGAAGATGGTATACCGCTCAAGCGGGATGGAGATGTAGGTCTCCGGATCGATGAAGCCGAGGGAGCGCTGCCCGGTCCCCGGATTGGCTGGATTGAGCTTGTAGCCGGCACCGTTGGCCAGGCTCTGAAGCGGCCCGGTGAAGGGCGCGGCGGGGTTAGCCGCATCGTCGGTACGGAAGAGCGTGCCGTCGTAATTGATTCCGTAATTGACGCCGCCCAGCACTGCGATGTTCAGCGGAATTCCGGCGCCGCCACCCGTCTGTGTGCCCGGGTCGTTCCAGCCGGACGTGTAGAAGTCGCGGTTGCGCTGCAAGGCGGCCTCGCGGCGGGAATAACTGACGCCGACCATGGCGTTGCCACGCCCATCAGCCGTATTCGCGCCGAACAGGGCGCTGGCCTGGTAGTTCTCGCCGTCGCCCACTTCGGCAATGCCGGTCTGCGCGTTGACCTCAAATCCCTCGAAATCGTCGCGGAGGATGAAGTTGACGACGCCGGCGATCGCATCCGCGCCATACACGGCCGCAGCGCCGCCGGTGATCACCTCCACATTGGCAATGGCGGCGGACGGAATGGTATTCACGTCGACGATCAGCTGCGCGTTCACCGGCTGCGCGCGGCGGCCATTGACGAGCACCAGCGTGCGATTGGCGCCGAGGCCGCGCAGGTCCAGCGTCGCCGCGCCGGGCGCCTGGTCCGCACCCGTAAAGGCCGTGCCTGCATCGGAGCTCAGCGCGCCCGAACCAGCGGGTGTGAATTGCGGCAGGTCGTTTAGCGTGTCTTCCACGGTGACGGACGAGCGATTCTCGAACTGGTCCTGCCCCACGGTGACCAGCGGGCTGTTCGCCTCAAGATCGCGCCGCACGATGCGTGATCCGGTGACCACGATCTGGTTCTGCTGCTGGACCGCCGTATCGAGGGGAGAGGTCTGCGCGCCCACCTGCCCCTCCTGCCCCTGCGCCTGCCCTGCGGCGGGTGCGGCGGTGGCCAGCGTTGCGACGCCGATCGCTGCGGCCGCGGTGCTCACCAGCAGCGGACGCCTGCACTTGCGGTCCTTCATAATGGTCTCCCCTCTTCTTTTCGTTGTGGCTCGTCTCCATTCACCGCAGGCGGGACACGACGATCCGTCGCCCGAGTTCGGGAAAGCGCATGCGATATCCGCCGAAGCCGGAGCGCGTGATCTCGACACCGACCCGCTGGTTCTCGCCCAGCCGGATGGGTCCGCCGACGCTCTCGTCCTGACGCCAGATCTGCCCGTTATCGAGCTGCATCACGAGAAGGCCGCGAGCATCCGGCCGAACGTCGACAACCTTCGCGAGCAGGGCCTCGGAGCTATCGGGCACGCGTTCCCGCTCCGGCTGCGCCCGCGCGACCTGCTCCCGCCCCAGCTCAGCGGAAGGCGCGGCGGCTGAACGCGGCGGCGCCGCGGACGGTGCGGCAGGGGCGGTGGCGACCTCCCTGCCCTGTGGTTGAGCCGGTTGCGACGGCGGAGGCAGCGGCTCTGCGCCATTCGCCTCCGCCAACGCGCGCCGGCTTGCGGCGAGCGCCTCCCGCAGGCAGGCCACTTCCTCCTCCGGAGAGGAAGCGCGGGCGCATTCCTCCTCGGAAGCGACCCCCGCCTGCGCGCCGGCTGAACCGGGCGTCAGCATCAGCACGGCAGGGGCGATGAGGCCGAGGCTGGCCAGGCGGCGCGGGCTCACCAGCCGGACTCCATCTTGTACGGCACTGTCGTCAGCACCGCCTCGATC
>Ga0182742_1003697_pt1 | contig 14646 bp, 16 predicted proteins | sample eDN5th37CBELigMG_FD_128880 | JGI IMG/M metagenome (GOLD analysis project Ga0182742, IMG submission 128880) | Enriched Miracle-Growth compost microbial communities from Emeryville, California, USA - eDNA 5th pass 37_C BE-Lig MG (version 2)... ... | reverse complement strand
CGTGAAAGTTGTTTACCTTATGCTCATTACAAGCTGACTTACATAATCAAATGTATGCATCTCGTTGTTCAGTTTTCAAGGAACAAGCTTTTCTCTTGCGTCGCTTTCTTTCGAACAGCGACTCTTATATATTATCACACTCTCTCGATTAAATGCAAGCTTTTTTAATAACCATTTTCTAACTGTTATCTTTAGCTTCTTGCCTTCGAGAGGCGCAGGAACTAATCTAACACATCCGCAAAGGCGGAGTCAAGATATTTTTTTAATAACTTCATTACCCCATCACGTAAGGCTGTATTTCATCTCGAGTATATCCAGATCCGGATCATTGGCTTCAAGCACTTCTTGGACGATCGACTTCCGGACTAGCTTCTTTAAGATTAAGTTTATTTCCGGCAGAATGGACTTGAGCTCTGGAAGCGAGGCCAGCTCCGCGATGCTCCACGGTTCTTCCCGGCGCCTCATAATGTTTATCAGCGGCTCGCAATATTCTTTAATCTTCGAAGTCAGCAGGAAATCACAGGCCAGATGCGCTAATTGAATCCGCTGAAGCAGCGTCTCCGTGTCGCTTACCATCTCTTCATACAGCTTAAATACGCCCGGATTCACTGTCCGGACTTGTTTCCATATCGGCGTATCAAGCGTATGCCCTTGTTGAATGACGGACAAGCGGGCCCAATAATGGAGCGCCGTTAGTATTTGACTGTACGCATCGAGTTCGTAACCGTCAGCTAAATAATTTTTGCTTAACCAATAATGCCGAAGAAATAACGCGAATTCGCTGAGAAGCTTCTGCTTGCGCTGTTCTTTGCTTAGTTTTTGAAGCGAGCTTTGATGCGATGCAAGAAAGCCTTCCTTGTCAAACGAAATTTCCGCCGTTCTCACCCAATATTGCACATCGGCATTGCCGTCAGGCCCGAGCAGAGCATGTAGCACTTCTCGGCTATACCATCTTTCTTGTATGTCAATGCCGTCTTTACTATAATGATGGATATGGCAACCCGTCGGCAAACTGCCGTCTGTAATAATCAAAGCCAAAGCATCGAACCCGCCGATCAATGCGGACCGCTGTGTTGTTCTCTCTATATATCCCGCGGCGATGACTTCGGATCTTGCCTCATAATTTCGTTTCAATAAAAGATTGATCATGACCGCGCCCCCTTCCCCCGGTTTTAACCGGGTCAGGTGCAATTATTCTACATGCAACAGGAAGTTTCCTGCACGGTTTTACACTTTTGAGAGGATGATTTCATGCGTTTCAAAACTAGCAAGATGAATGAATTCCGCCTTTGGGGCTTAGTGTTAATGCTGGCCGGGATGGGCTTTATGATTTTGGGTACCGGTGCCATTGTGTTCTCCTCTTCCCCGGCCGCCAGATACATTACCGGGATCGGCCTTGTCGTAGGTTTGCTGACGATGCTCGGAAGCATGGCGATATATTTTTGGGCGGGGATGCTCTCCACAAGCGCGACCCAGCTTCAATGTCCGGAATGCGGGCAATGGACGAAGATGTTAGGAAAGACCGACAGATGCAACCATTGCAAAACGATTCTCACCTTAGACCCTGCCAAAGCAACAGATGCGCCGCAACAGCAATAACGTGTAAGTGTTCAAAAAAAGCGCCAAGCCGCCTTCGCGGCTTGGCGCTTCTAAGTTATAAGTCCTCATGAATTACATTCCAGATTTCCTCGCTTGCAAAATTACGGCTCCAAGAGGCGAGCCCCGCAAGTCCCAGCCTTTCAATCACATCAATCCTTGCTCGAATCGACGTTTCATCTTCAATCCATATTTTTTTGAGCGCGCCATTTTCCTGATATTCCACGTAATTCTGCCCGGCGGCTTCATCCAAGACAGGTGTAAGTTTCTTCTCTCGGATGATCTCCTTCACTTTGTCCATGCCAACAGCGGCTGAGGATACCTTTGTTTTCCCGTCTACGGTTGTTTCCGTCCAAACCCGTGTATAGAACGGGACACCAAGTACGATCTTGCTTGGAGGTACGTTGGCCTCATTCATGATTCGTTTGACGCCGTTTTCCACCCATGGCAAGGAAGCGACGGATCCGGACTTCGGACTGCTTGCCCAATGCTCGTCATAAGCCATAATCATCATATAATCGACGACCTGTCCAAGCGCCTTCCGATCATAGAACATGGACCACATCTCGTTCGTAGAAATAAAGGTAACGTCCATCGACAACGTCAGACCTGCTTCATGTAACAACGGTGCCAACTCGCGGATAAACTGGGTCAGGTTCGGCCCGTCCTTCAGATGAACGTTCTCGAAGTCAACATTGATCCCGTCCAGCTTGTAGAGCTGTGCGAAGCTAATGAGCTGCCTCGCCATATTCATACGCCTGTCGTAAGTCGACAACGCTTCGGTCGTCATATCGGGATCGAAGCTGTTGCTAAATAGCGCCCATACTTGAATGCCGTTCTTGTGCGCCCACTCGACGTAAGAAGCGTCTGCTCTGTTTTCCAGTGAACCTTCCCCATCAATAATATGAAACCAAGTGGGGGACACTACATTCAAACCGGGCATGGGATCAAAGTTGTTCGGATTCGGGTTGCGTGAATACACCTGCTCCCACGTCAAGTTGATCCGTTCGCCCATCGGCCGATCAGGCACGTAGGGCGCCTTCTCCACGACGGATTCCGATACGTAAGCTTCACTTCCGATGAAGCGAAGTCCGCGCTTGTCCGCGTAGCCGACAATGCCATTCTCGTGCTGCACGTAATACCAGCCCGCTTCTTCGCCCCAAACGGTCGCTTGGCTGCCGGGAGCGAGCTCCGCGACAATCGGCGAGCGAATACTTGGTTCGTTGCGAAGGAGTACGTTGTTGCTCTCTTCGTCTCCTTCAGGCAGCGGTACTTCTACACGGGAGATAATGTCGCCAGGCTTACGGAGAATGACGACCCCGCTGTCCGTTTCTTCCAGGCTGATCCCGTAAAACCGTGTCAGCGGCTCAATCGGCACATAGATAATATCATCGATAGATTCAACAGGAAAACGCAATTCGACAGGCTGATCGTTTACCCATCCTGAGAGCTGATCCGTAACGAGACGCACGACATGGTGCTCGGTCGTAATAATGATAGATTTCGATGATTCCTCGTAATGAATCGCCGGATCAACGGTTTCCTGCAGGAGCGGCAGCGGAAGCTTTAGGGTATGGCCCTCCCCGACGGCTCCCCCTTCAAGCAGCTTCCCTTGATGGAAGATCGGTTTCTCCGCTCCGTAATCCGGCGTTATTCTCGTATCGACCGGCCCGTAATTTTCTTGATACCATAAATAAGCGACTCCCCCCAAAATAAGGAGCCCCATAAAGAACAGCAACCATAACATCCGCCCCCAGCTGCCTCGCCGTTTGCGTCTTGAAGGGGGCAAGGTCGTTGTCTGCAAGCATCCTACCTCCTAGTCTATGAATGAAATTCTATGAAAATAGGGAAATGTCCTCACATGAAAAAACGTGCCGAACCCTGCTATTGGATTTCGGCACGCCGTTAGAAACCGTTCCTTCATACCATTCAATCATGCACAAGCTGCTTCGAACATTCATCGCAGACGCCGTACACTTCCATCCGATGGCCAAACACTTTGAAGCCTGTACGCGATGCGGCAGCGCTCTCGATCTCCGTCAGCGGCGGATACTCAAAATCTGCAATCTTCCCGCACTTCTTGCAAATCGCATGATAATGATCCGACAAATCGGCATCGAAGCGGCTGGAGCCGTCACCGTATGTGAGCTCCCGGACAAGGCCTGCTTCAATAAACACTTTCAGATTATTGTAGACGGTCGCCACACTCATGCTTGGGAAGCGATCCGACAATGCCCGATAAATTTCATCCGCTGTCGGATGGGTCATCGATTCAAGCAGGAAGGACAAGATTGCATGTCTTTGCGGCGTCATGCGAACCCCGGTTGATTTTAATTTATCCAGTGCCGCGTCTAATTCCACTGACATAATGCCTTCCCCCCATCCTTTCTCTTTAGAATTATTATAATTACTTAAATCTATTGTAGATGCATCCTGTTCCATTTGTCAATGAACGGCGCCGAACACTTCCGTCCAAATGATTAATATTAATATGGTATGCAAGACAAAACGGACGCATGCGTCAGATGCGTCCGTTCGGAAATATCACTACATTTCGTTGAGCTTGTCGGCGATCAGCTTGTTCACTAATCCCGGGTTCGCCTTACCCCTTGATTCTTTCATCACTTGTCCGACTAAGAAGCCGATGGCTTTCTCCTTACCGGCTTTATAATCGGCCACGGACTGCGGATTCGATTCTACGACACGGTCCACGATCGCCTTGATGGCACCCTCATCGGTAATTTGCACCAATCCTTGCTCTTCCACGATCGCCTTCGGCGCTTTGCCGGTTTCGAGCATTGACTTAAAGACGGTTTTGGCAATCTTGGAGGAGATCGTGCCGTTCTCGATGAGGCCGATCATCTCTCCTAAGCCTTTGCCCGTAATTTTCACATCATCCAGCTCCGCGTTGTTCGCGTTCAGGTACCCGAGCAGGTCGCCCATGATCCAGTTCGCCACAGCCTTAGCGTCCTTCGTGTACTGCAAGCTCTCTTCAAAGAAGCGCGCAAGCTTTAGCGAAGACGTAATCACTTCAGCGTCATAGGACGATAACCCGTACTCGGATGCATAGCGCGCCTTCTTCGCGTCCGGAAGCTCCGGAATCGTCGCGCGGATTTGCGCCTTCCATTCGTCGTCGATATGGATTTTGACCAGATCAGGATCCGGGAAGTAGCGGTAATCATGCGCTTCTTCCTTCCCCCGCATCGAGAACGTCTGGCCCTTCGTCTCATCCCAGCGTCTGGTTTCCTGTACCACTTCGCCGCCGCTGTCGAGGATTTCCGCTTGGCGAATTTCTTCATATTCCAAGCCGCGCTGCACACCGCGGAAGGAGTTCAGATTTTTCAGCTCCGCGCGGGTGCCGAATTTCTCTTGACCCCATGGGCGAAGGGAAATGTTGGCGTCACAGCGAAGCGAGCCTTCCTCCATCTTCACGTCGGACACTTCGCAATATTGCATAATTGCCTTAAGCTTCTCCAAGTACGCTCGAGCTTCCTCGGGGCTGCGGATATCCGGCTCGGAGACGATCTCAAGCAGCGGCGTGCCAACCCGGTTGAAGTCCACCAAGCTCCCGACGCCCGCCGGAAGATGCGTCAGTTTGCCCGCGTCCTCTTCCAGATGAAGCCGGGTAATGCCGATGCGTTTCGTAACGCCATTCACTTCAATATCGATATAACCGTTCTCTCCGATCGGCTGGTCGTACTGCGAAATCTGGTACGCCTTCGGCGAATCGGGATAGAAATAGTTCTTGCGGTCGAACTTGCTCACGGTTGCGATCTTGCAGTTTAAAGCCATCGCTGCTTTAATCGCGTATTCTACCGCACGCTTGTTCAATACCGGCAACACGCCGGGGTGCCCTAAGCAGATCGGGCATGTATTCGTATTCGGCGGCGCGCCGAATTCCACCGCGCATCCGCAAAAAATTTTGGATTCGGTGCGGAGCTCCACGTGCACTTCCAAGCCGATGATAGTTTCATATTTTTTATCTGTTGCAATCGCGTTCGTCATATCGTTGTCTCTTCCTCCTTTCCTTCCATGCTTATAAATTCGGTTTGCGTTTGTGGTAATCGGTTGCTTGTTCGAAAGCATGGGCCGCGCGGAGCACTGTCGGCTCGTCGAAAGCCTTACCGATCAACTGCAGCCCGATCGGCAGCCCTTCGCGGTTGAAGCCGCATGGCACCGAGATGCCGGGCACACCCGCCAGGTTCACAGGAATCGAGTAAATATCGTTCAGATACATCGTCAACGGATCGTCGATTTGCTCGCCGATGCGGAACGCCGGCGTCGGAGCCGTCGGCCCCAGTATCAGATCAAACTTCTCGAAAATGTTATCGAAATCTCGCTTAATCAGCGTCCGAACCTGCTGTGCTTTCTTATAATAAGCGTCATAGTACCCCGAGCTAAGCGCGTATGTGCCGAGCATGATCCGGCGCTTCACTTCGTCGCCGAAGCCTTCGCTCCGGGATTTCACGAACACGTCCAGCAAGGAATCCGCGCCGGCCGAACGAACGCCGTAGCGGACGCCGTCAAAGCGGGCCAGATTGGAGGAGGCCTCCGAGGAAGCGAGCAAGTAATAGGTCGCCACCGAATATTCGTTATGCGGAATCGACACTTCTTCCCATACAGCGCCCAATCCTTCGAGCACCTTCAGCGCGGACAATACCGCGTCCTTCACCTCGGGATCGACGCCTTCGCCGATGAATTCCCGCGGCACGCCGATGCGAAGCCCCTTGACGTCTCCGGTCAGAGCGCTGACGTAATCCGGCACTTCCACCTTCGCGCTGGTGGAATCCAACGGGTCGTGTCCGGCGATCGCCTGCAGCACATAAGCGGCATCCTCAACCGTACGGGTAATCGGCCCGATCTGATCCAAGGAAGAAGCGAAAGCCACCAACCCGAAACGGGACACAAGGCCGTAGGTCGGCTTCAATCCGACGACGCCGCAATAAGCCGCCGGCTGGCGAATGGAACCGCCGGTATCAGAGCCAAGGGCAAAGTAAACTTCGCCCGCGGCAACCGCCGCGGCCGAGCCGCCGCTCGAACCGCCTGGAACATGTTCCGTATTCCATGGGTTTCGCGTCGGGAAGAAGGCGGAATTCTCGTTCGAGCCGCCCATGGCAAACTCGTCCATATTCAGTTTCCCGATCGTGACGGATTGTGCGGCGTTAAGCTTGTCCACTACCGTCGCGTTATGAATCGGCACAAAGTTCTCCAGCAGCTTGCTTGCGCAGGTCGTGCGGAGTCCCTTCGTTACGATGTTGTCTTTAATTCCTGCGGGGATACCGAACAACAATCCCTTCGCTTCCCCGTCGCCGATCGCGGCGTCCTGTTTCGCCGCTTCGGCGCGCGCTCCCTCTTCATCCACTGTGAGGAACGCTTTAATCGAATCGTCCACTTGTCCGATCCGCTTCAAGCTCTCGTCCACCAGATCGGTGACGGTCAGCTCTCTCTTATGCATCCGATCATGCAGCTCTTGCAATTTCGCATCGAATAATGACAACGCCAACAGCCCTTTCGTTTATACTTACTCCAATACTGCAGGAACCCGGAACTGCCCGTCCTCTTCCTCCGGCGCGTTCGCCAACACTTCTTCCAACGGCCATGAAGGGCGCGCCTTGTCTTCCCGCATCACATTCATCACCGGCAGCACATGAGTCGTCGGCTCTACGCCTTCGGTGTTTAGTTCATTTAGCTTTTCCGCATATTTCAAAATCGCGTTCATCTGCTCCGTAAAGCGGTTCTTCTCCGCGTCGGACAGCTCGAGCCGCGCCAGCTTGGCTACATGCTCCACATCTTTCAACGTTACGGTCATCTGTTTGCACCCCCGCTAATCCATTTGTCACAATGTTCTCATTATATCTTATTGCGGAACGCAAAAAAACCCGGAACGATTCATCCGGGTTCACACAAGCATTATATCCAAGCTCTCAAATTCACTTGCTTGACGAAGTCCGCAGCGGACACCGGTTCCTTCGGCTTCTCTTGCTGCGTCTCCGCATCCTCGCCGTTCAGCAATCTCTTAAACATGGCCTCATTCCGGGTAGCGAGCGCGTAGTCGATTAAAGCTTCCTTCTCAATCCGCTCAGCTTCCTTCTGGAGAAGCGTCTCTTCCAATTCCACGTCGTCCTTCGGAACGAGAATATTTCTGTTCAGGGCAGGAACGCGTACGATATAATCGAAAGCATTGTCAGGATTACGGTCATACGCAATAATATAACCATATTCGCCGACCGGCAAATCTTGTTCGAATTTATCCCCTACGAGAATGACCTTCTGTCCAAGACGATACATACTCTCTTCCTCCCTTCAGGGGTTGATCAAACGTGTGTACTATATAATATCTATCCTACTAAAAAAAATTCCGGGTGTCTATTCCAAAGACCCTGTACAAACAGATGAACTCCACCCAAAATTCGGATATGATAGGCATATGCCGCTTGTTAGGAATAGGAAAGGGGAAACCGCCGTTGCAAAATTTCTACCGCAAATATTGGCGAACCGCATTCGATATTGCTCTTATCGTGCTTACCGTTTATCTCATTATGTACGCGTTCAGCTTCATCTACCGCATTGCGGCTCCGATCCTGCTGGCGTTCGTGATCTTCTACTTCATGGAGCCGATCGCCAGGTTTCTTCACCGCAAAGGGATGAAGAAATCGATTGCCGCCGCCATTGCCATCATTGTGCTGGTGATGATACTGCTCCTTATGTTTGTCGGACTCGGAGCCGTCGTCGCGACGCAAGCGGTAAGCTTGACGAACGTCATCACCGACAACTCGGAGGTGTTGACGGAGACGATTATCCAATGGGCACGGTACATCCAAGAGCAATTCCAAGCGCTGCCGCCGGATACGACGGAGCAGCTGAAAACCAGCTTAAGCAACTTAAGCGGCTGGGCCACAGGCTTTGCCGGAGGCATCCTGGGTTCCATTGTCGGCGCGGTAACATCGTTCTCGACATTCCTGTTTAATATATCGATCGCCGTCGTGCTGGCCTATTTCTTAAGCATCGAAATTCCGTTCTGGCGTAATTTCGCCAAGACGAAGACACCGAATACGTTCAAGCAGGCGTTCTTCTTTCTGCGGGATAACGTGCTTCTCGGAATTGCAGCGTATTTGAAAGCGCAGCTCAAGCTGATCAGCATTACCTTCGTGATCGTCTTTGCCGGGCTGCTGATTCTGCGGGTGAACAATGCGCTGTCCATCTCCTTGATCGCCGCGCTGTTCGACGTGCTGCCGCTGCTCGGCGTGTCCGCCATCTTCCTGCCGTGGATCGCTTATTGCTTCATCGTCGGCGATATGTATTTAGGCATCGGCCTCTCCGTCGTGCTTGTCGTCGTACTCGCACTGCGTCAGATGCTGGAGCCGAAAATTACGGGAGACTCCCTCGGCGTCTCCGCCTTCACCGTGTTGTCCGCCATGATTATTTCCATGTCGCTGTTTGGCATCGCCGGGGTGATCTTGTCTCCCGTGCTCATTATTTTGTTGAAGGCGCTGAATGATCAGGGGTATTTGAAAAAATGGATCCGCATGCCAGCCGAGGAGTTCGACCGAACGACCGACGACAGCGTCAAACCGAACCCTTAAGTCAAGGAACGCGCAAGATCATCTTCCCGATATTCTCGTTCGCTTCCATCCGCCGGTGCGCTTCCGCCGCCTCGCGCAGCTCATAGATGGAGTCAATGACAGGCTTCAGCCTGCCGTCGGCGAAACGGGGCAGCGCGTAGGCGGCGAACTCGCGCGTCAGGCGGATTTTGTCTTCTATAGAGCGAGTACGAAGCGTGGTGCCGATGATCTGCAGCCGCTTGGCAAGCAGCCTGCCGAGGTGAAGAGGACGCTCCGTAACGGCTCCGCCGAGGGTGCCGATCACGATCAGCTTACCGTCTGCCGTAAGTACTTGCAGATGGTCTTCGAAGTACGGCGCACCGACAAAATCAAGAACGATGTTTACGCCCTGGTTATCGGTTTGTTCCATGATCCATTCGCGCCAGCCCGTCCTGTAGTTCCGCGACGCTCTCGCGCCCAGCTCGCATGCTTTCAGCAGCTTCCGCTGCGAGCCTGCCGTCGCATACCCTGCTGCGCCCGCATCGTGTATCAGCTGGAGCGCGGCGGTGCCGACCCCGCTCGCTCCGGCGTGAACGAGTACGCGATGCTCTGGCTGAAGTCCTCCGAGCCACCACAGGTTTAGATAAGCGGTTAAGAACGCTTCGGGGATGGCGGCTGCCTCTTCGTATGTGAGATGGTCCGGGATCGGCATCGCCATGCCGGCGGGAATCGCTACATATTCGGCGTAGCCTCCGCCGGGCAGCAACGCGCATACGCGGTCGCCTTCGCGGTAGTCCGTGACGCCGGGTCCTACGGAAGCGATCTCGCCCGCCATCTCGAGGCCGGGGATGTCGGTGACGCCGGGCGGCGGCGGGTATTTGCCGAGACGCTGCAGGATATCCGCGCGGTTGAGCGCGGTAGCCCTGACGCGGACCAGCAGCTCGCCTTCCCCCGCTTGCGGCGTCGGCCGCTCTTCGACGGTCAACACTTCAGGCCCTCCGAACTGCTTGATGACGATTGCTTTCATTTCCGTTCTGCCCCCTTAGACGAATTCGATGCGCCGAGTGCCGCATAGATGAAGTCGACCGAATCCTGAATGATATCTTCCGGCCGCTGTTCCCCTTCTCCAAACAATGCCTGGAAATAGGCTGATTTCTTCGGAAACAGAACAATTCCCAGCACCATCATTAACGTCCTGTCCAACGAACGAAATCGGAACACCCCTTCTTCTCTTCCTTGCCGCAGCAAGTCGCGAAGCTTCCCCCAGAATGGAAAGACCCGTTCTTGAATGAATGCGATGCGGGGCGTGCGCAGCCATACCTCCTGCTCGATAATGGTCGCCATCTCCGGATCCTCGAATGTATAACGCATAATTTCCTCGATGAGTACCGCCAACCCTTCCGCAGGCCGCGACAATTCATCTTGAAACCGGTCCATGGCTTCCGCCTTAGGAAAAAACTCGTCAAATAACGCTTGCAGCAGCTTCTCCTTGCCCCCGAAGTGATACGAGACAAGCGCGACATTCGCATCGGCCGCCTCACATACTTGACGCACCGTCGTCCCATTAAAGCCTTGCTGAGCGAACAGCGCCTTCGCGGCAAGCAATATTCTAGTCCGTATATCCGGTACGGTGGAATCCGCCATGCTCCCCCTCCTTAAACCGTTTACTCCGCAACAGCACGCCGTTGTCTAACGTGAGGCATCAACTCCCGCATACCAACGGCGGCTATGCTTAAAGTCAAGCATACGCAGATCACCACCGTCAAGCCGACCGCAGCGTTCGCCGCACTTGGACCTCCGAATAACAGATTCATCAACCCTTCTACCGCATAGGTGGACGGCAGGACATCTCCAACGCGGATATAAAACTCGGACAGCAGCTCCCTCGGCACCATCGCGCCTGAGGAGACAAGCTGAACGGACAGGAACAGGATATTAAAGACCATACCTCCCGATCCAAACAGCAGTAAGAAGACTTGCGCCATACACATGAACGCAAACAAGAACAAGGTTTGAAATCCCCACAATGGGATAAATCCGACCTCCCCCGTGCCTCCGAATATCGATACTAACGAAACTCCGAAGCAGCCTACAATAACCGCTGTTACGGTATTAATCAGCTGTCTGGCGGCGAACCGCTGCCAGCCGGAAAACTGAGAAGCAAGCGCTGCGGACGATTGTTCCAGATTCATCGCAAGCAGCATTGCTCCCACATACGAAGCAAGCACCATCATCATCGGAACCATCTGAACCGACATGTCCTTTACCGGGTTAGAGTACTCATATACCGCTCCAATCTTATCCGCTGCAAGCGTACCGTCGCGAGCCGCTATTTCGTTTACGGTATTTGTAATCTGCTGGGCCGCGGAGGACATGATATTTTTGATCATTACCGGGTTGGATTCATTAATATAGAAACGAAGCGCCGCCGAGGATCCCGGTTCAGCGATGGTTGCACTAAAATCGCTTGGAATATGAACAACCATCTGTACTTCGCGCTCATGAAGCGCGAGCTTTGCCGCTTCGATGTTGTCGGCGCTAGAAATCTTAAAGGGCAGCTGCTCCATCATCATGTTTCCGATCGCCGCGCCGAGGCCGGCGTCCTCGTTCACCAAAGCCACTTTCAATTGACCGATACGACCGTTTACACCTTCATACCCCGTCATCCAAACTACGGCGAATATCAACTGAAACAACACCGCCGTCACAATTCCAATCCTTGTCATTGGCACACGCATCATTGCTTTCACTGCATCAACCATTAGATCTCCACTCCATTTTAAATATTTGTTTAAATTAAACGTTTGTTTAAAATATATGGTAAAAAACCGCGGATGTCAAGCGGCCAACGATGCGCTTGACTTATCCGCGGAACATGCGAAACAGATACAACAGCAACGAACCGACCACACTGATGACGATGCAGGTGACGATCGGGAAGTAGAAGCGGAAGTTTTCCTTCTCTACAACGATGTCGCCGGGCATCCGGCCAAGGAAGGACAAATATTTGCCTCCGAATTGCCAGATGACGCCGAGGACGATGAGGATCGCCCCCGCAGCGATGAGCCACTTGGCGGTTGGATTCACGTTAACGCTGCCTCCTTCTTCCTACACGTACGGATTATTGTCCATCTCGTATTGAATCGTCGTCTTCGGACCGTGTCCCGGGTAAACGACCGTCTCCGGCGGCAATTTGAATAGCTGGCCATGAATCGAGTCGTACAGTTCCTTCGAGCTGCCGCCCCGAAGATCCGTCCGGCCGACGCTGAGTTTGAACAGCACGTCTCCGCTAAAGACGCAGCCTTTCGCGCGCCAGACGAGACTGACGCTTCCGGGAGAATGACCTGGCGTGTGCAGCACGTCGAAGGTTTCGCCGAGCAGGGTCAGCTTCATGCCCGCGTCGAGCGCGTATTCCGCGGGATCGGTTACGACCGGCCCGCCGACCTCCGGCCACATAAGGGAACCGTTCAGCTTCGCGTCCGTCAGCCAGTCCGCTTCGGCGTCATGGAGATAGACCGGGCAGTCTTTCAGCTTCCGGATCGCATCCACTCCGCCGATATGATCAAAGTGCGCATGCGTCAGGACAATCGCTTCGATCTCCAGCTTGTCAATGCGCCGAATGAGCGCTTCAGGCTTCTGCCCCGGGTCAATCACGATGCCTCGGTTTGCAGAGGAATCCGTAAGTAAATAAGCGTTCGTCTGTAACGGTCCTAACGCGAACGTTTCGATGGTTATTGTCATGATCAGTGGTTTCCTCCGTTAGAACGTTGATAGGATCTCGCGCAGTTCTTGTACGATCAACTGTTGATATTCCGTGCCTTCGCCGTAGCGGGCCATAATTTCCTTGCGCGCTTGGGCGAGGTTGTCTTGATAATCCGGCGCTTCGCGGTCCGGGTTTTCCTGCTTGAACTTGACCATCGGCTCTTGGACATACTTCGGACAAGGCCCCCAATGGCCGAGCACGTTGCCGCTGCCGTCCGCGAAGATCACGATTGGAATCGAACGCCCGCCTAGAGTCAAGAATTCATCCATCAAGTCGTAATGCTGCTCCTGAATCATCACTTCCACCGGCATACCCGTGTGTTCTAATATTTGAAACACTACAGGTACGTTCCGGACGACATCTCCGCACCAATCGGCGGCGATGATCATGCAGCCAAGTCGTTACGGCTGCTCAAAGATTCGAAGAACTTCCGGTCGTCTTCATTCTTCCATTCAACCTGGATCCCCATAGCAGGAACTTGTCCTGATTTTTCGTCATTGCATCAATAAAGCCTTGCGGTGTAAGGCCTTGGCCGATTTTGTTTGCGATCGATTTTGCCACATGCGTTCCTCCTCTGGTTGATTTTCTCTATATTGTACCAAAGAATGTGCCTGCGGACATCCGAGGCGAAATAGCGTCTCTGTGGTCCGTCAGAGGTCGCCGGGACGAAACGTTACCCCGTCACACGGTGCCGGACGATGAGGTCCGACAAGCTGCGGATGCTGTCCCGGTCAAGAATGTGCCGCGCGGTGTGCTTGGGGATGTCCGATTCCGAGGGCACCGCCTTCACCGCCGCCGGAACATTGGCCGCGCGAACCAGCTTGCGCAGCATGTACTCCGGCCGCTCCACCGGCACACCAACAGCGGGCATAAAGAACACGCCGTTCGGCCCCACTGCCACGAGCTCAAACCGCTCCAAGCGGCCGCCTGCCTGGAGCGTTAAGCCGCTGTGGACGATGTAATCTGCCCCGAGTACAGCGTCGGCGGCCTTCGGTTCGGCAACGCCCCCATCCTTCCTCCGCACATACCAAATATAAGCCGCCGTCAAGACGACCGCCGCCGCGACGAGCGGCAAGGTGTATTGCTTCGCCGCCTCATCAATGCTCCGCCAGTTGCCGCCAAGCGTCATCCCGAGCCCAATAAAGCCCATCGACCAAGGGATGACAGCAAGCGCCGTCAGCACGGTGAACCGCGCCAACGGCATGCCCGCAATCCCTGCCGGAACAGAAATCGCATGCCGCACGACGGGGATAAATCTCGCTGTAAAAACAACGCCTGTCCCGTAACGCTCGAACCATTTTTCCGCTAGGTCCAGATGATCCTTCTTCACCAAAATATATTTCCCGTACTTCTCCAAAAAAGGCCTCCCGCCGAATTTCCCAATCCCGTACATCAAGATCTGCGCAATCGTTCCCCCGACAACGCCGAACAAGACCGCGCTCCCGAACGAAATGCTCCCCTTCGACACCAAATACCCGCCGTACGCGAGCACAATTTCACTAGGAATGACCTCGATGACAAGACCGAAAAAAATCCCCCACAGCCCCAACTGCTCCAGCCAGTCCAATATCGTCTGGATCGCCTCATGCATCCGTACCGCCTCCCTTTGTTTTGACTATATTCGCTTGTCCGGGAGAACATGCCGCGCTGACATAATGAAGGACGAGTCACATACACTTGTACAAACGATGAGGAGGGGAAGCGGATGAACGGACGTGTCATTGTCATTCGCAAGCGGCAGATGCT
>Ga0182742_1003696_pt1 | contig 14646 bp, 11 predicted proteins | sample eDN5th37CBELigMG_FD_128880 | JGI IMG/M metagenome (GOLD analysis project Ga0182742, IMG submission 128880) | Enriched Miracle-Growth compost microbial communities from Emeryville, California, USA - eDNA 5th pass 37_C BE-Lig MG (version 2)... ... | reverse complement strand
CCTCCTTAAATAAAAAATTAAGCCTGGAAGAAAACTGATGATCAGTTTCTCCCAGGCTTTTATCCTTCCGTGACATAGCAATTAATGTGCTATGAGTTTTCTCTCGGACCAGACTAGCACGAGCTACGGAACCCTAGAAAACATTATTATTAAATTCATATTAATCCATATCTATTTTACACAATAGTGTGTTTTTCGCAAGATATTTTCTTTGCCAAACGAGTTACTTCGATAATAGCTTCTCAATATCTTTAGCTAAACCATCTGGAGAAGTAGTGGAAGCAAATCTCTTTACAACATTTCCTTCTCTATCAATCAGAAATTTAGCAAAATTCCACTCAATCTTTCTCGTTAGTAAACCACGCTTTTGAGAAGTTAAGTAGCTATATAGAGGATGTGCTTGAGGGCCATTGACATCAATTTTCGCAAACATTGGGAATGATACGCCAAAGTTTAGCTGACAAAAGCTCATCGTTTCATCTATATTATCAAACTCTTGATTGTTAAACTGATCTGATGGAAAACCAAGTATAACAAAGCCTTTATCTTCAAACTTTTTATATAGTGCCTGTAAGCCTTCAAATTGTGGTGTTAAGCCACATTTACTTGCAGTATTAACGATAAGAATAACCTTTCCAGCGAACTCTTTTAATGATACGAGCTCTCCATTTGGCTTCGCTACCTCAAAATCATATAGTTTACTCATCATACACACTCCCTTAACAAAATAATGCTACTTACATTAATAAAGATAACACAATTAATAGTATAAACCAAATATGAAGGATATGAGAATATTCAAGAAAGAGATGAGCATTGTATATGTAGTTTCGAAAGTATAGTTGGTAATCTTTAACTGTAAAAACAATTAATAGATGGAAAGAGGGTTAAGTAATGAGCAAAAAGATTAAAGCATTAGTATGTGTTCTTGTATTTGCCTTAAGTATGTCATTACTAGCAGCTTGTGGTGCAGAGAAGGTTGAAATTGGTATCGTACTTCCAACTAAAGATGAAACACGCTGGGTACAGGATGAAGAACGCTTTTTAGAAGCAATCAAGAATTCTAAATATAAAACAGAGGTTCTATTTAGCCAAGGCTCGTCAGCAAAAGAAAAAGAAAATGTTGAAGCACTAATTAACAAAGGTATTAAAGTTCTTATCATTTGTCCATTTGATGGTGATGCTGCTGGTGCTGCAGTTGAAGCTGCAGAAAAAGCGGGCGTAACTGTTATTTCATATGACCGTTTAATTATGGGTACTGAAGCTGTAGACTATTATGTTACATTTGATAGCTTCTCTGTAGGTGCAGCACAAGCTCAATATTTAGTAGACAATGCTTCTGGTGAAAAAGGTCAGCCGCTATACCTTTATGCAGGTGCGGCAACTGATAACAATGCATATATCTTCTTTAGCGGTGCATGGAGCGTATTACAGCCAAAAATTGCTGACGGCACATTTGTTATTGCAAACTCTAGCGAAGCAGAGGCACTTAAAGATAAAGAAGAATTAGAGCGTGAGGAAATGAGTAAAATTATCGGTCAGGTTACAACTGGCTGGGATCCAAATGAAGCTAAAAACAAAGCTCAAACACATTTAACAGCATCAAGCTTAAAAGGTGATGTATTAGTACTAGCACCAAACGATGGTACTTCTCGTGCATTGTCGGATGTTTTTGCAACTGATGGTGCAATTACAAGCTATGTAACATCTGGTCAAGATGCTGATAAAGCTTCTATTCAATATATTATCGACGGCAAGCAGTCTATGACAGTCCTTAAAGACGTTCGTATTCTAGTTAAGGATGCCATTGATATGGCAATCAACGTTTTAGAAGGTAAATCAGTTAGCACAACTGGTGAATATGATAACGGTGCAAAAAAGGTTCCTGCTAAGCAAACGGATGTAAAAACAGTTGATAAATCTAATGTAAAAGAAGCAATTATTGATTCTGGATATTACAATGCTAGTGAATTTACAGGTCTATAATCAGACTTAATGAATAGTAGCAAATAGTGGTAGCGTGACTACCACTATTTGCCCATTTAATGAGTTGGGGAGTGCATGGCATGAGCAACTATATATTAGAAATGAACAATATCTCAAAGGAATTTGTAGGCGTGAAAGCACTAAGCGACGTAAATTTTAAAGTTGAAAAAGGGGAAATTCATTGCTTAGTTGGTGAAAATGGAGCGGGTAAATCGACACTAATGAAGGTGTTAAGTGGTGTTTATCCTTACGGGACGTATTCTGGCGACATTGTATTTAACAGTGAAGTTCAACAATTTCAAGATATTAAAGATAGTGTGAACAAAGGGATTGTTATCATTTATCAGGAGCTAGCACTTTTTCCTGATCTAACAGTATATGAAAATATCTTCGCTGGGAACGAAATAAAGTCAAAGGGTCGTATTGATTGGAATAAGACCATTACATCAGCTAATGAAAAACTTAAGATGATGAAGCTTGATGTGAATCCAGAAACATTAGTTAAGGACCTAGGTGTTGGTAAGCAGCAGCTAATCGAAATTGCAAAGGCATTAAGTAAAAATGTAAAATTGCTTATTTTAGATGAACCAACAGCTGCCTTAAATGAGGATGATAGTGAGAATCTATTAACCCTATTAAAAGAATTAAAGCAGCAGGGTATTACTAGTATTATGATTTCCCATAAATTAAAAGAAGTCATTGCTATAGCCGATAAGGCTACCATTTTAAGAGATGGTAAAACGATTTGTACACTTGATGCAAAGAAAAATGAGATTACAGAAAACAATATTATTAAAAATATGGTCGGTAGAGAAATAGAAGATATATATCCTAAACGAAACTATAAAAACTTTGGCAATGTAGCGCTTGAAATTAAAAATTGGTCAGCTTATGATCCATCGCTTGGTAGAAAAGTTGTAAAAAAAGCAAACTTACAAGTTAGAAAAGGAGAAATCGTCGGTATTGCAGGATTAATGGGTTCAGGTCGAACGGAGCTAGCACAAAGTATATTTGGTAATCCAAAATCTTATGGCATTGAAGGCGAGTTATATATAGATGGTCAGCCTAAGCAACTAAAGCATACGTACGAAGCAATTGCTGCAGGAATTGCTTATGTTACGGAAGATCGCAAAGGAAATGGATTGTTTTTATTACAAGATGTGAAGCAAAATATTACGTCAGCAAATTTACAAGAGATTGCTAGTCGAGGAAAGATAAACTTAAATGAAGAGGTTAAAATCGCAAAACAATATAAGGAATCCTTAAATATTAAAACACCATCAGTTGAACAGCTAGTTGGTAATTTAAGTGGTGGTAATCAGCAAAAGGTTAGCATTGGAAAATGGTTATTCGTAAAGCCAAATGTGCTTATTTTGGATGAACCAACGCGCGGTATAGATGTTGGTGCAAAATTTGAGATTTACTCGATTATGAATCGGCTAATAGAAGAAGGAATGTCTATTATTATGATTTCATCAGAGTTAAATGAGATTCTTGGCATGAGTGATCGCATCTATGTCATGGCAGAAGGTGAAATAAAGGGAGAGTTACCGATAGAGGAAGCAACGCAAGAGAACATAATGGAAATGGCGACTGCTTAACGAGAAAAAAATAGGAGGCTTATCGTATGAAGCTACTACATGAAGCAAAGGGAATGTTAAAAAGCAATATTCGTGAATATGGTATGTATATTGCCTTACTAGTCATTATGCTAACATTTACGATATTAACAAAAGGCTTGTTTTTATCATCTAGAAATATTAGTAACTTACTAGACGCCACAGGCTATATAGCTGTACTAGCAGTAGGTATGACGTTAGTTATTGTCATTAGACATATTGATTTATCCGTTGGTTTTGCGGCGGGTTTTCTAGGAGCAATAGCAGCCATCATGCTAACCCAAATGGGCGTTTCAGTATGGATTACTATTCCTGTCATTTTAATATTAGGTATTGTCGTAGGCTGCTTTAATGGTTATTTAGTTGCTCAGCTTGGTATTCCAGCATTTGTAGCGACACTTGCTGCAATGTTAATATTCCGTGGAGGATTACTACTAGTAACTGAAAAATCTGGGACAATCCTTGTAAAAGATGAAATATTTAATGCCATTAGTAATGGTTATGTACCGACTATTACCCAAGTTTTTGGTTTAGATTTACTTTCACTAGTCATTGGCCTTGTTGTTATTATCATTTATATTTTGAGTGAAATGAAGTCGCGTAAAGATAAAATAAAATATGAGTTTGATGTCATGTCTAAAGGGATGTTTACAATCAAGCTCACTTTTATATCGTTAATTATTGCTGCGGTAACATATATTCTTGCAGGCTATAACGGCTTTTCTTGGACGGTCATTATCATGCTAGTCGTTGCAGTTATTTATCACTATATTACAACATCAACCGTAATTGGAAGACATATTTATGCAGTAGGTAGTAACCCAGACGCAGCTCATTTAAGCGGGATTAACGTAAAGAAAATTACATTTTTCGTATTTGGCTCAATGGGGATGCTATCTGCTTTATCAGGTATTTTATTTACTTCACGTCTTCAATCTGCTACAACAACAGCAGGTACTTTATTTGAGCTAGATGCTATTGCTGCAGCGTATATCGGTGGTGTTTCTGCTGCTGGTGGTGTTGGTAAAGTAACAGGCTCTATTATCGGTGCTATCGTTATGGCTTCACTCACAAGTGGTATGAATCTATTAGGTGTAGGAGTATCTTACCAATACATTATTCGTGGAGCAGTACTAGCCATCGCTGTTATCTTTGATATTATGACGCGTAGAAAAAGTGCCTAGTTAAGTAAGTAATAAAGCAAAAAACGAGCAGGGAATATAGTGCCCTGCTCGTTTTATTATTTTAATATAAGCTTATCAAGCTCCGTATAGGTGACTTGTCCAAATGAGCCGCATTCATCTAAAAATACTGCTCTTAAATCAAATATTTCTTTATCCTGCTCTACGTACTCTAGTATTTTTCTTCTTAACGTTGTATCTGGCTTAGCGTCTTTAATATCCATAAGCTCATTAAATACAAAAAACCAGATTGAGTTTATAGAACCGGCAGTTGGGTATAAATAAAATTGCTTTTGAAATTGTACGAGATTGCTAGCATCAGGCAGCATTTCACGAAGCTGTGGTGTAAACAACCAGCTTTGACACATCATACCTTTAAAATGTATGTCAGGAAAATGACGATTAAAAAATGTCTTTGCTTCGTTATAAGAATCTGCAATAGTCTCGATAGTGAAAGGTTGATCTCTAGGGATATGAATATCAAGCATGATATCACCTTGATCAAGCACCTTTGTCCATTTTTGCTTACTTAAAGCTATTGCAACAGGTCTTGCTTTTCCTATTGGATGTATAGGATGTCCAATATAGCTTTCGTCTGTTTCTAAATAAGTCGTAACAAAACCATCCTCTGTCTTTTCCTTTTTACATACTCCTTGCATATCACCATTAGCACGAAGCTCCATACCTTCCTTTGCTAATAGCACAAACTGCTGATCCTCTTTGTTGTAAAAACCTTTAACATCACCGTGAAATGGAAGAGGTAAATATTGCATTCGTCCAATTCGAAACATCTTAGCCTCAAGATGCCGCCAAATCCAACTGAAATTTCGAATACAATAATATCCAACAAGATTATAAGCATTTTCAACCCAAGTGCTTATATCTCTTAACGTTTCAACAAATAGAGCATCATCTAAACCAAGCTGCTTATATTTTTCCTCAGTAAGTGGCAAACGCTGCAAAGCAGCATGTAAATAAAATAGTGAGGCATGCTTTCCAAACCTTTGCTCTACATAATCATCGATTTTTAGAGGCTCCCAAACAGTCATCCAATAGCCGCTTTCAATATAAGATTCATAAAAGCTTCTATAAATAGTAAGTAAGGCTTCATCTTCATTTAATTGTTTTGCAATATCAACTAAAATTTCAGTTGCTCCATTAGGCATTAATATTTTATTTGCATAATAAAGCGTTGTTTCAGGGTTTAACAGTGGAAAGCTCATCAGACTCACTCCTCAACATTAATACTTGTAAAACAACATAGATGTAGTGCTGTTGAAAACATCATGACATGGTAGCGTTTTATTACCCTTATATATCATTATAAACCTTTTATGTTCATAGATGGACAATTATATTTATTGCTGGAAAAAAGAAAAAGAAAAAAATAAAAAATCTAGTCACATTTGCTTCATATTAAAAAGTTGATATAATGAAGAAGATGTACAAACAAGGGAGGTTAGTAACGATGGATTGGCATTATATTGCGTACCAAACACATGCAGGATCATGGGCTTTTTTAATCTTGTTTTTTGTACTTACTTATATCTTTAAAAAGAAATACTTAAGCATGATTCTACGTTTATTTTTTGTGTTAATGGTTGCTTCTGGAGCATATATGATTTTTGGTACAGGTGGTTACTCAAGTGATTATCATACAAAAGCTTTAGTGGCGATTATTATGATTGGCTTTATGGAAATGATTTTAGCTCGTCGTATGAAAAAAAATCAATCAGGAAAACAGCTATTGCCGTTTTGGATTGGGATAGTTGTACTGCTTACTGTTTTATTATTAATTGCTTTTAGAGTCATTTCATTCGGTTAAAAGTTATGACTGAATAATGAGTAAACAATTTTTAAGAAAAAGCTTGCAATGTCATATTGCAGGCTTTTTCTTATGGTACAATAAATAGGAAAAGTTTAACTAATACGAAGCAAGATATGGAGGCTGTATAGCGATGTTTAAACCAGAAGCTATTATACAAGCACCCATTAGTTTACTAGGCGAAGGACCTCATTATGAACAACAATCCAATAGACTAATTTGGGTAGATATTGAAGGATTTAAAATTCATAGATTGAATGTGTTTGATCAGAAGGTAGAAACGATTAACACTCCACAAAGAGTAGGGGCAATCGTACCTACGGATCGCGATACATATATTTGCGGAATGGAAGATGGTATTTATGAATTAGACTTTAATGACAAGCAATTTTCTTTAATCGTTCCTTTAGAGCCTGAACGCCCTGACCATCGTGCAAATGACGGAAAATGTGACCCGCTTGGTCGCTTTTGGATTGGAACCTATCATATGGGACCTTTATCATATTCAGGTCAGCTATATTCATTTACTGATGGAGAACTAAGAGCAAAGCCTCATCTTGCAGAAATTGGTTGCTCAAATGGAATGGCTTGGACAAAAGATCAAAAAACGTATTATTTTATTGATTCGCCGACTAAAAAGGTTGATGCGTTTGATTATGATATAGAAGCGGGAATCATATCTAATCGTCGAACTGTTATTGAAATCGGTGATCAAGATGGTATGCCTGATGGTATGACTATTGATCAGGATGATAATTTATGGATAGCTCATTGGGGTGGTGCTTGCATCACACATTGGAATCCGCGTACTGGTGAGTGTATAAAGAAAATTAAGTTTCCTGTTTCACAGGTTACGTCACTTTGCTTTGCAGGACCAAATTTTGATACATTATATGTAACGAGTGCAAGTATTGGATTATCTGAAGCTCAGCTCGAAGAAGAGCCTTTAGCAGGATCATTGTTCAAACTGCAAGTAGATGCAAAAGGTAAAGAAAACAATATATTTAAATCTTAGGAGAGTTACTACATGAAACAACAATTAATGGAACGTTTTATTCGTTATGCTAAAATCGGTACACAGTCAAACCCTAATAATGCGGCTTGTCCTTCCTCAGAAGGTCAGTGGGAGCTAGCTAAGCTTCTTCAGCAAGAGCTTATAGAGCTAGGCTTAGAGGACGTAACTTTAGATGAAAACTGCTATGTGATGGCAACATTGCCTAGCAATACGCAAAAAGAAACTGAAACTATCGGTTTTGTAGCACATATGGATACAGCAACAGAAATTACTGGTGATAATGTTAATCCTCAAATTATTGAGCAGTATGACGGAAATGAAATCGTGTTAAATAAGGAGCTTAATGTTGTGCTTTCGCCAAAGCAGTTTCCTGAGCTAGCACAATATAAAGGTCAAACCCTTATTACAACTGATGGTACGACTTTACTTGGTGCTGACGATAAAGCTGGTGTAGCTGAAATTATGCAAGCTTTAGCTTACTTACAACAAAATCCGCACATTGAGCACGGTACAATAAAAGTTTGCTTTACACCAGATGAAGAGATTGGCCGTGGGGCTGATTTGTTTGATGTTGAAAAATTTGGAGCTGATTATGCCTATACGATGGATGGTGGACCACTAGGAGAATTGCAGTATGAAAACTTCAATGCTGCAACTTTAAAGGTTACATGCTACGGTCGTAGTGTACATCCAGGTAGTGCAAAAGATAAAATGATTAATGCGACAAGACTTGCTCTTGCCTATCAACAGGCATTTGATGAGTTTGATACACCTGAGCATACAGAAGGCTATGAAGGATTCTATCATCTTAATAGCATTAAAGGTCATGTTGAGCAGTGTGATCTTATGTACCTTATCCGTGATTTTGATCAGGAAAGCTACGAAAAACGTAAAGCCTATGCGATTCAAGTTGGTAAAGAGTTAGAGCAAAAATATGGTGAGGGCTTAGTGGAAGTACGCGTTATTGATAGTTATTTTAATATGCGTAATAAGATAGAGCCTGTTATGCATATCGTGGATAAGGCTGCTAACGCTATGCGCGCTGTTGGTGTTGAACCTCGCGTTGAACCGATTCGTGGTGGTACTGATGGAGCGAGATTATCCTATATGGGCCTACCTACTCCGAATATCTTTGCTGGTGGAGAAAACTTCCATGGAAAGTATGAGTATATTTCAGTACAATCGATGCTTAAGGCAGTAGAGGTTATCGTAGAAATAGTAAAAGTAAAATAAGTGAGAAAAACATGCTTTGTAAATTAAACTATAAGGCATGTTTTTTTTATGAAAATATAAGTGAGAAACTATTTTTGTTGGAATTTAACCCATATTATAGTAGTCTATTATTATGGGGGTGAGCGCATGTTTCGAGTTTTATTAGTGGATGATGAAATATTCTTCAGACAAGGATTACGCGAAATTATTGATTGGGAATCTTCAGGCTTCGAAGTTATTGGTGAAGCTGATAATGGCGAAGATGCGTTAACATTTATTCTCGAACATAAGCCAGATGTCGTTATTACTGATATTAGAATGCCAGTATGTGATGGTTTAGAGTTAATTGATCGAGCAGTAAACCATAATAAGCTGTCAACTAAATTCATTATCGTAAGCGGTTACGATGAATTTAGGTATGCTCAACAGGCAGTCAAATTTGGTGTGTGCGATTTTCTATTAAAGCCGATTGATGAAGCTATTTTACAGGAAACATTATCTTCACTAGCCGTTACTTTAAAAAATGAGCAGCAAATTGAAGAAAGTCGTATTCTTTATGAGAATGAAGAAATTATGTACGAGTTACTTAGTCAAGAGTGGCATGAACAGCAATTAATTTCAAAGTACGAGCTATTAGGATTAAACTACTCTGAGGAATATTCCTTTGCTTTTATTGAGTTAAATGATTACCCAAATATTAAAACAAATGAACGTTATAAAAATCAACTTATTAAAACTATTGCCGATGTTATTCAGCAATGCGTTCCTCAATTAACATCGCGACACTTCTTTCCATTACGCGGTAAAGTAGGTGTCTTAATCAATCATCGCTGGATTTCAGCACATTGCAGTATGCAATCAACTCTTAAAAATATTCAAAATAAATTAATAGAACTATTAAATGTAAAGGTGCATATTTACTTAGGTACAAAAGCATCCGGTCTATACTTCTTTGAGGAAGCATACCGAAGTGTATTAATCGCATCTCAATATAAATTTATAGATAAAAGAACGCTTTTTATGGCAGAAGCATTAAACAATACAACATTAAATACATCGATTTTATCGTTCCCAGTTGAAAATTATAAGCAGCTATTAATTGAAGTGGAAAAAAGTGATGAGCAGCTAATATTAGAAGAAGTAGATAATTTATTTTTGCAATTTTCTAACTTGTATTGCCCAACCGAGACAATAAAATCTACTATTCATAAAATAGTGGCAGAAACACTGCAAACGTTGCAGACGATGCAAATAGATAGTAAATCACTAAAGCATTTAACAGAAGTGCTGCATTGGGAAAACTTCAATATTGTTAGAGACGAACTTATTGAAGTGGTCAAAGAATATCTATTAGAAGTAGCAAGGGCTATTTCACTAGAAAGAAAAGAAATGTCTAAGGGCGGCATACAGCGCATTAAGAAATATATAGATATGAACTATTCAGAGAACATATCTTTGAAAACGATTGCAAATAAATTTTATATAAACCCTGTCTATTTGGGGCAATTATTTAAGAAGACGTATGACGTATATTTTAATGATTATTTATTACAGGTTCGTATTCAAGAGGCAAAAAAAATGCTTCGTCAAACTGATTTGCGAATTTATGAAATTGCTGAGAAGGTAGGCTTTAATCATGCAGAGTACTTCGTGGCACAATTTGAAAAAGTTGAGAAGCTATCACCAACAGCGTATCGTCAAACATTTAGTCAAGATATAGGTGAGGCAAAATGAAGCGTCTTAAGGCTTTATTACAGAAAATTAAACTCGATGATGTACGATTACGGAATAAGTTTTTAGTGTTATTTGCGTTTTGTGTACTTATTCCTATCATATTAACCAATGTTATTTTTTTTAACTTAATAAATAATAATGTACAGTCACAGCGCTATAGTGATATTCAAAATGCTGTTGAACAAATTAAGTCAGATTTATGGATTGAGGTTGAAGAGGCAGTAAGTGTCGCTTACGTTTTATATATTGAATACTATATTTACAATTTATTAGATTCACATTATGAGCAAGATTCAGAGTTCGTTAAAGCGTATGATAGTTATTTTAGACGATTAATTACCAGCTACCAGCCTGTTTATACGTCTATTCAAAATATAAAAATTTACGTAGATAATCCTTCTATTTTGCATTCTGGTGGAATTGCATTTATTGATGATGACGTTAGAAAGCAGGAATGGTATAAAAGCTATCTTAAGCATCAGGATGGTCAGCCTTTTTTAGTTCGTACGCCTGAAGAGGATCTATTAACGAGCCGTAATACGCAAAATACGTTTAGTCTAGTGAGAAAGCTAGATTTCTTTAATACGATGAATAATTGGGAAAAGGTGCTGAAAATAGAAATTAGACCTTCTGTGCTTAGCAATACATTAACTAACTTAAATGTACCTGGTTACGTCTATTTAGTTAATGAACACAGACAGGTTGAATTTACGACAGATCCAAATATTGATTGGCAACAAGGGGCAGTTGATTTTAGCAATGTTAAAATTGACGACGATTACGTTCTGTTTGAAAGTAGCCAGTTTGAAGGAAATCCAATAAAACAGTGGAAAATTATCGCCGCAGTTCCAGAATCAGAGGTGGTTTTAGGTCTGCAAAACACATTACACCTTATATTAGGGATTGGATTTATTAATCTAGTAGTGGCAAGCGGTGTTGTTATTATCGTATCTCGTTCTATAACAACACGTTTAGCACGCATTTTAAGACATATGAAGCGAGTAAAAAATCATAAGTTTGATATGATTGAAAAAATTGAGGCGAAGGATGAGATTGGACAATTATCAGAAGAGTTTAATCGTATGACATCTCAAATTAGTAGCTTAATTAATGATGTTTATGTTGCAGATATCAAAGAAAAGGATATGGAGATTGAACATCGTCATGCACAGCTTAATGCTCTTCAAAGTCAAATTAATCCACACTTTTTATTTAACGCCCTTGAAACGATTAGAATGCGAAGTATTATTAAAAAAGAAGCAGAGACGGCTAAAATTATTCACAATATGGCTAAGCTATTCCGCGGCTCATTAACATGGAAGCGTGATAAGGTGCCGTTAACAGAAGAAATAGAGTTTATTAATTGTTTCCTTGAAATTCAAAAATATCGTTTTGCTGATCGATTAGTATATACGATAGATATTGAGGAAGAAGCGAAAAAATGTTTAATACCTAAATTAATTTTTTTACCTTTTGTTGAGAATGCATGTATACATGGTATTGAAAAGGTTAGACATGGTGGAGAGGTTATCATAACATTTAAGGTCGTTAACAATCGCTTAATTTTTTCAATAAAGGATAATGGTAGTGGTATGAACGATGAAAAAATCAATCGTATTAAATCATACCTTTACAGTTCAGATGAGATTGGCGAGCGAATAGGTGTTCAGAATGTTATTTATCGACTCAAATTAATTTACAATACCGAGTTTGACTTTGAGATTAACAGTGAAGAAGGTAAAGGTACTGCAATTTTAATTTCATTGCCTGCTGAATATAGCAAAACTTAAATTTTTATATTAGAAACTATAGTTCATAAAGTGAAACATTTAGTTTTTTATATGATAATGAAAGTGCTTACAAAATAAATAGTAAGGGGATGAAGTTTAATGAAAAGAAAATCACCATTACTAACAGCGTTAATTGCAATGCTTGCAATTATGCTAGTTGTAACAGCTTGTGGTGGTAACAACGGCAACAACCAGCCAGCAAGTACGCCTGCACCTAATAATTCAGGTAATAATGCAGAAGCGCCTCCTGCTGAACAACTTGAAAAAGTAACGTTTACTTATTTCAATGGTGCTGGTGCTAAAAAAGATATCAACACGAACGAAACTGTTATCGGTAAAATTTTAGAAGATCAAACGGGTGTTAACTTCTATTTAGAACACCTTGTAGGTGACTTAAACACTAAGATTGGTACTATGATTGTATCCAATGAATATCCAGATGTATTAACTCCAGATGCTGCTATCGACGAAGTTTTAGCTGCAGGTGGTTTTATTGATTTAGAGCAACTAATCGAAGAGCATGGTCCAAACATTAAAAAGGTATATGGCCAATACTTTGATATTCTTAAAAGAGAAACGGGAGGTATCTACTACTTACCGTTTGGTACTCAAGTAGGTGAATTCAAAACTGACCCTAAGATTGGTCAAGGTGCATTCTGGATTCAACGTCGTGTACTTGAAGAATTCGGATATCCAAAAATTAAAACAGTTAACGAATATTTTGACCTAATTCGTCAATATGTTAAAAATCATCCAGAAGAAGGTTTAACAGGTTTCATTTCTTTAACTCATGACTGGAGATTCTTTGCTACTTCTAACGTTCCTAACCACTTAGCTGGTTACCCGAACGATGGTGGAGTAATGGTAGATATGGATACTCATGAAGCAAAAATCTATTCTAACAGTCAATACTACTACGACTACTATAAAATGTTAAATGAGCTAAATGCTGAAGGTTTATTTGATAAAGCTTCCTTTATTGATAACTATGACCAATATTTAGCTAAGTTAACTTCTGGTAAAGTATTAGGTATGTTTGACTATGGTTGGCAAATTCAAAACGCAACTCTAGTATTAGAAGATCAAGCTAGAAAAGATCCATCTTTAGATGGTTACAATTACTTCCCATTACCAATCGTATTTGAAGGAGTAGAAAAAGATCAATACTTAGATCCTCCTGCTTTTGTATCAAATCGTGGTCTTGGTATTACTGTATCTGCTAAAGATCCAGTTCGTATTATTCAATACTTCGATAACCTTCTTAAAGAAGAAAACCAAATTTTAAGATCTTGGGGTATCGAAGGTGAAACGTATGAAGTTGATGAAAATGGTCGTTTCTACCGTACTGTAGAGCAAATCGATAAAATTAACGAAGCATTCAATGAATCATTTGGTTTCAAATACTATGGTTGGGATTGGCCAATGTGGGGAACTAGCTCAACATTATCAGATGGTAATGCTTTAGCTCCAGGCTTACAGCCAGAAGTCTTCCAAATGGGCTTAACTGATGCAGATAAGAAAATTCTTGATGCATATGGTGTACAAACATATGCTGAGATGTTCGCTGCACCAGATGACAGACCTTGGTATCCAGCATGGGGTATTGCTAAGGAGCAAGGTTCTCCAGAACAAATTTTTGAAACAGAAAGTGATCTAATCGTAAAAGAATGGTTACCTAAGCTAGTTCTAGATCCGCCAGCTAAATATGATGATAACTGGAATGCATATTTAGCAGCACTTAATAAGCTTGATATTGCTGGTTATGAAGCGTTTGTAACTAAAAAAGTTAAAGAACTTGTTGAATTAAACGGCAACAAATAAGACCAGATGACTAAGGAAGGAGGGGCCAAGGATGATAGTTTCTTCATCATGGCTCCTTTTTCATATATGAAGTATAAACGGAGAGGAGTAATGTTATGGCACAACCAGAAATTAACGTGAACGTAGCAAAAAAAAGAGGCAAGTTCATGGATTTTCTTATAAAATGTGGTCAACAATGGGCGTTGCTGGTGATGACCATTCCGTTTTTAATATGGTTATTTATCTTTAAGTATTATCCGCTTTGGGGCTGGACGATGGCGTTTCAAAAGTACAAACCAGCAGTTAAGTCATTTTCAGATCAACAATGGGTAGGTCTAGAGCAATTTGTTAAGCTATTTTCGGATGATCGCTTTTTAATGGTAATGCGTAATACTCTTGCGATGAGTTTAATTAATCTCATATTAGGCTTTGGTACAGCCATAATCTTGGCTCTTATGTTAAATGAAGTTCGTCATTTGATGTT
>Ga0182742_1003695_pt1 | contig 14648 bp, 12 predicted proteins | sample eDN5th37CBELigMG_FD_128880 | JGI IMG/M metagenome (GOLD analysis project Ga0182742, IMG submission 128880) | Enriched Miracle-Growth compost microbial communities from Emeryville, California, USA - eDNA 5th pass 37_C BE-Lig MG (version 2)... ... | reverse complement strand
TCCAACGCCATCAAATACACGCCGACCGGCCGCGTTCTCGTCGGCGCGCGCCGACGCGGCGCGCATCTCGCGCTCGAAGTCTGGGACACGGGCCTCGGCATCCCCCCCTCGAAGCAGCGCATCGTCTTCCGCGAATTCCAGCGCCTCGATCAGGGCGTGAAGGTCGCCCGCGGCTTGGGTCTCGGTCTGTCCATCGTCGAGCGCATCGGCCGCGTGCTCAAGCACCCGATCACATTGAACTCGGAAGCCGGGCGCGGCTCCGTCTTCCGCGTCGAGGTTCCCGTCGTCGCGGCCCTTCCGGCGACGGCCGCAGCACCCGAGCCGCCGAAGCCTGCCGCGACGGTGCTGTCGGGCCTGCGCGTGCTCGTGATCGACAACGAGCCCGCCATCCTCGAGGGCATGCGCCTCCTGCTCACGGGCTGGGGCTGCGAGACCTGGATCGCATCGGATCTCGAAACGGCGCACCAGGCTCTGCGGATGCACAAGGCGCTGCCTGAAGTGATCATCGCCGATTATCACCTCGACGACACGGACGGCCTCGAACTCATCAAGGCCCTGCGCTGGAAGACGCAGGTCGACACCCCTGCCGTGCTCGTCACCGCCGACCGCACCCCTGCGGTGCGCGACGCCGCCGCCGACATGCACATCCACGTCCTCAACAAGCCGCTGAAACCCGCGGCCCTGCGCGCGCTGCTCACGCAATGGCGCGCGACGAAGGTGGCGGCGGAGTAAATGCCGTCATCGGCCTCGTGCCGATGATCTGGAAAAGCGCCCGCTGTCATTCCGGGGCGCCGTCGGCGAGCCCGGAATCCATAAACACGACCTCTCAGAAAAGACTAGAGCTGTTTCCGCTGACATGGAATCAGCTCTCTTCTTTGGTTCGCCGCATTTTTTCACGGAGAACCGGATCCACTTCGCCGAAAAATGCTCTAAGCAGCGTCGCGCTTTCCGTCCGCACCGTTAGCGTTTATAGATTCGGGCGCCGCTGCGCGGCCCCGGAATGACACGGACTCTGCCTCAACCCGCCTTCAACGCCCGGTCCACCGCGGCGATCGCATGGATCGTCGTCGTGTCGAACAGCGGCACGGCACTGTCCTCATCCTTCACAAGCAGCATGATCTCCGTGCAGCCGAGGATGACGCATTGCGCGCCGCGCGCGATCAGGCGCGCAATGATCTCGCGATAGGCCTGGCGCGATTCCGGCACGATCCTGCCGAGCACCAGTTCCTTGTATATGATCTCGTGCACGACGCGGCGATCGTCCTCCTCGGGCACGATCACATCGAGCCCGTGATTTTGCTGCAGGCGGCCCTTGTAGAAATCCTGGTTTATGTGGAACTAGCCAGAAGCGCCCAGAATTGTTCGCCCAGGCTCGCCAATCCCCACCGAATAGTTCAAGGTCGCGTATTTATATGGAGGGCTAGGAGCTGTGCATAAGGGCGGGGCGGCGCGCCCTCAATAGCGCTGTAGCCGCCCCGCCCTTATGTGCAGGTCCGGGTCCAGTTGAACTATCAATGGGTACGAATGGCTTTCTTGCAAGGGCGAACATCTTCGCCCCCACACTCACAGAACTGTTCGATAGCAAACTCCGAACCTTGGGAGCGAGCTCACCTCTGTACAGGGATTGGATGCTACCTACAACGACCGCCGATTGCCCGATTGGCCTAAGCTATCGGCAAAGGGCTTAGGATCTGAACGACTATCCGCCGCCTTCGTGCATGGAGGGACCGTTCCATATGATCGTCTCCAGTCGATCAAAGAGAAAACCTGACTAGGGGCAACTCTTAGTAGCGTTACGCCGTACAACACTCATCGGTCAATGCGCTTTGCTAGTAAGACTTCCACGAACTCCCTAACATTTTGACTGGCTAGGCGCCGCTCCACCGCCTTCATTTCAGCCTTGAGTCGCCTCACCTCATTCTGGAGTTCCGTCTTCGTCGGCTCGGCGCGCCTCCGCTGGGTACACGCCCAGAGCCGTTTGGCAGCGGCGTCCACAAGCTGGATGCGCGCCTGAAAATTGCTATGCTGCTTATAGAATTGCGTCCGCCCTCGCCCGGCCGCCGACACTACCCTGGCCACGGAGATCAGGCCGGGCTTGTCGCCGTCGCGAATCCGCTGCAAGACCTCGACCTTCACGGCTTTCAGACCACTGCGGAGATCGTTCTCGAAGGCGATCCATTCCGGATCCCGGTTGGCAGAACCGGTATCACATACAATCGGTTGGAGGTTCTCTGATGTCCGGAACTCTTGCAGCGACGGTTCGACAAAAGAGCGGCTCACTTCTCAAGTTCCGTCAATCTATCGGCAATTTGCACCATGTGCTCCCGCGCGGCGTTGCGGATCACCATGCCTCCACTAGGGTCGTCGGCTACCTCCTTATGTACGATGTATTCGATGCGCAGAGCAGGTTCCTCATTCTTTGTGAAGCAGCCGTTGGCACATCCCAAGCAAGCCTTCGTAGTACGCCCAGCGGCGTTTGGAAGTCCGTCGGCGGCCACGCCGCAGGCGGCTTGAGTGGCCCTTGCGGGACTGCGGAAGCAGAATCCGTATCCGCTAGCGCGTAACTCGATCTTCTCCGCTTTGATTTTGCGGCGGATTGCTTTCTCGATCTCGGCAGGGGGCATGACGCTCGCGCGGTAGACAGCGCCGAGCTCTTTTAATTGCATTGCAGCGAGGCCGACCGCAGCAATCTCGCCGGTCGCGATTAGGCTCATCATGCGGACAGTGAAGTCAGTACGTTCCTCGGCCAAGAAGCGGGCTGTATCAGGATCCTGCGCGTAGTGCCAGACCATCTCCTCAGTTATATGCCGGAAATGGTGACGAAGAGCGTCCAAGCTTCCTTGGAAACGCCGGACATAGAACAGAGCGAAGAAGCGACGGAATTGATGCGGGGTAAACCACCATGCGTCCCTGTCCGACGCGGGCATGGGAACACCAACATGGCGAGCGAAGCTGTTGATCCGGTTGATCCAGGTAGCGTCGCCGCCAATGCACGGTTCGCCATTCTGGCCTGGAAAGAGAAACAGTTTAGTGACGCCATCCGGCCTGTACTCTGCGCTGATCCAAGTGGCGACTGCAATTGCTTGAGCTACAATGTCTGGGATCGGCCTCTCAGTTGCGGCACCCTCGAGCATCTCGCTGGTTTTCAAGATCTTGGTGACCACGGCGGGGCCGTCGTAACGGTCCCGAACGCGGTCGATCATGATGCTAAGAATTTCCGAAATGCGGAAGCCCGTGAAGGCTGCAATTACCACTAAGGATGCAGACATCAGCAAGCGCGCGGATCTCACCAGATCATGAACCGAGCCGATGGACATGCCCAATGCGGCGGGCGGTGTATTTGCATCTACGAAGGTTCGCAGACGCTCCACCTTTTCGTCCCAAGGCGACGGAGACCAAGGCTCGACGGCATCGATCGCGCGCCGGAGGTAAGGTGCGACCTCCTCAATCCAGAGGATAGCCGAAGCCAGCAGGTGTTGCGCAAGCGGTTCCGGAATGCGTGGTGTGCTGTTGCGGGAGTGGCCTGGCATGTCTCCCACTTTTGCGATAAGTTGCCGCGTGAGAGTCTTGGGATCAGACCTAATTCCATCCGGAATAAGGCCGTCTATGGCGAACTGGTGTAACTCCCGCAGCACTTGGTAGAACTGCTCGCGGGTACGACGGTTAATTTTGGTGTCCTTCTTCTTGCCAGGGCGTTGCGCAACCCAAGCCATAAGCGAAACAATGGCATCATCGTCCATAGTGCCGAAGGACGTGAAGCCATTCTCCAGCATCCACCTGACCATAGGCAGCAGTTTTTGTGACTTCGTGAGTACGGTGCTGACCTTGGCACCGTCAACGTTCAGCCCCTCGAAGCTCAAAACCCAAAGGAATTGGCGACAGGTTTCCAGCAAATCCTCGCACCCAGCATCGGTCAGGGCAAGGGTCATTCCCTCGGCGGGCGCGTCCCACAGAACGCGCTTCTCGATGTCACGCACCGAAGGGTTGGGGACATCTAATAGCCAAACGGGAGCGACCCATGGGGCGAGAAGCCAACTTGGTTGAGGCCCTCCTTCGGATGGCGGTCGGGGTCGACCGGCATTAGCATCTGAGATGGCTTGAACTGAGAAAAGAGGTACACTCATTGATCCTACTGCACAGTCGGGAACGGGATGCGGAGCTGCTCTGCTAGTCTACGTCCTTTCACAAGGACGTCGGCCGGGAAATCGTCCAGCGCGGCAGCTATTGCAGCGATCTGAGGCTCATAAATTAGGTTCCATCGTGTGATGTTATCAGCGGCCATGCGGGGCCTGGCTGCCTCGACATGGCTATGCCAAAGGATCAGACGCGCAGCGTTGAGCGGCGTGGCGATGATGATGTTGTTAGCGCAAGCGAAGCACCCGATAAAATAGGTGCAGAGACGGCCTCTGGCCTGCCCAAGCATCGGACTATTCAACGGGTTTCGACACTGGAACCCGTTGCCGACAGCGTTCTTCGCCTCATCGATCCAGAGCAGCGCCTCGGAGGCTTCTATCTTAAGCGCGTCTGCCACGCTGTCGGGCTTAGCCAAGATTACATTGACGTCATGTTCCCTCGCCCAGGCGACCATCTGCTCCTGGCTGTCGCGTATGGCTCCTTCACGAGCCGCAGCATGCTCCGGATGCCGCAGATATCGCGCAGTAGTGGATTTGTGCCGATGGCGGGTGGCCACGCGAGTGCTCTCGGTATCCTGCCCAAGGTCGGCATGCAGAACGTTGATTGCGGTCGCCCTGATGTTCTCCAAAGCGAATACAGGGTGTTTTCCATCAGCGCCGATCCACTTGGGATGTGCTTCCAAGAAATCGGCCCTGAAGTTTCGGAACTCGTAGAGAAGCATTGAATGAGTTGGGACACGAATGAGGGGAGGCTTTACTCTTGCTCTTCCCGGGCTGGGAGCCCAGGCCAAGAACGCTGCCTGTGCATGCTGGTCCCCTGCGGAGCGGCGAAATCGCTCCGTGATTTCCCGTAGTGCATCAAACGCCCTTGGCACGGTCGCCGCATTAGTCCCACCGACTGGCCACTCTAATCCGTCGATCTCGCCCCCAGCGCGGGTCTTCTCCCAATCAAGCTTCCTCCACCCCGGACGGTTCGTTTCCTTGAGGTCTCCGATCTTTAGTTTCAGGATGCTATGCGGATTTATGTCCGCCGCAGCGAAGACGACGGCAAACGGTACCAGCGTGCGAACGTCCGGGCCGAGATGCGTCGCGACTTGGCGTGTACCCCCGTGGAATCGTATGGCGCAACGATACTCGGTGAACTCCGGCTGACCTCTGGCCACCGCGTCCCACTCACTCTTTGGGATACCATCGAAGCGCTCGTCGATGTACGAGACCAGTGATCCAAACCGCTTTCGTGTCAGTAGCCCAGAAGCATCGGCCGCCGCTTGGTTCGCTGCCCGAATGCGCCTTAGGGTTTCGCGGATCTTGGACCAGGCGAACTCAAGGATCTCACGCAGCAGAACTTTACCCTCGTTGCCGATGGCAGCGTTGGGGGCTACCAGTTCCGAAAGTGTTGGCACAGGTTCGGATTCGGTCCACGCCCGAGAAAATCTCCGGGGAATTCGGAATTTCTCGATTTTCCCACTATCGTGCATGCGTCGGACATGATTGGCGAGCGCTTGGTATATCGCGTAATGGGTGCTCTGCTTGCCCACCGGACGGAGGGCGATGTGGTCGGCATATATGGACATAGTGCCACGCGACAGCGACGGCAGTGTACCAATTGCACCGGTTGCTGCGAAGTCTAGGAATATGCCTAGAAGTCGAAAGCGGTCCATAGCCGTTTTGCGCTCCTGGACTGGTGCCCATTCGGCGAATTCGTTACGCAGTAATTTCGCCAACAGGCCGAGTTCCGCGTATTGAGTGAAATCGAACGACTCTCCATGGGCATGCACCGTCCACCCACCGCCGTTGAAATCAGGTGCCAGGACCGTGGCATCATTCTCCGGTAGCAGGTCAAAGACCTTCTGCTGATTAGGCTTGCGTTGCATTCACAGTCTCCGCGTCAAGTTGCCCGACGACCATTGCCAGAACGACGCGGTCCTGGCGGGCTTCGATCAGGTGGGCGTAACCTTGAGTCGTCCGCTCATCAGAATGCCGCAGCAGTTCCATAGCGAGACGCAGGCCATCCTTTGAGCCCAGCCGCTCGGCCGCAGCTACCAGTCGGGTGGCGAAGGAGTGCCGCGTTGCGTGTAGTCGACCATTCACCCCAGTCCGGCGCGCCGCCTTTGAGAAGGTATGGGTCAGGGTTTCCGGCGGCACGGGCTTGCCACGAACGCCGACAAAGATACGCCCCTGTGATTGGTCGCCACCCCGGCAATTTCTAAGGATGTTCGCCCGACCGTTCGATGCCCACTCAAGCGTTTGCTTGAGAAGTGAGCGCGGCACCAAGACCTCACCGCCTTTGCCGCCCTTGGTATCCGGCGGATTCAGTGTAAGGACGAAAACGTCGTCCACAGCGCGATGTAGGCGTGTAAGAAGATAGTCGGGGTCGGTGCGTCTGGTTCCAAGGCAGTGGGCAATCTGCGTCAAGGTGATCGCGACAATCTCCGAGCGGCGGAGACCAACAGACCAGCCCCAGCGAAACATGGTGTCGTCGCGCACCCACAGCCAGTAATCAGACCGCCGGTTCTCTGCTCGAATGCCGAGAAACTGCTCGTCCGTAAAAGTGTTCTTGCGACGGTTCGTCTCCCTGGCCTTAGTAACGGTACCCCCATTCCGCTCGCTCAGCGCTGAAGCCGTACCGCGCCTCGCTCGGTGAGAGGTCACCCGCAGCGCAACGCGCGCGACAAAGCCTTCCACATGGCACCACCTGTAGAACTCGGCGACCGCCGTGAGGCGTAGGTTCACTGTCTTGGGATCAACCCCTGCTTTCAATTGCGCATCGCGCCACCGCACCAGGTGACGGCTGCTGACAGCGTCCCAGGCGACAAGCCCTGCGTCAAGCGACCGCCGCCAGAGTTCGATGGCGCGTGCATAGGTTATCACTGTGTACTGTGACAGCATCCGGTCTACTGATAGCACCAGGAACCAAAAGGACTCTAATAAGCTCACCTCTCCATCCACCAGCAGTATTGGCACCCCGCGCTGCGGATTTCCGAGGTAAACTAGGTTCTCATCAGAGCGAACGAGCTTTGTCTGCGCCATGTCTAAGACCTGGTAAGGATGAGACAACCTTCGTGTGTTTTCGCGATGCCGCCAGCGCGGACATGTCATGAGTTCCCTGATTGGTCCTAGCGCGGCGCGTGGATCGGTCATGCTCCATTCTGATCGCTCTCAAGGCGGTGCGTCGTTGATCCATGAAGACCTAGGAACTCGTCGAGACGTCAGTCCTCGCGGCTAAAAGTAGCCGCTTGTCTAAGCGGACACGGCGCCCGAACCCACTGCTCGTCAGTCATCAATTCCGCTGCGAGTTCCTCAGCGTCATCCTTCCATAAGCCAGCCGCCATCAGAGCAAGTGTATGGCAGCCGAACAGCGGATCCTCACTCCCAGTCAAACCTTCCATGATGTGAAAGAGGCAATCGGTTCGATCTGGCATCTCCAGCGAGAGCATGAAGTCGTCGAGATCTTGGTGTCCCAGCATTTGAGCGGCGAGTGACATGTATTCGTCGCCGTTCATTTCGAATCCGATTGGACTCATTCTCAGCTCAAGGCACTTCGCCATTTTTGTTAGATCTTGAAGATCACAGATGAAACGCATGTCTGGCCTGCGATTAGGTATGAGATTTGGCTATCGGGCGACTGGAGAGAGCAACCCGCTGATGGTTGATTGGCCCAGTGCGCAACCGCTCAAAGGTCGGCGATCCTCGCAACTACGAATTCGCACTATCCCGCGAAGTCTGTCGGGCCTCAGCGGCCTCGTGTGCGCTGATCGGAACGAGGTCGCCTCGACCTATTGATAACCACCACTGGGGCCGCCCGCGAACTAGCGCGAAGCCCCCACTCCTGCTCGAAGTCAGATGCATTTTCCTGGGTGCCTTCGGGATGAGATGAGCGGTATCTCGTCGGCCCAATAATGTCGACGGCGGTAGCGGCATGGACACTTGCGATCCCATACGACATGAGCACGGCAATATGGCTGCTACGTCGCGCTGCGCAAACTTCATCATCGACATCATAATCACTCGCCGACTGAGGCCTTGAGCCAGCCGAGTGGTGAAGTTCGTGGTAGCTTGTATAGCCTAACATGCGCGCTAGTAATTCATGACATTCACTCAGCCGGGTTTCATAACCAACGGATGTTAGGTAGCGCTTGAGACTCTTCGCGCGTTTCCTGACGCCTTCGGTGGTTTTGACTTGGAAGCGCATGAAGCCTCCTTCAATTGGATTTCCGTTCTTTACCTGTGGCCCAGAGTGATAGCTAGATCATCTCTGTGAACTAGGTACAGGCAACAAGTAAGACTTATTCGTGAATGGTTGGTTAACGCCCAATAATTTGCAATTTGCAAATTGCAAATTGCGAAGCGTAAAATGTAAGATGCATTTTACACATTTGGGGATACTTAGTTGTAAGTTGCAACTTACAACTAAGTACAGCGCTGCCGGAAAAATATGCTTACAAATCCCCGTAGGCGCGATTGTCTACTTGCATAGATAGCCTCTGACTTTTGTGAACAGAGCGCTCTGCTGACGGCCCTCTCGCATAGCAGGGACAACAGGCCCGATTTGGTGGACAGGCAGAGCGCGCTAAATCCACTGGATAGAGGCGGATGACTGATCATGGTCAGCGCCCGGCATTGGTTTCGACGATTTTGCTTTACCCCATAAAGCGCTGGCACAGGTTGTAGCGATACAAATCCAGACGGTTGTCTATTAGTGAAACGGTGAGCATCGAAACTTGCAATACAGAATGATTTCATAAGCTGAATGCAGCGCCCCTTTTTCGGCTTTGGTAGATGCGAAGACCAGCAGCTTGTTGCACCTTCGTAGTCAGTGCAGAACGTTTCGGGAGGCCAGTGTAAGCTCGATCATCCTTCTTAGCTTTCGCAGGGACCCTCCGGTCCATGCTTTTGCGATCACACTCATCTCTACGATGTCGAGTGCACTGACCCAACGGTGATCCAATCCTTGCTCCGCGAGGATGTCGAGGGTGATTTGGCTGACGAGGAATGGCAGGTGCTCGCCCTTGGGTTCGGGGAAATTGATGACTTTGCAGCGGTCCCGCAGTGGCGCCGACAGACGCTCAAGTGAGTTGGCCGTCATCAGCCAAGTGACATGCGACAGGTTGCACGGCGCCTGCACGTAGGGATCATGGAAGCGGCACGCCGTCTCCTGTTCCAGGAACGCGAGGAGTGCGTCGTGCGCTTGCCCGTTGTAGCGGGAGGTGCCTACCTTCTCGATCTCATCCAGAACTGCGCCCGGCCCTGCTATCCGGTACCGGGTGATAAGAGCTACCGGAAGCGAGGGCTCGCCGGTGGACCATCGACGGGCCGTACCCGCGAAAGCTCCATCGGAGATGCCGCCGCACGGAACGACATCGTGGGGCACATTGAGCACGTTGAGGAGGCGGCGCGCGAAGCGGGATTTGCCGGATCCCGGTGAGCCAACAAGGATGGTTGGGCGGACCCGAACGTGCGAGCGAGGCGCAATATCGAGGAGAACTTGATCGATCACATCCACTGCATACGGGAACTCGGCTCGCAAGGACGCTCTAGCCGATGTGAGGTCGGGAATAGGAACCAGCGGTAGGGGTTTTCCGGCGAGCTCGTCGAGCTCCTTGGCAACCTTCTTTCCTTCGCCCGTGTTTGCATTCCCGACCTGGTTAAACACGACTGCCGAGGGGCCAGAGGCAACTCTGGTATCTGCATCCCGGATGGATGTGGACGGAGTCTCTCCTAACGGTTTCCCGCTAATGGTCTGGGTGTCATCCGTTTGAAGAGATCGCGCCTGGATTTCAATGACTTCGGTCAGCAGCTTTCCATAACGGGCCGCCGAGTTCGCCGGGCTCCTTAACGGCAGCATTCGGCGTTCCTTCCCGAGGTAAATGAATCCAGGGTCAGACGCCGCAAAGGAAAGCCAACCTAGTGCAGCTCTGATCATTGGGATCGCGGTTAGCCACTCGCGCGGATATGATTCCAGCGCAATGGCTGTCGTGAGTGCTTCGCAGGCCAGATCAACCGCCGCACGGTGGTCACCGAGATGCGCTAGATAGATCCGACACCGCAACCGCCAGGATCGAGCGCTGTCTGGGAAGCTGGTTGCGGCCATCCCGAGCACCTCGGCGACTGCCTTGACCTCGTCGATACCGGCAGAGACGGTGAGTTGCTCCAAGCGATCCAATACCATTGCGAAATGAGCTTCATCGGCCTTTCGCCGAAGCCGGGGCATCAACCTCTCGGCGAAGGCCTGCATGTCCTCCTGGATGTCGTTCGCGAGGAAAGGCATCCCGGCGAGCAGTTCGTGCTCGGTGGGCAGGTGCAGACCTGCCAGCGCCGCTTCCTTACGCCGATCGAAGTGCTTGCGTGCCCTTCTCTCCCGACGAGCTTCCCGGGGTGTGTCACCATGGGCCACCGATGCGCTCCTCTGTCACGACACCGAACCGGCATCACGCGGCAGGCCGAGGCGGTACCAGCGTGAGAGAGTGCGGGCCCATCCCTGGTCCGGAGCCAGGACCCAAACATCGGAGGTGACGATCGGGCGACCCATGCCTGTCAGTGTTGGATGATGGCAGACGCTCCCGAACAAGCAGGCGGCTGGCCTGGCACCTCGCTCCCAGTTGCCAAGGATCGGCGCATCCTCAAGGTCGGACGGAGCCGGGCCGCTGCTGTCCCTTATTGCCTTAAGGTCATTGACCAGCCGAAGGAGACGTTCGATTTCAAGAGTGAGGAGTCTGTGGTCCAGGTTGCGTCCGTCGGCGAGGGTAAACATAGCATTCCTTATCACTTGGGTTGGATGGCACTCTTGTCGGCATCACCTGCGTTGAGGGCGTCCCGATAGACATGCAGGGAAGCAATCCCGGAATTCGGGAGACCGGTTCCGGACGTCGGCGCAGAATGAAGATCAGTTGGACGACCCTTGTCAGGCGGTGTCGCCGCAAAGCGGCCAAGCGGTGCGTGCCGCGGCTTCGAGTTGCCGCTCCGTCAGCGCGAAGCGACCGCTTCCATCGGTGAATTCCATATCTCCAGGGTCGAGCATAGGCAGACCGGGGTAAAGAATTGGGTATTGGGAATCCTCGCTCGGCAGATGGCCGCGGCCCCGCAGGAGCGCCCTGAGGTCATCTGAGGAGGCGGCTGGCCACCCAATTGGAAAGAGCCATACACGCGACCGCCCATAATCGTCGGCCAGGGGACGCCCGGCTTGCCTGTTGAGTTCCTCCCAGTGATCCCTCTGCTCACGGATAATCCTAAAGTCACTCACAGCGCGTCCAGGATCGGTTGCCCAATTGGGCATCAGCACAAGGATTCGCGGTCGCATGCCACCTAACATCAGCAGCGTCTCGCGAATGTCCTGAGCTGGCATGTCAACGATCACGTGGGAGGTTCCGCGCCTTGCGCGGGTGCGGGTGCGTTCGGTAATCGGTTCCCCTCGCTTTGCCTTGAGCGTGGATGTTGCAAACGGCACTCCTGTGACGTCAACGAGCGCGGGAACACCCCCGTCGGTCAGGACTTGGACGTGCAGGGGCTCAAGTCCCAGAGACTTGGCTCCAGCCGCGAGAAGGATGCTCGAACTCGTGCGGGCCGCCCTAGCGGTCGATCCAGCGAAAACAATGACGTCCATCCTCAATCCCTCCGCATCGAAGCCGAATCAATCAGCGACGGCTCCCCAGGCACAGAGGCACCTTAAGGATTCGGACCTAAAAGGTCTACTAGAATTGATGGCAATGCCATCAAAGTGGATGGCATTGCCATCAATTGTTGACAAGGGGATAGCATAACATCCATGGGCGAGACAATGTCCCGGGATGGGAGCGTCTTGGAAGCTTTTGAAGGGGGCGAGAGTTATGCTCGGCATCACTCAGAGGGAGTTGGCCGAGGCACTCGGACTCAGCCGCGCGTCGATTGACCGGCTCGACAGGGGGCTTGGAGGGGCCCAAGTCCGAGATAAGGTTCAGAATTTTCTTGAGGGTAAGGGTGTCCGGTTCATCGGAGCATCGAATGATTCCGCCGGGGGGGTGCTCTTGCCACCCGACCCTGAAAGGTCGACTACGTTCGACGCGACAAGCCTGGACTGAGATCACGCGACTGCGTTCGAAGGACAGATCGGCCTCACACCAAATCCGTGCAACCCGGCTCACCCCGAAGCCTGGGCCATCACGGTTCAGCCGCTGCCATTCGGACAAGTCTTAGTGGACCAACCTGAAGCAGGACCAATCATGGTTTCAGTCTGGCTCGATCTTGGCGGATGGAAGCGAGCAATCGTAGAGTGTGCCGCTGTACAACGGACCTGCCAGGAATGTACGACTTCAGAACCCTCTCCTACCTCGACTTTGAGGATCTCGTCCGTGACTTGCTTCAGGCGGACATGAACCTCCGCATGGAGAGCTTCGGTCCCGGCAAGGACCTTGGTATCGACTTCCGGTTCGCAGTTGCCCACGGACAAGGGATCGTGCAAGCCAAACATTTCCTGAACAGTGGCATGGACGTGCTGATACGCGCCGCCCGGGCAGAGAACGAGAAGGTTAAAAGGCTTGCGCCCACCCGCTACGTGATCGCGACATCGTTGTCGCTGACGCCGCATCAGAAGGCCCGCTTGCAGCAAGCAATGCCCGACGCTCCGCTTGCTACAGCGGACATCCTCGGTCGTGAGGATCTAAACAACCTGCTCGGCCGGCATCCGGAGATCGAGCGCAAGCACTTCAAGCTCTGGCTCTCAAGCACAGCCGTACTGGAGAGGATCCTTCATAGCGGCGTCTACAATCGCACAGAAATCGAACTGGATGCGATCCAAAATCTCGTGCCCAAGTTCGTCCACAACGATAGCATCGCCGCCGCGGAAGGAATCTTGGAGCGGTCTGGAGCACTCATCATCGCTGGGGAGCCTGGGGTAGGAAAAACAACTCTCGCCCGTATGTTAGTATGGCTGCATGCCCAGCAGAATTGGCATGTATCCGTGATTGACGATATCAGGGAAGCCTTCGAAATTCTCTCAGGCGACGAGAAGCGTCTGATCTTTTTCGACGATTTCCTCGGCCAGGTTCGGTTATCGACGGATCTGGTGCGAGGCATGGACCAACGTTTCCCGCCGTTCCTCCACAAGGTGCGCTCGAACAAGAGCCTGCGCTTCATCCTGACGACACGCGATTACATCCTTCGACAAGCACAAGCGCATTCCGATCGGCTGGCGAGCCCGGCCGTCAATGCGAGCGAGCTCACGTTGAATGTAGGTCACTACACTCGGGCAACGCGCGCGCGGATCCTGTACAACCACCTTTATTTTTCGGATGTCAGCGACATCGAGATCAAATCGCTCCTTGACGATGATTATTTCCTCAAGATCATCGATCACCGGAACTACAATCCCCGCCTGGTCGACCTACTCACCAGCAGTGATTATCTTTCCGTTACCTCACGACCAATTAGGGACGTTGTCGAAGATGTCCTTGAGAACCCTCAGCACCTTTGGGAAAAGCCTTACCGCTCGCACATCAGTGACGAAGGGCGGGCGCTGATGTTGGCATTGTTCTTCAATGACCCTGTCGCCTCCTTGCAATCCCTTGAGCCAGCCTTCATGCGCATGGTCGAGGCAATGGGATTCCCGATCCCAGAGGGCGACAGACCAGTCAAGTTTCGGGCAGCACTCAGGGAGCTTGAGGGATCCGTCCTTGCGATCCAAGCCCGCTCTGTGCGCTTCTCCAGCCCCGGAGTACGGGATTTCCTCCTGAGAGCTGTAACGGATGATCAAACCTTAAGCGTCGCTATCAAGGCGGTTCAGGAGCTCGCCGAAATCCGCCAATGCTGGACTGTGTTCTCGACCCAGGACCCGACGCCTGCCAAGGGCCATCCCGAAACCCAAAATTGGGTTGCAGCAGCTTCTCGGCTGGTTTCCCATGGGAACGCGAGCTCACTTCAAATGCTCGAAATACTGATTGATATGTACGATCAGCTTCAAAACGACAGCATTTTCAACCTCATCAACCATGTCGTCGACAGCCTCGGATCCGGGGGGATAGACGGCACCGAGGCGGAGCGATGCGCCTCAATCCTTGAGAGGTTGGCATCATCGGGTCTGCCCTATGACGAACTGAGCGACGCAACACGGGTTGTAACGGCGGCCGCCGCCCAAATGCTTGCTGACTACGGCGACAGCTTGAACTTTGACGAGATCACGTCAGTGGGCAACAAGCTCTATACCTATGGCTCCGATAAGGATCTGGCTGTCGAGGCGATAGCCGATGGCATGAAAGCGTACGTCGCGAACATCGATCCAGTCCTTTCGGAGATTCACTCGATCGACGAGCTTGACGAGTTCGAGCACGAGCTGAGGCGTTTCATGGAGGAGTATGGCATCTTCAATACCAGTGCCGCATCAGACTTCCGGTATCGCCGCGAAAGTCTCCTTGAGCGGGACGACAATGACGACGAAGGTTATGGACGAAGCGTCTCACTGGCACCTTCACACCAGGTTTCCGACGACCAGATCCGGTCCATGTTCAGGGGGTTGCGCGGCAGATGACAGCCCGCTCCATCCCCGAC
>Ga0182742_1003694_pt1 | contig 14649 bp, 14 predicted proteins | sample eDN5th37CBELigMG_FD_128880 | JGI IMG/M metagenome (GOLD analysis project Ga0182742, IMG submission 128880) | Enriched Miracle-Growth compost microbial communities from Emeryville, California, USA - eDNA 5th pass 37_C BE-Lig MG (version 2)... ... | reverse complement strand
GCAGACGCTTCGCCGTCTGGCCAAACTCGACAAAGGTGACACCGGCCATAGTACGCTCCTGTGCGAGAGCAAGCGCTTCGTGACGATCATCAGCGTACCAAGCCTTTTCAGCTTGAAGATTGTCGCCCCGTTTAGCTCAAGTTCTGCGTGGAAAGTCTATCGCGGTCGCCGTGGAACCGGGACGTTGTGCCGCGCCTGTTGCAAGATGGCCCGCCGGAGTTTCGCGCCTATCATGAACGGTTCTGCCCCGTCCGATGCCCGTCATCGGCTTCGACTCCCGGAATACGGTTGACCGCTAGCTCTTCCGACAAGTTTGCGCCTGTCCAACGCCGATAGCACTGAACCACTGGTTCGCTTCGGACGACTGAGCTATGTCGGAATGGGCGGCATCTCGGCTGCTATGCCTGCGGCCTTCGAATCCTCGCCCTCCCAGGGCAGCCATAGATTAAAAGTTGCTCCGAGCCCTGGGCGGCTTTCCGCCCAGATCCTGCCCCGATGGGAGGTCATGATTGAATGGCATATCACTAAGCCCATACCCATGCCCGTGCTCTTCGTCGTGAAGAAAGGCGTGAAAAGGTGCGCCATCACTTCTGCATTCATTCCCGCCCCCTGATCCCGAACGCAGATCCGGACTCCATCGTCTTCGTCGCGGCTCTCAAGGTACAGGTCCTTTCGCGAGCCTTCAGTCATAGCTTGCATGGCATTGAGCATCAGGTTGACAAGAACTTGCTGCAGTTGGACGCGATCACCAACGATCATAGGGCCATCGGCTCGGAGATTCAGGGCCGGAATGACGCCCTGTTCTTTCATCTCTGTATCCAGCAGGGCCGCGCTGCCCTGAACCACTTGGTTCATATTCAGCCATTCCCATTCCGGGGCGTCTCTTCGGACCATCGTTCTGAGCCGCCGGACTACATCGCCGGCTCTCTGCCTAGCCGCTATGACACCGGACGCGCAAGCGCGCGCTTCGGCAAGGTCGGGCTCCGGTCGTTCGAGCCATCTAAGGCATGCCTCTCCATTTGTCACGATGGCAGCCAAGGGCTGGCTCACCTCGTGAGCGAGCGACGCTGTGAGTTCTCCGAGTGCGCTTACACGCGTGACGTGCGCGAGTTCGTCCTTTGCCTGGCGCAGGGCTTCCTCCGCGAACCTTTTATCCGTGATATCGATGACTGAGATAAAAGCGCGGTCAATATCAGCATGAGAACCAAAGCGGGCGCTGACGAGCACCGTCCTGTAGGTTCCGTCTAAGCGCCGCAGCTTGCCCTCGCCTGATACGACGACTGGCCTTCGATAAAAGCGGCGAGTATGCCCTTTACGATGTCAATAGGATCCCAATCGAAGATCGTGCGGTACCGTCGTTCGCTGTTCGCCATGGCCGCCAACGCATCCTTCATGCGCAGCGTGAGCAATGTCGTCAGGACCAATGCGGCAAGGCTGACGAGGCATCTCAGCAACGCCATGACCAGAGGCTCGCCGGCATGGCCGAGCAGATAGCCCACCGCGGTTAAGAACGCACAAGAGCCTGGAACGACGACGACACCTCGCCTTGTAGTCGTGGGTGCTACGATGAGTACGATCAAGCCGTAGAGTACGGCAATGGCGCCATCCAGCGAGGTGAGGCTGTCGATCACGAAGATTCCGGATGCCAAGGCTGTCGCGGCGACGCGGGACCAGAGCAGGCGATCAATGCGCTCACCGGCTGGATCGGTTGAGGAAAAGATCTGCATTCCCGTGTCCGACGTTTGCAGGGCTTCTTGCCACTTAGCTTATCCGATCCATCGTGTCAGAGCGATCATACATCAGTTTGCATCGTCACCCAGTCCCGAAGCATCGGCGCACATTAGGACAGCGGCTGCACCGTAGTTTGCTAGCTTTCTGCTAATGCGACTTAGCTAGAACGGCATATCGATGATATATAGGAGCAACGTCGACACCACTCCGATTGGCGCCTGTGTAGCCTAAGCGTTCGGATCTCAACTGACGTCGTCGCGTGACCCGAATGTTGGTGGTCGTACGGCCAGTCGACAGCATAGAGATATCGGTAGAGTTCGCCGATGCCACCCGGCTTGATTGCCTCAACGGTCGTCGGAACCGTTGCTCCACCTCTATTGTGCCTGCTCTCGGAACTGCCGGAGCTTGGTCTGGAGGAGGTCAAGGTATAGATAGACGACCGGCGTGGTATAGAGCGTGAGGAGCTGGCTCACGGCAAGCCCACCCACAATGGCATAGCCGAGGGGCTGTCGCAATTCGGAGCCCGTGCCATGGCCCAGCATAAGCGGCACTCCTCCGAGCAAGGCCGCCATGGTGGTCATCAGGATCGGGCGGAAACGCAGAAGGCAGGCCCGATGAATGGCATCCTCGGGGGAGAGGCCGAGATCGCGCTCACCGGCAATGGCGAAGTCGACGAGCATGATCCCGTTTTTCTTCACGATGCCCATGAGCAGGATGACGCCGATCAAGGCAATGATCGTGAAGTCGAAACCAAAGCACCACAGCATGATCAGCGCGCCGAGGCCGGCGGATGGTAGGGTCGAGAGAATCGTCAGAGGGTGGACATAGCTCTCGTAAAGAATCCCAAGGATCAGGTAGATGACCACCAAGGCCGCAGCCACGAGAGTCGGTTCGCTGGCAAGCGATGTCTGGAACGCTTGAGCGTTGCCCTGAAAGGTGCCAATCAGCGTCGGCGGCACACGCAAGTCGCGTTCGGCTTTCTGGATCGCCGCCACCGCGTCGCTGAGCGGACGGCCAGGCGAAAGATTGAACGATAGAGTTACGGCAGGAAACTGGCTGACGTGGTTGATCGACAGGAAGGTGACGGGATCGGTAGTGAACGCCGCCACAGCCGACAGAGGAACCTGACCGCCGGTAACCGGTGATCGGATATGGATTTGCTCCAGTGCGTGAGGTGAGCTCTGGTATTTTGGATCGACCTCCAGGATCACATGATAGCTGTTGAGCTGGGTGAAGTACTGAGCCACCTGCCGCTGACCGAAGGCGTCATAGAGGGTGGCGTCGATGAGCGTCGGCGTAATACCGAACCGGGCAGCGTTGTCACGATCGATCGTGATGGTTACAGTCGTCCCGTCTGTTTGCTGGTCAGATGCGACATCAGTGATTTCGGGCAGGGTTCTGAGCTTCGCGAGGAACTTCGGGGCCCAGGTGTTGAGTTCGGCGATATCGCCGTCCTGCAGCGTGTACTGAAACTGCGCGCGCGATACGCGCCCACCAACATTGATTTCCTGCGCAGGCTGCAGAAACAAGGAAGCTCCTTCGACCTTCGCCAATCGCGACCGAAGCCGGTCGATGATCTGTAGCGCCGAGGCCTCACGCTGGCCACGCGGCTTCAGCGTGATGAACATGCGCCCGTTGTTCAGCGTCTGGCCAGCCGAGGCGCCGACGGTCATGCCCACGGTCGTGACATCCGGATCGTCAGAGACGATGCGGCCGAGAAGCAGCTGATGGCGCACCATCTCGTCGAATGAGACATCCTGCGCCGCCTCAGAAACGCCGAGGATCAGCCCCGTGTCCTGAGTTGGAAGGAATCCCTTTGGAATGGCGACGAAGAGATATCCGGTCCCAGCCACTGTGAGGAGAAACGTAGCGAGCGTCAGCCGACGATGTCGAAGCGCCACGGAAAGGCTGCGCTCATAGCCACGCTCGATCGCCGAAAAGGCTGTGCCCGACCACCGGGAGATCCAGCCATACCGCGCCTCGGTTTTCTTTTTCAGGAAAAGTGCGCACATGGTGGGCGTCAGCGTCAGGGAGACGATGGCCGACGCCGCAATGGTGATCGTGACGACGACCGCGAATTCGCGAAAAAGCCTGCCGACGATCCCACCCATCAGGAGCAGCGGGATGAAGACGGCTACGAGCGATAGGCTGATGGACAGAATTGTGAAGCCGATCTCGGCGGAACCCGCCAGCGCCGCGTCAAGGGGCTCTTTCCCCTCCTCCATGTGCCGTTCGATATTCTCCAGCATGACGATCGCATCATCGACCACGAAGCCGACCGCGATGGCGAGTCCCATGAGGGACAGGTTATCGAGGCTGTAGCCCAGCGGATACATGACGGCGAATGTAGCAATCAGGGCAAGCGGCACCGTCACACTCGGCACAAGAGTCGCCCGGACGCTGCGCAGGAAGACGAAAATCACGAGCACGACGAGCCCGATCGTGAGGAGCAGCGTGTTCTTCACATCTGCCACGGACGCTCGGATCGTTATGGTTCGGTCGCTGAGCACCTCGATCTTCAGGGCAGCCGGGCCCGAGGCTCGCAATGAAGGCAGCTGAGCGGTAATTCGGTCAACCGTATCGATCACGTTGGCACCCGGCAGCTTGAAGACCGCCAGCAGGACCGCTGGCCTGCCGTTCGCCCACGCAGCGAGTTGAGTGTTCTCCGCCGCTTCGATAGCTTGACCGATATCCTGGATCCGGACCGGGGCTCCGTCCCGGTAGGCCACGATAGCATCGTTCCAAGAGCCGGCCGAAAGCAGCTGGTCATTGTCATAAATCGTAAAGGTTCGGCGTTGGCCTTGGATCGTCCCCTTCGGCGCGTTCGTAGTCGTTGCCACAATGGCGGTGCGAATGTCCTCCAAGGATAATCCGAGAGCCGAGGTGCGGGCGGGATCGATCTGCACTCGGATGCTGGGCTTCTGCTGGCCGAAAACCAGGACCTGGCCCACGCCTGCGATCTGGCTGAGACGCTGCTCGACGACGGTCTCGGCGTAGTCGTCAACCGTGGTGAGCGGCAGAACGTCAGAATGCAATGCCAGCACCATGACCGGCGGATCCGCAGGGTTGACCTTCCGATAAGTGGGCGGCGCCGGCAACGTCGTCGGCAATTGGCCCGCGGCGGCGTTGATCGCCGTCTGCACGTCCTGAGCCGCCCCGTCAATGTTGCGATCAAGATCGAACTGGATCGTAATCGAGCTCGCTCCGAGAGTGCTGACTGAAGTCATCTGGGTTACGCCAGGGATCTCACCGAACTGCCGCTCGAGGGGCTGCGTCACTGCTGAGGCGATGGTCTCCGGACTGGCCCCGGGAAGCTGCGCCGTGACCTGGATGGTCGGAAAATCCACCTGCGGCAGCGGTGCCACGGGCAGGAAGGGATAGGATGCCAGCCCGACCAACAGCAGGCCTGCCATCATGAGCGATGTGCCGATTGGATGCCAGATGAACCAAGAGGATAGGGACATTGCTCTATCCGCCCTTGTCGGCAACCGCCGGAGAAGGCGTTACGCTCACCGCCATGCCCGGAGCGATCCGATATTGCCCGGATGTCACAACTTTCTCACCGGGAGAGACGCCACTCTCGATGATGGCCCGGTTGTCGGCGATCTGGCCGACCTTGACCGGACGCGGCTCCGCGACGTCTCCGGATCCGAGAACATACACGAAGGGGCCATCAGGGCCGCGCTGCAAGGCGCTCGACGGCACATACGTCGCTTGGTTGGCTGTGGATGTAATGACTTGAAGAAGCACGAACTGCCCTGGCCATAGCGCGCTATCCTTGTTGGGAAAGACCGACTTGAGCCGGATCGTGCCGCTCGTTGGGTCGATCTGATTATCAACGAGACTGAGGGTGCCCTCGTCGAGCCGCATGGCGTCAGTGCGCGAAAGAGCGATGGCCCTCACCGGCCCCGCCTTCAAGGCTTCGCGGACTGCGGCGAGTTGCTGCTCCGGCAGCGTCGAGATCACCGTGATAGGCTGAATCTGCGTGATGTTGACGATACCGTTCGTATCAGTAGCGTGCAGAATATTGCCCGGGTCGACAAGGCGAATTCCCGTCAGACCGTCGATCGGGGATGTAATCCTGGTATAGGAAAGTTGTATCTCAGCATTGGCGATGATGGCCTGATCCTGCGACACCAGTGCTTGCAGCTGCTGAACTGTGCTGCGCTGGGTGTCGAGGGCCTGTTGACTCACGAACTGCTTAGCCGCCAACTCGGTATCGCGGGCAAGATTTGCCTTGGCGTTATCGAGAGATGCCTGATCCTGCGCGAGCTTTCCTTTGGCTTCGCTCAATGAGGCTTGGAACGGTCGCGGGTCGATCTCGGCCAGGAGATCGCCTTTGCGAACCAATTGCCCTTCTGTGAACGCAAGGCGCAGCAGCTGCCCGTCGACGCGGGTCCGGACCACCACAGAATTAAGCGGCTGGACTGTACCTAATCCGCTGGCGGTGATCGGGATATCACCCAGAGCGGCTACGGCGACCGAAGCCGGCGGCCTATGGTCGTCCGGTACGGAGATCGCGGTTGGTGAATGGCCGCGAAGCAAAATGACGCTCCCCACGCAGAGCGCTACGATTAATCCCCCTAAGCCGAGGGTGAACGCCTTTCCAGCGCCCATTGTCAGAGCCGCCTCAGCGGCTTTCGAGATGAGCCTCGACGAACCAAAGTCGCTTGGCCACGCCTCGCCCGATTTCGGTGAAGACATCGGCGGTTTCCTGGTCGCCATTGGCAGCCGCTTCGTCGATCGCTGCCCTAACCGACTGCTCGAACGCCGCAAGGGCACCCGCTACGGCGAAGAGGTGTTCCTTGGCATCGGCCACTCCAAGCCGGTAGGGCACGAGGAAGCTGTTGGCGCTGGCGACTTGCACGGTTCCCTGTGCATCTCCCCCAAGGGCGCGGGCCCGCTCTGCGATAAGGTCTGAATCGTCCTCGATCTCAGATGCGATCCGATCGAAGAGTTCGTGGACTGCGATGAAGTTTGGCCCGCAGACATTCCAGTGGGCCTGTTTTATCTGTGCATGAAGGTCTATAGCCGCCGCCACGTGCCGGTTCAGAAGCGCCACCGAGTTCATCCGGATGTTTTCCGACAGCGTGTTGTGAGTAGGAAACATTGCCTGCTTCTCCTGAATCGGGCCACCATTGTGCGCGACATGACCGGAAGCGGCTTGGACGAATGCAAGCGTGTTGGAACGTTCCAACCCTCCTGTGAACCCCGGCCCCTCACCCGATTGGCGTCGAGGATCAAATCGGACAGAGCGTTCACGTACCAAAGTCGGCGGGAACGTCCACGAACGCCCTCCCCGCCAGTGCTGTACTGGCTCCGCCTCAGGAGGGCTTCATGGCGAGATCAAGTGTCACTACCGTCAGACGGGACTTTGGACATTCGCACGACGTGCTTCGACACCAGTTCGGTTCTCGCATTCCCGGTCCTAATCCATCCGCCCAAGCGCCACTCGTGTTCGCCATCGATCTGATGGCAACCGCCCATGCTTTGCTATCAATGGCAAATCGCAACAGGACATTACGTGACTGGGCCGCAATGAGTGCACCCGCGTCATGTTCCTTCTCACCTTTCTCGGTCTCGGGATAAGCCTCTGGCCGCATGTTGTCCCTCGCACTGTAACGATCTGGAGCGGGGCGGCCGATCAGCAGGCGCTGATGTTTGCTGCGGTCGGACTTTGCATTATCCTCCCTGTCGTCATCGCCTATCAGTTACACGCATGCCGGGTGTTTCGCGGCAAGGTCGCGACACACCTGGACCAGGATTCGGAAAGGTAACACTATGATCCGAGCCGCCCTTGTGCTTCTCGTAGGGATGATTTCGGCAGCGCCTACGATGGCAGATGACTTCGTCTGCCCTGTCCAGCCGGAAACAGGTTCCTCTGCATCGGACACTGAAAAGGCGCCAGAAATCTCCGCCAACGAGCCTCTGGATTCGGAAGAACAGCTTGGAACAATGGTCGCGATGCTGCGAAGCAAAGGAGTTTCACCTACCTTGATCGTTGACAACCTTATGGCATCCTACTGCCCAAGGGTGGCCGCAAGCGGGCTACCGACGAGCCAAAAGACTGCGCTGATGCGCAGCTTTGCAACGCGGGTGACACGGATCGTCTACGCCCCTTCAGATAAGGACGAAGTGGCGGTCCTATTGGACATCCCGCTGCCTCCTGATCTGGAGAAACAGGCCGCTGCGGCTGCCAAGCGCGAGGGTTCGACCGTGCAGGAGTGGATCGTTGAGGCCGTCCGGCAACGTTTGCAGAGATGAGCGTTGGAATGAGCCCCGTGCCAAGTTGTCCCGTTGCTGCATTCATCATGGTCGACTGGCCTCGCGTTAGGCAGGTTTCGACGGCGTTGAGGAACCAAGCCTTTGCGCTTGCCGTATCAGCTCGGTTTGCCGGTGAATCGGCGGCGGCGGGTGCCGGTCTTGTTCGACTGGCACCCGCCGAAAAGACGTTGGGAGCAAATTCAATCCGATGAACGGAGCGAAATCCTTCCAGTGCGACAGGACTGTCCAATAACGTCACTTCGGGATCTGAGAACCTCTAAGCGTCGACAGCGCCTAGTCTATCTGGGTCGGTTTCCTCCCGAAGCGCGGTCTCGTCGACCCGCGCCACCTTAGAGCGGCGTCTTTCCGCGGGCGCCGCTCCTTTCTCGACTGAGCGCTTACCGACCTGCTGCGTCTTCCCCTCGCACTGGCCTGTCCCTCAGAAGATGCCGCGTCAACCAGGCGGACACGGGGATTCCATACAAAGTTGGACTGCTTCATTCGAGCGGGTTCCAGTGGCCTCGGATCCTGGATTTACCTGACTACTGGGCAAATCAACAGCGCTTCTGCGAGTGAGAAGACGTGATGCACTATGATCGTGCTCACTACGCGATTTGATGCGAACCTGACACAGGATGGTATCGCGCGCTGCGCCGCCACGCATCGCCTGGCATTCAGCCTATGAAATCCTATCTTGGGCTTATGTTCTTATGAGGTCGGGACGGTAGGCGTCATCATACTTGAGTTTGCCCCTCTCAAAACAACGTATATCGCGATCCAATCTTAGTGCGATTTCACAGGACCGAACCTTAGGTGAGCATTCTCGCAGGTTACCCAACCAGCAAGATCGCAATCATGGAGGCACTAATGTCCTTAGACCATTATCGCTCTGAGATCTCTTCTGCTCCCGCACCGAGCTGCCTGATTTCGACCCTGCTGCTTGAAGCCAAGGACACCCTGGCCGTCGACATTTCGGCTGCCAAAAAGCTTGTCACGCGAATTTCCCAGTTGCTGGATACCGCCGACGAGAAGACTTTCGTAGGCGGTCTTGCGCCATGGCAGATGAAGCGGGTCGAAGCCTACATCACCGAAAATATTTCCAGAACTATAACTTTGGATCAGCTTGCCGATTGTACGAAGCTCAGTGCGAGCTATTTCGGTCGGGCCTTCAAGGCCACGTTCGGCGAGACACCGCATGCCTATGTTCTACGCAAGCGGGTGGAACTTGCATGCAGGCTCATGCAGCAAACGCCCCTCCCGCTTGCCGAGATCGCGCTGGACTGCGGCATGGCTGACCAAAGCCACCTCACGCGCATTTTCCGGCGCTTCACCGGAATGAGTCCGAATGCATGGCGCCGCTTGAGAGGCAGGGACCCGATTGGAGTTATCGTGCAGCGCGCAGCCTGAAGCGCATGGGCCGTGCCCTGCGGCCAGGATTCAATTGCTCCTTCCTTCATGGAGCTCGGCTTCGCTCCCGACATGAGAGAACAACTCCTGCCGGGACAGCACTGTCGGCTTCCGCATGACCGCTCACGCGCAGCCCCTTTCCTTGCTGTGCATACGCCGCTCTACGATCCCGCAAACATGATTGTCATTTACGCGACGTGGCTCGCAGCGCGTAAGCGTTGGATTGTCAGCGGAGCCCGGCAGCTCGGTGCCTGCTTGGTAATCTAGCGGCGAATTTAGAAGTAGAGGCTCTTCGGTCTTTTCAGCCAAATTAAAGCGCATCGTTCAAGTACATTCCTCGGCGCCGAACTAGTTTGAACCGTTGGTACGGCATAAGGCCTACCGCATAATGCGCAAATGGAGATTCACAATGCACAACATCCTGTTGGCCGGCCTGATGGCCACCGCACTGGTCACTTCCGTGCAGGCCGCCGAAACTCCTGCTCAGTACCATAGCCCGCAAAACCCTTATGGGTATGATGCAGGTTATCCTGACAATTACAAACCTGTGGCGGAAAAATCCACCGATGGGCCTACGGTCGGCCAGACGTGGATTTCATATTGTTCGCATAAGTACAAAACATACGATCCCGTTTCGAACACATATTGGGGCGCTGACGGGAAGCAACACCTCTGTCAGGGTGAATAAGCAGTCCAAATATATGGCATATCGACAATATGCGAACTCAATCGTCGAGGGGGAAAGCTTAGCATGTTTTCTCCCTCGTCTCCGATTGACGCCGTCCAACTTGTTGGAAGCTGGTAACTATTTACCCTTCTCGTGCGAAGCAACCCGCCAGTCTCGTTCACGCTGTGGGTGGATCCGCTTTCGACGATCTCGGACTGCCCCGGCCTGCTTAACACCGATTTTGGTCAAATCGAGCGGGTATCTCCAAGAGCAATCTGGAATATCGATTATATCTACCCTCCAGCACATGAAGCATTGTGCTTCGATTTCGGGATTTCTGGGCCGAGAAGGGACACACGACAGAACTCGTGATTGTCCGCCTTTGATAGCCGGTTGGATGCAGATCTATTGAAACGAACCTGCAAACCACCGCGGCCGGGTATTCTAGAGTGAAGCATCTTGGCGTGCCCCGAGACTGTGCCACAGCAACGTCGTTGTCGCTATTGTTAGCTCAAGGGAAAGCAGAGGCGCTGCATGTCGATTCAATCTTTCGGTCCCTTCCGCGTTAATCGCGCACAGCGACTCATAGAGAAGAATGGCGAATCGTTGATCATCGGCGGACGCGCACTTGATCTCCTGATTGCTCTGATGGACCGAGCCGGGACCATTGTGAGCGTACGGGACCTCATGACGCTGGTATGGCCCAACTTGACCGTAGAGGAAGCGAACCTGCGGGTGTGCATTTCAGTCCTCCGAAAGGCCCTGAACGACGGAGTAGACGGCGCGCGCTATATCGTCAACGTACCGGGGCGCGGCTACACTTTCGTTGCCCCCCTCGAAATTGAGAGTTCCGAAGGCTGCACCAGCGAATACATTAGTCATGGTGCGGCAGGATCGCACCTGCTCCCAGAAATCCCCGAAACTTTCGTCGGGCGACATGACGACGTCGACAATCTCTCTCGCCTGATCATGTCTCAGCGTTTTGTAAGTGTGGTAGGTCCAGGCGGCATCGGGAAGACCACTGTCGCACTGGCTGTCGCGAGCGCGCTTAGATCAGAGTTCTGTGCTGATAGCGTTTGCTTCGTGGATTGTGGCGCAATCGGTGACGCCGATGACCTTCCCACCGCCGTTGTCTCCGCCCTTCGCTGCCCGGTTCCTGCGTCGGATCCTCTGACTGGCATACGCGCCTTCCTTGCTGAGAAGCGTACTTTGCTCATCTTGGATGGTTGCGAGCAGGTCATAGAGACAGCCGCGTCTCTCTCCGAGTATCTCTTTCAATCAAACGAAACGGTCCATCTCCTGACGACCAGCCGGGAGATACTGCGTGTGCATGGCGAGAATGTGTACCTGCTGCCCCCGTTGCGTTACCCGGTCGGCGAAATGCCCACGGCGCACCAGGCATTGGCGACACCCGCCGTGCAACTGTTCATGGGAAAGGCGGCAGCCAGCGGCCACCGTGAAAGCTTGAGCGACGAAGACGCTCCCATCGTTTCGAGTATGTGCAGACGCCTTGACGGGATCGCCCTGGCGATCGAGCTGGTGGCGAGCCGCGTCGGCGTTTACGGAATCCACGGCACGGTCGACCTACTCGACAGTGGCGCTGAACTTGTCCTGCAAGGGCGTCGGGACGCACCGCCTCGTCACCAGACGCTGCAAGCCCTGCACGACTGGAGCTATCGCCTTCTTTCAGCCAAAGAGCAGACGATTTTCGCAAGGCTATCGATGTTCGTAGGTGACATGACGCTGGAGGCGGCGCATGCCGTCGTCGGCGACGGCGTGGATGATCGCAGGACAATCTCTCAGGTGGTCGCAAGCCTCGGCGACAAGTCCCTCATTCATGCGTCTTCTGTGCAGGGTCCTCCGAGATACAGGCTATTGGACACGACTCGGGCCTATGCCTCGCTCAAGCTTGCAGACCGCGGGGAGAAGGACGAGATAGCGAGACGTCACGCCCTTTATTTCATGTCCGTCCTTGAGAGAATCGCGAACCGAGCGCCCTCCATTGACAGTGGCGACGTCGCCGGCCTGACCCTGAGCGTCGGAGATATCCGCAGTGCCATAGCGTGGAGTTTTTCTTGCAGTGGTGATCCCGTGATCGGACGCAGGTTGACGGCATCCGCAGCTCGTCTATCACTGGATCATGCGTTCCTGCGTGAGTGTCGGGCGTGGGGTCATCAGTCCCTGTGGCCTGTGCAGGACGCCAACCACGCGACCTCGGTCGATCTCCAGCACACTCGGAAGTTGTCGCTCACGGACGCGCAGATCAACCGAGAGATAGACCAGTCTACCGCAACGCGCGATTTGCAGCTCGCATTAGGTCAACCGGAGGGCGAGTGCCGCTTCGGACGTGAGCTGGCCGGCCCGCTCCATCTCATCGCTTTCGGCCGCACATACACCCAGGAGCGTCCCTCCCCAGGCAATGTCTTGTGAGGCGTCTCCACAGCACTTTCCTGGCTGAGGGCAGTAATGACTAGGTTGTCAGTGAGCAATCGGGACACTCTGATTGGTGCGAGAGCTCGACGGTTTGCCCCATACCTTCTCTCAGGAGTGCTCACCACCGTCGCCCGGCGCCTTGGCAAGGGCCTTGATCGCCTTGCCCACCGTGTCGGCCGTCCATAGCACGCCCGTCTTCGTGCGCAGGCCCGCCTGGTTCAGGTGCTTGGCGATCTTGCCATTGCGGCCATAGCCCGCGGGCACCCTATCCAGCGCCGCCGCGAGCATCTTTGGAATATCCTGCTGGCGCACGGCTTGGCTCGACTCGCCCTGGCGCCGCCAGTCCCTGAAATGGGTCGTCGGGTTGAAGAGTTCGCCGTCGATGGCCCACGCGATGGGATCCAGCGCCTCGTTCCGCATCTCCATTTCGTAGAGACATTGTTGCAGGTGCGGATGCGGGCGCCAGCCGTTGCTTTGCGCGAAGTCGATCCAGAGGAGCGTCGCCTGGCCTTCGACGCAGTGGCGGCGCGCCCGCGCGAGCCCGTCCCTGACATGCGGCGTCCCGCGGTCGGGGCTGACCTCGAGGAAGACCAGCTCGTCGACGAGGTCGCCGTGTCGTTCCCGCACGTGCCGCTGGACGAGTTCGCGCTGATAGCGGATGGTGCGGCTCTGCCGCGCCGCCTCGTCCGCATTGGACGAGAGGTCGGTGAACCCCGCCCATTTCACCGGAAACGTCCAGTAGAAGCCCACGAATCGTGGCCGGTCCCCTTTGTCCTGCATGCGCCCCATCCAGCAATCCGGAAAATTCCGACAGACCGTCTTTCGCGCGGCCGTTCGTCGATACTGCGAAGGTAACACGGAGAACGCAACATGACCTCTATCCTTCGCATCGCTGAAATCCCCGTCGGCCGCTCGGGCGGCGTGCTCGGCGTCACCTTCGCGCCGGGCAAGAAGCAGGTGAGCGCCTATAGCGGCACCCACGACCGGGACCTGCATCAGGACCTCGACGTGGTCGCCGCCTGGGACGCCGCCGCGGTCGTCACCCTGGTGACCGGGCGGGAACTCGCGGCGCTCAGGATCCCGACCCTCGGGGACGAGGTCCGCGCCCGCTTCATGGAATGGCACCACCTTCCCATCGCCGACTACCATGCGCCCGATGCCGCCTTCGAGGCCGTCTGGCCCGAGACGTCCAGGCGCCTGCGGACCCTGCTCGAGGCGGGCGGCCGCGTGCTCGTCCATTGCAAGGGCGGACTCGGCCGCGCGGGAACCATCGCCGCCCGCCTCCTCGTCGAGATGGGCGCCGATCCCGAGCAGGCAATGCGCGACGTGCGGGCCGCCCGCAGCCCCGGTGCCATCGAGAACCGCGCGCAGGAGGACTGGGTCCGCCGCGGCAAGGCCGCCGAGTACGAGACGGATACGGACCTCCACGCCATTCGCGACCGCGCCATCGGGGCGCTCGTGGGCCTCGCCGTCGGCGACGCGCTCGGAACGACCCTGGAGTTCTCCCGCAAGCCCTCGAAAGCCGTCCTGCACGACATGGTCGGGGGCGGTCCCTTCGGCCTCAAGCCCGGGCAATGGACGGACGACACGGCGATGGCCCTAGCCCTGGCCGACAGCCTGATTGTCCATCCCGACCTCGATGCCCGCGACTTGATGGAGCGCTTCGTCGCCTGGCACCGGGACGGCACCTATTCCTGCACCGGATCCTGCTTCGACATTGGCATCACAACGGCGGAAGCCCTCAGGCGCTTCGAAAGGACAGGTGATCCGTTCGCGGGCTCGGCCGATCCGAACAAGGCCGGCAACGGCTCCATCATGCGCCTCGCACCGGTGGCCATCCGGCACTGGTCCGACCGTGAGACGCTCCTGCGCGTCGCCCATGACCAGTCGCGCACGACCCATGCCGCCGCCGAAGCGCTCGAGGCCTGCGAAGCCCTGGCGCTCCTGTTGGCGGAGGCCATCGGCGGCCGATCCCTGCCTGAGATCGTCACAGGAGCCGCAAGCCGCGTGAAGGGCTTCCGCGTGGGCCAGTCGCGGGACGAGGTCCGTGGGACGGGCTATGTGGTCGCCTCCCTGCACGCGGCGATGTGGGCCGTGTCGCGCACCACGAGCTTCGAGTCAGCGGTCCTGCTCGCGGCCAATCTGGG
>Ga0182742_1003692_pt1 | contig 14655 bp, 15 predicted proteins | sample eDN5th37CBELigMG_FD_128880 | JGI IMG/M metagenome (GOLD analysis project Ga0182742, IMG submission 128880) | Enriched Miracle-Growth compost microbial communities from Emeryville, California, USA - eDNA 5th pass 37_C BE-Lig MG (version 2)... ... | reverse complement strand
TGACTGCCGCCGATCTGTGTCCGGCGGCCCTTACAAGGCAAATGTTTCGTGAGGGTTTACAGAACATGTCACCCTCTCGGCGGGCAAAAGTTCCCGAGTTGCCCGAAGATGACAGCCAAGAGTCCTCCTATCTGCTCCACGAACGGAATCGACGTCATGTCCGCTACCGCCACCGGGACACCCCTGCCTGGCACCACCGAGAGTCTCGAATCCGACCTCACCGTCATCCCCGAATCGAGCCGGACCACCGATGTGCGGGGACAGTTCTGGATCTGGGCCGGGGCCAACATCGCCCCGATCAACTGGATCCTCGGCGCGCTGGGTGTCTCGATGGGGCTCGGCCTGTTCGAGACCATCGCGGTGCTCGCGGTCGGCAACGCAATCGGCATGTCGCTGTTCGGCACGTTCGTGGTGATCGGGCAACGCACCGGTGTCACCGGCATGGTCCTGTCCCGCGCGGTGTTCGGCCGTCGCGGGGCCTACGTGCCCGCCGCCGTGCAGGCCGTGGTGTGCATGGGGTGGTGTGCGGTCAACACCTGGATCGTGCTCGACCTGGTGATGGCGCTGCTGGGTCGCGTCGGAATCGTCGACCCCGACAACGCCTCTGCCGCACCGCGCATCCTGGTGGCCGCGATCATCATGGTCATCCAGGTGGTCATCGCATGGTTCGGTTACCGCGTCATCGCGACGTTCGAACGGTGGACCGTGCCGCCGACCGTCGCGGTCCTGGTCGCCATGACGCTCGTCGCGTGGTTCGGGCTCGACGTCGACTGGGGCTACTCGGGTGACGCCACCCTGACCACCACCGAGCACATCGCCGCGCTCAGCGCGGTCATGACCGCAATCGGAATCGGCTGGGGCATCACGTGGTTGGGGTACGCCGCCGACTACTCCCGCTTCGTCTCCACCTCGGTGCCGTCACGCAAGCTGTTCACGGTCAGCGCGCTGGGACAGTTCATCCCGGTGATCTGGCTCGGCGCGCTGGGCGCGACCCTGGCCACGCTGAGCACGTCGACGGATCCGGGTGAGATCATCGTCGATGCCTATGGCGCACTGGCGATCCCGGTTCTGCTGCTGGTCGTGCACGGACCGCTGGCCACCAACATCCTCAACATCTACACCTGCACGGTGTCCACCCAGGCGCTCGACATCCACATCAACCGCCGTGTGCTCAACGTGGTGATCGGTGTGGTCGCGATGGCGATTGTCGTGGTGTTCGTGCTCAACGGGGACTTCGCCTCCACCATCGACGCCTGGCTCGTGGGCATCGTCGGGTGGCTGTCACCGTGGGCCGCGGTGATGCTGGTGCACTACTTCTTCATCGCACGCAGGCAGGTCGACGCCGAGGCGTTGGTGGCCCCGCCCGAGGCCAGGCTGCTGCCCATGGTGCGTCCGACGGCACTGGTGGCGCTGGCCATCGGCGTGGTGTGCACCTGGATGTTCATGTACGGCATGATCCCGTTGCTGCAGGGCCCGGCCGCACTCGCGCTCGGTGGCGTGGACCTGTCCTGGTTGGCCGGCGGCCTCACGGCCGGGATCAGCTACCTCGCGCTGGAAGCGGTCCGGACGCGGCGGACCACCGTCAGCGGTTGAGACTCGCCCCGAAGTCCGCCCGGTAATCGGCCCTGGCAGCGTTGTCACGCTGCGCAAAGACCTCCGTCAACCGCGCCGTGAGCGCGTCGGTCATCAGGGTCCACGCGTCGGATCCGAGAACGAGACGCCGGGGCGGATCGGCGGGATCCGGCCCGCGACGTGAGCGGGCACATCCCCGCCCGCAGGTAGGTTGGTGTGGTGGATCGTTCAGAGGAACCCGGCGGGAAGATCGACGCGAGCGCGCTCACCGGGGTGTCGGAAACCGCGTTGCTGACGCTGTACGGCAGGGCCTACCAGGCCCGTCACCCGCAGGCAATCCTGCACGATCCGATGGCGATCCGCCTGGTCGATTCGATCGAGTTCGACTTCGAGAAGTTCGGCCGCAAAGGCCAGGAGATGGCGCTGCGCTCACTGGCTTTCGACCGCGCGGCCCTCGCGTACCTGTCGGCGCATCCCCGCGCCACCGTCGTCGCGCTGGCCGAGGGCCTGCAGACCACCTTCTGGCGCCTCACCGATGCCCTGCCCGATGCCGAGTTCCATTGGCTCACCGTGGACTTCCAGCCGATCATCGATCTGCGCAGGCGCCTTCTGCCTGCCGACCCGCGGATCACCTGTCTGGCACAGTCGGCGCTCGACTACAGCTGGATGGACCAGGTCGACACCGGCGACGGTGTTTTCATCACGGCCGAGGGTCTACTGATGTACCTGGAGCCCGAGGAGTCGATGGGCCTGATCAAGCAGTGCGCCAACAGGTTTGCCGGTGGTCAGATGGTGTTCGATCTCCCGCCGGTGGTGGTGAAGAAGTTCGCGAAGAAAGGGCTGCGGTCCTCCAAGCGCTACCGTGTGCCGCCCATGCCGTTCAGCCTCACGCCGAATCAACTGCAGGACCTGGCGCGCACGGTGCCGGGCATCCGCGCCGTGCACGACCTGCCGATGCCTGCCGGCCGGGGTTTTCTCTTCGAGAAGGTGTTCCCGGCGTTCTGGCAGTTCAAGCCCACCAAGCAGATCCGTGGCGCGTACACGTTGCTGGAACTGGGCTGAGGCACCATATCGCCGACAGCGCGCCCGCCTGATCCGAGACCGAACCGTAATGCTTACGGTGACGCCCCTCGGTATACGGTCTGGGTATGCGCACAGTGTCGGTGATCACCGGTGGAGCCGGTGGCATGGGTGTGGCCACGGCCAAGATCGTCGGTAAGGAGCACGCGGTCGTCCTGTGCGACGTCCGGCAGGATCGGCTCGACACCGCGGCGACCGCGCTCGCGGAGGTCGGGATCACCCCGACCGTCGTCAAGTGCGACGTCACCGACCGCCACGCGGTCAACCGGTTGTTCGCCACGACAGCCGGGCTGGGCACCCTCGCCTCGGTGATCCACACCGCGGGAGTGAGCCCCAGCATGGGCGACGCCGAATACGTCATCCGGACAAACGCCATCGGCACGGCCACCATCAACGAGGCGTTTTATGCCGCGGCGCCCCGGGGATCGGCGATCGTCAACGTCGCGTCGATGGCCGCCCATCTGCTGCCGGAGGAGATGATCCCGACCGGTCTGTTCCCGCAGGCGATGCAAGCTCCCGAGGTGTTCCTCAAGGACATGCTGGCGGCGTGCGAGATCGTCCCCGAGGAGGCCCGCTCGGGTATCGCCTACGCACTGAGCAAGAGCTTCGTGCGGTGGTACAGCTCGTCGCAGGCCGAACGGTTCACGGGTCGCGGGTTGCGCATCGTGTCGGTGTCGCCGGGTTCTGTCGACACCGAGATGGGGCGCCTGGAGGAGAAGGCCGGCGCTGGCGCGCTGGTCGCCGACGCGGCCGTGCCCCGCTGGGGCACGCCCGAGGAGATGGCCGAACTGTTCGCGTTCTGCGCCAGTGACCGCGCCGGGTACCTCACCGGCACCGACATCCTCAACGACGGCGGCGTCGTCGCGTCGATGCGCGAACGCGCGCGGGTGGCTGCCGAACAGCAGCAGCAGTAGCGGTCACGCCTGCCGCAGGATCAGTAGCTCACCGGTCAGGCCGCCGTCGGCCAGCAGATCGCCGATCTTGCCGCTCTGCTCTTCGGCGATCTGCCATGCGCGCGTGTGACCGTACCGTTCGGTGAGCGCCTTCTCGACGGCGTCGACGCGCTCGTTCCAGCCGTCCGGGATCGCGGGCAGGTCCGCCGTGCACAACTGTTCCTCGATCACCAGGCCCGCGCCGTCGACCAGGTGAGTGAGATGCTCAGGGGTGGGAAAGTGGTTGCCCTCGAACTCGTCTCGTGGAATTTCCCGGTTCGCGACGAACGCCAGCAGTCCGATGCGTCCGCTCGGGCGCACCACCCGGTGCAGTTCCTCCAGCAGCTCGGTTTGAGCGGGCGTCGTGCACAACACACCCAGGCACCATGCGGCGTCGAAACTGTTGTCCGCCAACGGTAGCGCCGCTGCCTGCGCGCGCAATACGGGGTGCCCGAAGAGAGTCTGTGCGGCGCGGCACGCGCCGGCTTCGGGTTCCACCAGAACCGGGTACACCGGAACCGCCTGCGCGGCATAGGCGGCGGGACCACCCACGCCGGCTCCGCAGTCGAGCAGACGCTGCCCGGCCGCAAGTTCGGTGTGCTCGATGAGCCAGTCGAGGGCGGCAGGGCTTCCACTTCCGCGGCAGCCCGCCGGGATGTAGTAGTCCGACCCGAGGTCGACGGCCACCTTCGCGGCCCACTCCGCGACGGTGTCGAACTCGGCTTCCATTGCCTCGTCTGCCTCGCCGGACTCGCTCACGGCGCCTCCCCTCGGGTTCGGTCGACACACAAATTCTTCACCCGCCGGCCGACTTCTGCCTTGATCGCCGCGCCGCCGCCCGACGCCGAGGCGGATCCGGAGATGTTGACGCCCCTCGATCCCGTCGATGGACAACAGGGCGCGGGCCTCCTCGACTGCCGCTTCGATGCCTGCCTCCACCGGATCGGCTGCACCCAGGACCCGCTGGGTGACCGCCGGGTCGAGTTCCAGGCCGGGAAGCCCTTGCAGCACAGCCGCAGACGCGGTGTCGGTGAACACCGCGACCGCGGCGATCACCGGGATCGTCAGCCCCGCCGCCCGCCCGGACTCCATGAACCGGGCCACGATGTGCGGGTACGGAACGTGGTTGAGCACAGCGATGCCCGCACCGGCTTTCTGTTTCTCCACCAGGCGCCGCGGCCGGGCGTTCACGGGCGGCGCGGTCGGCGTCTCGGGGACCGCCGCCACCATGTCGAGTGAGGCGGCCAGTGCCACGAGGCGAGGGCCGTCGAGGTCGAAGGTCTGTGTGACATCAGGGCGCACGTCGTAGCCGCGCCCGTCGCCGGTCACGCACATCACGGTGTCGGCGCCGATGCTCCGCAGGCCACGCAGTTCCTGTTCGAGCACCACGCGGTTGCGGTCACGGCACGACAGGGTGATCCACGGGGTGACGCCGGAGCCGGTCAGCGCGTCGAGCAGCAACCGTCCCATCAGCGTCGGCGGAAAATCGGGCTTGTTCTGGTGCTCGCCGACGAGCACGGCGTCACAGGACCCGGCCAGCACACCCGCCGTCCTCACGACGTCCTGCTCGTCGAACGGTGCGCAACTGAAATCGGTCAACACCAGGGGCGCTCGCACCGGGGGTCGTGTCGCCACCGGGCCGCCCCATGGCACGAGGTCGTCGAAAATACAAGGGCCCGAACGCATCTCACACTGTCCATCGGGGCGAACCCCACCGCACGGGCCATAGGTCATCCGCTTCGGGCACACCGGCACCTGCGGGTCGGCCCCCGAAGGTGTCACGCGCTGTCGAGCTCCTCGTCGGTGAGCGCCTGGAAGCCCTTGGCCTGGGCACGCGCCAGCCCGGCCCGGATGACGCCCACGATCAGGCCGTGGATGGCCGCGGCGATGATCGCCTCACGCGTCGACCTGGAGAGATCCTCGGGTTCCGGAGGCTCTTGGTCCGACCGGCTGACGCGCTGCCAGATCTCGCTGAACACTTTGCCGGCCAGCAACCCACCGGCCACGCTGATCGCCATCGACAACGGCTTGTAGATCGCTTGGGACGTACTCACCCCCGCTGTGTTCCCGGTCGGGAGTCCTTCAAACCCTGAGGTGAGCGGACCGCGTCAACCCCAGTACGCGAAATTGCACGTGGGCCGTGGTTCGCTCTTGAACGACACCAACATGTCGCCCTCCATGATGATGGTGCAGATGAGCGAGGTGTCCCCACCGTCGGCGGTCACCTCGGACTCCAGCTTCTCGTACACCGGGTACCGCTTCTCCCATGGCAGGAACACATTGGTCTCGGTCTGTTCCGGGCCGCCGTTGATGCGGTAGCTGATGGTGACCGGCCCGCTGCCTCCGGTGACGCTCATGACGGCCGATCCGACCGGTGCGGATTGATCGGGCACCGGTGCTGTGGTCGTGGCGGACGCTCGCGTTTTCGGCGCGGTGGTCGACTCGGTGGCGGCGGCCGGGTCAGCGACGGGTGTGCCGGTCGCGATCTCGGTGCACCCGGTGGCCGCCATGACGATGACGGCGACGGTGCCCACGACCATGCCCACGGTGTTGCCCAGTGATCGCATGTCTCACCCTACGACGGGTTACGACCTGGCCCGGACAGCAATCTCACGGGGACGCGATCCCCGCCGGTACAGCAGCCATCCGGCGCCGATCAGCGCGAGGCCGAAGATCAGAAAACCGATATCCCACGACAGCGGGGCGCCCAGATCGTCGCGCACGTGGTGCACCCCGAGGATCTGGTGGTCGATCACGCCTTCGACGACGTTGAATACTCCCCACCCGAGCAGCAGCAGGCCGAAGTGGAACGACCACGTCGGCGCGAGGCGCCCTTGCCGCCACGACACGAGCGTCAGGATCGACCCTGCCCACACCAGAAGCCACGTGGCGACGTGGAAGAAGCCGTCGGCGATGACGTTGAGTTCGAGTCCGGCCAGCGTGTCGGTGGGTTCGGCGCCGCTGATCATGTGGTGCCACTGCAGGATCTCGTGCAGCACGATGCCGTCGACGAAACCGCCCAGACCCAGTCCCAGGAGCAGACTCGGCAACACACTGGGCTTCTTGTCGGGCTTGTTGTCGAGCTCCTCATCGGGCACCGCCCCGGCATACCCCACGATGGCCGACCGAAACCCGTCGTCCGTGCGGTTTCACCCGCAACACGCGGCGTCGGCCGTACAGACCGCACAGTCGGCGCGAACTGCGCCCCGAATTGGTCTATACCAAAGTTTCACCTTCTGTTATCGCCTCGCACACTCCGCGGACGCGGCGTCGTCGCGGTGTCCGGAGAAAGTCCTTCCATGGCGCCGCTTCATCAGGAAGCGCTGCGACATCAGGAGGAAACAGGTGCGTCAACAGAAATGGTCACGGTGGCTCATACCCGCCATGCTGACCGCGATCTCGCTACCGCTCGCGGCATGCGGCGGGTCCGCCGGTAGCGCCGCGGTGGACGCCTCATCGCCGCCCGACATCAACGCCGCCAAGGAGCAGGCCGAGCAGTTCCGGACCGCGGGCATGCCCGACGACTGGATCAACTTCGGTGAGTTCTACCAGTCCGTCTGCGACACATACCAACTGGGCTGCAACGGATTCGCCGTGCAGGGCGTCAACCGCGTCGACACCGACATGAGCTCGGCCGAGGAGATCGCGGCGTTCAAGAACGAGACCACCAACGCCCCGATGTGTTCGGACATCGGTATCGCGTTTGGCCAGGTCGCCGAGACCGAGGGCGTGCTGCTCAACTACACGCCCAAGGCCGCGGCCGATCTGCCCGCCGCCTACAAGGCACACGACGGTGGCTGGGTCGCCACCGCTGTCGGCGTCATCTCCATCATGACCAACACCGACGTGGTTCCCAACCCGCCGCGATCGTTCCTGGACCTGCTCAAGCCGGAATACAAAGGCAAGGTCTCGATCTCGAACCCCGTCACCTCGGGAACCGGACAGGCTACGGTCTTCTCCACCGCGGCGGCGCTGTCGAAGAACAAGGGGCAGTTCGACCTCGACGCCGCCATGGACTACTGGGCCGAGTTCTACAAGCGCGGGCAGCGTAACGAGGCGGAGTTCTCCGCGGCATCATTCGAGCGCGGCGAGACCCCGATCCGCCTTGCCTACGACTTCGTCAACATTCAGGCCGCAAATCTCGTGAAGGACAAGGGTATCCACACCGAGAACGTGATCCCGGCCGAAGGCGGGGTGTGGCAGCCGTCGGCGACCATGTGCAACAAGAAGACCGAGGATCCCGACCTGGCGAAACTCGTTCTCGACCACACCCTCTCGAAGGAGGGCCAGCTGACCTTCGCGAAGGTGGGAGCCCGCCCGGTGCTCTACACGCTGGGCAAGCTCGACGTGCCCGCCGAACTGAAGGCCAATTGGTTGCCCGAAAGCCAGTACGTCAACGTCATCCAGTATCCCGACGATTCGTGGCCCGATCCCTCCGTGGTCGCCGACCGCTGGGAGAACGACGTCCTCACCGCGGGCGGATGACGACCGTCAGCCGCGCGGTGGCCGGCCCCGCCGATGACATCTCGGTGGGGCCCGGCCTGTCGTCCGCACCTGCCCGACGCCGCCGCGGCACGCTGCGCCGCATCGTCACGCAATGGGGTCCGGCGGTACCCTTCCTGATCGCTGCCGGTGGAATCCTCGCCGCGGCCGCATTCTGGCTGATCCGTACGAGTTTCAGCGGTCCCGACGGTGGCTGGACCCTGCAAGCCTGGCAGGACATCTTCGCCCAGCAGATCACCCGTGCGGCCATGGTGCGCTCACTCGGGTTGTCGGCAGTCGTGGCGACGCTGTGCCTCGTGCTGGGATCGGTGCTGGCGTACCTGGTCTCCGGCCTCGCCCGCCGCGGCCGCACCGCGGCACAGGCGTTGCTCAATGTGGCCGCCAACTTCGGCGGTGCCTCCCTGGCTATCGCCATGGTGTCCACCCTGGGCGCAGTCGGATTCGTCCGCCTGCTGCTGCAGGACCGGTTCGGGTACGCGCTGGGGTTCGACCTGTACTCGTTCTGGGGTGTGGTGGTCACCTACATGTACTTCATCCTGCCGCTCTACGTGCTCCTGGTGCTGCCGGCCATGTCGGTGCTGCGCGCCGAGTGGTGGGATGCCGTGCAGGCCGCGGGTGGGACGCGGTGGCACTACTGGCGTCACGTCGGACTGCCGGTGCTGTGCCCGTTCCTGCTCGCGGGCTGGGTCCTGACCTTCGCCTGGTCGCTCGGCCAGTTCTCGGTTCCCTATGCACTTCTCGGCGACACCTCGGCGACGTCGTTGATCACCACGCGACTCGGCAACTTCCTGTTCTCGGCCACCGGAGGGTCCAACCGCTTCGAACGCGCGGCAGCTCTCGCGGTCTTCCTGATGGTCATCTCGGCGCTGGCGCTCGTGCTCTATCGGCTGATCGCCAACCGGATGCTGGCCCGATTGGAGAACCTGCGATGACCCGCATGTCCCGCTGGGCGCTCCTCGGCCTGTGGAGCGTGTTCCTCGTGCTTCCGGTGCTGGCGACCCTGCTCTACTCGCTGGCCACGGTGTGGCGCGGGCGAGCCTTCCCGGACGGATACACCCTCGCGTGGTGGGTTCAGGCCTTCAGCGAGCCGCGGGTGGTATCGGCCCTGATGCGGTCGGTATGGCTGGCCGTGCTCACCGTCGTCGTGGTCGCGGCCGTCGTACTACCCGCCCTGTACTGGGGCCACATCCGCAACGGACGGATCCGTACGGTGATGCAACTGTGCGCGCTCTTGCCGTTCGCGCTGCCGTTCGTGGTGCTGGCCTACGGCATCAAACGTCTCGCCGGGGCCAGTGAACTCACCCAGCCGTGGGAGTCCAGCCCCGTGCTCGTCGTCCTCGGCCACGTCGCGCTGTCCTTCCCGTTCTTCCTGTGGCCCGTGGACGGCGCCATGTCCGCGGCCGGTGTACGGCAGCTGTCCGAGGCTGCCGAGACCTCGGGCGCCACACCGTTGGCCACGTTGTTCCGGGTCGTCATCCCGAACATCCGCACCGGCATCCTGACGGGCGCGATCCTGACGTTCGCCACATCGTTCGGTGAGTACTCCATCGCCCGTGTCATCACCGGAAGCTCGTTCGAGACGCTGCCGGTCTGGCAGGTCTCCGCGCTGCAGGACACCCGCGGCAACCCCAACGGCGTCGCGGTCATGGCGATCTTCACATTCCTGCTCATGTTCATCGTCTCGGTGCTCATCGCACGGACCGGCAAGGGACAACCCCTGCGGCTTCTGCCGGGCATCGGCAACACACGATAGGAGTATCTCGTGCCCAGCGCTGTTCAGATCGAGTCGGCCACAAAGGTTTACGGGTCCACCAAGGCCCTCGACAATGTCTCACTCCACATCGATCCCGGCCAGATGGTCGCCCTACTCGGGCCATCGGGTTGCGGAAAGACGTCGCTGCTGCGGGCCATCGCGGGGCTCAATCCCCTCGACCGCGGTGCGATCCGCATCGGTGAAAGCGACGTCACCATGGTGCCCGCCCGGCTGCGCCCGATCGGCATGGTGTTCCAGCACTACGCACTGTTTCCCAATATGACAGTCACGGAGAACATCTCGTTTCCGCTGACCATCAACAAGCAGCGGCGCGCACAGCGTGCGCAGCGTGTCGGGGAACTGCTCGAGCTGATCGGCATGACCGCGCTCGCCGACCGTTACCCCAACCAGCTCTCGGGTGGCCAGCAACAGCGCGTGGCGCTCGCGCGGGCGCTGGCACCCGAGCCTGATGTCCTGCTTCTCGACGAGCCCCTGGCCGCGCTCGATGCCGCGATCCGCAACGACCTGCGCGACGAGATCCGGCGCATCCAGCACCGCGTCGGCACCACAGCGGTATTCGTCACGCACGACCAGTCCGAGGCGATGGCGGTGGCCGACCGCGTCGCGGTGATGGACCGCGGCCGCATCCTCGAGGTCGCCGCTCCCCCGGAGATCTACGAACGGCCCACGTCGCGTTTCGCGGCCACCTTCATCGGTTCCCGAAACGCGCTGGAGTTGCCGGTCGACGCCGACCGTGTCGTGCGATGGGGCACGGCATTCAGCGTTGTGGCCCCGGATGCGGCCAACGGCAAGGCTCTCGCGGTGTTCCGACCCGAGGATGTCCGCCTCACCGCGCATCAAGGTGTGGCGGGGACCGTCGACGTCGTGGTGTTCCTCGGTGCAACCAGCCGGGTGTACGTCACCGTCGAGGGCGAGGCCGGGGACCACACCGTGCACGTCGACCTGCCGTCACGTGCTGCTGCAAATTTCGTTCCGGGACAACGTGTCGGCGTTGTCGTCGCGCCAGAGAAAGTTCGGGTGTTCGCCTCATGACAGACCCCATGGTCGTCCTCGTCATCATCGACGGTGCCGGCGCGCGTCAGGTGCGCCCTGACACGATGCCGACACTGCACTCGCTCGCCACCTCGGGTGCCTGGCATCCCGAGGGTTCCGAGGCCGTGCTGTGCTCGGCGACCTACCCGAACATCCTGACCCTGGTGACGGGTAGCTCTCCCACGCAGCACCGCGTGTTTGCCAACCCGCTTTTCGGGCATGAGCTGGCCGGAACATCCTCGGTCACCACAGTTTTCGAACGCGCCGGCGATCGGGCTTCGGAGTTCGTCGTCGGTGATCAGTACCTGATCGATGTGGGCCGGGCGCGCACCGCGGGCCGGCACTGGCCACCTGAGGGAGTCCTGCCGGACGACGCCTTCCGCGACGAATTCGGCTACGCCACCGACTGCGCGGTGCTACCCCACGCACTGGCCGCCGTCGGGCGCCGACCCGATCTTCTCGTGGTGCATCTCAACGGGCCCGACACCGCGAGCCATCTGCACGGGCCGGACAGTGACGCCGCTGTGGAGTCCTACCGCACCTCCGACGCCACGCTGGCATCGTTGGTCGACGCCCTGCGCCCGCACTGGGACAACCTCCTGCTGCTGGTCACCTCCGACCACGACCAGGAGACCATCCACGACGACCGCCGCATCGACCTCGCCGGCCTGGCATCCGCGCGCGGCGTCGACGCCACGGTGTTCCACGAGGGCACCGCGGCCGTGATCTGCGGACCCGGCGCCGCCGATGCGCGCTGGCTGTCCGACGTGGCAGGCATCGAGCGGTCCTGGCTGGTGGAACCGGGACTCCGGGTGGCCGCGAGCGAACCGCACCACTGGTTCGCCACAGCCGATGGGCCTACCCGTGGCGGGGCCCACGGCGGTCCCAGAACCCGCGGACAGGTGGCGGTCGCGGCAGGCGGGCACCCGATGGTCGGCCGTATCGCCGGGGCGTGGCGCCACCGGCAACCGCGCGCCGAGGACTGGGCGGGCCTGGCACTGTCCGTATTCGGCTGACGCCGAACGATTTCAGGGGCCACACCCGAAACGCGGCGCGGGCATCTACGGTGCAACCGTGAACTTCGACGAATACCGCACATTCGACGCCACGGGACTGGCCGAACTCGTCGCCGACAAGCAGGTGACGGCCGCCGAACTGCTCGAGGTCGCGCAGGCCCGCGCCGAAGCGGTCAACCCGAGGATCAACGCGATCGTGCGGGAGGTCCCCGCGGCACCCGCCGACGCCGCACCGGGCCCGTTCACCGGAGTGCCCTTTCTCATCAAGGACATCGGTCAGGACTACGCCGGTGTGCCCTCCTCGCGCGGTTCACGTGCTTTGAGGTCGATCCCGGTCACCGAGCACGCCACGGTCGTACAGCGGTGGATCGAGGCCGGTCTGGTGATCTTCGGCAAGACCAACACACCCGAGTTCGGCGCCAAGGGCATCACCGAACCCGAGGCGTGGGGCCCGACGCGCAATCCGTGGAATCTGACGCACACCCCGGGCGGATCCTCGGGCGGGTCGGCGGCCGCCGTCGCGGCGGGCATCGTGCCGTGCGCGGGTGCCAACGACGGCGGCGGGTCGATCCGGATCCCGGCGGCGTGCTGCGGGCTGGTGGGCCTGAAACCGGGCCGCGGTCTGACGCCGATGGGACCGGCGCTGTCCGAATCGGTGCACGGCGCGACGGTGCAGGGCGTGGTGTCGCGGACGGTGCGCGACACCGCGGCCATGCTCGACGTGATCAGCGGCGGCGAACCGAGTGGCCCGTACGCACCGAAACTGCCCGGGACACCGTTCGCGTCGGCCGTGGGCGCCGACCCGGGCAAGCTGCGGATCGGGGTGCGCGTCCCGTCGGCCATCAACCCGAACCCGCATCGCGAGGCGTACGCGGCGGTCGAGGCCACCGCGCAGACGCTCACCGAGCTCGGACACCACGTCGAGGAGCTTCCGCAAGCGCCGTTCGACGACGCGGCGCTGGCGCGCGAGTTCCTGCTCTCGTGGTTCGTCTACACCGCGTGGGAACTCGAAGAGGCCAAGCGCATCTCGGGTGCGGGTGACGAGGCGTTCGAACGCGACACGCTCATCCTGGCCGCGATCGGCCGCGCGACCAGCAGCGTCGCCTACGTCGACGCCGTGCAGCGACGCCACGACCACACGCGTCGGCTCACGACGTTCTTCGAGTCCTACGACCTGTTGATGACGCCCACACTGGCCACCCCACCGCCGCGGATCGGCGAATTCGAGCTGCCCGAACTCCTCAAGCGCGGGTCGGACGTACTGCTCAAGACCCGCACCGCGGGTCTGCTGCGCTTCACCAAGATCCTCGACGACAGCGTCGATGCGAACCTGGCATGGGTGCCCTACACGCAGTTGGCGAACATCACCGGGCGGCCTGCGGTCACGCTGCCGCTGCACTGGACCGCCGACGGTCTGCCACTCGGGGTGCAGTTCGTGGCGCCGCTGGAAGGCGAATCGCTGCTCATCCGGCTCGGGGCACAACTCGAAGAGGCGATGCCGTGGAAGGACCGCGTCGCACCGGTGTGATCGCCCGGCGGGCGAGGATCAGGCGGTGAGCTCGTAGAGCGTGCTGCGCAACCACAGGTGGCTCGCGTCGTGGTCGAGCCGCGGGTGCCACACGGCATAGAACGGCAACTGCGGAAAGCTCTTGGGCGCGTCGAGGATCCGCACCGCTGACGGGTTGGCCAGCTTGGCGACCAGGCGCGCCGGGAACGTCACCACCAGGTCGGTTCCGGCCAGCATGTCCACCGCGAAGGTGTAGAAGGGCGTCGAGACGGCCACTTTGCGGGGGACCGGCAGGGCGTCCTCGATCAGGTGGGTGGTGCCCTGCTCGATCTCGATGCGGATGTGCGGGTAGGCCAGGTAGTCCTGCAGCGTCACCTGCGGACGGGCGGCCAGCGGGTGCTCGTGTGCCACCGCGCAGACGAAGTGATCGGTGAACAGTTCCCGGTGGGCCAGGTGCGACGCCGCAGGCCGACCGACGACGAGCAGGTCGATGCCACCCGCGTTCAACTCGGCGAAGGCCTCGTCGTCGAGTTGCTGATAGACCACCGACGACCCGGGCGAGCGCTGATGGATCGTACGGGCCAGGTCGGCGCCGAACAGCGCGACCGAGTAGTCACTGAGCGCCAGCCGGTACGACTCGGTGGCGGTGCCCGGTTCGAAGTTCTCCGGCCCGAACAGCACATCGAGTTCGGGCATCAGACCGGCCAGCCGAGCCTGCAGTCGCTCGGCTCGCGGCGTGAGGGTGTAACCGTCGCGGCCCGCGACCAGCAACGCGTCGTCGAACGTGCGGCGCAGCCGCTGCAGAGCGCGGCTCATGGCGGGCTGACTCAGGCCGACACGCGCCGCGGCCCGCGAGACCTGGCGCTCCTCGAGCAGCGCGGCCAGCGCGGGGAGCAAATTCAGGTCGACACCACCGATATGCGTTTGGCGCATACGGTCAATACTAGGAATTCATTGGGCAGATAGCGGCGGATACGCGCACCCTCTTAGTACAGCGGCTGTCGCCTGACAGGAACTCGAAAGGAATTGGTGATGCGGTCCCTGGCTCTCGATGTTCCCACCGACCGCACAGCGGGTACTCCTTGTCGACCTGTGCCAGCCCGACAAACATCTGTCGCACCGTTGTCGGCGTTGCCCAATCATCGTCTTTGCTGACGAGGCACCATGGAAAGAGACGACCAAGGGAAGGAGGGAACAGTGCGCCCCCATGGCACCGACCACGAGGGTAGGACGACCTCG
>Ga0182742_1003691_pt1 | contig 14655 bp, 14 predicted proteins | sample eDN5th37CBELigMG_FD_128880 | JGI IMG/M metagenome (GOLD analysis project Ga0182742, IMG submission 128880) | Enriched Miracle-Growth compost microbial communities from Emeryville, California, USA - eDNA 5th pass 37_C BE-Lig MG (version 2)... ... | reverse complement strand
CCGAGCGCGGCAAGATCGTGCCGTCGCGCATCACCGCCGTCAGCCAGAAGAAGCAGCGCGAGCTCGCCAAGGCGATCAAGCGCGCCCGCTTCCTCGGCCTGCTGCCCTACGTGGTGAAGTAAATCCGGATCGGGCGCGGCCGCCGGCCGCGCCCCTCCTCGCATCCGCTTCGGGGGCGGTTCCTCCCGAGTTGGGCTCATGGAAGCCCTAACTGCCACCGGGCAGGACAGCGACAAGGGCGCGGCGCGCCATCTGCTTCCTGTCTCACGCATCCCATTCGACCGCTTGCGGTCAGACAAGGACAGGACAATGGAAGTCATTCTTCTCGAACGCATTTCGCGCCTCGGCCAGATGGGCGAGACCGTCAAGGTCAAGGACGGCTTCGCGCGCAATTTCCTGCTGCCGCAGGGCAAGGCGCTGCGCGCCAACGACGCCAACAAGAAGAAGTTCGAAGGCCAGCGCGCCCAGCTCGAGGCCCGCAACCTCGAGCGCAAGTCGGAAGCCCAGACGATCGCCGACCAGCTCGACGGCAAGACCTTCGTGGTCGTGCGTTCGGCCGGCGAGACCGGCCAGCTCTACGGTTCGGTGTCGACGCGCGACATCGCCGACATCCTCACCGCCGAGGGCTTCAGCGTGTCCCGCAACCAGGTCGAGCTCAATCACCCGATCAAGGCGATCGGCCTGACCAACGTGGCCATCGTGCTGCATCCCGAGGTTGAGGTGACGGTGACGCTGAACATCGCGCGCAGCGCCGAGGAAGCCGAGCGCCAGGCCGCCGGCGAGAAGCTCGATTCGGCCGAAGCCATCTATGGCGACGACATCAACGAGAACGCCCGTCCCGACGCCTTCTTCGATCCCAATGCCGACGAGGACGAAGACGAGGACGGCCGCGACTGATCGCGGCGACATCGCCTATAAAAAAGCCCGGGCATCCGCCCGGGCTTTTTTGTGCCAGCTTCGCCAGTCGCTTGGCTCAATCACCTTCCTGACACTGGAAGGATTGCAGACCGTGTGATTCAGGATACACTAAGGGTACCTTAGTTTCTGTAGCAGACGGTTTGGCGCCATGAATTCGATGCTGAACAGGGTCGCGCGGAGCCTGATCCGCACTGGCACCCTCACGCTTACCACCCCGGACGGGTCCACCCAGACCTACGGCGACGGGACGGGCAAGCCCGTCCACGTGGCCGTCCGCACGCGCCGCGCGGCGATCGCCATCGCGCTCGACCCGACGCTGGCGCTGCCGGAAGCCTACATGGACGGCACGTTCGAGGTTGTGGAGGGCGACCTCCTCGACTTCCTGCGCATCGCCTATGAGAACCAGGCGCGCGGCGGCGGCGCGAGCCCGCTCGTGTCGCGGCTGCTCGAAGGCATGCGCAACCTGTTCCGCCGCTTCCAGCAGATCAACACCGCCTCACGCGCGCGCCGCAACGTGCATCGCCACTACGACCTGTCGGGCGAGATGTACCGCCTCTTCCTGGACGGCGACCTGCAATATTCCTGCGCCTATTTCGAACGGCCGGATGCGACGCTGGAAGAAGCGCAGCTTGCCAAGAAGCGGCACATCGCCGCCAAGCTCGATGTCCGCCACGGCGACAGCGTGCTCGACATCGGCTGCGGCTGGGGCGGCCTCGGGCTCTACCTCGCGCGGCGTTTCGAGGCCGGCGTGCTCGGCGTCACGCTGTCGACCGAGCAACTGGCCGTCGCCACCGACCGCGCCCATGACGAGGGGCTCGAAAACCACGTCCACTTCGAGCTGCGCGACTATCGCAGCCTGTCCGAGCGCTTCGACCGCATCGTCTCGGTCGGCATGTTCGAGCATGTCGGCGTGAACCACTACAACGCCTTCTTCGAGAAATGCGCCACCCTTCTCAAGCCGGGCGGAGTGATGGTGCTGCACTCGATCGGCCGCAGCGGCGTGCCTTGCGCCACCGCCGCCTTCATCCGCAAATATATCTTCCCGGGCGGCTACATCCCCGCTCTGTCGGAGGTGATGCCGGCCATCGAGCGCGCCGGCCTCGTCGTGACCGACATCGAGATCCTGCGGCTCCATTATGCCGAGACGCTGAAGAACTGGCGCCAGCGCTTCCTCGCCAACCGGGCGCGGGCGGTGGAGATCTATGACGAGCGCTTCGCGCGCATGTGGGAATTCTACCTGGTCGCCTCGGAAGCCGCCTTCCGCTACCAGGACCTGATGAATTTCCAGATCCAGATCACCAAGAAGAACGATACGCTGCCGATCACCCGCGACTACATGGCCGCAAACGAGGCGGCCCTCGCCGCGGCGGACATGTCTCCCATTGCGGCCGTCGATCCCGAACCCGCGAAGCCCGCCGCCAGGACCACGCGGCGCAGGACCAAATCGGCTTAGCCCTCCAGACAGGATAAGCCGACCAGCGGAAATCCCGCAGAATCCCCTCCCCCTTTGTTGGGAGGGTTAAGGGGTGGGACGACTGCCCCGCGCTCCGTCGCTCCAGCAAAACCCGCATGTTTCTCTTTTGTTCTGTTACGTCGCCCGCTATGCTGGCGCGCCGATTCGCGTCAAGCTGTTCTTGGCCGCGGCGGCCGAATCTTCCGATCATCGCAGCCTGCCTGTGAATCGCGGGAGCAAGACGATCGTCCGGGGTCCGGCGCGCGCAAGCTTCTGATACCGGAGGATCGGGAGACACAGGAACCGAGATGGCCGAAGCAGTCCGCAAGCTTGGCGTGGCGGAAACGCCGCTTTATCGCGAGGCGCCGAACAATATCGAGGCGGAGCAGGCCCTGCTCGGCGCGATCCTCGTCAACAACGACGCGGTCTACCGCGTCTCGGACTTCCTCAAGCCGGCGCATTTCTACGAGCCCCTGCACCGCCGCATCTATGAGGTGGCGGGGGAGCTGATCCGCATGGGCAAGCTGGCCACGCCGGTCACGCTCAAGACCTTCCTGCCCGCCGACGAGAAGGTCGGCGAGATGACGGTGGCCCAGTATCTGGGCCGCCTCGCCGCCGAGGCCGTCACCGTCATCAACGCCGCCGACTACGGCCGCGCCATCTACGACCTGGCCACGCGCCGCGCGCTCATCACCGTGGGCGAGGACATGGTCAACATCGCCTATGATGCGCCGGTCGACATGTCGCCGCAGGACCAGATCGAGGACGCCGAGCGCCGGCTTTTCGAGCTTGCCGAGACCGGCCGCTACGATGGCGGCTTCGAAAGCTTCAACGATGCGGTGAAGACCGCGATCGACATGGCGAGCGCAGCCTATATGCGCGACGGCGGCCTCTCCGGCACCGCCACCGGCCTGCACAATCTCGACCGCCGCATGGGCGGCCTGCAATCCTCCGACCTGATCGTTCTGGCCGGCCGGCCAGGCATGGGCAAGACCTCGCTCGCCACCAACATCGCCTTCAACATCGCGGCCGCCTACGAGCCGGAGCAGCAGGCGGACGGTACGTTCAAGGCCAAAAATGGCGGCGTCATCGGCTTCTTCTCGCTCGAAATGTCGTCCGAGCAGCTCGCCACGCGTATCATTTCGGAGCAGGCGGAGGTCCCCTCCTCGAAGATCCGGCGCGGCGACCTGACCGAGGCGGATTTCGACAAGCTGGTGGTCTGCACGCAGACCTTGCAGAAGATCCCGCTCTTCATCGATTCGACCGGCGGCATCTCCATCGCCCAGGTCGCCGCACGCGCCCGGCGGCTCAAGCGCCAGCGCGGCCTCGACGTGATCGTCATCGACTATATCCAGCTCATGCAGGGCTCGTCGGCCAAGGCCGCGCAGGGCCGCGTGCAGGAGATCACCGAGATCACCACCGGCCTCAAGGCGCTCGCCAAGGAGCTCGCCGTGCCGATCATCGCGCTGTCGCAGCTGTCGCGTCAGGTGGAAAGCCGCGACGACAAGCGCCCCCAGCTTTCGGACCTGCGCGAATCCGGCTCGATCGAGCAGGACGCCGACGTGGTCCTGTTCGTCTATCGCGAGGAATACTATCTGAAGAACAAGGAGCCAAAGCCCGGCACCGAGGAATATATCAAGTGGGAGAACGAGATGAACGAGGCGCGCGGCAAGGCCGAAGTCATCATCGCCAAGCAGCGCCACGGCCCGACGGGCACCGTCGGCCTCGGCTTCCAGGGCGAGTTCACCCGCTTCTTCGACCTGGCCGAGGACAGCCACCTGCCCGAGCGCTTCGAGTAGGGCCGTGACGGACGCCATCCCCACCCTCCATGCAACCGGGCCGGAACATCACCTCGCAGGCGCCATCCTCACGGTCGATCTCGACCGGCTGAAGACCAATTACCGCATCGTGGCCGAGCGCTCGCATCCGGCCGAGGCCGCCGCCGTGGTGAAGGCCGACGCCTATGGGCTCGGCATCGCCCAGGTGGTTCCGGCATTGCTTTCGGCCGGCTGCCGGCGCTTCTTCGTCGCCCAGCCGCATGAGGGCATCGCCGCGCGGGCCCACGCGCCGGAAGCCGAGATCTACGTGCTGTCGCCCCTGCTCGGCGCGGAGCAGACCGCCGCGCTGAAGCAGCACCGGCTCATTCCGGTTCTCAACACGCCGACCGACATCACCATCTGGGAAGCCGAGGGCTGGAGCGAAGGAAGAGCCCTGCCCTGCGCGGTCCATGTCGACACCGGCATGAACAGGCTCGGCCTGTCGCCCGCCGAGGCCGAGAGCTTTGCGCGCGACAATGCGCTGACGGGCGCGCTGAATGTGGCGCTGGTGATGAGCCATCTCGCCTGCGCCGACGATCCGGCCCACCCGCTCAATGCGCGCCAGTGCGAGGCCTTCCGGCGGATTCGCGGGCTTTTTGCCGGCATCGAAGCAAGCCTCGCCAACTCGGCCGGCGTCGGACTCGGCGGCGATTTCCTCTGCGACCTGACGCGCGCCGGCATCGCGCTCTATGGCGGGCGCGCCGGACCCGGCACCCCGCTGCAGGCCGTCGCCACGCTGGAAGCGCGCATCCTCCAGATCCGCACCGTGCGCGCCGGCGAAACGGTGGGCTACGGCGCCACCGTCACGCTCGACCGCGACACGGTTCTGGCGGTCGTCTCGTGCGGCTATGCCGACGGCTACCATCGCGCCATATCGGGCTCCGGCGTCGCCATGCGCCGCGCCACCCCGCTCGGCGGATTCGGCTTCGCCGCCGGCCGGCGCGTGGCGGTCGTCGGGCGCATCTCGATGGACCTCACCTGCTTCGACATCACCGACATCGAACCCGACACGCTCGGCCGCGGCGACCTGATCGAGCTCTTCGGGCCCAACCTCTCGATCGAGGACGCAGCGGCGGCGGCGGGAACCATCGGCTACGAAATGCTGACAAGCCTCGGTCGGCGCTACCACCGGGTCTATGCGGGGGCATGATGCCGAGCGATGGCTAAGTCCCGCGTCCAGTTCGTTTGCCAGAATTGCGGCACCGTGCATACACGCTGGGCCGGCAAGTGCGACGCCTGCGGCGAGTGGAACACACTGATCGAGGAAGGCACCGCCGGGGGCATCGGCAGCGGCCCGCAGAACCTGAAAAGCGTGCGAAAAGGCCGCGCGGTGACGCTCACCTCGCTTGCCGGCGAGATCGAGGATGCGCCACGCATCGTCTCGGGCATCGGCGAGCTCGACCGCGCCACCGGCGGCGGCTTCGTGCGCGGTTCGGCGCTGCTGATCGGCGGCGATCCCGGCATCGGCAAGTCCACGCTGCTCACCCAGGCGGCGGCGGCGCTGGCCAACCAAGGCCATCGCATCGTCTATGTCTCGGGCGAGGAAGCGGTGGCGCAGATCAGGCTGCGCGCGCAGCGGCTTGGCGTGGCGGGCTCGGCCGTGGAGCTCGCCGCCGAGACCAACGTCGAGGACATTCTGGCCACCATCGCCGACGGCAGGCGGCCCGACCTCGTCATCCTCGATTCGATCCAGACGCTGTGGACCGACCTTGCCGATTCGGCCCCCGGCACGGTCACGCAGGTGCGCGCGGCGGCACAGGCGATGATCCGCTATGCGAAATCCACAGGTGCCGCGGTGGTGCTGGTGGGCCATGTGACCAAGGAAGGACAGATCGCCGGACCGCGCGTCGTCGAGCACATGGTGGACGGCGTGCTCTATTTCGAGGGCGAAGGCGGGCACCATTACCGCATCCTGCGCACGGTGAAGAACCGCTTCGGCCCGACCGACGAGATCGGCGTGTTCGAGATGGGCGACAGGGGGCTGCGCGAGGTCGCCAACCCCTCCGAGCTTTTCCTCGGCGAACGCAGCGCAAAGGCGCCGGGCGCGGCGGTTTTCGCCGGCATCGAAGGCACGCGGCCGGTGCTGGTGGAGATCCAGGCGCTGGTGGCGCCCTCCTCGCTCGGCACGCCGCGCCGGGCCGTCGTGGGCTGGGATTCGGCACGGCTTTCGATGGTGCTCGCCGTGCTCGAAGCGCATTGCGGCGTCCGTTTCGGCCAACACGACGTCTACCTCAACGTCGCCGGCGGCTACCGCATTTCCGAGCCGGCGGCCGACCTCGCCGTCGCAGCTGCCCTCGTTTCGTCCCTCACCGGACTTGCCCTGCCTGCCGATTGTGTCTATTTCGGCGAAATAAGCCTTTCGGGCGCCGTGCGGGCTGTCGCGCATGCAGCGCAGCGGCTCAAGGAGGCGGAGAAACTGGGTTTCGGCAGGGCCGTCATGCCGGTCGCATCGGACGACAAGAGCGGTGCGCAGGGCATGCAGACCTTCCAGCCGGAAGGGCTGGCGGACCTGGTGGCGCGCATAGCCGGCTCACGGCGCAGTGGCACGGAAGAATGAGACAGTCAGGCTTCCGACGGGGACAACCAAGCGGCATCTGCCGCGCCTACCGGGACTAGGAATATCCATGCCGATCACGCTGCTCGATGGAATTGTCGTCGGCTTCACGCTGGTGTCGGCGATGCTCGCCATGGTCCGCGGCTTCTCCCGCGAGTTCCTCTCGGTGGCGTCCTGGGTGGTGGCGGCTGCTGCTGCCTATTTCTTCTACCCCATTATATTGCCCTATGTGGCGCCCCATATTGATCATCCGACGGTGGCGCTCGCCGCGGCCGCGGCGGCGGTGTTCTTCATCGCGCTGATCGTGGTGACGGTGATCACGATGAAGATCGCCGACTTCATCATCGATTCGCGCGTCGGCGCGCTCGACCGCACGCTCGGCTTCGTCTACGGCGTCGCGCGTGGCCTTGTGGTGCTGGCGGTGGCACTGCTGTTCTTCAACTGGCTGGTCGGGACCAATCCGCCGGCCTGGGTGACGGAAGCGAAATCGCGACCGCTGCTGGAAAGCATCGGCAACTGGATCCAGGACATGCTGCCCGAGGATTCGGAGAACTCGATATTCAATCGCCTGCGCGGCGAGGAGGCGCCGGAGACCGAACCGGATCAGGCGCCGCCGCCGGCCGCGCCGGCGACGCCGCCATCGGGCGGTTGAAGCATGTCTCCCGAAAGTGGGCACCGGTTTCGGGATAAGGACATGCGAGAAACAAGAGGCTGAAGCGCGGAAGCGAACCTCAGGGATCGCAACGCGATTCAGCTCATTGCGAGAACGCATTTCCGGCGTATGGGAATGCAGGCACAGGGGGCGCGGATCATCCGCGCCCGTGGTGTTTTGGACTGAAAGGCTGCTGCCATGACCGATGAAACCCACGCGCCGTACGCCGGCGAGGCCGACGACCATTTTCACGACGAATGCGGCGTGTTCGGCATTTTCGGCCGGCAGGACGCCGCGGCGATCGTGACGCTCGGGCTTCACGCCCTCCAGCATCGCGGCCAGGAAGCGGCGGGCATCGTCTCCTATGACGGCGGGCAGTTCCACGTCGAGCGCCATGTCGGGCTGATCGGCGACACCTTCACCAAGCAGGCCGTTCTCGACCGCCTGCCCGGCTCCCGCGCCATCGGCCATACGCGCTACGCCACCACCGGCGGCGCGGGCGTGCGCAACATCCAGCCTTTCTTCGCCGAACTGTCGGAGGGCGGCTTCGCGGTGGCGCACAACGGCAACCTCACCAACGCGATGACCGTCCAGCGCACCTTGCAGAAGCAGGGCTCGATCTTCTCGTCCACCTCGGACACCGAGACGATCCTGCATCTGGTGGCGACCAGCCGGGAGCGCGACCTCAATGCGCGTTTCATCGACGCCGTGCGCCAGATCGAGGGCGCCTTCTCGCTGGTGGCGCTGACGGCCAAGAAGATGATCGGCTGCCGCGACCCGCTCGGCATCCGCCCGCTGGTGCTGGGCGATCTCGACGGGGCCTGGATCCTCGCCTCCGAGACCTGCGCGCTCGACATCATCGGCGCCCGTTTCGTGCGCGATCTCAAGCCCGGCGAGATGGTCGTCGTCACAGCCAAGGGCATCGAGAGCTTCTTCCCCTTCGAGCCGCAGAAATCGCGTTTCTGCATCTTCGAATATGTCTATTTCGCCCGGCCCGATTCCTCGGTCGAGGGGCGCAACGTCTATGACGTGCGCAAGAATATCGGCGTCGAGCTGGCGCGCGAGTCGCCGGTCGAAGCCGACGTCGTGGTGCCGGTGCCGGATTCGGGCACGCCGGCGGCGATCGGCTTCAGCCAGGCGGCCGGCATCCCCTTCGAGCTCGGCATCATCCGCAACCACTATGTCGGCCGCACCTTCATTTCCCCCGGCGATTCGATCCGGCACATGGGCGTGCGGCTCAAGCACAATGCCAACCGCAAGATGATCGAGGGCAAGCGCGTAGTGCTGGTGGACGATTCCATCGTCCGCGGCACGACCAGCCAGAAGATCGTGCAGATGGTGCGCGACGCCGGCGCGAAGGAGGTGCACATGCGCATCGCCTCGCCTCCCACCCGCGCCTCCTGCTTCTACGGCGTCGACACGCCCGAAAAGGCGAAGCTGCTCGCCTCGCGCATGTCGATCGCGGAAATGGCGGATTTCATCCGCGTGGATTCGCTGGGCTTCCTCTCCATCGACGGCCTCTACCGCGCCGTCGGCGAGGCCGCGCGCGACGGCGAGACGCCGCAATTCTGCGACGCCTGCTTCACCGGCGAATACCCGACCCGCCTGACCGACATCGAAGGCTCCGACAATGTGCGGACCCTGTCGCTGCTGGCCGCCGGCGGGCAGTAGGCGTCAGCCGTCACGCACGTTCGAGAGAAGCCCGGCCCGGATGGCGAAGCGGTCGCCCGGGCCGTGGACGGCTGCATAGAGCAGCCCGGCCAGGAAGACGAAGTGGTCGATGAAGAAGCCGAACTCCATCTGGTTGCTCTCCCACGCCGCCGGCCCGTGAAAGGCGAAAGCCAGGAAGATGACATAGACGCCCGCGACCAGCGCCGCCTCGCTGAAGAAAGCGCCCGTCAAGAATGCGGCCACGAGTGCGACTTCGAGGAAGGCCGCCGCCCAGGCGAAGAACAGCGGCGCCGGAAAGCCGATGGAGGCGATATAGCCGGCCGTGTCCGCCATGCCGGCGAACTTGAAGAACGCCGCCAGTGCGAAGGCGCCGGCGAAGATCAGCCGCGCAACGAGTATCGCGATCGTGCTCATGTCTCTTGCTCCGTCTCGGTTTCGACCCGAGGACGTTGCAGGGCCGCGATTTCCGACATCCGCCCGCGAACCTGTCCGACATTGGCATCGCCCACGCGCTTTGGGGTTTCGCGCGCGGCGATTCCATCCTATCAGGTGCCGCTGAACGAACCTGGATACCCCGCATGACCTCTCTCGATCTTTCCGGGCGCGTTGCCCTCGTGACCGGCGCATCGCGCGGCATCGGCTATTTCATCGCCCGCGAGCTCGCGGCCGCCGGGGCGCATGTGCTAGCGGTGGCGCGGACCGTGGGCGGGCTCGAGGAACTGGACGACGAGATCAAGGCGGCGGGCGGCAGCGCCACGCTGGTGCCGCTCGACCTGACCGACATGCCGGGCATCGACCGCATCGGCGCAGCCATCCACGACCGCTGGGGCAAGCTCGACGTGCTGGTCGCCAATGCCGGCGTGCTGGGCACCATCTCGCCGCTCGGCCATGTCGAGGCGAAGGTGTTCGACAAGGTGATGGCGATCAACGTGACGGCGACATGGCGCGTCATCCGCACCGTCGATCCGCTGCTCCGCCGTTCCGATGCCGGCCGCGCCGTCGTCGTCTCGTCGAGCGCCGCACATTCGGCGCGCGCCTATTGGGGGCCCTATGCGGCCTCCAAGGCGGCGGTGGAGGCCATGGCGCGCTCCTGGGCCGACGAGGCCGCGAACACCGCCCTGCGCATCAATTCGGTCAATCCCGGCGCGACGCGCACGGCGATGCGCGCACAGGCCATGCCGGGCGAAAACCCCGACACGCTGCCGCACCCCTCGGAGGTCGCGCGGCGGATCGCGCCGCTCGCCAGCCCCGCGCTGACCGAGACCGGCATGCTCTTCGACGTACCGCAGAACCGCTTCCTCGCCTACCGCCTGCCGGACTAGGCTGCCGGCCGTGGCGGGATCACGCGCCCATTCGCCGAATTACGACTATGTCGTCGCCACGGCGCGGCGTCTCCTGCCGCGAGGCGGCCGGGTGCTCGATTTCGGCTGCGGCCGCGGCGATATCGTCGCCCTGGCGACGGAGGCCGCGCCGGAGCTCGACATGTGCGGCGCCGACACTTTCAAGGACTATTACGCGGACTGGGTCGCCGACATTCCCGCGCATGTCGCGCCGCGCATCTTCAGGATCGAGGACGGCCGCCTCCCCTGCGCCGACGAGAGCTTCGACGGCGTGGTCAGCAACCAGGTGTTCGAGCATGTCGCGGATGCGGCGGCAGCCTTGTCGGAAATCGCGCGCGTGCTGAAGCCGGGCGGCTTCTTCCTTGCGCTCTTCCCCACCGCGCAGACATGGTTCGAGCCGCATTGCGGCATCTATTTCGCGCACTGGATCGGCGATCACGCGCGGCAGAAACGCTATCTCGCCTTCTGCCATCGGCATGGATACGGCTATCACCGGGAGAATGCCACGCCCGAGCAGTGGGCGGGCTTCATGAGCCACACCATCCGCGACGAATGCCACTACCGCACCCGCAGCGAGATCGGCCGCCTCTGGCGCGCGGCCTTCGGGCAGGCGCCGCGCTCGCTGGCGGCCGACTATATGCGCTTCCGCGTCGCCGCGCATCCGCGGCTCGGCCGCTTCAGGCCCCTTGCCGCGCCCGCCGGCCCGCTTCTGGCGCTGGTCTCTGCCATATCCGCGCCGGCGTGGTCCTGCTGGCGCGCAAGCCGGGCTCCGCGCCGCTCACATGACGTCCTCGCCCGGTCGCTCGACGGGCGGCCGCGATGCGAGCGAGCAGCCGGCGCTGGCGGCGATCATCATGCCCACCGCCAGCCATTGCACCGGCGTCAGCCTCTCGCCCAGCACGAAGAATCCGACGAGCGCGGCGATGGCCGGCGCACTGCTGGTGACGAGGCCGAATATCCGGCTGCTGAGTTTCTCCAGCGCCCGCATTTCGAGATAATAGGGCAGAGCGCTGGAAAGCACGGCCACGACGAGCCCGAGCCCCAGCACCTGCGGAAGCAGCAGGCTCCGTCCGGCGGCGGAGATGCCGACAGGCACGGTGACGAGGCAGGCGAACGCCATCCCAACCGCCACGGCGATGCCGCTTTCCGCCTCGGCGGCGCGCTTGCCGAAGAGGATGTAGAGCGCCCAGCATGTCGCCGCGCCGAGCGCATAGAGCACGCCGACCGGGTCGAGATTCGTCCCGGAGCCCGGCCACGGCACCAGCAGAAGCAGGCCGGCGACGGCGAGCGCAAACCAGAGGAAATCCTTCGCGGTACGCGATGTGAGCAGGACGATCGCCAGCGGGCCGCAGATTTCGATGGTCACGGCGATGCCGATCGGGATGCGCGCGATGGCCCAGTAGATCAGCAGGTTCATGCCGCCCAGCACGATCCCGTAGAGGACCATCCACAGCGCCTGCCTGCCGGTGAAACGGGCCGACCATGCCCGCATCACCACAAGCAGGATGAGCGCCGCGATGCTGGTGCGCAGCGCCGCGACCCCTTCCGGCCGGACCAGCGGGAACAGCCCCTTCCCGAGCGCGGCACCGACATTGACGGAGACCATCGCCACCACGACCGCAAGGCTTGCAAGGGGAATTGTTCGGGCCTGCATCTGCCGCTTATCGGAGTCTTCATTCCGCCGCACAAGCGTCTCATCACGATCGAGACATCAAGCCTTTTGCATTGGCGCAAATCGGAATAAATAATGCGATGAGTTCACAGCCTGCCCGGACGGAGAACGCGATGCGGCGCAAGAATATCCTGACGACGGCCCTTGTCGGCGCCGCCCTTGCGCTGGCCGCCCCGGGGCTTGGCGCCGCGCAGGACCTCAAGGCGTTGCCCGGCGGTGGCGGCCTGAAGGACGTGCCGACCTTCCGTGACCTGCCCGGCGTCCAGATGAAGCTGAACGGCGCCGGCGTGTCGCCGCAGGGCAACTGCGTCGAGGAAGAGGTCACGACCTATAGCGGCAGCGGCTACTCCGGCGGCCTTGCGACGGAAACCCGATGCAGCTTCGGGCGCTTCTCGGTCGGCACCGTCCGGTCCGGCGGGATGAACATGAACAGCATACCGGGCATGACCCAGTTCCACGGCCACTATCATCCCGTGCCGCAGGAATATCGCCCCAACAACTGATGCCCGATGCGCCGGACGCATTGACCTTCGCGTGGCAACCCTTAGCTTCCCGTTCTTCGGAGCGCCGCGCGCGGCGCTTCGGGCTGATCCGGTGACGTTGTCGGGAGGAGATGCGGCATGTTCCTTTCCCTGACGCTGATCGTGCTTGTGCTGGTGGCCTATGTCGCCTGGGCGGTCGGCCATGCCTGGTGGCGGGGGCGCAGCTTCCACCAGTCGGCGCTCTACCTGCCGCTGAAGGTGCTCTTCCGCATCGGCGAAGGACAGCCGGCGCCGCTGCGCTCCGCGCCGCCGGTCATCTACGCCATCCTCCACCAGTCGCGGCTCGACCCCGCGCTCATGCTGTCGCTGCTGCCGTCCGATACGCTGCACATCCTCGACGAGGCTTCCGCCAAGTCGTTCTGGCTGGAGCCATGGCGCGAGATGGCGCGCACCATCGCCTTCAATGCGCGCCACGTCTTCGTCAGCCGCAGGCTGGTGCGCATGCTCAAGGGCAAGGGACGTCTCGCCGTCTACCTGCCCGACAGCATCGATCCCGATACGCGGGGCTTCCGGCTCTATCGCGCCGTCGCACGCATCGCAGAGACGGCCGGCGCCGAGATCGTCGCCATCTCCGTACGCGGCGGGCGCGACACGGCTTTCGCCCATGAGCGGCGCGCCGGCCAGCGCCTGCTTCCCCGCCTTTCCGTCACCGCGCTGCCGGCGCTCGGCGTCGAGGCGCTGCGCGCCCGCTCGTCGAGCACGCCGCCCAGCGCCGCGCGCGCCCTGCACGAAAGGCTGCTCGAGGCGGACGGACAGGTCGTGATCTAGAGCAATTCCAGCAACGTGCGTGGTGGTTTGCGTCCGGGAAGCATCGCTGCGATTCCATGGAAAAGCAGAAACGTCCTGACCGGATCAGCCGGGCGGGTTCTCGGCCGGGCCGACCGCAGCTTCTTCGGCGGCCGCCTGCGCCGCCTCCTTCTTCTCGCGGCGCACATAGGCGCGCACCGAGAAGGGAATGAAGACCAGATAGGCAATGGCCGAGCCGGCCAGCGCGTACCAGGTGTAGCTGACCAGCAGCAGCACGTAGAGCACCACCAGCAGCATGACCGGCATGACGAGATCGCGGCGGATGCGCGTGCTGGTCTTGCCTGAATAGATGCGCAGGCCGCTCACCATCAGCACCGCGATCATCAACGTATAGGCGCAGGCGAGGAAGCCGAACGCCCTGCCGACCGGAAAGCCGATGAAGCCCAGATAGACCGGCAGCATGACGAGGATGGCGCCGGCCGGCGCCGGTATGCCGACGAAATAGTCGGCCTGCCAGGCGGGGCGGTCGGGGTCCTCCGCCATCACGTTGAAGCGCGCCAGCCTGAGCGCGCAGGCGATGGCGAAGAGAAGCGCCGCGATCCAGCCGAAGGAACCGGCCTCGAGCAGCACGAAGGCATAGAGGACGAGGGCCGGGGCGACGCCGAAATTGACGATGTCGGCCAGCGAATCCATCTGCGCGCCGAATTTGGACGACGCCTTGAGCAGGCGCGCGGCGCGGCCGTCGATGCCGTCCAGGAGCGCGGCGACGATCACCATCGCCACCGCGAGCTCGGAGCGGCCCTCGAAGGCAAGGCGGATGCCCGACAGGCCGGCGCAGATCGACAGCACCGTGATGACGTTCGGCACGAAGAGCCGGATCGGAATCTCGCGGATGCGCGCGCCCTGCATGCGCTTCTGCGCCGGCCGGCTTTGCTGCTCTGGAGCGTAATCGTTCATCCGCATGCCATCATGATACGTGAACGACGGGCGCGGCCCGCCCGCCCTCGAACTCGGCGACGACGGTTTCGCCGCCCACCGCGGTCTGGCCCACGGCCACCCGCGGCACCGCGCCGGCCGGCAGGTAGACGTCGAGCCGCGAGCCGAAGCGGATCAGGCCGAAGCGCTCGCCGGCGGCGAGCTCCTCCCCGCCATCGGTCCAGCAGACGATGCGCCGCGCCACGAGGCCGGCCACCTGCACCACGGCCAGCGTGCCGTTGGGGCTTTCGATCACCACGCCGTTGCGCTCGTTCTCGGTGCTGGCCTTGTCGAGCTCGGCATTGAGGAACTTT
>Ga0182742_1003690_pt1 | contig 14655 bp, 14 predicted proteins | sample eDN5th37CBELigMG_FD_128880 | JGI IMG/M metagenome (GOLD analysis project Ga0182742, IMG submission 128880) | Enriched Miracle-Growth compost microbial communities from Emeryville, California, USA - eDNA 5th pass 37_C BE-Lig MG (version 2)... ... | reverse complement strand
CGCAAGACAGGGCTGCGGCAAGCGATCGATATTTTGTAGAAAAAGCAGTATCGCACATCGATCCGGGCCGGCCCACCGTCGGGCCGACTGCAAGAGTCAGGCCTAATTCAGCTGCACGCCGAACCGCTTGACCCAGTCTGCCCAGCGGTCGGAATCCACCTGCATGGTTTTCGCAAACTCCTGGGCCGTGGAGCCGACTGGCTCGACGCCAATGGGAAGCATGCGCTTGGCCACTTCCGGATCGGCGGCAACCACCTTCAAGGCCTTCTCCCACCGCTCGACGATCTCGGGAGGCGTGCCGGCAGGCATCAGCACGCTCTGCCATCCGCTGCGGGAAAAGTCCGGGAATCCGACCTCGGGAAAAGCGGGCACATCAGGGACGAGCGCGGCGCGCTTGGTGCCTGTGATGGCGAGCGGGCGCAGCTTGCCGGCCTGGATATGCGGCCAGGCGCTGCTGAGCGTGGTGAAGGACATATGCACCTGGCCGCCGAGCAGGCCCGACATCATCTGCGCGCCGCCCTGGAACGGAACGTGGAGCATCTCGATGCCGCCTCTTGCGGACAGCATCTCGCCGTACATGTGCAGCGGAGTGCCGTTGCCGTTCGATGCGTACGTATAGTGCCCGGGCTTGGCCTTGGCCAGCGCCACGAACTCTTCGATGGTGGTGGCAGGCACGCTGGAGTGCACGACGAGCAGCACCGGCGTCGTCCCGGTTTCGGATACCGGGATGAAGTCCTTGAAGGGGTCGTACGTGACGTTGGAGAAGAGATGCGGGTTGAGCACCAGCGACACGTCGGTGAACAGCGCGGTGTACCCGTCCGGCTTGGCGCGCGCCGCCTGGGAAATGCCGATCATGCGGCTTGCCCCCGGCTTGTTCTCCACGATGACGTTGCCGCCGAGTTCCCTGGCAAGCCCTTCCGCCATCATGCGCGCGACGATATCGCCCACGTCACCGGGCGGGCCGGGATAGATCAACGTGATGGGTCGATTCGGATAGCCGGCGGCCTGCGCGTGCGCCACGCCGGAACCCGCTGCCATGATGCAAAGTGAAAACGCCGCCAGACGACGGGTGAATTCTCGGCGTTTCAGGGTCATTACTGCAGTCTCCTCGTGTGTTTTTCCATGGCCGCAGACGCCAAGGTGGCGACTGCTGACCGGGGTGTCGATTTTGTCGAGGATCTTAGGGGTGGAAAGGTGTCCTGGCATCGTCCTAATGGACGATCTCGCACCGCGGCAATCGGCAGCCCGCATGGCTGTGGACTAAGATTTGCCTTTTCCGTACAGAAGGACGCCCCATGCCGCTCAGCGCAGCCGAACTTGCCGAATACCTGGCGTTCGCCGAACAACTGGCCGATGCTGCCGCCCAGGCCATCCAGCCGCACTTTCGCTCAAAGCTCGATGTCTCGGACAAGGGCGGCCATCTGTTCGATCCGGTCACCGTGGCCGACCAGGCAGCCGAACAGGCCATGCGCGAACTGATCCGCGATCGGTATCCGACCCATGGCATTCTTGGGGAAGAAGACGAGGCCGTCGTCGGCAGCAGCCCGTTGACCTGGGTGCTGGACCCTATCGACGGCACCCGGGCGTTCATCACCGGCCTGCCGCTGTGGGGAACGCTGATCGCCCTCAGTGACGGGCAGCGTCCGGTGCTGGGAGTGATGAACCAGCCCTTCACGGGCGAGCGCTACGTCGGCACGCCGTCAGGCGCCTGGCGCAATGGCGCGCCCCTGCAGACGCGCTCCTGTCGTGACCTTTCCTCGGCCACCCTGATGTGCACCACGCCCGACATGTTCCAGGCGCCCGAGCAACGCACGGCCTTCGAGTCGGTGGCGAGCCAGGCGCGGCTGCTGCGCTACGGCGGCGACTGCTATGCCTATTGCATGCTGGCGTCGGGCTTCGTGGACGCCATCGTCGAGGCCAGCCTGCAACCCTATGACATCCAGGCCCTGATTCCCATCATCGAGGGCGCGGGAGGCGTGGTGAGCGCCTGGGACGGCGGGCCTGCCGACAACGGTGGCGCCGTCGTGGCCTGCGGGGATCCCGCCTTGCACAGGCAGCTGGTCGAGATGCTGCGCCACGCGGTGTGAAAACCAAAAGGCCCCTCGAGGCCAGTTGCCTTCAAGGGGCCATGCATGTATCGGGATCCCTGAGGATCCCCGCGCCAATCAGACGTTGAACAGGAAGTTCAGCACGTCGCCGTCCTGCACCACGTATTCCTTGCCTTCCGCGCGCATCTTGCCCGCGTCCTTGGCGCCCTGCTCGCCCTTGTAGGCGATGAAGTCGTCGAAGGCGATGGTCTGGGCGCGGATGAAGCCGCGCTCGAAGTCGGTGTGGATGACGCCGGCGGCCTGCGGGGCGGTGGCGCCCACGCGCACCGTCCAGGCGCGCACTTCCTTGACGCCTGCGGTGAAGTAGGTCTGCAGGCCCAGCAGCTTGTAACCCGCACGGATCAGGCGGTCCAGTCCGGGCTCTTCCATGCCCATGTCGGCCAGGAAGGCGGCTCGGTCCTCGTCGCCCAGCTCGGCGATCTCGGCCTCGATGGCGGCGCAGATGGCGACCACGGGGGCATTCTGGCTCTTGGCGTATTCGGTCAGGCGGTCCAGCAGCGGGTTGTTCTCGAAGCCGCCTTCGCTGACGTTGGCCACGTACATGGCGGGCTTGGCCGTGATCAGGCCCATGGGCTTGATGAGCGCCATGTCGTCCTTGTCCAGGTCCATACTGCGAACGGGCTGGCCCTGGTCGAGCTGCTTCTGGCACTTTTCCAGCAGGGCCACCAGTTTGGCGGCATCCTTGTCGCCCGAGCGTGCCGTCTTGCTGTGGCGGTGGATCGCCTTCTCCACGGTCTGCATGTCGGCCAGCGCCAGTTCGGTGGCGATGACCTCGATGTCGGAGATCGGGTCGACCTTGCCGGCCACGTGGATGACGTTGTCGTCTTCGAAGCAGCGCACCACGTTGACGATGGCATCGGTTTCACGGATGTGGGCCAGGAACTGGTTGCCCAGGCCTTCGCCCTTGCTGGCGCCCGCCACCAGGCCGGCGATGTCGACGAACTCCACGACGGCCGGCACGATGCGCTCGGGCTTGACGATCTCGGCCAGCTGGCCGAGGCGGGGATCGGGCACTTCCACCACGCCGACGTTGGGCTCGATGGTGCAGAAGGGATAGTTCTCAGCCGCGATGCCAGCCTTGGTCAGCGCGTTGAAAAGGGTGGACTTGCCGACGTTGGGCAGGCCGACGATGCCGCATTGCAGAGCCATGCATATTCCTTAAGTATCAGGGCACTAGCCAGCGCGACAGGGTGTGGCGCGAGTGCCCGACCGCCGCGGGGGATGGTGGCCGGCGGTGATCAGCGTTAGTGGACACTGGCCAGGGCCGGAGCGAACTCGACGGCCTTGACCCGGATTCGTCCGGGGAAACCATGATTGTAGCTTTGTCGGCAGGTCGGCTCCAACGCCATCGGTCCAGGCGGCACCCAGACCCTGCGCTGGCCAGCCCGCCTGCCCGGCACGCCTGTGTGCCTGCTTGTTAGGCAGGGGACACTGCAGTACATTGCTCTGAAAACAAATCAGCCAATGCAGGGAGAGAGACACCCCATGAGCGATGTGAAAGTTCAGTTCCTGTTCGACTTCGGCAGTCCCAATGCCTATTTTTCCCACAAGGTCATTCCCGGTATCGAACAACGAACCGGCACGCGGTTCGAGTATGTTCCGATCCTGCTGGGCGGGCTGTTCAAGCTGACAGGCAACCGCTCTCCCGTGGAGGCCTTTGCGGGCATCCGGAACAAGCTGGAGTACGGCCGTATCGAAACCGACCGCTTCGTAAGAAAGCACGGTCTGACGGCGTATCGCTTCAATCCGAACTTCCCGGTCAACACGCTCCAGATCATGCGTGGCGCTGTGGCTGCCCAGGTCGAAGGATGCTTCGAGCCCTACGTGGAAGCCATGTTCGCCGAGATGTGGGAGCACGAGAAAAAACTGGACGAGCCGGCGGTAATCGAAGCCGCCCTGAAGGATGCCGGCCTGGACAGCCAGCGCATCATGCGCCGCGCGAACGATCCCGACGTCAAGCAGGCGCTGCTGGAAAGCACCAAGTCAGCAGCCGATCGGGGCGCCTTCGGCTCCCCCACCTTTTTCGTGAACGACGAGATCTACTTCGGCAAGGACAAGCTGGCCGAAGTCGAAGAAGAGATCATGCGCATCAAGGCGCTCTGATTCCCTGCCCCCGATATGCCGGTCCTGGCGCAGCATGGCAATCGCCTGCTGCGCCAGGATCGTCACAACCCCTGTTGTCCCATCTCCTTTCAGCGCGAGCCATTTCATGAAGACACGCATCACGGAACTGTTTGGCATCAAATATCCCATCATTCAGGGCGGCATGCATTTCGTCGGCCTGGCAGAGCTGGCCTCGGCCGTCTCCAACGCCGGCGGCCTGGGCATCATCACGGCCCTGACGCAGCGCACGCCCGAATTGCTTGCCAAGGAAATCGCACGCTGCCGCGAGATGACCGACAAGCCTTTCGGCGTGAACCTGACCTTTCTGCCGACCTTCAGCGAACCGCCCTATCCGGAATACATCGCCGCGATCGCCGAGGGCGGCGTCAGGATCGTCGAGACGGCCGGCCGCAGCCCCGAAGCCCACATGCCGGCGCTGAAGGCCGCGGGCATCAAGGTCATCCACAAGTGCACTTCGGTGCGCCACTCTCTCAAGGCCGAGCGTATCGGCTGCGATGCCGTCAGCGTCGACGGTTTCGAGTGCGGGGGCCACCCTGGCGAGGACGATGTCCCGAACATGATCCTGCTGCCGCGTGCGGCCGAAGCCCTGAAGGTGCCGTTCGTGGCGTCCGGCGGCATGGCCAACGGCCGCAGCCTGCTGGCCGCGCTGGCGCTGGGCGCCGACGGCATCAACATGGGCACGCGCTTCATGGCCACCCAGGAGGCCCCGATACACCAGAACGTCAAGCAGGCGCTGGTCGATGCCACCGAACTGGACACGCGCCTGGTGATGCGTGCGCTGCGCAACACCGAGCGCGTGCTGAACAATGCGGGCGTGGAGCGCCTGCTCGAGATCGAGCGCGAGAAGGGCGATGCGCTGAAGATCAGCGATATCCACGACCAGGTGGCAGGCATCTACCCGAAGGTGATGGTCGAGGGTGACGTCGAGGCGGGCGCCTGGAGCTGCGGGATGGTGGCAGGCCTGATCAACGACATTCCGACCGTCAAGGAACTGGTCGAGCGCACCGTCAACGAGGCGCGCGAGCTGCTGAACGCCCGCCTGACGGGTATGTTCGACGCAGCGTAAGGCTGCACGACCGCGACAACGAGGAGCGCCCGGCCTGCCATGCCGGGCGTGTCCTTTCCGGCGCCTACCAGGATTCCAGCCAGGGACGCAGTTCCATCTCGTGCGTCCAGGCATCGCGCGGCTGCTGGTGCAGCATCCAGTAGGTATCCGCGATGTGGTCGGGATTCACGATGCCGTCCTGCTCCTTCAAGGCATACCGCTCGGGAAAGTTCGATCGGATGAACTCGGTGTCGATGGCGCCATCGATGATCAGGTGTGCGACATGGATGCCCTGCGGGCCCAGCTCCCTGGCCATGGACTGGGCCAGGGCGCGAAGGCCGTGCTTGGCGCCCGCGAAGGCCGAGAATCCCTCGCGGCCGCGCAGGCTGGCCGTGGCGCCGGTGAAGAAGATGGATCCCCGCTGGCGCGGCAGCATGACGCGCGCAGCCTCGCGTCCCATGAGGAAACCGGCGAAGCAGGCCATCTCCCATACCTTGAAGTAGACGCGCGCCGTGGTCTCGGTGATGCCGAAGCGGACATTGGCGCCGATGTTGAAGACGGCGGCTTCGATGGGCGCGATGCGGGTCTCGATTTCCTGAAACAGCGCGACCATGGCGCCTTCCTTACGCGCATCGGTGCCGAAGGCATGGGCGACACCGCCGTCTGCCTCGATCTGGGCGACCAGGGGCGCCAGCTTGTCGACGCTGCGCCGCGTGACGCAGGCGATGTAGCCCTCGCGGGCAAACCGGCGTGCAATGGCGCCGCCCGTTGCGTCGCCTGCACCAATGACCAGTACCGCCTTTTTTTCTGCCATGGCAATTCCTTTTTCAGGGAGTGACGTGCCAGGCGACCAGATGGCCTATTGGTCCAGCCTGGCGACAGGCTTTGATGTCTGCAGGGCTGCTAGGCCCCAGACATGCGTTGATGCGTCAGGCGACTTCCTGCACGAGATCCATCCGGGCAGAGGGAGAAAGCGTGCCGCCTTGCAGGATCTCGGCATAGACACCCATGTCGCGGTGCCCGAAATGATCGGACAAGGCCTGCGGGACATCCAGATCGCGTATGCCCGAGCGGGGATCCACACAGGTGGCCGGGCAGCGGCGCGTGCGCTTGAGCACGCGCAGCCGCAGTTCACCCATGGTGATCTCGCGTCCGATCCAGTCATGCTCTTCCCAGGCGCTCCCGCCGTCGAAATAGATGTTGGCACGGAACCTCAGCGGGTCGACCGCACAGCCCATGACGCGCTCCAGGTCGCGCACGCTTGCCAGGTTGATGAGGGACACGGCCGACATCATGGTGGGCGACACTACGCTGACGTCGGTGAAGCGGTGGATTTCGCTGCGCACCAGTCGCGGCTGTCCTGCGATGTTGCCGCCGAGATAATCGCGCAGGAAGCCAGAAAGCTCGTCCAGGCTGGCGTCGTCGCTCATGCGCGCCACGATGCGCCGATCGTCCGGCGTCGTGATCGTCAGCGTCTCGCCATCCGGTTCGACCCGGGTTCGCAGCGCTGCCAGCGCCTCGTGCTGCGCCAGCATAAGGAACTGCGACTTGGGCCGTGGGGAGTATGCGTCGGCATCGAAGATCCATGATCCGTTCGTGATGGCCATGCGCCGGTCCAGCGGAAAGCCGTCGCCAGCGTTCAGCGCCACCGAGGCTAGCGGCTCTGGGGACAGGCCCTTCACAGGGTAACGGTACAACGCCGTGACAGCACTCATGGAATCCATCCTATTTGTCGCCGCCAAATCGTAGCAAAGGCCGGCCGCATTGGGAATGACGGGAGGCGCCACGCCGTTGCAAGCCGTTTGCCAGCCAGAGCATCAGCGATGACTGCATGTGCCGTCGTATACAGCCCGCTCCTATAATCACGGCTGCTTCCGGAGCCCGTACATGAGCCTTCCCCATATCGCCATCGCCTCCCTGGGCGGCACGATCAGCATGACCCCCGACGAGGCGGCGGGCGGCGTCACGCCCACCCTGACGGCCGGCCAGCTTGCCGCCGCCGTGCCCGGCCTGGGCGACGTCGCCCATATCGAGGCAGAGACCCTGTTCCAGCTGCCCAGCGCATCGATCTCGTGCGAGAACGTCCTGACGGCACTGAAATGGGCGTCGGAACAGGTCGAGCAGGGCGCCACCGGCGTGGTGCTGACGCAGGGAACCGACACGATAGAGGAAACCGCCTATCTCATGGACCTGTACTGGCAGCGTCCCGAGCCGCTGGTGGTGACGGGCGCCATGCGACCGCCGCGCGCGGCAGGCGCCGACGGCCCCGGCAACCTGCTGTCTGCCGTCCTGACGGCGGCATCCGGACAGAGCCGCCAGCGTGGCGTGCTGGTCGTGCTGAATGATGTGATCCATGCCGCCCGGTACGTGCGCAAGCGACACACGACCGCCGTGCAGGCGTTCGAGTCTCCCGAAACCGGCCCGCAGGGCATGGTGGTCGAAGGGATTGTGCGCTATTTTCATGGCGTGGCGCCGCGTGCGCCACGGCTGCCCGAACCGCCGAAGGACAGGCAGAACACCCGTGTCGCGATCGTGCAGACCTGGCTGGGAGACGATGGCGAGCTGGCCGACATGGTGCAGCAGGCCGGCTACGACGGCATGGTGATCGCCGGCATGGGAGGCGGCCATGTTCCCTTTGCCTTTGCCGAACGCATCGAGGCGCTGTGCCGGGCCATGCCGGTCGTGGTGGCCACGCGAACCGGGGCAGGCCCCGCCCTGTCGGCCACGTATGGCTATGTCGGGTCCGAGGTCGACCTGACCCGCCGGGGTGTCCTGATGGCCGGCTGGCTCAGCCCCCCCAAGGCCCGCACCCTTTTGTGGGCCATGCTTGCCAGCGGAACGCCCCGCGAAGCCCTTGCGGAAACCTGGGCCCGGTACGTCGGCCCCTGAGGCCCTGCCCAGAGGATTGACCTGCGAGTGAGATTGCAGGTGAGACCTGAAGACGCACTTGCAGGTGCACCAGCGAGGGGCGGGCAAGGGGCACCCGCAGGAGACATTTCCGGATCAGAGCCCCGGAACGCTCATGTCCGCCGGCATTGCCTGCATCAACAGCCATACCAGCACCATCGGCCCGGCATTGAAGAGGGCATGCATCAGCATCGATGCGCCGATGCCGGTGCGCACGCGCATCCAGCCGAGCACCAGTCCCGTGCCCCATTGCGGCAGGATCAGCAGGGGCATCAGCCACCACACCAGGGCATCCAGGTTGAAGTTCAGCAGGTGCAGGACGGCAAAGGCCAGGGTGAGCAGGTGGAATACCCAGGGAAAGGCCTTTCTGTAGCGCCGATTCCAGGTGAATGTCCAGCGAACCCCCGGCATGCCCGGCCAGGCCAGCAGGGCCAGCGACAGAGCCAGGAAGATGCCTGTATAGAGGCCGCTTCCGTACATCACGATAGCAGTGAAGGCCGGCACGAGCCAGAGCGCCGCGCCCGGCCTGCGCATGCCGAGGCGAAACATCAGTTCTTCCACGACAGGCGCCCAGGCAAGGGCAAGAAACCAGGGCAGGTCCACCGGATTGAAACGGTGGTCGGCTCCAAGCAGCCAGGCAGCCCCGGCAGCCAGTGGTCCCAGGACCAGCAGGTTCAGTCCCCAGAGGAACAGCACCCAGCGAAAAATTCGGCGCGCGTCCACGCCGCCGATCCAGTCGGCTGCCAGCGACGGCATGGCTGCGCGCGGCAGCCGGGGGCCCGGCGAAGGACGCTTCACGAACTGCACGAAATCGCGCAGCTCGGTCTTGAAACCGCCTTTTGCCGGGCGGATGCTGCCTGTCCGGTCAGGCATTGTCGACATGCAGCTGTCGGGTGGCCTGCTCGAAGTTGCCGTCCAGGAGGGCCGGCATGATGGCACGTACGCGAAGCAGCGTACTGTCGATGGCGTCCTGCTCCTCGCGGCGCGGCGGGTGCAGGACGAAATCCGCCACCTGCTGGGCCAGGCCGAAGGCGCGTGGATGCCCGATGCCGATGCGAATGCGCCAGAACGCCGGCGTACCCAGCGCAGCCTGGATATCCTTCAGGCCGTTGTGCCCGGCGTGGCCTCCGCCCGGCTTGATCTTTGCATGGCCGGGCGGCAGGTCGAGTTCGTCATGCACGACCAGAACGGCCTCGGGCGGGATCTTGTAGAAGCGCGCGAGGGCGCCCACCGCCTGGCCCGAGCGGTTCATATAGGTGCCGGGCTTGACCAGCAGGACCGTCTCACCGCGGTGGCGAGCCTTGGCCACCTGACCGAAGAAAGCCCGTTCATTGACGAAGGAAACCTTCAGATCATCGGCAAGGCTGTCCAGCAGCCAGAACCCCGCATTGTGGCGGGTCCGCTCATACTCGGGCCCGGGATTGCCCAGGCCAGCGACCAGACGTATGGGAGAAGACATCACAACATCCTAAAGAAAAGGCCCCGGTGCCTTCGCACACGGGGCCCGCTCATACTGCGCGAACCAATCTGCCAGGGGCAGAATCGGGTTTACTCTGCAGCAGCTTCGCCTTCCGCTGCGCCTGCACCACGCACCGGCACGGCCGAGGCCAGCACGGGATTGGCGTCGCCGCCATGGGCGATGTAGGTCACGCCGCGGGGCAGCTTGATGTCGGACAGGTGCACGGAAGCACCGGCCAGCACGTTGCCGAGGTCGACTTCGATGAACTGGGGCAGGTCGCCCGGCAGGCACGAGATCTCGAGTTCGGTGAGCACGTGGCTGATCAGCTGGCTGCTGAGCTTGACGGCAGGTGCCTGGTCAGCGTTGACGAAGTGCAGCGGTACCTTGGTGTGCAGGGCCTGGCCGGCTGCAACGCGCTGGAAGTCGACGTGCAGGACTTGCGGCTTGTAGGCGTGCCATTGCACGGTACGCAGCAGAACGTTCTCGGTCTTGCCATCGAGTTGCATCTGCAGGATCGAAGCGTGGAACTCTTCCTTGCGCAGGGCGTGGAAGATTTCGTTGTGATCGAGTTCGATGCTGACGGGCTCTTGCGAGGCTCCGTATACGATGGCCGGAACACGGCCAGCGCGGCGCAGGCGGCGGCTCGCACTCGATCCCTGTACGCTACGCGAAGTGGCGTTGAATTTCATGACATCTCCGAATTGGCGGTTTTGCCGCCGAGGTAGGAACGCCGATGCGACATACACCGGCATTTTTCACCAGGGCCGCGACCAGCCCTGGAAGAAACTTGGAATTTATTCGACGAACAGGGAAGACACCGACTCTGCGTGCGAGATGCGCAGCATGGTCTCGCCTACGAGCGCGGCGCACGACAGCTGGCGGATGCGTCCGCAGGCGCGCGCTTCCTCGCTGAGCGGGATGCTGTCGATGACCACCAGGCTGTCCAGCGCGGAATCAGCGATGCGGGCGACTGCGCCGCCCGACAGCACAGGGTGGGTACAGTAGGCGTCGACGTTCAGCGCGCCGTGGTCCTTGAGAGCCTGGGCGGCCTTGCACAGGGTGCCCGCCGTATCCACCATGTCGTCCATGATGATGCAGTTGCGGCCCTGGACGTCACCGATGATGTTCATCACTTCGGAGACGTTGGCACGCGGACGGCGCTTGTCGATGATGGCCAGGTCCACTTCCAGACGCTTGGCCAAGGCACGCGCACGCACCACGCCGCCGATATCGGGCGACACCACCATGAGGTTTTCCATGTTGCGCTTCCAGATATCGCCCAGCAATATCGGTGCGGCATAGATGTTGTCGACCGGGATGTCGAAGAAGCCCTGGATCTGGTCGGCGTGCAGGTCCATGGTGAGGACGCGGTCCACACCGGCGACCTGCAGCATGTTTGCCACGACCTTGGCGGAAATCGACACACGCGCCGAACGAGGACGACGGTCCTGGCGGGCATAGCCGAAATAGGGGATGGCTGCCGTGATGCGGCCGGCCGAAGCGCGGCGCAGGGCGTCCACCATCACCATGATTTCCATCAGGTTGTCGTTGGTGGGAGCACATGTGGGCTGCAGGACGAAGACATCCTTGCCGCGCACGTTCTCGTTGATCTCGACCATCACCTCGCCGTCGGAAAATCGTCCAACGGACATTTTCCCAAGCGGCATATCCAGGTGATTGGCCACATCTGCCGCCAGCCGCGGATTCGCGGTGCCGGTGAAAATCATGAAGTTGTGTCGCGTCATTGCGCTTTGCCCGTTACCTGCTACTGCACCAACAACAAAGCTGTTGAACACTTGTCGTATTCAACAGCTTTGGCGAATCTGTAACTTGAATGTGGAGTACATGTTCTTTCTAGAAGGTCTGTGCGCGAGAACTTACGCAAGCAAGAAGTTCATGAAGAAGCGGCGGGCACGTGGCCAACCTTCCGGAAAGAAGAAAGGAAGGGAAATACCGGAACAGACAGGCGTTTGTCGCTGATGCCGTCAACGCTGCGTATGCATGCCGCAACGCGATGAGGGGCAAGCTGTCTATCCAGCATTACCATTTTCTTTCCATATCGGCCTCCGGCGCGAAGGCGGGGGCGCAGACAGTACGTTCCGGTACGGCAAGCCCCCGCCGACAAAGCAGGGGGTCGATATGGAAAGAAAATGGCTGGGGAGGAAGGATTCGAACCCTCGAATGCCGGAATCAAAATCCGGTGCCTTAACCAACTTGGCGACTCCCCAACAGGAGGCCTAAACGGCCCAATGTTGCAGTGGGTGTTTTTCAAGACCGGCACATACTACCACCGATCCGATCGCATTTGCTGCCACACCCGAAGCAGGGATTGTAGCCTCAATTTCGGTTTTTAGGGTGTCCGCTTGCTGCTGCGACACACATTCGATGAAAAGACACGCACCTGAACCGGACATGCGAACTTCACTGCATGAACCGAGGCCGGCATTCTTCACCGCCTGCATCGCAAGCTGCCTGGCTATCGATACCGTCCCAAAGCGCCTGAATACGACAGGCTCCAGATCGTTTCTGCCAAAGCTGCTACCCAAAGTACCGAACTGCGTACCCGATTCTTCCTGTACCACGCTTTCAGAACCGCTGCGTGCGGACACTTCGTGCCTGCCTGCCGCATCCCGAAAAAAATCTTGTGGGCTGGAAAAGTCCGCTATTCTGACTGGCTTCGTATCTCTTGTCAACAAGGGATCGCCAAAAATATCAGCCGTCGGCACATGCGCCTGTGGCTGGATCACAACATACCAGCGCGGCGGCAGGGCAAGCTGCTGCAGGGCCTCGCCGACTCCTTCCGCAAAGGCATTGTTGCCGAAGACGAATACCGGCACGTCCGCCCCCAGTGGAAGCGCCAGCGCCATGAGTTGCCGGCGCGTCAGGCCGGTCTCCCAGAGGCGATTGAGCGCCAACAGCACCGAGGCGGCATCGCTTGAGCCGCCGCCCAGTCCACCGCCAGCCGGAATGCGCTTTTCCAGTTCGATATCCACGCCGAACCGGCAGCCCGTCGCCTGTTTCAGGGCCTGCGCGGCACGCACTGTCAGGCACTGCGAAGACGGAACGCCCTCGAGTTCGGTGACGCGCTGTATCACGCCGTCGTCGCGACGGGCGAAATGCAGGGTGTCGGCCAGGTCGATGAACCTGAACACGGTCTGCAGCAGGTGATAACCGTCCTCACGACGCCCTACGACATGCAGAAACAAATTCAGCTTCGCAGGTGCAGGCACATTGCGAAGCTGCGTCATGGGGCCGTATTCGGAGTCATGACGAGCCGCACATTGATCACCCGGTTACCGGGCTCGCTGCGCTGCAGCGACATGCGTACCGGACCGATAGAATCGAAGTCGGTGACGCGCACCTTCCAGCCCGCCTGGCTGAACGCCATCGGACGCCCGGCGCTGTCGCGCTGGAGTTGCTGTGCGGCAGGCTGGGGAGCCAGCTGGCCGCGCAGCCAGTATCGCAGGCCCGCCACAGGAATCGGGCTGCCCAGTACCTGGGCAACCAGGTCATCCGCCGACTCCGCCACGGTCTGCACGCCGTTCGCCTCGGTCAGCGTAGCGGTTCCACTGGCGTCGACCTCGACTCGTGCCAGCGCGGCACCCAAGGGGGAATTCAGGTCCAGCGTCAGCCCGCTGTGAGCCATGTCATACCAGGCGAAGCCGCCCTGCACGGCTTGTGCCTTGCCGGTCACTTCATCGACCTGCACGGCAAAGCGCCCGGTACGCGAGAGCACGCCCGACTTCGAGGTCCCATCGTCCGGCGGGGTGATGGGGGGCGGCGTGGCGCAGGCTGTCAGCAGGGCCGTCAGCAACAGGATGGCCAGGCGCTTCACAGCTTCGCACCCAGACGCTGCAGGGTTTCGCGCAGCATGGCGTTGTCGGGATCCTGCGCCCTGACAGCCCGCCAGATCTCGGTCGCCTCGTTGCGCTGGTCGTTCGCCCAGAAGACTTCGCCCAGATGGACGCCGACCTCGGCGTCAGGGCGACCCAGCCAGGCACGCTGGAGATACTCGATTGCCCGGGCGTAGTCTCCCAGGCGATACAGTACCCACCCCATGCTGTCGAGGATGGAAGGGTCGTTGGGATCCAGCTGCAGGGCCCGCGTGATGAGCTGCTCGGCTTCGCCCAGACGGATGTTCCGATCGGCCAGCGTGTAGCCCAGGGCGTTATAGGCGTGCGCGTGCGAGGGATCCATTGCAATGATGCGACGCAGCTGCTGCTCCATCTCGGTCAGCCGGTCCTGCTTCTCGTACAGCATTGCCAGGTCGTAGCGGATCTCGGTGCTGTCCGGCATGGTGATGGAAGCCGCCTGCAGCGAACGGATGGCCTCGTCCACACGACCGCTCGCCCGCAGGATCTGGCCACGGGTGAGCGCCTGCAGCACCTGTTCGCGCTCGTCCTGGGGCTGGGCGGAATCGATCAGGCGCATGGCCTCGTCCACCCGTCCCTGCTTGCCTCGCACGATGGCCTGCTGAAGCCGGGCCACGAACGCGCCCTCCGTGGCTTGCATCGTGCCCAGGATCTCGACGGCCCGGTCGTAGCGTCCTTCTTCTTCCGCCATCCGTGCCAGCAGCAACTGCGCGTCGCTCAGGCTGGACGTGGGGTCGAACTCGTCACGGCTGGCCTTGCGGCGGCCCGATTCGACCTGGATGTACTCGTTCAGCCATTTTTCGGCGTCGCGGGGCCGCCCAGCTTCGTAGCTGATGGCGCCATGCAGGTAGAGCAGCTCGAAATCCTCCGGCGAGTGCCGGCTCATTGCACGCACTTCCTTCAGAGCGCCATCGAAATCGTCACGCTGGACCAGCGCGCTGACCAAGGCCAGGCGCAGTTCTCGGGCATCCGGGTGACGCTCGATATAGCTGCGCGTGGAGGCAAGGACCTGCTCCGGTTCGACATACAGGCCGAACTGCAGGACCATGGCCGCAGCCATGTCCCAGTCGGGCCGAAGCCGCAGGGCCGTGCGAGCCTCATCCAGGGCCCGTTCATGCTCGCCAGCCTCGAAGGCTGCCT
>Ga0182742_1003686_pt1 | contig 14668 bp, 15 predicted proteins | sample eDN5th37CBELigMG_FD_128880 | JGI IMG/M metagenome (GOLD analysis project Ga0182742, IMG submission 128880) | Enriched Miracle-Growth compost microbial communities from Emeryville, California, USA - eDNA 5th pass 37_C BE-Lig MG (version 2)... ... | reverse complement strand
TTCGTTTTCTTATCAAGAGCAGGTGGAGGGACGAGCCCGACGAAGCCCGGCAACCGACTTACAGTTTTGTAAGCACGGTGCTAATTCTTGCAGCAAAGGCTGATAGATAAGGAGATGTTAGTTTACGATACTAACCTCTTCTGATGACCAGAAGAGGTTTTTTATGTATACCCGTGTCGGAGAGAAAGGACGAAAGCAAATGAGTGAGATCATCGCAACGTACTTAGTACATGACGCCAAACACAACCCAGAGAAAAAAGCAGAGGAAATTGCGCTTGGTTTAACGGTTGGTTCATGGACTCAATTACAAAAGCTTGAGCAAGAGCAATTGAAAAAATATAAAGGTAGAGTTATTTCCGCAGAAAAATTACACATAGATGAACATACAAATGAAACGGTAGCGGTGTTAAAAATCGCTTATCCTTCAAATAACTTTTCGCTAGATCTTCCAGCTATTTTAACAACAGTGTTTGGAAAGCTTTCACTTGACGGGAAGATTAAGCTATTAGATCTTGATTTTTCAGAAGAGTTAAAAACAGCTTTTCCAGGTCCTAAGTTTGGTATCAATGGCCTAAGAGACAAGGTGGGTGTATATGATCGTCCGTTATTAATGAGTATTTTTAAAGGAATTCTTGGTAGAGATCTTCCATTCCTCATTAGCCAATTGCGCGAACAAGCATTGGGTGGAGTCGATTTTGTAAAAGATGATGAAATATTGTTTGAAAACCCATTAACTCCATTTGAACAAAGAATTACTGGAGGAAGAGAAGTTCTACAACAGGTCTATGAAGAAACTGGACATCGTACTTTGTATGCTGTGAACTTGACAGGACGTACGTCTCAATTAATTGACAAAGCTAAAAAAGCAAAAGAACTTGGTGCGGACTTACTATTGTTTAATGTGTTTGCGTATGGACTTGATGTTCTTCAGGAATTACGCGAAGAAGAGAATGTCGATCTTCCGATTATGGCACATCCAGCTGTGAGTGGAGCGCTCACTTCATCTGATGTGTACGGAATTTCTCATTCCCTACTACTTGGGAAATTGTTGCGTTACGCTGGAGCTGACTTGTCTTTATTCCCGTCTCCATACGGTTCTGTGGCTTTGGAAAAGAATGCAGCATTATCAATTGCTAAAGCGTTAACAGATCAGTCAGAATCTATGAATAAGAGTTTCCCAGTGCCTTCAGCTGGTATTCATCCTGGACTTGTTCCACTTTTACTACAAGATTTTGGCTTAGATAGTGTCATTAATGCTGGTGGTGGTGTACATGGTCATCCAGCTGGTGCGAAAGGTGGAGGTCTAGCTTTCCGCCAAGCTATTGATTTAAGTCAAAAAGGTCTGCCATTGAGAGAAAATTCACAGCAATATCCTGAACTTGCAAAAGCGATTGAACTGTGGGGAGTTACTGAGGTGGCAAAACCATCATGAGCAAGAAGATAGCTGTATTTTGTGATTTCGATGGCACAATCACCGAGAAGGATAACATTATTGCCATTATGAAAAGATTTGCTCCACCTGAATGGGAAGCACTAAAAGACGACATTTTGTCAGAGCGTATTTCCATTCGGGAAGGAGTTGGTAAGCTATTCTCGTTGCTTCCTTCATCTAAAAAGGAAGAAATCATTACGTATGCAATTGAAAATGTGAAAATACGTGAAGGATTTGCTGATTTTGTAAAGTTTTTGAAGGAGAAGAATATTCCTTTGTATGTTGTTAGTGGAGGTATTGATTTCTTCGTTTATCCTATTCTACAAGCTTATGGTCCTTTTTCAGGAGTCTATTGTAATGCTTCCGATTTTAGTGGAGAGTATATCAATATTCTTTGGCCAAATGCATGTGATGAGCATTGTCAGAACGATTGTGGCTGCTGTAAACCTAGTATTATTCGTGGACTTAAAGAAGATTTCTACAAAGTCGTTATCGGTGATTCAGTAACCGATTTGCAAGCAGCTAAGCAAGCTGATCTAGTGATTGCAAGAGAACTGCTATTAGAAAAATCGATAGAGTATGGATTGAATCATAGAGAGTTTTTTGATTTCTATGATGTGATCAAGCATATGTCGCAAGTAGAGGAGTTGATTGGATGAGTCAGTTAACTGAACGTTGGGAAGAGCTTGCTGATGTGAAGGATGAACTTGCTGTTCGAGATTGGTTTATGGGAACGAGCGGGAATTTAGCCATAAAGGTTAGCGACAATCCTCTACAATTCTTAGTAACAGCAAGTGGCAAGGATAAGAGGAAGCGAACGTCAGAGGATTTTCTGCTCGTCGATGAGAATGGAAAACCAGTAAATGAGACGCATTTGAAGCCATCTGCTGAAACCTTATTACATGTGGAAATCTATAATAAAACAGCTGCTGGGTGTAGTTTACACGTTCATACAATTGATAATAATATCATATCTGAATTATATGGCGATCAAGGAGAAATCACCTTTACTGGCCAGGAGCTTATTAAAGCATTTGATTTATGGGAAGAAGATGCCGTACTTAGAGTTCCCATTATCAGTAATCCGGCTCATATTCCGACACTAGCACAGGAGTTTAGTGAACATGTAAAAGAGGACAAAGGCGTTGTGTTAATCAGAAACCATGGAATAACAGTGTGGGGGAAAAATGCATTCGAGGCAAAAAAACTACTAGAAGCATCCGAATTTTTATTTCGTTATCATCTAAGACTTTTAGAATATAAAAAGTAAAATATAAAGGAGTATGAAAAAATGGCACATATCGTTTTTCAAAGTACAAAAGAAGAGATTAGAGATCAAAAAGAAGTAGCAGCGTTTTTACAATCACAAGAGGTAATCTATGAGAATTGGGATATTACAAAACTACCTAGCAATCTTCAAGAGAAATATATTTTAACAGATGAAGAGAAAGCAGAAATCTTATCCGCATTCTCAACTGAAATTGCTGAAATTTCAGAGAAGCGTGGATACAAGGCCCAGGATGTTATTTCTCTTGCTGAACACACTCCAAACCTAGAGCAACTATTAAAGAACTTCCAACAAGAACACCACCATACAGACGATGAGGTACGCTTTATCGTTAGTGGACACGGGGTATTTATTATTCAAGGGTTAGACGGAGAATTTTTTGAGGTATTTCTAAATCCTGGTGATCTTATTTCAGTTCCTCCGAATGTTAGACATTATTTTACTCTTCAAGAGGATAGAAAAGTAGTAGCTATCCGTATTTTTGTAACTACTGAAGGATGGGTTCCAATCTACGAAAAGAATGAAGTAGAAGCTTAATAATAGTTATCAAGGCACTAGAGTCTATACTCCTAGTGTCTTTATTACTTTTGGTGGATAAAATCGATAATTGTCGAAAAGTAATAGGAGTTTTAGGGTGGTTTTTTGTCGTATTCCGAAATATTTAGAAAAATTTGTCTTATTTTGCGATTCTATTTACTTTTATTCGAATTCTTGCAATAATTCATCAAGTGATCATTTTTTTTAGGGGATTTAAGGGAGTATTAGGAGGTTAACGGGGTGCAGCAGAATAGCAGTGAAATGCTTGCCACGATTCAACAAATGAGAGAGAAAATGATTGAATCTGCACAAGCAAATGGTTTAGGTGGGCAAGAGACGATCGAGTGTAGTCAGGAGCTTGATAAGTTGATTTTTGAATATCAATGCTTATCACAAGAGAAAAAGAAAAGTAAAAGAGAAATAAAGATAACCAGAAAACAAGCTATGTTTGTATGGCCAAATAACATCATATGCGTATAAATAGATTGAAAAGGAAGGAGTCTTAGCGCTCCTTCCTTTTTGGTAGATATTCTAATGTATGGCTCGTTTCTTAAATCTTCCTCCTCTTACTTCAGCAATGTCTGCAACAGCTAGAAAGGCATTGCTATCAAGATCCTCTACAATGAGCTTGAGCTTTGCTTCTTCAAGTCGGGTAATGACACAGAAAATAACCTTTTTATCATCTCCTGTATAGGCTCCTTCTCCTGAAAGGAAGGTCACACCCCGGCCGAGACGGGCCAAAATCGCCTCACCAATTTCTTTATGCTTATCGCTAATGATCCATGCAGATTTTGATTGATCTAAACCTTCAATAACGATATCAATGGTTTTAAAAGCAATAAAATAGGCTAAAACCGAATACATCGCTCGGTCCCATCCAAATACAAATCCCCCGGTACCAAAAATAAAAATATTAAAAAACATAATCACTTCTCCAACGGAAAAAGGAATCTTTTTATTGATCAATATGGCAAGGATTTCTGTACCGTCCAGTGAGCCTCCGTACCGGATGACTAGTCCTACACCTGACCCTAAGGCAATTCCTCCAAATACCGTTGCTAACAGGATGTCATCAGTAAAAGCAGGAACGGGATGAAGATATACGGTTGTAATTGATAATATGGTGATAGCGAAGAGTGTAGATAGTGCGAAGGTTTTTCCAATTTGTTTATATCCGATGAAAAAGAATGGAACATTTAAAATGAAGATGATTAGACCAATTTTAATCGCAGTAATATGAGAGAGAATAATTGATATCCCAACGATTCCACCATCCATAATTTGATTGGGTATGAGGAAAATTTCTAATCCTACAGCCATTAGGATAGCGCCAATAAAAATAAAAACAGCTCTTTTAATAATACTTTTTTTCGGTAATTTTCGGTGCTGTATTTGGTTCTCTAAATTCATTTGAATGGCTTCGTGAATAAGTTGTTTTTCCATTAAGTCACCTCCATTTGTATCGATCCTTGTTATTTATTATACAATAAATCGTTTCTATGTAAGTAAATCTGGAACTTAATCATACAAAGGAAATAAAAAATCGGCATGTATACGCATGCCGATTTCATATTATGAAAAGAGGTCAATTAGCAATATCATAAATAGTAAACCAAAGATAAAGGAGTAAGTTGATGTGCGTTCATTGCCATCCCCATGACTTTCAGGTATTAACTCTTTATATATAATGAACAGCATAGCTCCTGCTGCAAAGGCTAGACCATATGGAACGAGACTTGCAACATAGGAAGTTAAATAGAAACCTAATAAACTTGTAACAATTTCGATTGCACCTGTTAAAGTAGCCACTACAAACGCTTTGCCTTTTTCAATTTTTTGATTCACTAAAAATAGGGCTACTAAAAATCCTTCAGGAGCGTTTTGGAGTCCGATGGCAAAAGCAATTAGATTGCCTGTATTCGCTTCAGCAGTTGTAGCATAACTAACTCCGACTGATAATCCTTCGGGAATATTATGGAGCGTAATCGCTGCAATAATCAACATCGCTTTTTCATCAAATTCCATTTCGTATTTTTGAGTCGTATGCTGTAAATCTATATGAGGAATTTTCAACTCTAACCAAGTTAAAGTAATAACCCCTAAAAGGATACCAATCATTAGGGGTATAAATCCGCCAGTATTAAGGGCTTCAGGAATCAGGCCCATCGTGGAAGCTGCCATCATAATACCCGCCGTAAAGGCAAGTAAAATATCTCTCCAACGGTGTGTCACAGATCGATGCATAAACAAAATGACGGCTGCCCCTAATCCTGTTGACATTGCGGAGAGAACACTACCAAGCAAAACTTCATTCATTCCGGTTCCCCCTAAAATCAAAACTTAGGTATTACACTCTATTATAAGGAAGAGCGATTGCTCACACAATTACATATATGAAATTTGAATGACATCTGTGATTTTTATCATATGGGAAAAGTTGAATTTCTTTTAATATAATAACTAGAATGGTAAGTACTGGACCATTCCCTTCAAAAAATAAATGTTATTCCATCCTAGTCGATAAACCCCACCATTTAAATAGGTAAATATATAAAAATGAAGATTCCGTAAGCCATTCACTTCTAACTAACTACACTTTAATGAAAACGCATACAAAAATATATTATACACATAAAATATCTTCTAATTTGTTTGTACTATGCTCGTAAACCGATACATATATCGTTATTACGAAGCTTTGCAAAAATATATAGCTGATTTAGCCTTTAGTCATTAAGGAGGGGATTTGTATGCACATTGTAGTTTGTGTCAAGCAGGTACCAGACACGAAGATCATTAAGATTAATCCTAAGACGAATACGCTTGATCGTCGAAGTGCTCCAGCAATTTTAAATCCTTACGATGCACATGCTGTCCAAGAAGCCGTTCGGATGAAGCGTTTCATCAAAGAAGTATATATTTCTGTTTTATCGATGGGTCCACCACAAGCAAATGCGATTATTAAAAAAAGCGTAGAAATTGGTGCTGACGAGGGATATTTGATTTCTGACCGCGCATTTGCAGGTGCAGATACATTAGCAACAAGCTATGCATTATCGAAGGCTTTAGATAAAATCGCCAGTATCAGACCGATAGATATGATTCTTTGTGGAAAGCATGCGATCGATGGAGACACTGGGCAAGTGGGACCTGGAATTGCAAGAAGATTGGATATTCCTCCAGTTACAAACGTGATCGAAGTGACAGAACTTAATGAAAAGGAGCAAAACGTAGTTGTTAAGAGAAAGCTGTCAGGAGGATACCAGTTGCTTCAAATCCAAATGCCATGCTTATTGACTGTCGAAAAAGAAATCAATGCCCTTGAATATTCCCCTCTTCCTAATATGTTAAAAGCTGCAAGGTACGAACCGGTTGTTTGGACGGTAAACGATCTAGGAGACGTGGACCGAACACAGCTAGGACTTAAAGGATCACCTACCATCGTTGGTAAAATGTTTACTCCTCCAAAGCATGAGGGTGGTAAGCGTTTAGAGGGATCTTCAGATGAACAAGTAAGAGAGCTGATCAAATGCTTACTTGAAGAGAAAAAAGAACTTTTTCATGTGAAGTGATACACATTAATAAGTGATGATGGGGGTGCCTAAAATGAGTAAAGAATACCGTGGCGTGTGGGTATTCATTGAACAGAATGAAGGCAAGATTGAAGGTGTTTCGTTAGAATTACTTGGAGCAGGAAGAAAGTTAGCAGATAAGTTAAGTGTTTCGCTTTGTGGAGTCCTGCTAGGTAAAGATGTTTTGGCCCTATGTAATCAAGTCATCTCCTACGGGGCGGATAAGGTGTATGTGATTGATCATCCAGTATTAGAAGATTACCGGACAGAATCCTATATGAAGGGCGTGGTTCTTCTCGCTGAAAAATACAGTCCTGAGATATTTTTATACGGAGCCACACCAAACGGTAAGGACCTTGCCAGTGCTGTAGCAACTGATTTAAGTACGGGTTTGACTGCAGATACAACCATGTTAGATGTGGATCTTGATAAAAGGTTATTGGAGGCAAGTAGACCAGCCTTTGGTGGAAATATTATGGCTACGATTTTATGTAAAAAGCATCGACCTCAAATGGCAACCGTTCGACCGAAAGTAATGAAAGCTCTTGAACCAGATAAAGAGCGGCAGGGAGTAATCATTGAAGAAAATATCGAATTGTATGAGGACGATATGAGAACAAAAGTGCTCAAAGTTGTGAAGGATGTAACGAAAAGAGCCAATCTTGCGGATGCACATATCATTGTTTGCGGTGGAAAGGGATTAGGGGATCAGCAAAATTTTTCATTAATCTATGAGCTTGCAGAAGTGATTGGTGCAAGTGTTGGTGGAACGAGGGATGTGGTAGAAGCTGGCTGGCTCCCACATGAGTTACAAATTGGGCAAACGGGTGAAACGGTAACACCAAAAATATACTTCGCAGTCGGTATCTCAGGTGCTATTCAACACTTAGTGGGTATGAAGAATTCAGAAATTATTATCGCCATTAACAAGGATGCAAGTGCACCTATTTTTGATATAGCAACCTATGGAATTGTAGGGGATGCTTTGGACATTCTCCCGAAACTCATCCAACAATTTAAAGAAATACGTACAGAAAAGGGTGGTGAAATCAGTTATGCCTGAAAAATTTGACGTCATTGTTGTTGGTGCTGGACCTGCAGGAACTTCATGTGCGTATACATGTGCAAAGAACGGATTGAAGGTGCTCCAACTCGAGCGTGGGGAATATCCAGGAAGTAAAAATGTAATGGGTGGAGTATTATACAGGAAACAAATGGAGGAGATTATTCCTGAGTTTTGGAAGGAAGCGCCATTAGAAAGACCTGTTATTGAACAACGCTTTTGGATGATGGATAAGGAGTCTACAGTCTCTTTTGGCTACAAAGGATTAGAGTGGGGAAAGGAACCTTATAATAACTTTACCGTATTAAGAGCTCCGTTTGATCAATGGTTTGCGGCAAAAGGGGTGGAACAAGGGGTATTGCTCATCAATGAAACAGTAGCCAATGAGTGTATTGTAGAAAATGGAAAAGTGGTAGGTGTTCGCACCGATCGTCCTGATGGAGATGTGTATGCGGATGTAGTCGTATTAGCTGATGGTGTAAACTCTCTGTTAGGAAAGCAGCTTGGCTTTCATAAAGAATTTCGTCCTGATGAAGTTGCTCTTACGGTAATGGAGGTTATTAATCTATCAAAAGAAAAGATTAACGACCGCTTTAACCTTGAGGAGAACCAAGGCTGTACGATTGAAATCTTTGGTGATTCAACAAAGGGGAACCTTGGTACAGCCTTTATATATACGAATAAAGAAAGTATTAATATAGGTGTAGGAACAACTCTATCCAGCATGATAAAGGCAAAGCTCAAGCCGTATGATTTACTAGATTACTTGAAAAATCATGCCATGGTAAAACCACTACTTGCGGGTGGGGAGTCTGCAGAGTATTTGGCGCATTTAATTCCAGAAGGAGGATATCATTCGGTACCCAAAGTGGCAGGTAATGGGGTTGTAGTTGTCGGAGATGCGGCCCAATTAGTAAACGCTATCCATCGAGAAGGCTCAAATATGGCGATGTCATCAGGAAAGATGGCAGCTGAAGCCATTATTCGTGCAAAGGAAAGAAATGATTTTAGTGAGGCAAGTTTAAATAGTTACCGTGAAGCTTTATATAATAGCTTTATTATGAAGGACTTAGAAAAATATAAAGATGCTGCCCACACATTTGAGCATCATCCTCAGTATTTTAAAGAGTATATTCCAATGATGAATCAGGCAATGAGTAAATTCTTTACAGTCGACGGAACACCAAAGCGTGAAAAACAAAAACAAATCATGAGAAGTGTAACTGGGACCAAAGGAACGTTTAAAGTCATTCAAGATGTCTATCGTGCTTGGAAGGCGGTGAAATAATGTCAACGAAAACAATCGAGGAAAAACAGTACTTATTGCGTTTTAAGTGTGACACGAAATCTCATCTAACAGTGCTTGACCACGATATTTGTATGACAAAATGTCCTGATAAAATTTGTACCGTATTCTGTCCAGCAGAAGTATACAAGTGGGAAGGCACGAGAATGCAAGTAGGGTACGAGGGCTGCCACGAATGTGGAAGCTGCCGCATTGGTTGCCCATACCAAAATATTAAATGGGAATATCCAAAAGGCGGCCATGGAATTGTGTTTCGATTAGCGTAACAGCAAATAAATAGTTGAGCAAAAGACACCTTCATGGATATGATTGGTGTCTTTGTTTTGTTATGTCCTGAATATTGTGTATAAAATGTGAATTATTTAAAGATTCCGATAATATGGTTGAAAACGAACAAACATTCCGTTACTATTAAAATAGGTTCTATTAATAGATAGGAGGAGACAGTATGGATCGAACATCGTATTTAGCTGGAATACTCTACTATTTAACTTGTGATGTACAAGTTCAGGAGGCAGCCATTGATATATTAAATGGAGAATTAACAGTGAAAGAGGCGGGGACTCGTCCTACTTTGCAGCCCTATGTTCTGAAGGCGAAAAAGCGGCTAAAGGAACTTGAAAAGAACAAAACCGATAAGCAACATTTAGAAATTGTTCAGTTTGTTGAAAACTACTTATATAGCTACCAATTATAGATTTACTTCTTCGATAGACCTCTATGAATTCCATCCTATTTATCGTTATGTATAAATTTTCACATAGTAGCCTAAAAAGGAAAAGCCAAAAGTATTGATTAAAATCTATTTAGCTTATTCTTACTCTTACCGTGTATTTCATCATCTCGTCGTTAAGTCCACTAACCATAAGATCTTTAGCTGTATTGCAAGCCTGTTCAAAGCAGGAATAACTTTCAGAACAATAATGTGGTTGACTTAACTCAAAGTTTCCATGATGGTCTGCAAGGTAAACAAGAACATTCCAAACATAAAAATCTTCTGTTCCATTTTTAGGATGACCGTCTAATGCGACTAGCCAGTGTACAGAAGCCTCAGACATGAATCGACTTCCTTTTAGCATGGACTGGTCATTCTCTCCAATTCGAATAAATGCGGTTGGGTAAAATTCTTGTAGATTACATTGATACATTTTAACCCCTCCTAACCTCTCGTGTTTACAATAGAAACTTCTTATATTTTTATTATATGAGCTTTACAAAAAAATTACCTCCTAAATTGTTAAAATTTTTAGAATCTTAAAAGCGTTTACATTATTTTCTCTGTGATAAGCATCACAACAGAAAAGCACTTACTTTCTTATAATCAAAGTAACAATATGAACTATTCCCCATAATACAAAACTTCTTTACAGAAGATGAAAAAGAACAATTGAAAGAAAGAATTAAAAAATAAAACGGAAGAGGGTGCACCTGCACCTCTTCCGTTTTATTTGTATATATCTGCAATTTGTTTGTCTGAAGGAAGAAGAAGTGTTAGAAACCCAAGTAATGGGAGAAAACCGGTGGATATAATTGTTAAAGTCAATCCAATTGTATCTGCTAATACACCTAAAAATACTGACCCTAAAGCCCCCATTCCAAAAGCTAATCCTACTGTTAAACCTGCCATTGTCCCTATCTTCCCGGGAACGAGTTCTTGGGCATAAACAACGGTTACTGAGAAACTAGACATAAGTATGAAGCCCGCTATTGCAAGTAAAACGACTGCGAAATAATGAGGCACGAAGGGAAGCAAAATGGTGATTGGAGCAGAACCAATCATGGATAACAAGATAATGGTTTTTTTTCCAAACCTGTCAGCTAACGGTCCACCGAAAAATGTACCCAATGCTCCTGCAACTAGAAACACAAATAAATAAAGCTGAGCTTGCTGTATAGAAAAGCTGTACTTGTCAATTGCATAAAAGGCGTAGTAATTAGTGATTCCTGAAATATACCAGGAACGAGCGAAGATTAAGAATAAGATCACAAGCAGATAGAAGCGAATTTGTCGTTGAAATGAAAATGATGCAGGCGCTAGATTCTTCATTTCTTTTGGTTTATGACCATCTATCTTTAGCTTGTTCGCGTACCAAAAAGCAATGTAAACAAGTAACCCCACTGCAACTGCTGCCACAATTGTAAACCAGCCTGCCCCTTTTTGACCAAAAGGGACGAGTATAAGAGCCGTAATTAATGGAGCTAGTGCTTGCCCGGAATTACCGCCAACTTGATAAATGGACTGTGCAAGCCCTCTTCTAGGTCCAGCTGCCATATAGGCAACCCTTGAACCTTCAGGATGGAAAACCGCTGATCCTAAGCCAATAAAGACCACAGATATGACAATTAGTAAGAAGCTAGGGGCAAAAGCTAGCCCTAGAACTCCTATTAAAGTAAACATCAAGCCGATGGGTAAGGCAAATGGCATAGGCTTACGATCTGTAATCATTCCAACAAAGGGCTGCATGATCGAGGATACAATATTTAGTGAAAAACCAATGATTCCTAATTGAGTAAAGCTTAGACCCATTGATTGTTCAAGGATAGGGAACATAGCGGGTACAACCGACTGAATTGAATCGTTTAATAAGTGACATAATGCAATGATGAATAAGATTTTATACGTTGTTGCACTGTCAGTTTTTTTAAATTCTTGAACAGTAGCAGTCTGTGCCATAATAAAAAGATCTCCTTTAATTATTGAAGAATGGTATAAAGATATCTTACTAAATTTCCAGTGATTATGAAATGGTTTATTTCGAGAGGCAAAGTATATGATATAGTAGTAGATAAGTATAAAATTTCCAAAAGTGAATGGGGAGTGACCTATGGAGAATCAGGCGGAAGAGCTTTTTACAGAACATATTCTGAAAGAAGGACTTCATCTCTTTGATTTGGAAGAATCTTATAAAAAGCTAGGAGATTTTGAAAATTATGTGTTTGAAGTAAGAAAAAAGGATCGAGTTTATATATTAAGAGCAACTCACCAATCGCATAGAATAAAAGAAGATATACTCGCCGAACTGCATTGGGTAAATTATCTATATTCGAATGGAATTAATGTACCAGAAGTCTTTTCATCCGTAAAGGGTGAGACAGTTGAAGTGATAGCAGCAGGAGATGGATCTCATTTTTATTTTTGCTTGTTTTCCAAGGTGAAGGGAAACTCGGTTCACGTAAAAGAAGACCAGTTTAACGAAGAATTGTTCTTTGCTTGGGGGAAAGCAATTGGTAAGATACACAAAGCAACAAGAGTATACTATGAAGCAAAAGAGTTAAAAAGAAGGCCTTCATGGAATGACGATGACTTGCTCGCGATTGAAAATTACATTCCGAGTAATGAAAAGATTATTGTATCGAGAACAAAGGAATTGCTTCAGGAGTTAGCAACTTTACCCACAACGAAGGAATATTTTGGTCTTATTCATGGGGATATACACTCGGGGAATTTCTTCTTTGATGGAAGTGACATACATATCTTTGACTTTGACGACAGCAGTTATCATTGGTTTACGTCAGATATAGCAATACCACTTTACTACTCTGTCTTTTACCGATTCCCCAATCAAAATGTTCAAGTACGGAATGAGTTTGCTCAAGGATTCATAACAGCCTTTACTAAAGGGTATGAAACAGAAACAATGCTACCACCACAATGGGAAGAACATCTCTCGTACATGCTTCGGTTAAGAGATATCACTCTTTACTCAGTATTATATAAAAAAATCCCCATGGAACAGAGAGACGAACGATTACTAAGGATGCTCGATGAGATTGGGACTCGAATCAAAAACAAAGAACCAATAGTATCCATAAAAAAATAGAGAGCCATACAAGCTCTCTATTTTTTCATTAGTGGAAATGATACAGTAACAGTTGTACCTTTGTTTTCGGTACTCGAAATTTGAATTTCTCCATGAAACGATTGGACGATTCTTTTACAAACTACTAGACCTAAGCCAGTACCTGACGCCTTTGACGTATAAAAAGGGTGGAAAATCTTTTCAAGCTTATCTTTTCCAATCCCAACTCCCGAATCAGAGATCTTAAGAACACATTTTTCCCTTTCTTTTGAAATACGGATGCCAAGTGTACCACCTGTGGGCATGGATTCAAATGCATTTCTCGTAATATTTAAAATGACTTGCTTCATTTGATCCTTTGTACATGAAACAACAACCGGTTCTTCAGGAAATGAATAATGGCATATCACATTGTTTAAGTTTGCTTCAGATGAAATAAGTGGTTGTAGCTCTTGAATAATCATTTTTATATCGATCGGCTCATTTTTCATGGCTGTCGGTTTTCCGAGAATTAGAAACTCGCTCACAATTTGATTAATTCGCTTAATTTCGTTATTGATAACCGAAAAATAAAATTGATCTTCTTCACCTTTATGCTTTTCACTTAGCAACTGGATAAGGCCGTTAATTCCAGTTAATGGATTTCGAATTTCATGTGCGGTGCCAGCAGCTAATGTACCTACCAGCTCAAGTTTTTGGGCCTCATTTTGTTTTCTTTCCTTAATTGATTGTCTTTTTAGTAAAATATATTTAACTAAAAGAAACAGGATATGCGTCAAAATAAAGAACAAAGTGATTGTTCCCACTAAATGAGAAATATTTGTACGTGCTGCGTCTTCATCTACCTTTACTTTAATCGTCCAGGGTAGCTGATTCATAGGAGTTGATACCCAATGACCACCTTGTTTATATAAATGTTCGGAATCGAAATCAATGATCACCTGATCTTCTTGGTTGAGGATGACTATAGGTGTTTCGGGTGTAAGTATTTTCATTATGTTTTGAACATGGTCAACCCTCAGTAGTGCAAGCGTGATAAATGTCAGTTGACTATGCTCATCCAACACAGGTGAAGCAAGTCCGATCACCTTTTGGTTATTTTTTAATGTATTCACCTGTGCAGATATAATGATATCTTTCGTACGTATGACTTCTTGAATATACGAGTTTTTGTACAGATTGTCGTCTAGTAGATTGTTAGAGCCAACAATCAATCGTCCTTCTTCGTTTAATAAAAATAAGCCACTGTATCTAGGATCTGTCTGAAACGCCTTTTGAAGCAATGGGGCCATTTTTTCTGGGCTGTTAACGTATATCTCTGACGTGAGAGACAGAGTTTGAATAGAAGTGACTGTTTCACTTATAAATTGATCCCAATGTGATTTATGAATAGAAGCAATCCATTCTGCATGTTGAACTTGCTCTAACAGGTTTTTTTCTTTTTCAATCTGAGAAAAAATATAACTGCCACCTAGTGTTGGTAGTACTACGATGAGGCTATATAAAAGTAGGTTTTGTAAGTGTCTTTTCATGTAATGACTCCAAGCCACTAGTGTTGCATTAATTTAAATTCACTATTAAAAATACTCAAAATGTTCAATATTATTATTTTGTGCAAAGAAAAAGTCCTTTATAATGGATTAGTCAGGTGGTAACCCGTCCAAATCCAC
>Ga0182742_1003685_pt1 | contig 14672 bp, 7 predicted proteins | sample eDN5th37CBELigMG_FD_128880 | JGI IMG/M metagenome (GOLD analysis project Ga0182742, IMG submission 128880) | Enriched Miracle-Growth compost microbial communities from Emeryville, California, USA - eDNA 5th pass 37_C BE-Lig MG (version 2)... ... | reverse complement strand
GTGGTGATAGGCCGCCGCGCAGATGGCCGCCGCGTGATCGACTCGGAATCGGGCGTCGAAAAGCTCGCCGGCTCCATCGCGATGCGCCCCGTGCAGGTTGGGCTCCCTGAGGTAACGGAGGATGGCGGTGGCCGCGCGGTCGGCGGCGAGCGTCGGCCGACCGTCGGATGGAACCTCCAGCCCCGCTTGCCGCGGAGCCGGCGACAACATGTCGCGGATCGCGCCCGCGTTTGGGGCGATGACCGGAATCCTCCGGGCGAGCAACGCGGCGATCCGCGGCGAGACGCGGCATGAATCGCCGGCGTTGGGCGCGATCGCGGTGTCGCACTGGGCCATCACGGCAAACTCGTCCAGCCCCTCCGAGTCCAACGAGGCCGCGACCGATCCGTCGGGCAAAACGAGCCTCACCCGCCGGCCGCCCCGCTCCGCGGAGGAGAGGCGATTGACCAGTTGAACCGCGGCCATCGCGCTTTGGGAATCCGGGTCGCGTCGCTCATCGTCCGTGACAAGATACACCAGGAACTCACCGTCCCGCTTGCGAATCGGAGTCTCCGGAACCGCGAGCGCCTCGGGGTTCAGGCCGTCGTACAACCGAATCCAGGATTTGCCCGCGAGCCCAGGCCGCGACGCGGCGAGCCCGCGCGCGTCGGCTCCCTCGTGAAACACGCCGGAGACCGTCGCGAGCGCCTCGTGAAGCGTCGGGTCGGCCGAGCCCTCGAACGGAGCTCGGGCGTCGTCGACATGAACAAACCAGGGCAGGTTCAAGTCGACATTGATCGTGGCGGCCAGTCGATCGGCCTCCTCGAATCGCGAATGGATCACGTCGATCTGGTGGAACCGGATCAACTCCTTGAGGACATCGACGCGGAAGCCGCCCTCGAACCCATCGGACGACCAGGGCGCGGCGCCAAGCGTTCCCTCGATGGGAGTGACGCGCGCGTCAAGCTCCGCGGCCAGCGTCTCGCTCTCGGCCGATGGCGAGGCGACGCACAGGAAGACGCGATGGTCCCGAGCCAGGGCGTTGATCAGATGCAGGCTTGAAACGAAGGCGAGGTCGCGTCGGGGCGCGTCGAGAATGAAGAGAATCCTCAACTCGCCGCGGGCCTCGGTTTGGCGCTCGAACGCGGCTCGGGCGCGATCGAGCAGTTTCGCGATCGCGGCGCGCGGGCAGGAGGTGAGCGGCGGACGCTTGAGGTTGAACATCCGGGCCAGCATGGCGTGCTCAAGAAACGTCTGGGCAAGTCCGAGGCAGATCGCCTTGGCCGAGGCGGAGTACGTCTCGATGACCCGGATTTTCACATAAAGGGTTTCCTCGGCGTGGGTGTCGTCCTTGAACGCCTGATGCGAGACCGACATCTCATGGCGGCGGTAATGGTTCAGAGCTTCGGGCTGGAAGGCGATCTTGCCGCCGCGAATCCGCAACGCGTAAAAGAGCCAATCTCCCGCGAAACGCAAGCCGGCCAGCTCGTCGGCGAAATCCAGCTCGCCGCATCGCCGAAAGAGCGCGGCGCTGGCGTTTGGGATCGTGTTTTTCCGGCTCAGCGCGATCTCGGCCTCCTCGTCGCAGGTGGCCGAATAGCGCGATCGCCAGCGCGCGGGCGAGATGTCGTCGGTGTGCCCCAGGAAGTCCGGGGCGAGGAGCCGATCCTCCGAGTCGATCAAGGCCGACTGACAATAGGCGAGAACAACGTCTTGGTCGTGAAACTCCGGGAGCAGGCGCTCCAGGAATTCGGGATGAGCGCGGTCGTCCGACTCGGCGATCCAGACCAGATCGCCCTCGGCCAGCTCAAAGCCCTTCAACCACTGGCGGAACGTGCCGCCGCTATTGCGCTCATTGACGATCACGCGCATCGGGACCGGCGACTCCAAGGCCAGCCGCCGAGCGATCTCGACGCTCTCATCGGTCGAGGCGTCGTCGAGAAAGATGATCTCATGAGGCGGTACGGTCTGCTCGAAAATGCTCCGCAAGCGGGCTTCCAGATACGGAGCATGGCGGTAGTTCGGCACGATCACAGAGACCGTGGGCCGCGTCGCGGGCCGAAGGCCGTATTCAGCCTCAAGGATCTTCCGGAACTCGGTCATGAACCGAGACCAGGTGAACCGGCTCCGAACCGCGGCTCGCCCGCGTTCTCCCATCGCCAGGCGCTTCGAGTCGTCCTGGAGCAGGTCGCGAGCGGCCTCCGCCATCGCCGTCACGTCGAGGTATGGCGCGATGACGCCGTTCCCACCCAGAACCTCGGGCGCGCCGCCGGAGTTTTCGAAGGCCAGCACCGGCAGCGCGCTTTCCATCGCCTCCAGGTTCGCGAACGGGCAGGGATCTTCGCGCGAGGTCAACGCGAACAGGTCCGCCGCGAGGAAGTACGGCGACATGTCCTGACGCTCGCTCAGGAAGCGAACGCGATCCGACAACCCCGCGTTCTCGACGTCGTGGAGCAGCCACTTCCGCAAGTCCTCGTCAGCCGTCAGGCCGATCCATACGAAGTAAGTCCGCGCGGCGAGATCCGTCGGCGCGGTCTTCAGGAGGAACGTCCGCCCGAGTTGCGCGAAGAGGTCGGTCCCCTTGCGGTGGTCGATGGTTCCGCATCCCAACACGATGAGGGCGTCCGCGGGTAGCTCCAGTTCTTCGCGAACCCGCTTCCTCATCGCCTCGCGCGACAGGCCCCGGGTTTTGGGTTCGAGCCCGTAACTAATGGTTTGGACTCGAGAAGGGTCGAAGGCGAATCGATCGAGAAGGGCCTCGCGCACCACGTTGGCGGGAACGATCGTCCGCCGGCTGGCGCTCCTGATTCGGTCCATCGCCTCCTCTCCCCCGAGAAGGTCGATGAAGGTCGGCAGTTCGTGGACCCAGGAGAGGATCGGGATGTTCTCGGCGGCGAGCGCTTCGTGAAAGTCGCTCACAACCATCGTGTTGCAGATCGCCACGCCGTTGCTTGAGAACTCGCGGAAACGCGCGGCGATTTCTCCCGGCGAGTCGTCCCACGGAAAGCCCAGAACCGACTCCAACTCGTAAAGCTCCAGGGCCGGAGCGACGCGCTCGAACCGAGGCCTGATTTCGCCTCCGATCCTCAGGACGGCCCAGCACTCGACGTCGGGGTCCCTCGACAACTCCTCCGCGAGCCGGAGCAGACAGAGGGGAGCCCCCGTTCGGCAGGCGGAATGGCTCACAAGCAAAATCTTAAGAGTGGGCCTCGCGCGGGCGCCCTCGCGCGAGCGCTCCCCCGTGTAACGCCAGGGAAGATCCTCAAACGCGCGGCGCTGGCGCGTCGGCGGTTCGATCGCTTGGTGAACGGCGGCCGGCTCGGGGACGGGGGGCGAGACGTCCGGACGGCGAGAGAAACCCACCCTGCGCAAGGCCCGCCGCGCGGCCTTGCCCACCGCGGCGCGGGGCCCGGTCTGAATGGAAACGCGCGCGAAGCGAACCGCGAGTTCCAGACAACGGCCCTGGAGCCGGGTTTGAGGGAAATAACGTCCGCGAAAACGCCGGCCCTTCTCCAGCAGGGTCAACGCCGCGCTTCCCCTCAGCGCGTCGAGTTGCTCATTCGCGAGCGCGTGCAGACGTTGATAATGCTCCAGGCCGTGGCGCAATCCCGGATTCTCTTGACGAAGCGCCGCGTTCTCTTGACCAAGGGCCTGAAGGGCCTGGTCGAGTTGGCCGATCTTCGCGGCGATTCGCTCGTTCTCTTCGCGAAGCGCCTCGTTTTCCTCGCGCAGCACAAGGTTTTCCAGGCTCAACCCGCGCTCGCCCGAAGAGCGACCCGGCGGCGAATTCCGTTCCTCGACGGGGACGGGTCCAGCGGACTTCCCGTCCTCCAGGCTCCGGCCCAGTCGCGAGTACGCCAGCCGGATCTGGTTGCGCAACCGCGGGACCGCGTCGGCGTCCAACAGCGCCCGGACGCGCTCGGGCGGGGCCTCTCCCAGGGCGATTACGCCCAACCCATCGCCATGCGTAAATTCGAAGCTGGGATAATGGCGCGCCAACTTCTGAAAAAGACGGCGCGTCTCCCCTTCGTGGGTTCGAGACAAAAGCAGGATCGCGCGTTCCGAGAGCTTCGACCGCCACGAATCCAGATCGCTCCAAAACCGACCGACACAATTCGAATCAATGGGATGGATCAGATCAATGGAGCGATTGGGAAAGTAATCCATCATCTCTTCGACCGGGACGCGCGCGATCCGGGAGAACGTTTCGAAGGCGCGCGCGTGGATCTCGCCCGCGCGTTGGATCGCCGCGTCTGGACGGGGCTCGCCGGACGACGAGGAGATCATCGGGTCGACGGCGACGCAGGAGGTTGCCAACCCGAGCCGCTTGACGGCCTCGCAAACGGCGAGATACACCTCCGCTCGCTGGAAACCGAGTTGCGCGACGCTCATCGGCTCGGCGGCCTCGACGAGCCAGAACAGGGCCGGGTGAAACGTGGATTGAACGAACGGGTCGGCGGCGTGGTCGGGAATCCAAAACGACGCTTCCGAAAGAAAGGCGGAGACATCCATATCCTGCTCGCTCCATTCGTCGCGCTCGCGATCCAGCGCCCAGCGCGACACCCAAACCGCCGACGGCCCTCGGATCGCCACCCGAGACGAGCCCCTCCGCCTCGCGACAACGTCCGAAGACAAGGCGATTCGTGGGGGCTCAAAGCGCCCCGCGTCGAGACTTTAATGACGGCGCCACCCTCTCCTGTCAATCCGAAGCTCGTCGATCAAGCGGCCTCGTCGGAAGCGCGAACCAGCCTCGCGCCCTCACAATCGTCACGCCCGCTCGGAAATGATTTCGGTTGGGCCATGGACCTTCCTTCCGGATTCCGAGGCGAATGGCCACGCCAACCGCCGCGGCGGTCGCTCAGGGCTCCTGGGTCGCGGTTGACACAACGGCCCGGGGCGCTTACAGTCGCGACGCTCCCGGAGACCGCCGGAAGACGAGCGCGCGCGGCGGCCTCAGCGCCATGGATGGCGGATCTCGCGCGAGCAGCTCGACCGTCCGCGTCGCCGCGGACCACGTCGAACCGTTGTGTTGGCGCAAAGGAATGCCCATGCACGTTTTCACGAGCATCACAACCAATTATCTTCCCAAGGCCGCCGCGCTGGCCCATTCCGTCAAACGGGTTCACCCGGAGGCGATCTTCCACGTCGTGCTCTCCGACGACGCTCCGGACCTCTCCCCCCGCGTCACCGGAGCCTTCGACTCGATCATCAACATCCGCGAACTGCCGATCGAGAATCTCCCCCGATTCATCTTCCGCCATCGCCTGGTCGAACTCTGCACCGCGGTGAAGGGGACGGCCTTCCAGCACATCGCCGATCGGTTCGAGGCCGAGCGCGTCTATTACTTCGACCCCGACATCATCGTCACCAGCCGACTCGACGACCTGGAGCGCGCCCTCGACGCGGGAAGCGTCTTGCTGACGCCTCATTCGATCGAGCCCGAAACCGATCCGATGGCCATCGTCGACAACGAGATCTGCTGTCTGCGCAACGGCGTTTACAACCTGGGTTTCCTCGCCGTCCGCATGAACCGCGACGGGCGGAGGTTCATTGACTGGTGGGCCGACCGGCTCCGGAATTATTGTTACGCCGAAGTTGAAAACGGTCTCTTCACCGATCAGCGATGGGTCGACCTGGCGCCCGCCATCTTCGACGACATCACAATTCTTCGCGAGCCCCAGTACAACGTTTCAACCTGGAACCTGACGCATCGCCGGGCCACGGGCGAAGCGCCTTACGGAATCCAGATCAACGGCCGACCGCTGGTGTTTTACCATTTCTCGGGGTTTGACAGCGGCGCGCAGCTCGTGATGCTCAACCGCTACGGCGCGCACAGCCCGGCGCTTTACGATCTGCGCGACTGGTACATCGAACGCTGCGAATACTTTGGTCAGTCCACGCTCGGCAAGATCCCGTGCGTTTATGGCCGGTACAATAGCGGGATCAAGATCGAGGACGCCCATCGGCTCCTCTACCGCCGCCGCGAGGATCTGCTGAGGCACTTCCCCGATCCGTTCGACGACCTCGACCCGTCGTGGTCGTATCGACATTGGTATGAGACCCACATCGAGAACGCGCCGGCCGAGCCCGTCGTCGACCACGCTCCGCCGCCTTCCCAGGTCAACGACCGGCGCTCCATCAAGCGATTGCTCCGAGCACACGCTCCCGAGCCCGCGCTGAAGATGTCGCGGTCGGCTCGATCGGCGCTACGAAGATTTTCAGGCGCCCGATGAACTGGATACCCGCCATGATCGGGCGAACAAAGTCGGATCAACAACCCCGAGCGAGGATGGGATCCGCCGGGAAGGAGAAGTCATGAGCGAGTCCGAACGCCGGAGGATCGTTTGCGTCGTCGGCACGCGGCCCGAGGCCATCAAAATGGCTCCGGTCGTCCGGGCGCTTCGCGAGGCGCCGTGGGCCGACTGCCGGTTGATCTTCACCGCGCAGCACCGCGACCTGGCGACGCCGATCTTTGAGTTCTTCGGCGTTCGGCCGGATCGGAACCTCGACCTGATGCGTCCCGGTCAATCACTGGCGGATCTCAGCAACCGACTGCTCTCCCATCTGCATGAGACGCTCCGCCTCGAGGCTCCCGACTTCGTGCTGGCGCAAGGAGACACAACGACGGTCCTCGCCTCGGCGCTGGCCAGCTACATGCTTGGAATCCCCTTTGGGCACGTCGAGGCCGGCCTGCGAACGCACCGTCTCGACTCACCCTTTCCGGAGGAGGCGAACCGGGTGGCCGCCAGCCACCTGGCCTCGCTCCACTTCGCGCCGACGGAGCCGGCCCGCGACAACCTGCTCCGCGAGGGGATCGCCGCCGACACGGTTCATGTGACGGGAAACACGGGCGTCGACGCGCTCCGCTTCGCCGCGAGGCGCGATCAACCCCTGGGCCTGGAACTCGATCCGGCGAAGCGCCTGGTCGTCGTGACCGTTCACCGCCGCGAGAACCTGGGCGAGCCGTTGCGGCGAATCTGCGAGGCGATCCACGCCCTGCACGACCGATTCCAGGATGTCGAATTCCTCTGGCCGCTTCATCCCAATCCCGCGATCGAGCCGGTTGTGCGCGGGGCGCTTCGCGAGTTGCCCCGGGTCCGGCTTGCCCCGCCGCTCTGTTACGGTCCCTTCGTCGCCGCCCTGAAGCGGGCCGAGCTGATCCTCAGCGACAGCGGCGGGATCCAGGAGGAGGCCACCGTCCTGCGCAAGCCCGTGCTCGTCTTGCGGCCCGTCAGCGAGCGTGGCGAGGCGGCGCGTTGCGGCGTGGCCCGCTTGGTCGGAGACGACCCCGAGACAATCATCGCCGAGACTTCAAGCCTCTTGACCGATCCCAAGGCGAGGCGAATCGCCGGCCGGGCCGTGACGCCCTATGGAGACGGCCGATCCGCGCGCCGGATCGTCTCGATTGTTCGCGAGCATCTTCGGTCGGCCGTGCCCGTCGGGGTCGGCTGAGAGTTCGGCGGGCAATCTCCGCGTAATTCTCGCTCCGAGAGAACAGGCGAAATCGCTCGTTCCGAGCTGGCGTGGACGGACGAGCGCGCCAGTCCCGCCCGGGGAGTCGACACCCGGGTCGGAATCCGTGGTTCTTCTTCGATCGGCCGGGGCCCGCCATCGAGCCCCCCCGGATCAAATCGGCTGATCGATCCGGGCGGAGCGGCCGTGCTGGCGAAGCTTGAGCCAAATCCGCTTGACCCGCCTTCGGCCCCTCAACGCGGGGCCCAGCACCGCGTGAGACTCGATGCGGTCGAGACGGCACCGCAGTAGGGAGGCTTCCGCGCCGAGTTGTCCCTCGCGCTCCAGCGTCCGCCCGAGTTGCTCCTCCCTTTGGTGGATTGTCCCTTGCAGTTCCGCGATTCGCTCGCGGGCGCCGTGGAGTTCCGCCCTGGCGGCGTCGAGGTTTCGCCGGGTCTCCTCTTGCTCGCGATCCAGTTGATCCTGCGCCTGGACGAATTGCCGGAGCAGCTCGTGGAGAGCCGATTCGGAACCGGCGCGAGGCTCCCAGGCCGGAAGCGGGGCTCCATCGACCCGAGCGCGCCGCTCCTGGACCGAAACGAGGCACTCCATCGCCTGAAGCAGGTTCCGCTCCGATTGCTCCAGGCATTCCCTGGTCAACTCATAAGCGTTGCGGGTCTGGCCAAGCTCGGCCCTGGCGTCGTTGAGAAGCCCCTCGGCTCGCTCCGCCATGGCTTGCCAGTGTTCGGCTCGCTGGTTGGCTTCGACGACCAGCGTCTCGGTGTGCCGCAAGGCGGCCTGATGGCGCTCGAACAGGTCCCTAAATTCCGCCTGCCGTTCATGCATCAGGCCCTCGTAACGCCTCGCGTCCTGAGCGATTCGACGGGCGTTGGCCTGGGAGTCGAGCTCCGCCCAATCCTCGCCGCAGAGGGCGTTGTACAGTTCCTGCGCTGGATGGGAGACCGCCGCGGGGAGCTGATGAACGCACGAGTGATCGTAGACTTGATCGACGATGCCCTCGTCCCAGGTTAGGCCGCAGGTCGCCGTCAAACGTTGGAGATCGGCTCTGTAATGGGGGGAGCCGAACCGCGCCACGGGCGCGCCTTGTTCCCGCTCGTCGGCGATGGCCTTTAAACGGGCCAGGTGAACGCCGGTCAAGTCGAGGGCGTCCCAGTATGGGTAAAGCCCTTTGGTCCGCGAGCATAGGCTCATTGCGATTTCGTGCGGGGATCGCAAGAGGACCATGGGGATGACTTCGAGATTTTCGATCCGTTGGAAGACCTGTTGCCAGAACGGCCAGGTGAGCACGGTGCGCGGATCCTTGAATCCGCAGGGCGAGCCGCTCTCCACCAGGGTCCGGGTGAAGCTCTCGCCCTCGTCCAGCCACTCGGCGGGGACGGTCCGATCGGTCGGCCACGCCCCCTGGGTTTCGAGGAAGTGGGCGTGAATTTCGGGGCTCGTCGGCATGTCGTCGGCGAAACCGAACGCCCACTTCTGCACACGCCGGTTGAGTCTCTGGAAGGGAATCGACTCAAAGTGCCCGTACGGATTGGTCGGCTCGGCGCCCAGAAGTTCGAACGGCCCCAGCGACATCCCCAACCTTTGCAGGATGTTGGCCGTGAGGCTCGAGCCGCTCCGATGCATCGTCAAAAGCGCCACCAACGTGCGATTCGGCCCTTCCATGAGGCTCACCCCCGGTTCATTCACGTCCATGAGTCGGGCGCCCGCTCCGGCGGTCCCGGCGACGACTCACGCTTTATACCCTTTATCGGCGATCTCCGCGAGTTCCAAATAGCCGCCTCGTCCACCGGTGGGCGAACCCGGTGTTTGAGCGGTCGCCACCGGAGCCTCCCAAATTGCCCGATCGGAGCGAGATTCCCAGAAGCGGCGGTCCCGCCGCGGCCGATGGAGAGCGCTCCAATCCCGTTCCAGCCGCCTTGCTCGCCCCGAAGCGGCCACTCCATGTCAGCCGGTCGACCCGGTGCTCGCGCTCCGCGTTCCATTTTCCCGACGGCGCCGCCAGAGCTTTGGCCAGCCGCCGCTCGTCCGCTTTTTAACGCTGGAGGCGACGGCGAGCAAGGGGCCGACCAGACTGAGCGCCCTCTCAAGTCGTTGCAGCTTGGCGCGGGTTTCCCAGTATTCGCGCCTGGAATCGCGCAATCGCGCGTACATCCCGGCCTCGGCCCGCCGCGCGTCCTCGGCGAGTCGGAGGGCGTTGGCCTCGGGGTCGAAGGCCGGCGGCTCGCCGCCACACAGCTCATCGTACCGCTTCTGGGCCGGGTGGGCGACGACCGCCGGAAGTTGGTGGACGCTCGACGGACGATACACCCGTTCGACGGCTTCGTCGCTCCAGTTCAACCCATAACGATTCGCCAGTTCCCGCAGGTCGCTCCAGTAACTCGGCGTGGCGAAGCGGACCACCGGAGGTCGTTCGGGAAACTCCTCGGAGATCGCCCGCATCCGGCTCAGATGGACCCCAACCATGTCCAGGGCGTTCCAATACGACATGTCCTCGGAACGAGCGCAAAGGCTCATGGCGATCTCGTGCGGCGAGCGCACGAGGAGGACGGGCGCGATTTCGAGGTTCTCGACCCTCTCGAAGACTCGCCGCCAGAACGGCCAGGCCAGCACGGTGCGCGGATCTTTGAAGCCGGAGTTGAGGCCGCTCTCGACAAGCCCGCGGACAACGCGCTCGCCCTCGTCGAGCAGTTCCGCTGGAATTGCCCGATCCGCCGTCCAAACGCCTTCCGATTCGAGAATTCGAGACAGCGTGGCGAAATCGTGCGGCACGTCCCCCCGAAAACCAATGGCCCAATCCAGAACCCGCTTGTTCAACAAGTTGAAGGGCACCGACTCGAAATGCCCGTGCGGGTTGCCCGGCGCCGCGCCCACCAGGTCGTAGGGACCGAGCGACATCCCCACTTCGCCCAGGATGCTGGCCGTCAGGCTCGACCCGCTTCTATGCATGCAGAGCAGGACGATCAGCCTGCGCTTCGAGGTTTCCATGATGGCGTCTTCATCTTGTGTACAGTTCGATGATTACAACAATTCATGGCGGCGAGTCGTTCCAACCGCATACTTAAGTCGGCGACCAACGTGACTCCGCCGGCCCTGGAGTCACCAACTCGCCATCGTCGGTTCGGTGGTTTTTAACGACTGTCAATCTTGGGGAAGAGCGGCGTCGGCTTGCCGTCAACGATCGCCGCCGTCACGCGAAGCGCTTCGCCCTTGAACGCCTCGGGCGCGCCGCGGTAGGAGACGTCGTCCCAGGGGCGGGCCTCCTCGAAGTTGAAGGCGCGATAGAAGGTCTCGGCGGTGTCGGGCAGGAACGGTTTGATAAGGATCGCCGTGATCCGCGTCCAGTCGGCCAGGTTCGCCAGGACCGCTCGGCAAGCCTCCGGATCGGTCTTAACCAGCTTGAACGGCCGCGTCTCCTGGATGTACCGATTCGCGGGGTCGACGACCTCCAGCCAGATCCGCTTCATCGCTTCGCCGTAATCGAAGTCGGTCATCAGTCCGCGCAGTTCATCCACAAAGCGCGGAAGGTCGAGATCCCCTCGCCAGGCCGTCAGGTCGAGACCCTCGACCGAGCCGAGATCGCCCTCGAAGTACTTCAGGCACATCGTCAGGATGCGGCTGTAAAGGTTCCCCAGGTTGTTGGCCAGGGCGCTGTTGTAGGCGTCCGCGAACCGCTCGAACGAGAATTCGCCGTCGCCGCCGAAGGGGCACTGGCTCATGAAGTAATACCGGAACGCCTCGGCCGAGAACTTGCTGATGAGCTCCATCGGCTCCACGACGTTGCCCAGGCTCTTGCTGAGCTTCTGAACCTCGCCGGTCTCCTCGTTCTTCCGATACACGAATCCGTGGGCGAAGACCTTGCGGGGAAGTTCGACGCCGGCCGACATCAGCATCGCCGGCCAGAGCGCGCAGTGAAACCGGGTGATGTCCTTGCCGATGACGTGAACATCGGCCGGCCAAAGCGTGGCGAACCGCGCATCATCGCTTCCGTACCCCGCCGCGGTGACGTAGTTCAAGAGGGCGTCGAACCAGACGTAGATGGTCTGTTCCTCGTCGAACGGGACCGGGATGCCCCAGGTGAAGCCCTTCCGGGTGATGGCGACGTCGCGCAGCTCTCCTTCGACGAGGCTCACAACTTCGTTGCGGCGGCTCTCGGGCTGAATGAAGTCGGGGTTCGCCGCGTAAAATTCCAACAGCCTGTCCCGATAGGCCGAGAGCCGGAAGTAGTAGTTCTCCTCCTCAACCCACGAGAGCGGGGTGTTGGGGTGGTTGGGACAGTGTCCCCCGCCCTCGGCGACCTCCTTCTCGGTCTTGAACGACTCGCAGCCGGTGCAGTAGTGCCCCGCGTACACGCCCTTGTAGATGTCGCCGGCGTCGTACACGGCCTGGATGAACTTGCGGCACCCTTCGTGGTGGCGGACCTCGCTCGTCTGAATGAATTCGTCGTTGGAGATCCCCAGCGCCCGCCAGACCTCCCGGAACTGCCGAGCCATCTCGTCGACGTACGCCTTCGGCTCCATCCCCAATTCGCGGGCCCGGATCGTGACCTTGATGGTGTTTTCGTCGTTGCCCATCAAGAAGTGGACCGAGGCGCCCTCCATGCGCTGAAACCGCGCCTGGACGTCGGCCCCAATCTTCTCGAAGGCCGTGCCGATGTGCGGCCGGCTGTTGGGATAGTCGATCGCCGTGGTGATGTAAAACCGTCGCCGCTCACCCATGGAACCCGATCCTCGCGCTACGCTTCAGAGCCTCTTGAGACCTCGCGGCCTCGCCGCGCATTGGAGCCTCGGCCTCAAGGAGTGGTTGGCCCCCCGCCGCGTCGCGGTTTTAAGTTTACCACACCGGCGCTTCGACTTACCTCGCCGGAACCGCCCGGGATCGCCACCGCCGCCAAAGCCCCCACGCCGACGCCAGCGCCGCGATGATCCAGCCGGTGGGTTCGGGCACCGGATTATCGGGGACGACCAATGGAGGGGGAGGCGTAATGGGAGGCACTTCCGGCGCAACCACCAGCGGCGGAGGCAAATCCGGAGGCGTCAGAAGCTGGCCGATACGGGGTCCCAGGAACGGATGGAAATGGTCGAACCGCGCGGGGTTCAGGTCGCGTCGCCAGATCAGGTACTCAAGCATCGGGTCCAGCCCAATCGACCGCGACGCCGCGCCAAGCATCCTCCTAACCGCCAGCCGCGTCGGGACCGTGAAGGCCGGCGACTGATACGCCCCCCAACCGCTCGGCCCCATGCCAAGAAAAGCGTTCCAGGTGGGGGAAAGCGCGGGGTTGTGGAGCGGGTTCGGGGCGCGCAGCTCCTGGGCGGCCAGCCTCGCTCGACCTCGCATCGGCGCGGCGCCGGTCTCCATTGGCGCTGAGACGAGACTCGCCGCCGCGACGAGGAGCGTCGCCAACCGCCGCCATCCGCTCGACCCGAAGGCTCGATTGGTCGCGTCCATGCGTCACCCTTTGAATCCGTAAAATCCCACAAGACGCGCCATCCTGGCCGTCCACGTCGACGCGGAGGGTCGCGTCGTCGCGCCTGTGCCATATTTTTCGGATGCGACGGGCCGCGCCAATAAAGCGAATCCACGGATTGGAGGGGCGACCCTGCCGGTTGTATCGACAACGCCCAGCGCCCGTCGTCGAGGCCGGCGCGCGGTTTCCAGGGTGCGGCCGGTGTTCGCGGCGCCTCCGTTGCGGTATTGTTGGGATTGAGAGCAGCCCTTCCCCGAGATGAGAGGAGAACGGAACATGGCCGGGACGGCGGCGAGCGCGGCGAAGGCGACCGAGTTTCCGACGCGGATGTACATCGAAGGCCAGTGGCGCGACGCCATCGACGGCCACACCCTCGACGTGATCAATCCGGCCGATGAATCGGTCGTCGCCCAGGTCGCTTACGGGGGCCGAGCCGACGCCGACGCGGCGATCGAGGCGGCGGTCAAGGCCATGCCCGCCTGGCGGGCCCTCTCGGTTTACGACCGCTCCAAGATTCTCAAGAAGACCGCGGAACTGATGCGCGACCGGGCCGACAACATCGCCCGGGCGCTGACGATGGAGCAAGGCAAGCCGCTGGCCGAGGCGAAGGCCGAAGTCCTCCACTCAGCCGACACGTTCGAGTGGTTCGCCGAGGAGGCGAAGCGGGCCTACGGCCGGATGATCCCCCCCGCCAACGTGATGAAGCGCTACTACGCGATCAAGCATCCCGTCGGCGTGGTGGGAACGATCACCCCCTGGAACTTCCCCGCCGCGCTCCCGAGCCGCAAGATCGGCCCCGCCTTGGCCGCCGGCTGCGCGGTCGTCAGCCGACCGGCCGATCAAACCCCGCTGACGCTCGTCCTCATGTTCGAGTGCCTGGCCGACGCGGGACTTCCCCCGGGGGTCGCCAACCTCGTCATCGGCGACGCCAAACAGTTCGCCGACGCCCTGTTTGAGAACCCCGCGGTTCGCAAGATCAGCTTCACCGGCTCCACCGCGGTGGGCAAGGAACTCGTGCGGCGGTCGGCCGATCAGGTGAAGCGGTTGAGTCTGGAACTGGGCGGCCACGCACCCCTGATCGTCTTCCCCGACGCCGACGTCCAGCAGGTGGCCCAGGCGGCGGTCATCGGCAAGTTCCGCAACAACGGCCAGGTCTGCATCGCGCCTTCGCGCTTCTATCTCCATCAGAAGATCGCCAAGGACTTCACCGAAGCGGCCGTCGAAATCACGCGCGAGCTGAAGCTTGGCAACGGCCTGGAGCCGGGGGCCCAGGTCGGTCCGATGTTCGAGGCGCGGGCGCTTGAGAAAGCGGCGAGCCTGATCGAGGACGCCAAGAGCCGAGGCGCCAAGATCCTCACCGGCGGCGAGCGGTCGACGCGGTTCGACAAGGGCTACTGGTTCGAGCCCACAGTGCTCGGCCAGGTCGACGGCTCGATGCGGCTGATGACCGAGGAGCCGTTCTCACCGGTGATGCCGCTGCTCGACTTCGACAAGATCGACGACGTGATCGCCACGGCCAACAACACGCCCTACGGCCTGGCCGCCTATGTCTTCACCAACGACCTAACCATCGCCACCCGCATGGCCGAGGGCCTCGAAGCGGGGATCATCGGCATCAACGATCCCGTCCCCGCCACCCCTCAATGCCCCTTCGGCGGAATGAAGGAGTCGGGTCTCGGCCGCGAGCTGGGCTCCGAGGGGCTCGAGGCCTATTTCGAGACGAAATACGTGGCGGTCGGGCTCAGGCAATCCTGAG
>Ga0182742_1003684_pt1 | contig 14675 bp, 16 predicted proteins | sample eDN5th37CBELigMG_FD_128880 | JGI IMG/M metagenome (GOLD analysis project Ga0182742, IMG submission 128880) | Enriched Miracle-Growth compost microbial communities from Emeryville, California, USA - eDNA 5th pass 37_C BE-Lig MG (version 2)... ... | reverse complement strand
GCATCAGGCTGGGAGTATATTTGCCAACAAGCTGTTGGAAAATTTATCCCCACAAGCTGTCGGATGATTTCGCCAGAGTGACATGACTGGGAAGCCTGACTCGGGTGAGTGTTGAATAGCAGAATGTGCCTAACAGAAAGCGAGACGGTCCGGATGCTATGAGCGATCCCCAAAGCCCGAATGACGCTGCCAGGAAAGCGGACCTTCAAATCCGTCAGGAGCTGCTTGAGACGCTCGGTGTACCCAAGGGGGCTGCGACCGTCGCCCGACGCCCGACGCCGGAGGGCGATCTCCTTGTGGTTCGCCTGACAGCATCCGGCCTACTGCCGGCCGACCAGCGGCCTGCGAGGTTCCGCGGATTCCCCGTCACGTACGAGGTTGTGAGGCCGGTGAAGATCGGGTGGCTTTAATGAGACGTCGGATTTGCCCCTTCTCACGGAGGCGGGGCCCTTTTGTCGCAAAAGTTGTTGTAGAGTGAGTCTCGACACGAGGAGGGTTGGTCATGGCCACCTATGTCGTCACGATCAGGCGGGAGGCACGGTCGGACCTCATGACGGCCGAGGAGTGGGTCTGCGAGGTGCCTGGCGTCGTTGTGAAAGCGGCAGGCCATCCAAGCCGACTGGTGATCGAGGCCTCGCCTCAGGCCGTATCCGAGATCGAGCGTCGCTTCGGCGACAAACTCATCGTCGAGGCAGAGATTCGTCACGAGCGCCTGCTGTAACCTGACAGGCGCTGGCAGGCGGAACGTGCATTGAATTGCACGCATGGGTGCATTGACGACATAGAATTCCAGAATCAATCGGTCTGGCGCCACTATCTTTCGCATCGGCGCGTTCTGGACGATGGACGCAACGGTTCTCTGAAATGGAGGGTTCGCCCTCTCAACTTGGGCCGCTGGGAACAGCGGACTTTTTCTTGACCAGGTACCACGTCAGGGCGTGACTGGATGGCAAGCATCGGACCAGATCAGGTGGAAGCGGAAGCACGGGGGCTGCTGAAGGAAGCCATCGAGCGTTCAGGCTGGTATCCCATCCTCTCCGGTGCGGAGCGAGACAAGCGCATTGAGCGGGATGTCGAACGCTATTGGCATCTGATGGCGCAGGAAGCGGCCCGGCGCCTCCTCGACCGTTTCGAGGCGTGCTCCCGTGTCGCTTGTCACAGAGCGGGTCGGGCTCAGGACGTCGGCTCTGGAGCCAGCCTCGGGCCTTCGGGCAGGGGATGAACTCCTGATCCTCGTTCGACGACCGGAGCAGAGCCCCGAGGTGATCACCGGCGTCAGACTTCAAGTTTTTCGGAGCATCACAGCTACATGGTGAGGTAGGGCCAGCCTCACACCGTCAGGGTCTTGAGCCGGCGTGGTCGGTTGGGATCCAACTTTAACGGCAGCACTGTCACGATCACCTTCGTCCAGCGGTCATAGACAATCCTCACCTTTGGAGAGACGGCAGGATTCCGCCGCGTCAGCTTCGCGACGATCATCACCTTAGAGTGCCTGTCCCAATAGGGGTTCGCGAAGGCCGTGCGGTATTTGCATTCGATCCGGTCCACAAGGTCGATTAAGGCATCTGGCTCGTAATCGGCAGGGTTGTACCGAGCGCAGAACTGCTGAAGGGCGTGGATCGTCCAATGGCGCCTCAGCACGACCATGGGGTGCTTGTGTAGCTGAGTATCGGTCATGGCGGCCCTGGAGCTGCGCTGATCACCTCACACAGTAATTTACCATACCTGCTCTCTTCGCAGCGTCAGGTATTCGCTCGAATAGTGGATAACTCTCTTTTTGCGGCGCTATGGACCCTTGGCATATTTGACGAACAGCTCGTCTGCGCATCGGAACAGGGCCCTTCGGATGCAGGTGGAGGATGCCTATTCAAAGGCGCTCGTTTGGAACCCCTGCATGCTGGAGAGCACAACCAGCCCGGTGGGAACTCCGGTACCCGCATCATACAATGCTTTCCCTGCTATCGACCGATGCCGATCCGGATCTTAAAGCCTTTTCCCGGTTCCCTGCCGCAGCGTCAGCGGAGTGTTGCGATAAAGATCTGCCACCGAGCACTTCAGGCCGAACCTCGGCATGATCATCAGTTGATCGAGCGCGGTGAGCCTCTCCGACTGCCACCCTGTTGCAGTTTTCACGTCGACGAGAACGTCGATCCGATCCTCCTGAATCACCACCACAGCCTCGCAGGGCACATGCTCACGATAGAGGCGCCGCTTGACCTCGATCCATCGTTCGCTGGTCCCAGGAACAGTCTGATTGTCGCTGTCCGACACGATCTCGGCCAGGAGATAGCATTGGCTGGTAAAGCGCTGTCCGGGGGCATAGTCGGCGTCGAACACGGCCACATCCGGCTCCGGACAATCATTCCCGCCGACGCCCAACTCCACGCCCGGGCGCGGACACGCCAACCGGGTGGGGTCTTGCTCCATCAAGGCGTTGGACAGCAGAGCAACCAGGCGGCCGGTGATGATATTGTGGACGATGGTAGTCACGATTTTCCGAGGCACCCCGGCCACGAGTTCCCAGCGCTCATGGTCGGGTCGGCCGGCTTGGAAAGCCCGAAACTGAGCCTGTGACATCACTCCGTTCTGTGATCCTCCAACGACTACAGATGTCACATTCTTCTCCAAGTCTCGTGCGAGCCTTTGATTGTGGGACTAAAACACTCTACTTAGGCATAATTCGTTCTGGCGTGCGGCGTTGTCAGCGTCTAGCTGGAAGGGGTTTTATCCCCGCTATCAGTCAGAGACGCGATAGCTCCTGCGGCGTAATTGGCTCCACGCCTCGAGCCCATTTGTCGCTACAACAGTGCTAGGCAGGTATCGCAGTGCCTGTGCAAGACGCATATGCCATCTAGGTCTGGTCCCGACTCGCTGCTCAGGTTAAGCTGAGCGGGTTCTACTCGGAGTAGAGCCAAACGTCATAAGATGTGCGCTCGACATTGCGCCGTATGAGCATTGCTATGTGAGGAACTTCATTCTTGCTTAAATGCCTTCGCGCGGGCTGTCCGAGATGAAGCTCTTCCAGAACGCACACCCACTGCGATGCCGTTGTCGCTGACGAAAAACTGGGCCCCACTGAGTTCCAGAGCGCGTCTGATATCCAAAATCTTTTCTTGGCTGGGCAGGCGAATATCGTTCTCAAAATCCGTAAGTGTTTTCCTCGCACACCCCGCTTGTGCACAGACCTCCTCTTGAGAGAGGCCTAACATCACGCGGGCGCCTCTGGCTGCAATCCCGCTGATACTTTGATTTGCCTCGAGCAAAGTTATCACAAGCTTATCCCCAGCGAGCTCGATTTATTCGTAAATTCAGTCACGTTGTTTGACTCGCATTATACATCATGTATATCTTGTGGGGCTCGATACGCGGTATTGAGGTCGTTAGCGACTAGTTAGGAGAAAGCTTCAGGTTGTATTGCTTATTTAGCAGCCAATCATTCCTTGTGTAAGCGGAGTTTCACGCAATGAGCACCTTCGTCTTCTATAGGACTAGCGACAATAACCATATCAACACAGCGGCCCTACTATCTGCCCACGGCTTCTGTGGCCTTGGCCAACCCACAACTTATGTCCGAATCCTCGGGCGAGATCGTACGTCAATTGGCGTCCAGGAAGGAACAGCTCATCAATCCTTTTACGCCGTCGAAGGATCCGTTGACCAATTTATAAGCTTGTCCCCGGTGCTGGGCAACGGCAGCGGCACAATTGAAGATCGACACATAGTGCTCGATCTTCCCCTTGATACATGCTTGGAATTCGATACCAGCATGGACGCAGATCTTCGAATTATCCCTCTTCTATACTCGACGAACTATGAGTTTCATGATCGATACGGATCTCTTCTGCGGAGACTGCTCGAGCCGCATAACCATTCAGACAGCAATCCCTTATCTCGCTTCCCAATATGGATACTGACCTGCAGGCGCGACAATCGCCGGAAGGCATTTGAAGAGCATCAAACTGCAGTCGAGAACGTAGCGATTAGTAAGCGCCTGTCCGCCTACTATCGCACCTTACCATATCAAGTCCCAGCGCTTGGACGCGTCGACCGCGCAACACTCCTAGAAGGAAATCCCCTACCAGCAGTTCGCAGAGCTGGGACTTTGCTGGCGTGGGCACTCCTTTTCGCTGCAAGAAGCGAGGTCCATCCCGGAAAGCCAGAAGGCGTCGGAACCACAAGTGAGGGTACGCAGGATACTCTGCCAAGAGTTTGGGCATACCCTCATAGCAGTCAATCATCGACAGTGAACCGTACATCCTGACCCAAAGGATCGTGCCAAACACGATTTTCGCGTTCACCCCACTCTCTCGGCCCGACTTGCTGCATCTCTACTATGAGGAGCGCCTATGCCGATCCATGTTAATCCAGTTGCAGAGAGCAGACCCGATATCGGTCCGCCATCCCTGAATGAGCTGACAAATTCAATAATCCAGAGGCTCTCATCGCCGCCACGAAGTGTGGATTCGTTGGTCGATTACTGCGCTAGTAGGTTCGACATCCCGTCATCTGGCAATGATGCACATCGAGTGATCGGCATTCGCCTAAGCGTCCTCACTGGCATGGATGACCCAATCATCCAGAAACTGGGCGCCCTTGAGGCGAAGGGGGTTCTCACAGCAGAGACCGTCGTCCGCCTTGCCCTCGCCCGGGCACATTCCTCCGCAGACCAAGAGAACCCCAGACATACCAATCAGACAAGGTGAAGCCGATGAACACAGTCGATGACTTCGAACTCGACGAGGATCTTGTGCTGAGAGCTAGAGCTATCCGTGAGCGGCATTACCGACGGCGGAGCCGTGCCGCTCAAAGCGGCCGCCATCTGCCGACGACCACCGATCTCCTTCGTGGCATGCCATTCCTGTCAGGACACGTCCTCGATGATGCGAAGGCTTGGGCCGAGCGAATTGAGACATGCCTACCTGCGAAAGTCGGGACCAAGGTCATCAAGGCACTGCAAGCTCTCACAGTCTCCTGTAGCGCCGACACGTTCCTGAAGACCGCCCAAGTGCTTGATAGCACCCAAGGCCTTGACCGTTACATCGATGTCATCGATGCCGCACTGAGATGCCGTATCTATGCAGCAGGCCTCGGCTCAATCGAAGCTGCGCGACATATCGCCGAGTATACTGCTAATAGGGCATATAATCGTTTAGACAACGAAGACGAAGTTCGCGAGCGATTGATCACTGCAATGATGGGATGGACGATCGTAGCGTCTGACTATCAGGGTGCTGCGAAAACGAGACTATTAAGACAGGAGAACCTCTGCGCTCGGGCACTTATGATCGGCGAAAAGCTAACCCAAGAACTGGTCCAAGGGCAAAAGACAGCAGCTGACCTTGACAGCCTTCAAGATAGGAAGGCGACAAAAAGCAAGATAACTGAGCTCGTGAATAGGGCAAACTGGAGCTACATCAGCACCGCTGCTACTCCAGTAGAGGAAACAGACAAACGCGAACGGTGCCTCGTGGTCCGAGAGCTCGGCGGTACAGAGAACACACAAGCCGGACGCGAGGCGAAGAAGGCATTTGACGAGATCCTGGGGAAAGAACTCCCTCTCGTCCCCGTACCTGATCTCGCCACCGCACGCCGAGATCTCCTCGCAGAGTTTCCTAATGCCAGCAAAGCAATTGATATACTACTCAGTGACCTTGCTGAACGCACCTCAGTCCAGTTCGGTCCTTTGCTTATCATGGGTCCGGCTGGCATCGGGAAAAGTCGTTTTTCGCTTCGAATATTCGAGGTGCTTGGTATTCCGGTTCATCGGTATTCTTGCGATGGCACAAGTGATAACTCATTTGCCGGGACACCACGGCGATGGAGCACCGGCGAGGCGTCGGTGCCGTTGGAGTTGATACGGCGGCGGAAGGTAGCAAATCCCGGAGTCGTACTCGATGAGATTGAAAAGGCAGGAGGGTACCGCCGCGGTTCTGGTGGTTACCTTCACGACGCCCTTCACGGCTTCCTTGAGCGAGAGACGGCCGCAACCTACACAGACTCTTACCTCGGCGCACCTGCCAATCTATCGTATGTAAACTACGTCGCCGTTGCAAATTCCCTTGAAGGGCTATCGGCTCCTCTACTCGATCGATTTCGCGTAGTTGAGTACACACCACCTACACTCGAACACCTGACAGTTCTGGCGCCTAAGCTCCTACTGGATGCGTGCAAACACAAAGGGATAGATCCTCAATGGGTCGAGCCGCTGACCGGTATAGAGCTCGATCTTATCGGACAGACATGGGGCGGCGGCTCGCTTCGCAAGTTGAGCCGAATAGTCAATGCAGTCACTGAAGCACGCACTGCATTTGCGACAAAGCACTGAGGCCATGTCCGCATAAGGTCTTCTCGTCTCGCAAGTCAGATCAGCATCAATGCAAGAGTCCCTAAGAGGTAGACATGATCAAGGCTTATGGTCCTCACCAAACCTCCCCAGCTGATTGCGTATATGAGCGATTTGTTACCCGTAAGGGCGTAACCGTCTTTGGTATCCCATACCAATCGCCTCGTCTTCGGACGCTCTATAGGAAGTCCTGCACGCGAGAGGCTCAAGGTCAACGGGCTCGCAGGCCGCCGATCGTTCAAGTCGCAATCAATCCAACGGACCTCGGAACTGCAGTGGTTCGGTATCCCGATGGTCTCACTGAAATTGTACCAAGCCCATATTCTGGAGCCCACGGGTTGGACTTAGTCGAGCAACGAGCGGCTCTCCGTGCTGCTCGAGCTTATGACACGAAGCCATCGCTCGAGTTGCTTTTGCTCAGGAATCGCAGAACCCAGACTCAGAGGACGCGAGTCGGCGGGATGATTTCACATAGGCCGAGGCGAAGATCAAAAGGCTGCTCTAGTTGGAGCCGTACCCGTAAGACGGAATAGTAAGCCTACTATTCTCTGCGCTAGGGGTGCAGCCCCTCCGACCAGGAATGCTGAAGCATAAAGGGCCGATTTACCTAATCGCCCGAGCTAACGTGCTCGATTGTAACTCAGTTTGTAAACTGTGAGGAGAAAATGATCATGGCTTTCAAGCAGAACCAAACTCAGAATCTGCCCTCTCCTGCACCAGAACCTGCAGGCCAGGACCGGCTTCACTGGCTAATTGGGAGGGTCGTTTGCATCGATGGTAGGTCATACCACGTGAAAGCACCACGCCGGGGAAAACTTACCCTCCATGACAAAACTGCTGATCGTAGCCTGATACTTGCTGCCGGAGAGCTCAAGAAGTTATGGCTTGAAAACCGATTGAGCCTAGAGGCTGAGGCTAAGACGTTCCTGGCGGTGGCCCCATGTTGCTACGCCGACCGTACTCAGATCGACATTGTGACAGACCTCGGGCGTCCGTGTCTGACTGTGGTTCGTAACCGCGCGACAAGAGCCATTAAGGGAGTATACATCGAGTTCACCCATTGAAGTGAATACAACCGACCTCTTCTCCCATTCTAATTAACTCAATCCATAGGAGAATACTGATGTCAGACGCTCTCAACTCAGAAAAGATGGCAATGCGAGGCGTTCTCCATTGTGCTATGACCAAGAGAGCTGTCAATATCAATGGAATTGTTTATAGCGCGGCTCACCCTATAAGCTCTCTTACGCCCACATTATTTGGTGTGGAGCAGTTCGTGCCGGGGATCGAGCTTTCCATTGACACGATCAAGGGCTCGATAGCCGTCGGTTGTCCCAATGAGATCATCTTGGAAGCGCCCCGGTCGCGCACTGCACCTACCCAACCGTTTAGCCGGCTTCCGGGATCACTCTTGGCCCTCCACCGCCAGGGTCGTACCTCCGCCTTCAAACGTCGTCATGTAAGGGGCACCTCGGTTTCGCTTTTCTGACGGTCAAGCACAAGCGTCGCTCCCCGGAGTAGCGACGCGCCCTCAAGACCTAAAGATGTCCGGCTCAGACGGAGAGTTGGAGGAGACCCGACCAGCAACTTAGTGCCGGCCGCAATAAGGTCCTGATAATAGGGGGAGCCTCAGTGTGGATCTAGGAGGGGTTACTTTGCTCAACGAAACCTTCGACATTAGGGGGGAAGAGCGGCTCGCAAAGCATGGGTCCGCCTGCTGATGACGATGCTGAAAGCCAAACTCGGAGAGACTGCAATTCCCGAGGGTACCGAAGAGCCACTCAATGACCTTACTCTCGAAGCCTTAGAACGTATCGGGCAGAGACTGTAAATAATCTGTCTGTTGAGGCGATCCTTGGTGATCACATGCCGAGATTGCACCACTGAGACTGAATCGCAGACGGGTTAAACCGTCCAGTAGTTACCCCCTGCTGCCGAAACGGCCGTGCCATCCCTAAAATGTAATGCCAAGAGACGTGTCACTCTTATCCGGAAAAGAGTCGAGGCCGAGCCGCGCGATTCCTTGTATCGCAAGGGGGCGGCCAATTTCATTGTCCAACCGCAACCGAAGCCAAGGCTCGTATGTAGTTGAATGGCCGGTCTCTGCAGATTTAGCGTTTATTATTCGTTAAACATTTCACCTCGCGGGAGGCAGATGGTGAAATGGGAACGAGCCGCTGGAAGAAGGATACCCCGAGAACACGGCTAGTGGCCGGTTAAATCATCGATAGCACCCCTTCACCTCGGGTCTCGGAAAGCTGGCGCTTGATTTCCCAGAGCTAAACATCGATGGACACTAGCTGTCAGAAAAACCCGACTTGTGACAATTGTCACAGCTTTTGTAACGGAAAACTGACGGTCCTTCCGGTATAGAGGACCCCGATCTGGGCCGAGATCCACCCCATGGCTTGTGAAGCTCACCAACAAACGCCTCTCGAACCTGCGTGCTGCAGTAGGAGGATTGGAGCGGACGAGCCTATCGGCATGCTGTGTGGGAACGGGCGGTCCGTCGACGGAATTTTGCTGGAGGGACCAAGTGCCGAGGAAGGAGCCTGCCTCAGAAACGGTGAGGACGTATGGAAATTATCCGGGAGACCCAGTTCGTAAGATCGTAACCGGCCGTCACACCCGCAGTTGTGCTGGTGATTTTCCCTCCAAGAAGAACGGCGTCTTAGTGCCATTCGAGAGCTTGCTTGAGGGCGATCTGGTCGTGCTCATGGAAAAAGACCGGGAAATTGCGAGATACTGGGCACAACCAGAAACGTTCCGGTGGCGTGATGAGGCTGGTCGTCGCCGTCAGTACACTCCAGACTTTCTAGTTCTCAAGATCGACGGAGCACGGGTCTATCGTGAAGTGAAACCTAAAAAGCGCCGGAAGCGTGATCCCGATCTTGGCGGAAGGTTACCGCGAATTAAACAAGAGTGCGCCGCGCGAGGTGCCCAGTTTGAGTTCTGGACAGAGGACGAAATCCGTATCTGAAAACGACGTGGATTGCCACTTCACCGGTATCGCACGCCCATTGGCGTGCGTGCCCCGTCAAAGCGCTCGTTAATATAGTGGAGTATCTGAATGCATCTTCCTCCCCGTATCGCGTTCGTTGCGGAGCGGCTATGACTGCTACCCGCCTCAACTGGCACAAAGGTGAGCATGTAAGGATCACCGACAATGAGAGGGTCAGTGAGCTCTGGCGCGTCGTGGAACGCGACGGCATGGCTTGGCGGCTAATACCTGTTATCGGTGGCGATACTAAAACGTTTAGCGACTACGATATCCGTCTCCTGCGATGCAAACGTTTGCTTGAGCACTATCCCGGCAATCGGCTTGGTTTGTCCCCTGAACATGCCGAGCTGTTGCAGCGACCCTGGGAGTCCAACAAGCTCGAACATCGCTTTATCGCCGACATGAAAGTTGTGTACTGCAGGCGGATTGAGGAGCTACGCGCACTCGGGCACCCACTTGAGGAGTGCTTTTCAACTGCCGCCAAGGAGGTTTTTGAGGAGAATAAAAGTATATGGGAGCAAGAGGCTCGAGAGATAAAACGCTCTCAGGAAAGTCGGCGATCTGAGCATCGGCGTATCGTTCCTAAGGAAATGAGTGGTGACCGAGAAGAAGCAATAGAAATCCAGCAATATCGACCAAGCACGATAGAAAGTTGGTGGCGGCTGTGGTCGCAGGTCGGAAATGATCGCAAGATCCTAATTCCACTTTACGGAAATCGCGGCCGCGGGTCCCAATTAGATGGGGGCGAAATCAATATCTATGATCGAATGGACTTCTACATCCAGAACTTCCACTTCGATCCTGACAAAAAGAACAAGAAGCAGAATACATTAAGGTTCGCTTACAAGGAGTTGGATAAAGAACTCAAGTCGCACAAGTTGTATGTAAGCTACGAGACATTTCGGACATATAAACACAAGAAATACACGGAGTTTGAGCAGGATGTTGGGCTTACCGGCTCAAGGAAGGCGAGGCTAAAGCACGACGTATTCAAACGCATGCGCTCTCCAGATCACGCTTTGGATGAGATCGAAATTGACCATTGCCTAATCGACTTAATTGTCGTGGACGAGAGGTCAAAGCGTCCAATTGGGCGGCCCTGGCTCACGGTAGCACTGGACAGAGCTACACGCATGATCCTTGGCGTCCATCTGTCCTTTGAGGTTCCAAGCTATGCATCACTGCAACGCTGTTTGGCACATGCCTTTTGGCCAAAGGATCTTACAGGGCTGGAGTTGAAGCATGACTGGCCGTGCGAGGGCATACCGAAGCGCGTATTTACCGACAATGGCCGTGAATTCCTCTCGCTGAGTCTGAAGCAGACGGAGTTAGCTCTTGGTTTCTCAGTGATCCAACTGCCGGGCCGCTCGCCTTGGTTGAAGGGCAAGATCGAGCGCTTCTTCGGCACAATGAATGCGCAGGTGCTAAATCACAAAGACGGCAAGACATTCTCGAACACGCTCAAGCGCAAGGACTACGACTCTGTCGGAAAGGCGCGTGTAACACTCAAAGAGCTTCGCCTTGATCTCATAAAATGGATTGTCGACGATTATCACGTCACTCCGCATGATGGTCTTAAGGAACTGCCAGGTACTTCGAAGACGCCACTTGAGGCTTGGTACCAGAAGACGGATCCGGAGGGAGTGCGCAGTGTGCCCGAGTTTGAGCATATCAGGCGTCTCACTGGAGCCACCTATTGGAAGCCGATCACAAAGAGCGGGATCCGCTTGTTCGGGCTGTACTACTGGCATGAGGATTTGACGAAACTTCGCCGTCGCGGAAGCAAACGTAGCTACGAGATCCGGGCGGATCCGTACAACATTGGTGAGGTGTCTCTCTTTGACCCTGTGGATAATTGCTGGATCGATATCCCATGCGACCGGCCCGAGCTTTCGGTCGGTGTCACGATCCATCAATCCGGCATCCATATTAAGGCAGCGAAAAAGGGGATCGGTGGCCGCAGGATCAACGAGGACGACCTCCTTGAGATGCGTCTGAAGGCAAAGGAGGAAAGTGAAGCCATACTTGCGGATGGAAATGCGGGCACTACAGCCACGCGGGTGGGTCGCTATGCAATTCCCAATGGGCAGTTCTTCACCCCCGTTGCTGGCGAGACTGGTATCACAGCAAGCAATGATGATGAGTCGCCTTCAAAGCGCGAGGCCGATCTGCAAGCAAACGTTTGCCAAGAACCTGCGCCTGAAGATCCGGTGCGTACGCAGGATGAGGCAACAGAGGATGAAATGCAGGCACTTCTGGCTGAGCGCCTCGCATACCTAAAATCACGGAGAGCCAGATGACAGATGACGCCGTCAAACAGACGACGGGGGCGAATTCTACAATGGATCGCGTTGTAGCATTTGAGACCAACATTGTGCCTCATAGGGCGCTCGAGGGAGCTGAAAAAGCTATCCGCAAGCTGCAGAGACGGTATCGTCCGCCGGGAAAAAAGCAATTGAAAGCCCGTGCCCTGCTACTCGTTGGTGAGTCGGGCTCGGGAAAGTCGACAGTGCTGGCGAGTTATTTTGAGAACAACAAGCCGAAAACGTTGGCAGAAGCTGAAACGGAGGACGGTGACATCCGTCCAATTGTAATCGTGGAGGTGCCACAGAGACCAGGTCGCCGTCAGTTCGTCGCAGCGATCATGGGTGAACTAGGATACAAGGCAAGAGACGACTGGGACACTAGCGAGATCATACGCAATATTAGCTACTACTGCAGGGAACTTCAGGTTCAACTTCTGCTGATAGATGAGGCCCATCACATCGTGGAAGGGAAGAAGCAGGATGCTGAAGAGGATATTTCTGAGTTCATTAAGTCACTCCTGAATCGGTGTGGTGTCCAAATTGTTCTTGCTGGATTACCAAGTCTGCTACAGCTTAGAGAGTACAAGCAGCTCAATCGCCGTTTTCAGGCTCCAGTTCAGCTACGACCTTATAACTGGTCTACTCTTGACGGGCGTATAGAGTTTACGGCAGTACTCACCGAGTTCGAGGCTCTTGCAGAACTGCCAAAGGATTCAAATCTCGCTGACCATGAAATCGCAAAGCGCATCTTTTGCGCAACTGGTGGGCATATCGGACTTGTGTCGAAATACCTAAGCGAAGCGCTGGAGCGCGCAGTAGACGAGGGCAAAGATGCTATAGATCTCAAACTCCTTGGGGAGGTGTATACAGCCTTTGAGGGTAAGGATGAGAACGATGATGAACTCCTAGAAGATTTCGATGCGAAGCCGAAAACGACAAAATCGAAAGAGGAGCGGACGGCGGACAATCCGTTCCTCGCCACCAACGCGGAGCTGAAGGTGCTCTGGAGGGCGATGATGGATAACCGTGACGAGATGGTCAAAACAGCTAATCGTCGCAACTCGCGTGAAAGCCGAATTAAAGGGACGCGAGGCGAGCCTAAGGTATTCTCGTGACAGGGCCCGAAATCTCCCGACTGCCACTGCGTGTACCCTATCGAGTTGGGGAGCCGGGCCATGGGCTCTTGGCTCGACTTGGTGCTCGGCATCAGGAGACTGACATTCGAGCTTTTGCGGCTAAGTGCGGTCTGTCCTTCGACCGGGTCGCACTTGGCCACAACTTGGATCAACTTGCCGTCGTTGCAGGTCTATCTCTGGAGTCGTTGCGTCAAGCGTCACCGGCAATTAACGCTGGCGCGAGGGTAGTCCGTTTGGGAAAGGACCTTGTTAGGCTCACCGATTGGTCGCCTCGGCGACGCCGATGGTGCCCAATGTGCCTGAATGACGATGTCAATTGGGCATTAAACTCGGGGCGTCGCATTGAGACCGCCGCGTTCCACCGGTTTTGGTGGGACCTAAAGTCAATTGGAAGCTGTCCACTACATCGCAGCCTGCTTCAGGATCGATGCATAGCGTGCGGAAGCATGGTCGAGTGGAGCGGTCGGCCATTGCACCTTTGTGCCTGTGGGAGCTCTCTTGCCGCCTCCGTGCCCCATGAAATCCGCGTTGCAGACCCTGACGACCTATACCTTGTCGCTCGCTTAACCGGCTCAGACCATCCGCCGGTACCACTATTGGACGCCATATCTCTCAAGGACGTGATTAGTGGGGTTGAGCGTCTTGGCCTTGCCGTCTCAAGGTCTTGGAGCGGGATCAAACCCGTTGTCACGGAAGCTGAAGCCAAGGCCGCTCGCGCTGAGGGGATGCGGGTGGCGCTGGCGTGGGAGGCGCCATTCGTGGGCGCCCTTGACAGGTTGGTGAGAGAGGCGCGTGGACGGGAAGCGCCGAAGGGGATGATCGGCACGTATGGCTGGATTTATGAGCACTGGGCCTCAATTCTTCCTGGCGACACTTTTGGAGTAGAAGTAAAAACTGCCTTGCGAGAGCACGCTGTAGCGAACGGTGTGGTTGCTGAAGGCGAGCCTCTGCTTGGAAAGCAAAGTGGCCTTGGTGCTGTCAACATAACTGGCGCCGCGCGAGCGCTGGGTCAGAGCTATGAACGAACACGGCGAACACTCGACAAAGCAGGGCTTCTGCCAATTGGTGCCCGGCAAGGCGTCGCAGTTCCAGTCGATTCGAAATGGGTCGCCAGAACGAAGGCCGCACAGGAACGTACCATCAATCTAAAGGGTCTTCAAAATTTGCTAGGTATTGGGAAGGCGCAAACGAGGCGGATTGTAGAAGGGGGGCTAGTCCCAGCGGGGCCGGCAGGTTCCGATGAACTCTGCTCAGGACGATTTCTCTTGAGCGACGCTCACGATTTCGTAGCCCGGGTCCGGAAGAAGACTCCTCAACGCAACTCCATTCCTGTCCGCGCAGCTCTATTACCCTCCGCTTGCCGTTCTGTAGGTATCCGCATCGAGGTTGCAGTGCGCCTAATCCTCGAAGGCAACGTCTCACCAGTGGGTGTGTTAGCGGGTTCAGTTGGGATCAGTGGAGTTCTAGTTCATCCTGCCGATCTGCGGCGGACCGCAGGTAAAGCATTAGCTCTGACGGTTGAGGGAGCTGCTCGGGAACTCGGCGTCCACTCTGATGTGGCACGCTTCTTAGTTCGGCGGCGGTACCTTCCCGTCAGAAGCGATGGAGCGCGACGGAGCATTGATAGGGCTAGCCTTCAGCAGTTTCACGCCAAACATATGAGCGGCGTCGAAGTCGCAAGAATTCTTGGAGCCTCCCCTCGGCATATTGCAAGAAAACTCGCAGCAGTCGGCGTTAAGCCAGTTATTGGCCCACCCGAATGCCGCCAGTTGTTCTTCGACCGGCAACTGGCGCAGGACGGTCTAGCATATCTAAGGCGCTGACGGCTGATCCGATGCGGTTGAGAGCTTAAGCGGTTAGCGGAGAACGTGAAGATTGATCCCACCGAG
>Ga0182742_1003683_pt1 | contig 14677 bp, 7 predicted proteins | sample eDN5th37CBELigMG_FD_128880 | JGI IMG/M metagenome (GOLD analysis project Ga0182742, IMG submission 128880) | Enriched Miracle-Growth compost microbial communities from Emeryville, California, USA - eDNA 5th pass 37_C BE-Lig MG (version 2)... ... | reverse complement strand
TAGGATGATTAGAATACACTCCTATCCGTAACGGCGATAACAAAATCATTGTTACCATACAGAGGTTCTCCTTTGTGTGGTGATTGTGCATTTTACGATGATCGTCCTCTGCTGTAAGGTTTGACTAAAGTCGAGCCTCAGCGGAGAGAGGGTAGAAGTGTGCTTCTGACTAGATTCCAACCACCCCTTAATTAATCAAAAGAAATTTATAATTTGTTATGTCTATAAATAATAAAAATTCTTTCTGAACATCAGTTCATGATCTTCTGTTTTTCCTTATTTCTAAACAATGAGAAAAAAAACGCCTCTAAATTATTGTGAGATTTGAGCTTTAAAGTACAATTAGTAGCTCTATGCTCAAAAATCTGTTGTGTAAATAGGAGATTCTTTCAAGATCATTTTTCTCGTTAAAGTATTTATAAATCAAGCTAAAAATTTTTGTAGTACTAAATTAAGTTATTATGAAATACATTCCAAGATAAATTTTGATACATCTTAAAGGCTCTTAAAACAATTAAAACAAACAAATAAAAAAGGTAGTCAATACAATGAAACCAGAAGAGATTATTCCTCCCCAAAGAACCTTTACTGTAAAGCTTACAATCTCGTTTGAGAAAATGGGTTGAATAGGATACTCATTTGCCACTGTATAATAAACAACATAAAGCTTATTAGGTTTTAAATCCTTTAATAATAATGCCACATCCTCATCATTTGCTATAACTGCCTTTGCACAAGCATCTGCTGGTTCATTATTCCAATCAACACAATTATTAATTTGTTCGTTTGTAGGAGTTCGATGAATTCTTGTAGGAACTTCAATGGATGAAAATTCATCTTCGGGGTCTGGAATAACCTGGCCAATCTCTCTTGCAATAGCATATACTGTTCCTTCTGATGATAATTGTATGTTACTCATCTTTATTGTTCCATTTAGCTCTATAACCTCAACTTCTTCGTCAAATCCGATTATGATAGGCATTACAACAGGACCTGATGAGGTAAAAGCTTCTTGCTGACTGAACTGATAATCAATCATAAAATTATTTAAAAAGCCAACTCCTGCATTTGCAGCAGCAGTGTAAAAATTAGCTAGGGCTTGATTAGTTTGAGAGTCAAAATAGGCTGGCAATGTATGAGAGCTTGCGTCATTTTCTAATGTAGGGTCTGGAAGTAAGTAAAAGTTGAAACTTCTGGAATAATTAGCAAATGATTCTCCTTGGAATGTGAGGAATCGATTTGTAGGCTCAATATAACTTGAACATGAATATCCTTGTGCATCTACAACACTAGAATAATTAACAAAATTAGATTTGAAGTTTTTACAATGTTGCTCTTGTTTGGAAAAGCCTGAGCAAGAAACAGATGAAGTCATTAAGTTGATCAATATAAATAGAAGTAGAAAACTTAGCAGTCATTTTCACAATTGGATTGAGGTCTATAACAATTAAGCAATTATTGATGATAAAATACTTACCAGTTGTTTTGAATGAAAAAGTGAGAACATTTTGAGTGTTATTCTGCTTTAATTGATTTTCAAAGTAAACATATAAATTATAAGTTGTTCCTGGCACTAAATTAGACAGACTTAAAGCATAAGGGGTCGTCTCATCATTGAGAACACGAGCGAAATACCTTTGATAGCACCCATTATCAACTTCCAATTCATTGAAACTATTGTTTCTAAGCATATTTTTTATTAAATTGAAGCTCTTAAGCGGAGCACAAGGAAGCGAAAGCTGGAAGGTTGCCATTCCTTTGGTCGGATAATTTAGATTAAAAGAGGCTTCTGTTTTTCCTACATTTAGAATACTGCCTGTGATATTTGGAGCTCCAATCGGAGTCGAATCAATTACAATCCTTATTTGGTTTCGAGTTAGTCTATAAGCTTCAAAATTATCACCATCAAGGGTAAGATTAACGTAAAAAGGTTGTTGGAACTTTGTTATAGCTTGAGTGGAATAAAATGCAATGTAACCTACGCCTTTATTTGAAGAAAAGTTCAATGAAGATGAACTGTAATCAGCATCAATTCCAAATGCTCCATTATAAACCTCATCATTTATTATGGTCAGAATTTGCATATTTTTAAATGGAAGTTGTTTTAATGAAATTTCATAAGGAACAGAATATCCTCCAATTGGAACTATAATAGTCTCTGGGATTGGAATTGCAATTTGATCATCAGTGACTGTAACCCTTAAATTAAACATATCTCCGTAAGCATTAATCAAAGCGACATCTTGATCAATTGTAAAATTGAAAGGATACGTTCTCACTTTGATATTTTGATCACAACCTACTCTAAACGAAGAACTAATATCTCCAACATAAAAATCCATCGTAAAGGGATCAAAAACGAACCCAGGAGTGGTTGCATTAATACTAACATCTTGAATAAATCTTTGGCCATCAGCAGTACCAATTAAAATATTTTGAGTATATGTTCCTCTTGTAAGAACAACATCCTGATTATTGTTCGCTTGCAGAACATTCATAGGATTAGCAAAGTTAATCTCAGAAACAGAATTGAGACTGTCTTTCGATACAGCTATCATTATCACTCCATCAGATTTGAAAGCAGCTATAATAAACTCATTTGCGTCAACAATCATTGCTTGTACTGGGTTTGGTATGTTGGATATAGTGAGTTCGAGACTGGACCCACTTATAATATTCTTTGTAATATTAAATTGCACAGTACTACCAAGAACCTCACAAGCTGCATTAGTAAAGTTAATATTCTTAACATCAGAAGTGAATGTGTTTAGAGCACAAGAAACATTATTAAGGTATCTCAAGTTGACAAAATCCTCTGTAAAAGTAACTGTAATTTGAGAACCTTTGGGAATCGCTGCTGAAGTGTTAACCCGAAGTACATAATCACTGTTTTGTTTGATAGTAGTGTTGCTGATAACTAAATCATAAAAGAACATTGGAGCAAGTCCACTTCTAATGAGGGCTAATTCAGGAAGGGATAGGAAAGTTTGCTCTGAATAAGTTCCTGGACGAGAAGGTGAATAAATAGCAAAGAATATGTCTTCTTCCTCTTCTAAAGAAGTTCCTGCATTTGGAACAATGAAACCATAAATTGTCAGATTAAACTTATCACCTGGCTTCAGAACAAGTGGAGCATTAGTTAAATCAATCCTGTATGGATAATCAGGATTTGTAACACAATTAATAGGATCTCTATTAAACCAACAATCAGGTTGGTCTTTATCATTAGCTAAAGCGGGCAAGAAGAAAGATGGCATATGAAGATATAATTTCGTGTATTGGTCAAGATAAGTTTGTGAAAGTGTAACTTGGAAAATAAACTCACCTAAACATCCAGTACACAAGAATCTACTTCTTAGGAGTTTAATTTGAGCGCTCGCAGTAAATTGGAGAACAGGATAAGCCGTAAATAATGTTGAGTTATTTTCTAAAACAAATACACTGTCTGTTTCTCTTCTAAGTCTAATTTTCATTTGATCTGTAGAATGTGTTGAAGGAGTTTTCAGATTATCAATGTTAAGAACATAGGAGCCTTGTCCAAGAAAAACCCCTTCATCGAATTTGAGTCTGAGTATTTGATTTTTAAGTGCTCCGTATAGGTTAATTCTTCTATTTGTATTAGTTGTATCAGTGAGGAAAACCGCAAGTCTTTTGGTATTTTTATTATTGCCTTGAAGATCTGCTCCAATATCAAATTCAAGCACTTCATTTGAATAAATTGATCTCGGTAAAGTAAACTGGATTCTTAAATTTGAAATAGAATCGAGGTTTATAAAGTCATAATTCAGTTTATCAAGTGTAATTGTATTCAGTAGTCTTAGTTCAAGGAAATATGTGAAGGCGGCTGATTCAATAATATAGCCGAAATTATCATCATACACAGTGAAATTTAGGCTATTATCAGAGCCATTTCGATGATCAAACCCTAAGAATGAAAAGTTATAAGTTGCCACAGGAAGCCTTTCTTGTAAATTGAAAGATAATTGTATTTCATTAAGAGAAGAACTGCAGGTAAAATTTGAGGAGGTTAATGTGATAGTTTCTCCAGTTGTTGGAGCTTGATAAGAAAGGCTACATTGAGAAATTGTAACAAAAGCGTTCGAAAAAGCAATTTTAGCTTTGGTTTGAAGATCTATCTTTGCGTTGGGTTTGAAGACAATCGAGCAATATGTATTCAAGTAATTTTGTACCATATCATTACAAGAAAAGCTGAAATCTGTCATTGCTGTTGAACTTAAAGCATTTCTTCCTGTATTAATCAGTGAATTATAAGCATACAGACTTGACTGAGGATTTGTCACAAACATGATATAATTTGGTATATCCAAAGAATAAGGCATTTCAACATTTAATGCTTGGAAAACCGCATTTTGCACTCCAGAACCAACCATGGGCCAAATAACCGCATTCATTAGTGGGTTGGAAATCGTTTTATACTCTAAAAACACTGTAGCATCTTGGGGAAGAGTACTTAAAGGACTTAAAGGTCTAGCTAAAACAGAATCTTCATTCCAAAACTTCCAGGCAGTAATTAGCACGGTTGAAGCTCCATATTCTGTGGGACCTGCTTCTGTCATGTTCGTTACAAAAGAAACGGGTATTGAGGATTTAACAAGAACGCCTGCTCGCTGCCCTCTAATGTCAATATAAAGGTCATTTGTTATATTTAACTGATTAAATACATCAGAATCTTGAGTGGGAATTGCCGCATATCGTGTTTGGAAATATAAATTTCTGTAAATTCTTGTCTGTCTGTTATAAGTTCCAATAACAAATTCATACTGTTGTGGCCCGAAATCAACAAAGAACTGTGGTATATAGAAATTGAATGGAGTATTAACAATAGCATTAGGCAAAGTGATAACGACTCTGCTCCAGTCAAGCGGGTATCCTTCACTAGCATTTGAACTTCCTTGGATAAATTTACATTGAATTGGAATACTACCACCACAAGGGAAATCTCCACCATTCTTAACATCCAGCCTATTACCAAGGGTCGTAAATCCATACACGGTCAGTACTAAATCTTCTTCATCAGAAGTTCGGAGGGAGCTGAGGGAAGATTGTGACCCAAACATTCTTATAAAATTTGGGTAGTCATTTTCTGTGTTAGCTCCGATATTGTTAACGTGAGATTGGAGGAAATTGCTGAGAACGTTTCGAGGTGGTCTAACTAAAGCAAATATCATAAGGTCTTGCACTTCAGCTCCAGTTCCGTCCTTATCAAGCCTCATGTAAAATTCATAAATTGCTTGTTCATGACTTGATGCCTGAGTGATTGAAAGGCCTGAAATGTTAAGGTCTAAGTTATTGGAAACTGGAATTGTTTTGACAATGAATTCAGTATAGTCTCCATTATTAGAAAAATTACATAATGAAAAAGGTTGTGTAAAAGAAGTGCCGCAGGTTATTTCCTCAAGTCCATTGATAAACTTTGATGCATAAATGTATAAAGTGGAGTTATTTGTAACTTCTTTTGAGGTTGTTTGAAGGAACATGTTAAGTTGAGCAGCATCTGGACTCGTTTCGATAACGAATGCTTCATTATTTTCATCTCCAAAGAAAGAAACAATAGAGTTAGCATTTGTTACAAGAGGGATTGGCGTTGATTCTCCATATCTGATTATATTACTATCATATGAAATGGAGATTATTGTATAAAATTCTGGCCAAATTCTAGTCATTTGCATTTTGATCTGAATTGTCGCTTGAGAACCAGCTGGTATTGCTCCAAGGTTTCTTAAAGTGATTGTATTTGTTCCGATTGTATATTGAATTTGTCTATTATTTCTATCTTGTAATGGAGGTGCCACATATAAAGTTCCATTTACAGGCAAGTTATCATTTGGGAATTTATATTGGATTGTTGCTCCTGCTGGAAGATCAGCATCAACCAAAAACGAAATCCTCAAGTATTGCTGCGCGCCTTTATACAATTGAACTGGACCTATGAAAGGAATACCAGAAGCAAGCCCAATATTAATATTGAGATTATTCTCAGCAGTATAGAGAGCGATATTTTCATTGGCTTCTAAGACATAATTACTCGTGTATTCGGTAGAGTAGAACCTAATCTTCCCTTGGCTTATTGAAAGAGGATTAACAATTCCATCAATTGTTAATATAAACTCTCTTCCTGTTGCTAAAGATTCATCAAAATAAATTTGAAGTACTTGATCATTTTGTATATCAAAATTCCTGATTGAAGATGGCAAATAAAGATCAGTAGGCTGTCCTTGAGCAACGGCTATTGCATATAAAGGGCTTCGATCCGTTGTTATTGAAACATCTCCAAATGCCCAAGGTCTATCCAAAACTACAATAACTCTTGCATAATCTGCAGTAAATCCTTGATTAAAGCGAATATGAACCGATACACTTGTAACTGCTCCTTGGAGGTTTGAGTTTGGCTCCTGGTTCACTTGTTGAACAAAAAGCCGACCAATAGAAAAATAAGGCTGCCAAAACATATTTCCAAAACCAGGATTGATGTCAAATATAACAGCAGAAACAGTGTTAGTAGACGACACTGTTGATAACTCAAAAAGGTCGGTGTATCCAGGTAAATTTGGCACCTTTTGTGAAAGGAAAACAGTTGTACGGAGGTTATCATATGATGATAACTGTATATTCGGTTTGATATAGACTGAATTTGAAATTGATAGACAGTAGACAGGAGTCCTTGCTGATGTTTGATTTATTGAGAATAAACATATTGGTATGCCTAATGTTGTGTAGTTTGGAAATTGAATTCGGAGGAAAGAATCACTTCTAAGGCCGGAAGAAAGATTAAAATGAAAACTATAAATTGATGGGAGTTCTGTATTAACAAATGTGGCCTCCAAAGGGGAAATAGGTTGGATAAAGCCAACTTGGAGTGATCCTTGTGGGAAAAATGCAATGATGAACGCAAAGAGGAATATGCGGGTAATCATCTAAAAGACAAAATTTTGGTTATTTTATCTGGTTGAAATAGAAAAAACACTTAAGACTCTAGATCAAAAATGGCGGGGAATCTATAAGTGACTGTAAAATGAATAAAACCGATAAGAAATACTATCAATTATATTTTTGCTCATCTGTACAATGATTTTTGAAAATTTCAAATAAACAAGAAGTAAAAGCTTCCTATAAAACAACCTGTAACAAAAGAGAAAAACAATTTACTCAGAGCATATAGCTCTTGAAAAAAAGTTATTCATTTCTAGACTTCACTTCTTGGGGTATAATTTAAAGTATTAATAATCAGCCAAATGAAAGCAAAAAAGTTATATTAAAAACTCTAGACTACAGATTTCAAGCATTGAAATTTATTAACGAGTTTTTTTTATGAGTTTTCAATTTCAAGTTTTAATCGAAATTAATTATAACCTTTTGGATTAAACCTATAAACATGAATTGCTAATATAATTTCTAATTTTCAGTAAAGGTTCTTGGAGGGAATTTAACTCACAGTCAGATTTTATTAAATTTCTTTGAATCTCAACACTTTCTTCTCAAAATAACTTTTGTCCATTCTTATTAATTTCTTTCTTGCTTTTTGAATGCGAATTCAAGTAGCTTAGTAAATAAAATAAATAAACAATACTTCTTATAGTTAATGAAAAATATCCTTTTACGGGAAAATATTTAAAGACAACAAGTTAGGATAAAGTTAACTCGTGTATTTGAGTAGTCAGGCAAAATTCTTTTGACAAAAGTTTTTTTAAAAGGACATAAAGCAGTTCGAATTATATCCTGTGATACGAAATAGTCTTAGAATATAAAATATAAAGTGCAAGAAATGGAGTTTTTTTCGTTTACGGTAAAGTAATTGTTTATTATTGTGTTACATACAAACTTTTTGCAAACTGAATTATTTTCCCTTTATCTGAACTTGTACAGTAGATCCATTTTCAAGCCCAGCAACATCAACAAATGATAAGATTTCTGGGACGGATTTACCTTTGAAGAAGATAGTCTTGAAATTTAGACAAAACTATATGTTTGGTAATTATACTATATCGTTAATGTTGCAGTCAATTTGTTTTGATACAAAATCCTTGGCCCATTCGACATCTTGACCCTGCTTAAACTACTTGGAGTTAATTAAATCCAAAGAAATTAATCTTACAGTTCCAGTTAACTTTCCTCCATCAGGGAGTTCAAAATGAAGCTATTAGGGTTCTTTATTGAACAGATGAAGAAAAATTACCTGAATATTGTCGCCAGCTATGGATTCATTTTCTTCCTTGAAGCTTTGAATGTTTTGACCGAGGTTGCTAAGATCAAATCCTTTTGACATGTTTTGATTTCTTATAAATATTTCAAATTTTTCCTAAAGAAATTTTTATCAAATAAGATTAGTAGAACTTTAAACAAGAAAAACCTTATTTTATTTCTTCATCAAGGGCACCTACTTTTTTTGGAATTCAAAAGTTTATTAAAAAAAAAACGTGTAATATTTATTGCCTGGAGAACTTTTTTTAAGATTAATGAGGCTGATTGCTTGAATAGACCGTGCTTGCTCATGGATCTTCAAAAAATATATTACAGAGGCTTCAGAAAAAATACACTTAAAAGGTTGGCACGGAAGTTGATCTTCGTATTTTTAATATATTCAAATGAAAACATTCGTTCCAACTTAAAGTAGTCTCGAGATTTTATTATTTTTTGAGATTTAATAACCCAAAAACTTTTGAATTCAAGTCTTTAAATTTCTTACATTAATTCATAAAATGAAACGACTCATTTCTAACAAGGTTACAAAAATAGACAAAATGTTGACCTTAAAGATTTTTAAGCTAATCTTATCAAGTATTTTGTTTAGTTTTAGCATATGATCAAAAGAACATAAAATTATCTTTTCAAAACGTTAAATTTTTTCTAACAAGAAATAAAAATAATATTTTTGACCCCTCATGTTATTATGTTTAAAAACAACGCCTAAGGCTGATAGCTCTAAAGCTGAGGCTTAGGAACTAAAAAGAGGACATATTGATGAACTTGAAAAAATGAAAAATCAAAATTAAAAGTAATGAACTTTATTTTTGAAATGTTTTTAAAGAATATAGAGCATATTGTTAAATTTTTTAAATGACACTTAACCTAACAAGTGCTACAGGGGGTCCCTAACAATAAAACTCGTTGTTTAATACAAATTGTTTGTGCAATATATTTTTTATATTCTCTTGAAATCCTTATAAACTCCTTATATAAAAATATCTCTGTCTCTAACCAGCTCTATCATTAAATCTAATGTCTTTGTTGCATATCTTCTTGTCTAGGAGCTAATTTGATCATATCATCAATTCTTAAGATGGTAATAGCAGCCTCAGTTGCGAATCTATTTTTTTTTAAAGAATTTTTTTACATTATATTTACTTGAAAGACTTAATCTTGCTATTCAAGGGTTCCAAGACACCAGCTTGTAAATTGTTCTTGATTTTTCCATTCAGCAAATCAAGACCACAGTATTTAAGACTTGAATACTTAGGGTCATTGCTGGTTTGAGCACTGCTGTGAGCAACTCTAAGTTTAGAGACGAGCTCAGAAGCATCTTGAGCAGCATTCATAGCCAAAACTTTAGGGATAACAGTCAAAGCTTCAGCGAATTGGGCAACAGCAATTTGTTCCTTATTTCCCTTTTCATTATTATAGTGAAGGAAAAAAAAATTTTACAAGGCTTCTTGCGAAATCTTCAAGGTAAATACTGAGAGCAGATTCAACAGCACCACCTCCAGCAACAACATAACCAGATTCAAGGCATCTCTTGACAACACAGAGGGAATCGTGAATAGATCTTTCAACTTCGTCAACGAGAAGTTCATTAGCACCTCTAACGAGGATAGTGCAGGCAGCAGCCTTAGTGAATCCCTACAAGAATATTTAAAATATGAAAGCGTTAATATTTTACTTCAACGAAGCAATAGTCCCAATCACCGACTGTTTCTTCATAAACAGTCTCAGCAGTGCCTAACCAAGCAGAGTCAAATACTTCTTCACCTTCGGGATTAGCGAAAGTGGTGATAACAGTTGCTCCAGTGGATTTGGCGATTCTTCTAAGGTCAGCCTTTTCAACTCTTCTCATGGCAAAAACTCCAGCTTCAACAAAGTATTTAGCAGCAATATCATCAACAGCCTTGGTAGTGATAACGACATTAGCACCAGCCTTAATGAGTTTCTCACATCTTTCCTTAAGGACATCACATTCTCTATTTATTAAGTTAGTTTGATGGGTAAATAATGGTAATGCAAACCTTTGTCTGATCTTTTCGAGGTTCTTTGGGTCATTAACAACGAATTGGATACCCATTTGCATTCTGAATTTATTCAAATTCATATCAAGACAGGCAATTTTGGCTCCCTTGATTCTCATAGGCATTTGTTGAGAGACTCTTGCCATTTGTAAAGCATAACCCTTGATAAGTCTGCTCTCCAAGCTGCTTTGGCCGTGGCATTTAGCGATTTTGACAGCCTTTAATGGGTATCTATATTCACCTGTGGGCCCGATTTGTCTAACCCAGTTCATGGCATCAACAACCAACTCACTGAATAACCCGCTTTCTCTATTTCAAAGGATAAGAATGACAGCAATGTAAATATTCTTTACGGTCCAATGAGTTTGGAAGACATTGAGGTCTTTGCGGCGTTAATAAGAGTTTCTCTTCCGACAATGTCGACTTTGACAGCCAAATTTTTCTAGAAGGTTTATTTTTCGAGAATACTGAAAGGGAAATACCTCAATATATTTGCAAGCTTCTCTAACAGCAATCTTGTATCCAGTAATAATGTTAGTTGGGTGAAGTTTGTCTTTAATCATGTCATTGGCACGCTAAAAAATATTTAAAAAGAAATACTTTATTGGGATTACTTTAAGGAGTTCAGCAGCAACGATAACAACGGAAGTTGTTCCATCACCAACTTCTCTGTCTTGAAGTTGGGAAAGTTCAATAATGACCTTGGCAGCTGGGTGTTCGACTTCAAGTTGCTTAAGAATGGTGGCACCTTTTAGAGGGTCAGTGAATAATGGAGAAAGGTAATGTACCGTCGTTTGTGATAGTGATATCTCCGATATCATCGACAAGCATTTTATCAAGACCTTGGGGGCCGAGAGAGCTCTTGACAATGTTGGCAACAGCTTGAACAGCAGTAACTAGCCAAATTTTAGGATAAAATGGAAAAGTAATGCAAACCATTGTCTGTTCTGACATCTTGACCTTGATCTCTTTCACCGAGGATAGAAACAGCAGAGTTAAGTGGCATGATTTAAGGCTTTCAAAGTTGTATTTTGATTTTTTTTTTAAAAAAGGTTTTGAACAAAATAGGATAACTAATTTAAATCAAATATTTGAATGAGGGAAAAATGACCAATCAGGTTACTATAACACGTTCTCATTCAAAAGAACCTCCTTTCAAAAGAAAACTTTTCCAAAATCAAATTAAAAAAAGAATATCCTTCTAAGTCTTTTTTGGGCCTGAGCTCTTCTAAAAACATCTAAAGAAGTTGATTTAGTCATTTGATTTTTTTTGAAGCGATTTTTTTAAATAATTGAATAGAAAAATTGTAAGAAAAAATACAAATCTTTTAAGGAACAATTCAATTTTTTTTTTTTTATGTATTGAGCAAATTCATTTTTTATTGAACAGATAATTAAATCAGAAATTAATATTCAGGACCAAAATAATTTTTGAATCTTTTTATAAACTTTTACAAGAGTTCGAACAAGAAAGAAAGAGACATTCATCCTGAATTGAAGAATGAAAAATAAAACTAACAAGATCCAGAACTTAGTAATATTTATTCAAAAAAGTTCTTATTAAAGAAAATATTTAAGGAAAAAAAGCTTGAATGAAAGGAGAGCAAGTAATTCTTTTGCTGAGGAAAAAGCGTTGAAAGAGCGTCACCAAAATGAAAATTCCCAGTTATTTACGCAAGAATCTAAAGGGTTTTATATGCAAAATTTGCAAAATAAGCTAAAAAAATTTAAGGTAATTTTCTTCTATTATTTCATACTATTTAAATATGAAGGATTTTGATTAGTTTTAAAAAAATATCAACCAAAAGAAACAGAAGAAAATAAAGAATCTATGCATAAAAGTGATCTCAAAGAGAATAAAGGGGGCTTAGTTCATACTAAAGATACGATATATGAAAAAGTTTTAAGAAAAAGAAGTCAGGTTCATTTCAAAACTGAATGAGAAAATTTACAAGCCGGAATCAAAGGAGTAGTTATGGATCTAGAATGAAAAAAGAATATTTTGGAAATGGATATCTGGTAATCAACAGATTAGTAGACCTTCTGTTGGAAAAGCAGACGAGAGATACAAAGAAATTGTCAATAAATATTTAGAAAAAGGACAATCAAAAGGGGAAATTACATCTGAAAGAATAAAATAGAGGTCTAAGTAGGTTGGGTTAAGAACAAAATACCAGGAAATGTTCGAACTAAAAGAAAGTGATACTGCACAGGTAGAATTAACCGACTTTCCAGGAACTGAATATGATATAGGTAAGAAACCTGAAGAGGCCTGAAGAGATTCAAGAGGACAATTGAAGACTCTATTGAATCCGACTACATTTTGCCGCGAAGTATTTGGCTCATGAAATTTTCTTCTTGATAGATTTTATTTCTAATTTGAGTAAATCCTCTTTATTTTTAAGTTAATGATCAAATAATAGATCCTGATGATTTTGATTACAAAGAAAGTTTGAGAAACAAGTTTAGAGAGCTATATGAAGGATGTGAAATTAATGAGACTTCCCATAAAGCAAGGTTAAACTTTTTGGATGACACTGAATTGATGTAAATGGTTATTCATTAAATACATAGTTATTATTGATAGATGTAGAAGATTACCTTGCTTGATATGTCGAAGATATTCATAAGATAATCCACTGCCTCGAGAAATTTAATTTCTTGAGAACAAAAATATATGAAGAGAAGTTTGAATACAAAACACATAAAAAGTCTATCAGCAAATTGATCAAGTCTTACAGAGCATGAAGTAACTTCTACAAGAATACCATGCTGTCGAAAGAAGGAGGTTGCGTACAAAGGTGTTGATTTAAGTGATGTAAGAGAAGTCAAGGATTTTTCGCTCGATTCTTCAATCGGATTGTTGGGAACATGAGTAATGAAAGAGAAAGAACACAAGGAGCCTTTATGGGAAGTTGGAAAGAATATATATTGATTCGTTTTGGGAACGATTATTTCATAGTTATTTTGGTAGAAAAAATCTTATATATTCCTTAATTTTTTACATCTATATGATATATCGATTCAAAAAAAAAAGAATAACCTATAGATAATGTAAATCTTTTGTAATTTAATAAGTAAAAAGTAATTTCATAAATCATTTCCAGGATTATAAAAGAAAAGTTCCAAGAGTAGCGAAAAGTATTATTCATAATAATTTTGAGTTTTATTGTTCAAACTTCACTCAATCAAAGATGAAAACAATATATTATACGATCAATAGTATAAATTAAACAAAGAACAATGTAAAATTTTATACTTTTTAACGACAACCTCTTTAAATTTTTTTAATATATCATCTTTCTCCTCTGTCTCAAATATTTGTTAAATATCTAAACAATTTACGAAATATCTTAAAAATTTTTTAGATTTTTGAGAAAAAAAAATACATACGGTATAATAAAAAAATCAAAGATCTTACAGGGTGTAAAGTGAATTTTTGGAATAAAAGTTTGAAGAGGATTTATTCATCAGAGATTTAGTTTATCTTTATAGATTGATAGAACACATGCCATAGGTTAAGGAAAATAGAAAATCAAGGGATAGTAAGGAAGTCCTATATCACATTTTTCTATATATCCTGAAAAATGACCCTCTAAAGTTTAAAAATATGGCCTTAAATTTCAACTTGTGTGAGTTCCTCCCAATGGGCATGAAGATTCCTCACAAAAGCTGCCTCGGTTTTTGGGGGGCTTCGCAAGTCCCTCTATACTTCAGCGTTGACCACAGGTCCTCTATAGGATTCAGGTTCGGAAAATATGTGGGAAAACCCAAAAGTTCGATGTTTGGATAGTCCTTTAAATTTTCGGCATTTCCATAAGCAGCATGGTTATCTTGCTAGAAGCAGACCTCCTTGTCCCCATAGTTATCTTCTGTTTCCATTGCGTGTTTTTCCAGTATATCTTGATAGATATCATTCTTCATATTAGTTTTGTAAATATGAAAAGAAGTTGCACCATTCCATGAAATTACACTCCAACAGTTGAGTTTTACATCCTTCCTTACCCCTTCAGTTTTCACCTTATTCTTTGCTGGTGGGATCCAGGTCTTGGCAGTGTCAGATAGATCTGATAGCTTCACTTCCATTTCATCAGAAAAGAAGGTCTTCTTGATCTTAGAGCCCTCATTTTTCAGCATGTTTTTACAAAAATCAACCCTTTTCTCATGTTCTTCAGGCCTAAAATACGAATTTTATCATTTTTTTCCATATTGAAAGACCGCCTCATTCAGGATGGTGCATACGCTTGTATGGGACACGCTATGCTTAACACAAGCTTCGCTAGGCTTGCTTTATTATAAAATTTTTTTTTTTCATCAATCTTGGGGGGGGGGGGGGGGTTTTTTTTTTTTTTTTTTAAAAATTTAATATTTTTTTTTTTTTTTTTTTTTCTATTTTTTGTTTTGTTTTTTTATTTATCTTTATTTTTTTTTATTTTTAT
>Ga0182742_1003682_pt1 | contig 14681 bp, 16 predicted proteins | sample eDN5th37CBELigMG_FD_128880 | JGI IMG/M metagenome (GOLD analysis project Ga0182742, IMG submission 128880) | Enriched Miracle-Growth compost microbial communities from Emeryville, California, USA - eDNA 5th pass 37_C BE-Lig MG (version 2)... ... | reverse complement strand
GGAGGATGTCTATGGAATATCCAAGGCGGCCCCTAACAAGAAAATTATTACCGTCCATATGGAAGCAGTCAATCATTGGACTTTGTCTAGAAAACAACTAAAAAACTTTACGAATGATAAAGGGGTATCTAATGTTCTAGTCCCAGATGTTGGAGAAACGTATTCATTTTAATAATAAAATGTTGACCGGCACCAAGTATGCTAAAAAGGAACCTGAATGGTTCCTTCATATTTAATGATTATTTGGGTTTTTTAATTGAGATTTGCTACCACGGTTAGAGTTGTATTCTTTTCCTTTATTATTATCTCCACTTGCTACTTCTTGGCCGAATTCTGTGTCTAGTGTGCCATGTCGTTTTGGTGAATTTTGATTTTGACTTCCTCGATTATTACGTTTTGTCATCATGTACACCTCCTATTTTTCACGCATTATTATCATTCCATGCTTTGTTTGTTTCATTACAAATATTTTAAAAGAGAAAGCAGAGTAGAGGAGATGTGGATATTCCTTTCCTATCATCTCTTATCAATTGGTATAGAAACTGGTATATCAAATAACCAAAGCCAAAATATTGTCATTGCAACACTAATAACCAGTGTTAATAAAGGTTTTTTATGATGTAGTCTTAAAAAGGGGAACATAATACAATCAAACAAAGCAGACCACCATAATCCCCATCCATATTTGTAAATAATATTCCCCTTCATTAACAGAATGGTTTCAACACCAACATATAATCCAATCCAAAGTAAATAATGTATAAGAATTTTCAACGTACCTTGTCCCTCAGGATAACGCGCTAAGAACATTAGTGCTGTCAGAGGAAAGGTGATAAAAGTATAAGACATTTCTAACAAAGAATGATTGAACCATTTTATATCGGGAGATAGTTGCCATAACCAATGTGATGCACATAAAAAGTTATATGTAAGATTTCCAATTGCAATGTACTGCAAAGTTGGATAATAGCGTTTCCACTCCTTATAATCTTTTCTGAACAGCACAGCTACAATGCTTATAATTGCCAAAATAAGATGCATAGAAATATCCTTTACCTTTTTTACTATTTTTCACCAAAATAAAAGAAATATTATATTTTGTGGAAAATTGAATTACTTACAAAAAGCTTAAGAGAAGAAACTACCATATTTGGTATGAATATCTTCATAAATGCAAAACCTAAATTATCTATTGTTTTCTATATGGAGGGTTTTTTATGAGAGAAAATCAAACTACAGAAGGTAAACTTCCACTAAAGTCACAGTCGTACTGGATTGACAGTACCAATACCCCTCAATTTGACCCGTTACAAGAAGATATTCATGTAGATGTTGTCATTGTTGGTGGTGGAATTACTGGAATTACCACAGCTTATTTATTAAGTAAGGAAGGAAAAAAGGTTTCGATATTAGATGCTGGAACACTATTAAATGGAACAACAGGGCACACCACTGCAAAAGTTACTGCACAGCACGATTTAATCTATGATGAATTTATCAACCATCTTGGTATAAACAAAGCAAAGCTTTATTACGAAGCGAATAACGAAGCTTTACAATTTATCAAGAATACCATAGATGAACATCAAATTGACTGTGACTTTTTAACACAAGATGCTTATCTTTTTTCAACTACCCAGCAATATGCCGAAAAGATTGAAAAGGAGTACGAGGCATATCAAAAATTAAATATAGAGGGAGACCTAGTCAGTGAGATTCCCTTTAATATCAGAATCTTGAACGGAATTTCGATGAAGAACCAGGCACAATTCCACCCTCTTAAGTATCTAGCCCATCTTGTTAAACTTATAAAGGATGCGGGATGCCTTATCTATGAAAATACAATTGCCGTAAATATTGAAGAGAATGGAAATGATGTGACCGTTCTAACTCGTGATAATTATCGTGTGACAGCAAGGCAGGTTGTTTCAAGTTCACATTTTCCTTTTTATGAAGGCACGGGGTTATACTCAACTAGAATGTATGCCAATCGCTCTTATGCTCTACTTGTAAAAACAAAGGAAGACTATCCCGGTGGAATGTATTTAAGCGTGGATCAACCATCTCGCTCTTTTCGTTCAGTAACCATTAATAATGAGAAAATGATCCTGATAGGTGGAGAAAGTCATAAAACAGGTCAAGGGAAGGACACACTTGAGCATTACAAGGCACTTGAAAATTTTGCAGAACATGTATTTACGGTTGAAAACATAGCTTATCGCTGGTCAACACAGGATTTGATTACGTTAGATAAACTCCCCTATATAGGAGCTATAATAGATTCTCAGCCGAATGTATTAATAGCAACCGGGTACAGAAAATGGGGAATGACAACAAGTACTGTTGCTGCAAGGTTACTAAGTGATCTCATTTTAAATAGGGAAAATCCATATGTTGAGCTATACAAGCCTTCACGTTTTTACGCTGATCCAAGCTTGAAAAAGTTTTTCATGGAAAATGGAGATATGGTTAAGCATTTACTAAAAGGAAAACTTGAAATACCTGTAAAAGAGATTCATGAATTAAACAATGAAGAGGGGGCTCCCGTATTAATTGATGGCCACCGCAAGGGAGCATATAAAGATTCTGATGGAAATGTACATATTGTTGATACAACATGTACACATGCTGGCTGTGAAGTAAATTGGAATCATGCTGAACGGTCATGGGATTGTCCGTGCCACGGCTCTCGATTTTCTTTCACCGGAGAAGTTCTTGAGGGACCAGCGGAAAAACCATTACAAAAATATGATTATACTATGCTTGATAACATCACATCTGAAGATTCAGGTTATTAAGAGTAGATGTGATAGCGGTAGATACAATTAGGTGAATACTACCACGAGAATGGTGACAAGCGGATTTGTACAATTCGCTTGTTTGATTTCCTCCATTTACATGAACTTATCCTCAACACCTTAATGAATTGCTATTATTCCAGAAGATTTTTTATTGAAATAAGATTGTATAAGACTATTAGAAAACTGTATAATAACAATTTTTTGGGAGAAATTATTGGAAAATGAGTAGTTTCTGAAGGTGGCATTTATTGAACAATTATAACAATGACAACACTGCCAGACGATATAAAGCACATGTTAGCCTTTTTGGCACATCCCAAATTCACTTAAGAAATCCTTATATTATTGCATGGTGGTCAGCTGCTTTTCCGGGATTTGGACATATGCTTCTTTCTAAATACCTTAGGGGATATGTACTTTTTATTTGGGAAGTTGTCGTAAATATCAAAGCACATGTTAATTTAGCAATGATTTACTCGTTTCAAGGAAATATTGATTTGGCTAAGGATGTTTTAGACACAAGATGGCTTTTGATGTATATTCCAGTTTATCTATTTACTATTTGGGATAGTTATCGGACTACAGTTGATTTGAACAAAATTTATCTTTTAGCTGACAGAGAGGACCACACTTTTAATACGTTCAACCTTGGGGCAGTAGAAATAAATTATCTCGATCAAAGAAACCCTGTTATTTCTATTATATGGTCTCTTTTTGTCCCTGGGCTTGGACAGCTTTATGTACATAGAATTATGACAGCCTTTTTTGTTATCTTTTGGGTAGTCGTCTTCTTTTATTTTTCCCATGTCCAAGAAGCAGTTTCCCTCTTATTTTTAGGAAAAACCCATCAGGCTACCTCTGTTTTAAATCAGGAATGGCTCTTATTCCTACCATCTCATTATGGTTTTGCAACTTATGATGCATATATCAGTGCAGTAGAAAATAATAAACTCTACAAAGAGGAACAAAGCAAATATCTTAAAAGGAATTTCCAAGCAACAGATTTCAAAATACTAAAAGGAAATAAAGTGAAGTGATCGTTTTGCAGCTCTTTTCCACTTTTGAAAGTAACACCTTTTTGGAAATGGCTATTTCAGCATTAGAGAAAAAGGGAGTGAAAAAAGAAGATATCTTTGCTGTCCCACTTGATAATCGGACAGAAGAAGTTAAGGTATTTGATACCACACATCGTTCGGATGGTACATCACTCATTGATATTGGGATGGCATTAGCAACTGCTTTTTCGGTTATAGGGGCAAGTATTGGATTTAAATTGGCGTGGGGGCCAATTTACTGGGGACTTATTAGTGCATTTATCGGATTTGTTTTAGGATATGCTATTCGACTTATCAATGAATTAGTCTTTAAGAAGAAAAAAAGAGTGTTGAAAGGGAACCATTCTGAGGTCATTTTGATTATTGATTGTGAAGAAACACAAGCTGAGTTAATAGAAAAGATTCTTTGGAACCATTTTGCTATAGGAGTAGCAAAAGTAAAATAGTAATGTTTTCTTGAAAGCATTCGATGCGATAGGCAACGAGTGCTTTTTTTCTCTTTGTTCGTATTGCTATTCCGTAGTAAATTAGATATTAGATTAAGATTTACGGGAGTTCTACTCATGATGGATTGCTGGCTGCGGCTATCGGTCACCTATTAGTGCCAGTAGACCCACTACAAAGGCTGGAATTGAAGCTATTATTTCACAAGCTTTAGTATCTGATTTATTACTTGTCATCGGACTTCCTTTTGTCGTCCTTGGATTAGTTGGCGTGTTTATTCGCCAAACTGAAGGCTTACGATGGTGGGGGGCTCGGACATCCTTTTATTGGAATTGGCATACTTTATGCGGATCTCATCTAGCCTGTTATTCGATTAGTTGCATACCCATTTGTATTAGCTGATGTGAGTACAAAAGAAGAAATCTTTCAGCAATAACAACAATTTATGATCAGGATCCATTTGGTTATTTATTTCCTATTATTCTTTTAAGTTTAATTGGCCCTGTTTGGTCCGCCATAAGCTTCTGGAAAGCAAAAATTTTTCCAACCTGGTTGGCAGTGATGTTATTCCTAATACCACCAATTTTCATTATTTCTCCGTTACTTGGATGTTATAACTTTATAGCTTATCTTTATGTAGTGTTTGGCATTTATGGATTTAAATTATTAGAGAGTCGTCGGACGAATTCACACTCCATATCTATGATAAATAATGATACCGTAAACATGGACTAAGATGTTGTATAAATCTAACAAGTCCGTTTTCGAGTTATTCATTTTTTTACCAATTTAGTAAAGTGAAGGTTATGTTCACTATCATAAAGACTGCAATGGGATTCCTTCATTGCTGAATAATTATGGTGGAATAGGGTGCGCAAGGATTTTCGTTTTTGAACTTATGGAGCCCTTAGCAGGTGGAAAAAGGTGCGCAAGGATTTTATTTACCCAATGAAGAATACTTTCTCCATCTTTCTTTGAGATAGTTTGCTTCATATACCCAATGAAGAATACTTTCTCCCTTTTCCTTGAGATAGTTTGTTTCTTTACCCTCTGAAGAACACTTTCCCCCTATTTGTTTAAGATAGTTTGCTTCATTTACCCTATGAAGAATACTTTCTCCCTATTTCTTTGAGATAGTTTGCTTCATCTACCCAATGAAGAACACTTTCCCACTATTTCTTTGAGATAGTTTGCTTCATCTACCCAATGAAGAATACTTTCTCCCTTTTTCATTGCGATAGTTTGCTTCATTTACCCTATGAAGAATACTTTCTCGATTTTTCTTTGTGAAAGTGTTCTTCATCCAGCCTATGAGGAACACTTTCTCCCTTTTTCTTTGAAATAGTTTACTTCATATACCCTATGAAGACTACTTTCTCCATTATTCTTTGCGAAAGTTTGCTTCATTTTATCTATGAAACCCTTACAAGTTGAAATGAATTTGCAAAGGGGAGAAAAACGTTCTAGTATAACTACGTGATATTTCCAATAAAAGTAAGTGCCATCCTTCAAATGATGGATGGCACTTTTAAATGTTGCGTCTTTCAGTAATATTTAATTAAAAGAACCTTTCCCGTTTGAAATTATTTTTCCCATTAACGAAGAATTAACAATTTTTGAAATCAATGACCTTTATTACCTCTTATTCATATGGAATATCATAGTAGTCTTCGGTTTCTGGATTATATTGAAATAATGAATAAAAGTCGTTGGGGTCGCCGCTTTCATAGTCCATATCCACTTCGATATAGCCCCATTCTTTCTCCGTTATAAAATCAGAAGACATTGCCAAGCGTTCTTCCATAATCTTATTTTTAATAGCATGTGATACAGTGAGGTGATATTCGGAATATCCAAAAGGGCCGTACACGATTTGGCCTCCATTTTTCAAATGAAAGATATATTCCCATTTAAAGCTAGCAGTAGCTGTTTTTGAATATCCATCTCTTGATACAAATCCACTTAAATAAACCTTTTCGATTTCTGTCCATGCAACTTTCTCATCTTTTCCTTGGATGGAAGAGAAAAGTCCTTCTTCTCTAATGGCACGATAATCATCCTTGGTGAAAAAAGTAAGTCCAATCGTTAGTATAAGAGAAATAATAAATAAATAGGGTGCGTAATTAGGAAGGTTTTTCCTCCCAAACATATAAAGGCCCAAAAAGGTAATAAATGCAAAAAAGGCAGGTATGTAATGTAGATAAAAGATCCACTCTGAACCTCCAAGTATATCTAAATATATATCAGATGGTGTTGAGAGGCGTTCATTTTTCCCATTTGTAAGATAATCTGCCAACTGAAGAACAAGCGGAATAAAGATTGTTACACCTGTATAAATCCTAAACATCGGTAACGCTTCTTTTAGTTTATATTTTCCATTCATCACATAGAACCCAAGAAAGAAGGGGAATAAGCCTATCATGAGGTACATGATAGCCGTAGCAAAAAGATCATCAGGCTCCGCAATCCCAACCGTGGTCATCCCAAATATGATTGAAATTATAATAACAATCATTCCTACAACTTTTCTAAAGTTAGATACAAATTTCATTAAAAACCTCCAGACTAGAAATCAATCAAATTATTATAACAAAAAAATCTGTTATTATATAAATTAACGTAAATTGATTGGTATAATTAGATACGTTTGAACCAAAAAATAGTTCCATTTTACCAGTTCTTTTGTATAATTGGAGATATATGTATAATTATTCCAATAGTTGTAAGGGGAGGGGAGAGAGTATGAATTCTTCACCGGTTCTTGGGAAAGATCGTATTATCATAATTGATGTGATTAGGGGATTTGCGTTGTTTGGTATTTTCCTAGTTAATATGCCTTCGTTTCATTCACCATATTTTATGAAGTCTCTTTATGGCATAGAAAGTCACTTTACTGGCGTGGATTATTGGCTGGATGTGTTTTTCGCATTGTTTGTGGACATGAAGTTTTTTACAATATTTTCATTTTTGTTTGGAATTGGATTTTATATTTTTATGAGTCGTGCTGAGGAAAAGGGACAACGTATCAAGCGACTCTATTTACGAAGAATACTTGCATTGCTGTTGTTTGGAATCGTACACCTTATCGCATTGTGGTTTGGCGATATTCTGCATACGTATGCAGTTGCAGGGGTATTTCTTATATTTTTCTATAAAAGAAAGATTAAAACGATGATTATATGGGGATTTAGCTTATTATTTGTAATAAATGCTCTGTTTGGTCTCACATTAATTCTTCCAGATTTTATTCTGCAGGAAATGCAGGCTGATTCCAATATTCAATACAATCAAAGCATTGACGAATACATCGACGTGTATGAAAATGCAGGATATGCTGAATGGGTTTCATACCGACTTGGCACAGAGATTTCAACAATTGCATTGAATCTATTTACAGCAATCATTCCCGTATTTGCGATGTTCCTATTTGGCCTAGCAGCCGGAAAAGCGGGGATTTTCCGTGATGTGGTGAAACATTTACCATTTCTAAAAAAGATACGTCTTGTTTCATTCTTATTAAGTATTCCTTTCGTTGTGATTCTAGCTTTGTTTTTACTGGATATTGTTGATCTTGGCATAAAAAAGCAGTTTGCTGTCCAATTGTTTACAAGTTTAAGTGGTGCTTCATTATGTATTTTTTATATTTCTGCGTTAACGTTATTGCTGCAAAAAGAAAGCTGGCAAAGGAGACTACGTTCACTTGGCAGTACAGGTCAAATGGCGTTAACAAATTACTTATCTCAAACAATTATTTCTGTCATCATTTTTGTTGGGTTTGGATTATACGGGAATGTTAGCCTACTAACAGGGACGCTTATCTGTTTCGTGATTTTTGCTGTACAAATGGCCTTTAGTACATTTTGGCTTAAAAAGTTCCGATTCGGTCCGTTTGAATGGCTATGGCGCTCTTTTACGTATGGGAAATTTCAACCGATGAGGAAAGCTGGAAATTCTAAAAATATGATGAATCATACTACTCCAATGTAGACGTATAATAGGGAGGATTCACCTCTATTAAAGAGGTGAGTCCATTTCTATAAAAAAACTACCTTGAATTGTGAAGGAAATCAGCAGCAAGTTTCACTAGCTGAAAGAAGGACTGTTTGTGTTTAATCATCTCTTACTAAAACGATAATTTTTGAAGCTCTTTTTCAATTTCCACTAATTTTTCTTCTAACTTTTCAAACGAATGACCAAGAGATTCTAGTCTTTCAATATCACCTTGGATTCGAACATACTCCATCTTTAATTCTGAACGTTTCCTTTCTAGTTCCTTTGTATTCAATCAACATCACCACTTTCGTAGAAAAATATAGTGATAGTTTATCGAATTTTTAGGAATTCTACAATAAAAGGGGAGAGGACAAAGTTTTCATTTTCATTTAATTTAATATATTACTTGATTTATAAATATAGCCGCAATATATTTTCCCAATTACCTCTCTATGATACACTGTTGTAGACATATAACACATCCTTAGTCAAATCATATAAATTGAATACTCAAACTGCAAGACTAAAACACTTTACTTTTTTTTACATACTTAAATGGAATAATTATAGGAGCAACAAAAAAAGATAATGAAAACATATAAGCTAAAAAATAATTTTAGAGGTCTATCAAAAGGAACTGAATTTTATTTGATAATGGAATCCGAATTTATTGGAGTCAAAGAGTTTGTATTACGAACGAAAGACTTATCTTTAAGGATAATCATAAATGAAAGGGACTTTTATAAAAACTTTATTTTTTTACGTTAAAATAATAAGGGAGAAGGCTTATTTTAAAAGATTATCTTCTCGGGAAAAACTGCACGATTCAATTTATTATCTCTTCCTACATTTATGAGTTAACAAATAAATATACTTATTCGATAGGGTTGCATAGGCAATCCTATTTTTTGCAACAAAATCAAAGTATGTGTAGCAGTAACTTCAAATATATAAGCTAATATTGGGAATAATTATTCTACATTCTATATTTATGAAGAAGGGGATTATTAATGCGATTAATAGTTTTTCTAATACTAATTACATTTGGAATATTAGACCCAACTACAATATCCGTTAAGGCTGAAGCTAATCATAATGATGAAAATATTTTGGGAATTGTCAAAGAAACTATCCCAACGGACTCAGTACTCATAAGTCCTGAAAACCTTAATTCAACTAAGCCATATCAGCTCCATGATTTTAACAACGATGGACATAAAGAAATAATCATCAATTATAAACTTATAGCAAAGAAGCAACCGAATCCTTCAAAATTTGGAGCAATCATATTAAAAAAGGAAAATGACAAGTGGACGAAAATTTGGGAAACAAAAGCCCAAGCAGTTGGGTTAGAATATTCGGGAGCCGTTGATATTACTGGTGATGGTATAGAAGAGTATTTGTTCGGTTTAACAATTGGCGCATCTGCTGGAAATACCCTAAAAATTTATAAATGGAATCATAATTCTTTAAATATGATTGCAGAAGTCTCTTTTCACATGATGGAACTAGTAAGTGATGATAAAGGTACTGGGATTGCAGTTTGGCAAAGGTATATCGCTGATACCTATTTTGTGGATGTTCTCAAATGGAATGGTAAACAATTAGTGTTTAATGAAAGGTTATTTTCTAAGTATTACCCTGCTATAGAAAAATTCTACAAAGACAAAATTTCAAAAATGAATCCATGGTTCTATTGGTATACACTTGCTGATGCTCAAATAAAAGCTAACTTTTTTAGTAAAGCTGAAATCTCAATAAATAAAGGTATTACGTTAGCAAAACAATCTTCTTTAGATGATGCAATCGAAAATTTTGATCAATTGGCTGTTAAACTGGAACAAAAGAAAAAAGCTGCTAATTAAAACTAGTAAAAATGGGTGCGGAAATTTTTATACGAGGAAAATTACATGACTGTTACCTTTCAAAAAAAAGGACCTTTTTAGTTGCACCCATTTGTAATTCATAACAATTTCCAGTGGCATTTCCGAAATAGTAGATGCTATTATGTAATGTATTATGCACTATGAAGTTCACAATCAACTGATCCGCATCTAAATTTATTTAAAATATCCTGATTTACTACTTCATTGAAATCAGAAGGTTTCTCTAAGCAAATTCCTCTTCGGCTAGCAACAGAAATAATTAAGCCTAGCTCATAATACATATTTTTGGATAGTACACCTTTTTCAATATTTTTGACAATTTCATTGTAGAAACGTAGTAATAACTCAGTCGGCAATTTTTGATATAATTCCATTAAAATTCACCCCTTATTTGAAATGTAAGCCCTTTCATTTCATATTATAACATAAATTTTATAAAAATAATGGAAATTTTTAAAATTTTGTTGATGAAAATAAAATTTACTAACTATTTACAAGAATAAAATTAAGAATAATCTCGTAATTTCACACTAAATATTTCCAATTGTAATTTTACAGTGCTTACTTAAAAGGATTTTTATATAAGAAAATAGAATTTTAATAGAGTAATAGAAAATCCAAGGAGTGAGTGTATTGAATCATTTACAAGCAAATCTAAAGCCTCTTTTACGAAGCTTTGTTGAAAAAGGACCAGCAGGATGTGCATTGGCCGTTCATCGTTCAGGGGAAACATTATTTGAGGATTATGTCGGGTACGCTGATCTAGAATCAAAAAAGGAAATTACAGCTGATACTATTTACCGTATCTATTCAATGACAAAGGTTGTCACTTGTACAGCTGCACTTATGTTATATGAAAGAGGCCTGTTTTTACTTAACGATCCTTTAGAGGAATATTTACCTGAATTCAAAAATCCACTCGTTTATCGGAAAAGTGAGAAAGGAGAAATCTACACTTCACCAGCTTCAAGGTCAATAATGGTAAAAGATCTATTTACTATGACATCAGGCTTGACCTATCCTGGTGATAGCACTGAAACAGAACGACACGTGGCCAAAGCAATGCAAGAAAGAGATCGAAATGGTGAAAAATGGACAACACGACAATTATCTCAGGCTTTAGCTACAATTCCACTTGCATTTGATCCAGGTACAAGATGGCATTACGGTTTAAGTCATGATGTGCTTGGAGCATTTATTGAAGTCCTTTCCGGAAAAAGCTTTGGGCAATTTTTACAAGAAGAAATTTTTGAACCTTTGAAGATGGAGGATACATTTTTCCGCATCCCAGAATCGAAAAAGGACCGTCTTTGTTCTTATTATAATCCCGATCAACATGGAAATTTAATCAAAAATACAGAAATGGATGGCAATATTCAATCTGATGCAAAATGGGAAAGTGGGGGTGGAGGGTTGCTATCCACGTTACATGATTACAGTCGATTTGCTCAGGCTCTCGCAAATGGCGGGACACTAGACGGTGAGCGAATTATTGGTCGAAAAACCATCGACCTTATGGCGACAAATCATCTTCGACCTGAAAACCGTGAAAATTATAATTGGAATTACCTGTCTGGATATGGGTATGGTCTAGGTGTAAGAGTCATGATTGATCCAACAGTAGGCGGAGTAAACAGTTCTCTTGGAGAATTTGGATGGTCAGGTTTACTAGGCACATGGGTTACAATTGATCCAAAGGAAAAACTATCAGCTGTTTATATGCAACAAATGTTACCAAATCTTGAAGCCTATCATCAACCACGATTACGTTCTGTGATATATGGGGCGCTATAATTGGAACAAAAAATGCTCAAAATATCTGAGCATTTTTTTGTTTAGTTCAAGGCAACTTTGTAATAGAAGTTTTATCTTTCAGAATTGACAAAAAGTACTTGTTTTTGAAGAGTAGACTAGATTTTCTTTGTATTGCATACCATATTAGTAGGGTGATATCTAAATGAAAACACTACTTATTTTTCTAGCAACTGTTTCTCTACTAATTTATGGCTTTGATAATGTAGAATATTGGGATCAAAAACGAAGAGAGGATCAATGTGAGCAACAATTTAATAATACAATACTCGATGAAATAATCTCTCAATATAAACTTGAGTTAAATGGTTTTGAGGAGATTTCTTATGAAGAATTAGATTCTTTGCTTCAAGAAAAACAAATAAATGGTGGCAAAGCTATTGATTTAGAATCATTAAAACGGCTATTTATAGGGATTTCCGTAGGGAAAAGAAGACTTTTTATAAAAGATACTAAGGGCTATTTAATTTATAAAACTGAAATTGGAAATAACAAAGTTAAAACGCTTTTAAAAAAATATGGAACATGGTTAGTAGAAAATGAAGATGAACGGTTAGCAAAAAAAACATATTACCCTTGTTTTCATAAAAAACCTCCAACTAATGATAGAAATGAAAACAAGCAATTACCAAATGCGGATAAATTTTATTACTGGCTTGATAGAAAAGAGTATTCGGAATTTGATAATTCAATTAAAAGTATCCGTGCCAAAGCACTTTACAAAGATGCTAAGAAAATTTTAAAAGAATTCGATTATGAACGTAAGAAAAATGTCCGCAATGATGTACATCCTAGTAGGCAAGTATATATTTTTGCAACAAAAGACATCGTTAATTCAAAAAGGAAAATTCTAAAAATAGCTTGGGCAATATATGATGCTGAAACAGGTTTTCAAATTGAAAGTGGTAAAAGCATTAGTGAAATAGATTAATAAATCAACTGTCGGATGAGGGTAATAATTATGGTTACGTTAAACTAGTTGTTGACGGCAATGCTAAATGGAAAGTTATCACTTTTAAAAAAATTAATAATTTACTTGAGCATAAGAAAAATGCTGTTGATGTTACACAACAGCATTTTTCTATGTTGATTATGGTTCAAATGCGACCTAATTTGTGTAGAGAGTTCTTAGACGGTTTATTTTCAAAACTCAAAGTTCAAAATAAAATGCTTAACGCTTATATTTATTTACAAAAAATATGCTTACCTATTCGTTTTATCTGTGGTCTTTCCCATATCCAGTCGCTCGTTGCCGTATCAGGGTTAAAATAGTATACAGCATTTTCTGATGGATCCCATCCGTTTATTGCATCGATTACTGCTCTTTTTGATGTTTTGTCAGGTGCAAGATTAATTTGCCCATCACTCACGGCAGTAAAGGCAAGTGGTTCATAGATAACATCAGCTATTGAATCAGGAAATTGTGAACTTTCTACCCGATTCATTATGACAGCCGCAACCGCAACTTGTCCAATATAGGGTTCCCCTCGAGCTTCCGCATGAACTGCCCTTGCCAACAGGTCAATATCATTTTCGATAAATCCACTAGGGATAGAGGTTGTCGCATCTTTTTGAGGAATCGGCGTGAAATCTTCCTTATATTCTGAAATTGAGACCAGCTTTTCTTTAGTCGGTGGACCTGCTAAGCCATTAATTGGAAGGTCATGTTCAGTTTGAAATTCACACAGCGCATAATAAGTCAACAGGTCAAAAACTCCCGTTATTTCGCTTTTATAATAGCCAGTATCTTTAAGGCGCGATTGTAACTCAACAACATCATCACCGACAGCTCCCATTTGAAGAATTTCATCGGAAAACGCATAATTACTACTAGGTTGAACGGTTACAATGGCAAAAATTATTAGAATGAGAAAGAGGGGTAGTTTCCTAGTCTTCATTCGAATTTTTTTCAATTTATTTCCTCCATATCAAATTACATACTGTTATTTTTTATTAGGCTTAAAATATTATACCTATCAGTTCAGTTTTTGTATAAAAGGTCGTGTAATGAGGTTTCCTATAATATCATTATGTTAGCTAATAGAATAAATCAGTAGATTTCTACAGCAATTTAACTGCAGCCAATCGATATTCTATTTACGGTATATAGTGAATCCTAATAATTTCCTTTAAATCTTTTATTGGTTTCCACGAAGAAAGATAGTAAGATACTTTTTGTGCTGTTGTAGTAGCAATGAGAAATTGAACTCTGTTCATAAAATTCCCCTTCGTAGAAGTTGACAACTAGAACTGATTTTGATAATATTTTTTTATTGCTGAGAGAGTAATACCTAAGTGACCAGCAATGCATCTGAAAAAAATATTTACAGATTGTCACCTTGTTAAACATTGGCCCGTTGGTCAAGCGGTTAAGACACCGCCCTTTCACGGCGGTAACACGGGTTCGAATCCCGTACGGGTCACCAAACTTTTCGGTTAAATGCCGGTGTAGCTCAATTGGTAGAGCAACTGACTTGTAATCAGTAGGTTGGGGGTTCAAGTCCTCTCGCCGGCACCATTATGTTATTCTTTAATACCTGTTTGTTAATCGGTTGAGAAACAAAATGCGGCCGTGGCGGAATGGCAGACGCGCTAGGTTGAGGGCCTACGTGTTCGGTTTCAGGAAGCACAAACTTACATATAAATCAATGTTATCAATGAATCTCACGATTTTTCGTGGGATTTTTTTG
>Ga0182742_1003681_pt1 | contig 14681 bp, 3 predicted proteins | sample eDN5th37CBELigMG_FD_128880 | JGI IMG/M metagenome (GOLD analysis project Ga0182742, IMG submission 128880) | Enriched Miracle-Growth compost microbial communities from Emeryville, California, USA - eDNA 5th pass 37_C BE-Lig MG (version 2)... ... | reverse complement strand
GAATTAAGAGGAAAAGCATCAAGATCCAAAGATGTGAATTTCATATTTTTGTATTTGATAGTTTGCATGCCTAACTCGATATTTTGATGCGGTTCAATGATCCCCAACCTTAAATTTTCCAAGAGAGTTGTTTTTCCTGCTCCTTTAACCCCGGTCACAAGGATTCTTGATTCATCTGGTTTGAAGGGAAGGAATTTGCAAAGCTTGGCAGAAAATTGACCCATATTCTGAGTGTTGGGTAATTTCTTTTTTTTTAATTTATTATATTGTTCGGGAAATTTGCAGAGGATATTTATATTCAATGAGGAATAAATCTAATTTATAATTTATGATCTGGGGATTTTGTATTAAAAAAGTGTATATTAAAGAACATATTTTTTAACCCTCCTGAGGAACTAGCTTTGTGACTGAAACAAGTTTATCAAGGACGTTCCTTTGATCAAGAACTGAAAGTCAAAATAAGAAAGGGGAAAACAGGCCACAAACAAAATTTTAATGTGAAAAAATTGTCGGCAAAATTAACCATTTAACAACTTTGTTTTTATGTTAATTTCCTCATATAAAAAACTATACAAAAACTTGTTGCTTTGAAGGACAAAAGAAGGAAGCCAAAACGAATTGAAGGTGGATTTTCAAAGGAAAAAGAAATCTTTGTGAACAATTCTATTTTAAGAAAGGGTTAGGGTTAAAAAAATTAATTTAATTCTGGAAAAAAAGGTGACATATTTTTTGAATAATCAAAAACTGTTGAGAAATTTTGTCAGAATTAAAAATCCAAAATCTCTTTTCAAGAATCTATAAAAAACCAACCTCAACCTTCATCTTTTTGAAATTCTTTTTGAGCAAACTTAGAAATTTTTATTTTGAATTCATTTCTGAAGAAAATTCAAAGAATTAATTGAAAACTTAAGCGGCGAACAAAGTCTCAAGTAACAAGCCATCTAACATTTGAAACCATAAATATGTAACTTTGTAATTTTCATTAGCTTTTTTATTGTTTCAGTTTCTTTGTTTTTGATGCACCATACGTTGTATAAATTGTGAAGTCTGAAGACTTCCTCTCTAACAATGTTTTTATCCAGATATCATGAATCAAATCAAGGTCTAAAGTTAATAAAATTTACAAAGAGATAAAAACTGGAGAAAACTTCTCTTTTAATATTTTCTGTGATTAAGGTTTTTAGTTTATTTTTATTTCATAATTTTTTTTTGAAGATTTCTATGTATAGTTTTGTTTTTCTTTGTAGTATACTAAATTTTTTGAGAAAGCTCCTATTTACTCCTTCTCAAGGAAATCTAGTTTATGAGAGCTATCCCACTTTAGAACTTTACTTTGATTTATAAATCCTTTTTTCTCTCAGTTTGCCAACAAATTTCGATTAAAATAATTATTGTAGACCATTCCAAGTCAAAACACCTGTTTTTATTAATTTTCTTTGTGTTTTTCTCAGGATTGAATATAACACTTAGGAAACTCTAAAAGAGATTAATTTCTCTCTTTACAACTCCTCCATTTTTATGACAAACCTTTCTATTTAACGCATGAAAATTGACGATATAGGTATAGTGATGACGAATTTTTTATGGAAAGTTTAGAATGATGTTTTGTTTTGATTTATTGAATTTTTTTCATCATATTAACTTTAGAGGCTAAAATGAAGAAAATTTATTATTTCTATATCTGAGTAAAGTTTTTATGATAGGTCCTTAACGTTGAAGTCAAATAAAATTAAAATCTATATTTAAAAAAGTGATAAATTTTTTAATTACTTTAATGTGTTATCAAATTAATATTGATTTCAATCCATTTTATTTGCCTAAATTTCAAAAATAGTAAAATAAAAAACGTGTAATGAAAGTTCAAGGATATAGAAGAGTTTATTTCTGTTCTAATTCCACATGAATTGTAACATTGGTATTCGATATCAGTCCCTAGGACTTGGAACATGCCAAATGGTAGATTTACTGAACATATGAGATTATCTAATGATGGATAGTAGTGCATCATTGATAACATTTGTCCACAAACAAATAACCAAGCTAAAATTATTGAATGTTAAATGCTTTTCAAAAATTATTTCAAAGACCAAACGTTCACATTTTATTTTAACAGCTTTTTGGGAGTAAACAAGGCATTGTCAAAACGTCTAAAGCATCAACTCAACTTAAGTGAATAAGGTTCATTAATATTAGAAATCAGCAATTTCCTAGAAATTACAAAACTTTATCTCAATTTGATGATATTCAACAAGAGCATCACTTTTTAATTGGGGATGTTTTTTTCTCCATCTAATTTTAGGTTTTTTAGTTCTTAAGTCAATTGTTTGTCTCGAGTCTCGACTCTCAGTTGCTTTAGATTTCTAAGGTATAAAATGATTCGCTCATATACAAGGTAAATTGTCCAGAACTCTTCATTTTTCCAACAAAACATCAATTATTTCAAATTAATCTTCTATGAGGATTAATACCAAAAGAAAAATGGAATTTAATAATCGTTCAAGATGAATTAAGGTTTGGGGGATATAATCAGGGTTTAGAACATTTTAGAAAATCGAAGAGAGTGATGAGAAATGATGAAAGTATTGATTTTTGGATATGTCACTTCAATTCAAAAATTTGTTTTTGGAAATAAAGGAAATTGAATCTAATGTGATTTTTTTTTTAGCTTTAAATACTTGTAAATGTGAACAAATGTTGATTTTGCCATCGGAAAATGAAGTCCCCGCCTCAATGTCGTCATAAGTACAATGTGAATCTTAATCGATTGCTGTGACCCTAACAAATTGAACATTTTCTTTGATTTTCTTGTAAATAAGGCGTCCAGGACGCAACTCATTTTTTTCCTTCTTTAAAGGCATTTGATTATCTTTGCACAGTTGTTAACCTCAGTCAGTGTTTGTATATAAAATTTTCAAACTTCTTTCTCCATTTTCGATTTTATTTATATTTTTTTTTCAAACGCAAATCCTGTTGGACTAGAATCAAAATTGATTAAAGTTTATAACATTCATAATCTTTATTCTCAACGAAAGTAAATTTAATCCACTTTCTGATTGGTTCGGTTTACGAAAAGAAGCCTCTTTAAAATATACTTGGACATACATCTTTAAAACCTCACTAGTCTTTCAAAGAGAATAGAAGTGTCCGAATCCCCAAAAATAATAAAAAATGTTGACCATCTCGTATCACCCTAACAACGCCACCAAAATATTAGTAGTAGCTCAAAAAATGTACTTCAAGGAATCGGACGATCAGATGTAAAAGGATTTATGAAAGGATTTCTTGTGTGTGGAACTCCTGATAATGTACCAAAATTATATATTACTGAATCCTATCTGAGTGTGAATGAATGAATTAGACTTCATACATTTCTCTTATCAATTCAAAGGCATTTTATCCCAACTAAATCCTAATTTCAACTAATGAACCTTCAAAAATTTGTTGAGTAAATCTTCAAGTTTTGCACTTATCCTAATTTTAACGAAATTATCTTTGAAGAAATAATTTGTAACATTCAGACCGTTCCGCCAGGGAAAACAATGCGAACGAGATCCATCACGTTTTTACACAAGTTTACTGAAGTTTCAAGACTTTGAAATACTTTTTTTCTGGGCAATTATACTGTCTGTGTATTAGTTTTGAATAGGATTGAAATTTTTCGGACAATTGTCATTTATAAAAATAATTTCATTTCTATTTTTTATGAAGTTGTATTTTAAGGATCCTTTTTAGGATCTACTATAGATCGTTAGAAAAAATTTTGGGACTTTAGACAATCAGAGGAAATTTTATCCGCAAAAACAAACAGAAAGAAAAAAAAAATGAAAAAGAACCCTCCCTCCCCGGCGGATAAATAGAAAGTTTGTATCAAAAGAAAGAGTAATAATTTATTTTTAAACAAAAGCTCTAGGAAAAATATTCTTTTCAATTTGAAGAGGAGGAAATTTTTAGTTTATTGTGAAAGTTAGCAATTTATTTTAGTAAATGCAAACAAAAAAACGCATACGTTTGAAGTAAAAGAGGCATAATTATCATATCTAAAATTAAACTTTTAATTCATATTCCCGATTCAATTAAGTTCTCATAAATCCTCTTTTTAATTTTTAGTCATCACCTCGAATCACATATCTCTGCATTGTGAACGAAACCAGGCTCAATCCAACCTCGATTTTCCCGTTTTTATATAATTTATTAGCTTTCTTTTGCTTGATGGATTTAGGCAAAAATACTGGTAAAATCTTGATAGTGAATTATTACAAATTCTTTGATTATAAAGAATGTTGGAACATATTTCACGTTAGACCTTAATGCTAGGCTTTTCGCCAATTACAGTGGTGATGTTGTCTGTTGAGTTAATAATGTAGTCTTCCTGTCGAAAAAAATAAACAAAGAGATTTTTAAACACCGTTTGCTTTATTTTTTGTGTATATAGGAAACTTAGTTTCAGCTGATTATAAGCTGATATCTTATAAACTACTTCTTAAATAAGAAACGACAAAGTAAAGGTTAACAACATTTGTTCGTTAATTAGTATACATAAAAAGATACATTAAACTGTAAATTCATGGAGAATTGACAGGAGAGTTGTTTTGATATGAAATCATTGAAGATTTTTTTGTTTGTCTAATTTCTTGATGAAAGAATTGTAATTTTACGAGAAAAATTAATTCAAATTCAAAACAATTAAAAAATGGTTTGATTAAAATTTATTGCAGATTAAAATTAAAAAAATTAAGAAGTCATAAAATTTCCAAGGATTTATCAAGATGTAGGCATCGTGAAGACTAGAATGTTTATAGAACAAAAAGAAAGCTTTCTAGAATCAATCATTGGTTTTATTTTTGAAATGGTTCTCTTCATTTTCCCTTAAAGTTTTATAACAGAGAAATCCTTCAATTTTTTTAAAGTTCAACTCCAAAGACGATGAGAGAAATTCGTTGATTATTTAGATACTTGACTTCTATTCATTACATATTCATTAATGAATATATCCTTCAAAAAAAAATCTTTCATACCAATGTTTTAATTTATGATTTCAAAGTCACGCCAATATGTTCATAAAGAAGGAAATGATGTTTTACAAGTTATGTGAACTAAAATGGATCAGAAATAAATAATGTATATAAACCTTCCAACTTGCAACAAAATTAAAGCTTTAAATTAATAAAATTTACATATTTATGCGTCAAGTGTTAAACGGGTGAGATTAAAAAAAAAAGTATGATCAAACTCGACTCTTCGTCTTATTTAGGAGACAACTCTATAAAAATAACAAAATAACAAAAATTCTACAAGTTATTAATTAATTCGTGTGCAATCTTAAATAAACTTTCTTACATTACAGTTCCAGTTAGTATTTTCTGAAGTTGATAACATGAAAGAGCCAAAATAAGGCATCATTAAGTCCTTCAGTGGTAAGTGCGCATAACCCATTAATATAATGTAGTCTGTCTACTATATTTGACAGTTCTAGCATTTTTGAAATTTCTTTTAAACTCATTACTTCCGCATCAAGATCTTGTTTATTTGCGAAAATTAAAATAGGTATATTTTCAAGGTCTTTTTCAGCTAAAAGTTTTTTGAAGTAGGGTAAAACATACTCCATTTTTTTCTTGTCTTGAGAATCAACCATGAAAATGATTCCTTCGTAACCTTTGTAAAGATTATCGTATGGAATTGAACTAAGAGAAAAAGCATCAAGATCCAAAGATGTGAATTTCATATTTTTGTATTTGATAGTTTGCATGCCTAACTCGATATTTTGATGCGGTTCAATAACTCCCAACCTAAAATTTCCCAAGAGAGTTGTTTTCCCTGCTCCTTTAACTCCTGTAACAAGGATTCTTGATTCATCTGGTCTGAAGGGAAGGAATTTGCAAAGCTTGGCAGAAAATTGACCCATTTTTTTAGCGTTGGATAGTCTTTATTAATTTGCTTATTCTTTTTTCAGTTTATTATTTTGTTCGGGAAGTTTGCAGAGGATATTTATATTCAGTGGAGAATAAATCTAATTTATAATTATATGATATGGAGATTATTGTATGAAAAAAAGTGATTATCAAAGAACATGATTTTGAATACTCATGAGGAACAAACTTTGTGACTAAAACAAGTTTATCAAGGATGTTCTTTGGACCAAGAACATAAAGTTAAAAAAAGAAAGTGGAAGGCAAACCACAAACAAAATTTTAATGTGAAAATATTGTTGGCAAAACTAATCATCAAACAACTTGTTTCTATGTTAATTTCCTCACATAAAAAAAAACCAAACTAAAAATCGTTGATTTGAAGGATAAAAGAAGAAAATTAAAACGGATAGAAAATGGCTTTCTTAAGGGAAAAAGAAATCCTTGTGGACAATCCTATATTATCAGAAAAGGTTAGGGTTAAGAAAATTAATTTAATTCTGGAAAAAAATGACATATTTTTAGAACAATCAAAAACTATTTATAAATTTTTTCATAATCAAAAATCCCAAACTACATTTTCAGGAATCTATAAAAGAATAACTCCAATCTCTATTCCTTTGATTTAAAAGACTTTTTGGTAGTACTTGAACTAAAAATATTTTATTATTCGATTCCAATATTTACCAATCTTGAATAAAATATTTAGTTAAACAGCTTTTGATCAACAAAAAAGTCAAGAGAATAGGATAGGAACAGATCTTTTTGCGAAAGCTAAAAAATTTTCTTTAATTATTGGCTTTGAAATTCAAAAATTTAATGTAATCGAAAACTTAAGAGTTCATCAAGATCCCGGGTAACTAATTATCGAAAGTTTAAAATCATAAATATGTATGTAACTTTGCAATTTGTATTAGTCTGACTAGGATTTCTGTTTCTTTGTTTTTGATGCATTCATACATTCTATTAATTACAGAGCCTGAATACTTCTTGATATCCTCACTTCGGACATAATTAATAAAATCAAGGTCTAAAGCTACAATTTACAAAACCCCAAAGGTTGTAGGGAAAAACTTCTCTTTTATCTTTTCTGTGATTAAGGTTTTTCTGTTTATTTTGATTTTTTTTTGAAGATCCCTATCTATGTTTTGTTTCTCATGTATTGTACTAAATTTTATGAGTATAGTTTTTGGCAAAAAGGTTCTGTTTCATCTTTTTCAAGAGAATGAATGATATCCGTCGTTATCAATCCTAAGTTGAGGCTCTAGAGCTTTAAATTTGATATATAAATCCGTTTTTCTCAAGCCTTGTCAACAAATTTAGAGAGATTTTATAAAAATATTGTGGACCATTCCAAGTTTAAAACATTTATTTTATCAGCTTTTTTGTTTTTTAAATGTTTTTAAACAAAAAATAAATGTCACTGAAATTTAAAGATTATTTTGTTGCGAATTAAGGAAATTTTTGAACAAAAAATCTCTTTTATTAATAAATTAATCTTCCAAGTTCTTATGAATCCCTTGGCTTCGAACTTTTCATAGTGTGTGTGGATAAAAAGACAAAGAAAATAAAACATTCCTCAATAATTATTCATTTAGCTTGCCTAGCAAACAAAAAAATTTTTGAATATTATATAATTCCTGAAATAAACTTCTTTTATTTATCATTATTTTCAATAACCTTCCAGGGAGAAGTATCCAATAGTTTTTTTTTTTATTATTTGAACAGGCGTCAGATCCCGAATAAATCCTCGACACGCTATCAGATTCATTGGTTTATGCTCAAAAATTGAGCAGCCCTCCTTTTTTGATCTTTTATTCAAAAGTAAAAATTGAGCCTATATTACAGTACATTTTTATGTGTTAAGAAACCTTTTTGAAAACATCTCGAAGTTTGTCAATGAAGACATCAAAAGAAAAAAGACAATAAAATTCAACTTGCAAAATGAATAAAGTTATCCAGGAAATATTTTCTATATGGTTTAAGGATTCAAGCATCAAAGTTCAAAGATCTTTTAGTTCCTTGGTTTAGCTCACTGTATCTCTCGCAACGTTCTATATAAATAATCAGCAATTCTTTTGTCAGACAAATATAAAGATTTGTTTATCCTTGACTTCAAAATGAATCTCTTTTTTCCAACAGTAATGACAAAATTCTGTCAAAAATTAATTCCAAAAAATGAATCTAAACTAAAAAATCATAATAAATTCAAAGATACATTGTTAAAGTGTAAGAAATATTGTTAACAATTTAGTTTTGGAATAAATAAGAGTTTTTTTTACAAAATCTTTGGAATGTTTTACAAATTTTACAATCAACTTCCTTTAAAAACATATGAATCAGAAACTCTCCTTAATGGAATGAAAAAAAAATTTTGATTTGCCATATATGAAGACCTTTCTCAAAGATATTAATGAATCGGTTTCATAATTGAACTTCAAACAGGATAAAATGGAATATGTTTGGCGAAAAAGACCTTAAACACAAAATAATTAATTAGCTCTTATTTCTTTATACTATTTGGTTCAATATTTCAAATTCATTAATAATTGAAGTTTCTATGTGAGTTAATGAATTAAAATAAGATATAAAAGTATGGGAATAAGAAAAAGATAACACAGGGCGACATAAAATACAAGAAAAACAATTCTATCAATGATATTTGAAATTGTTTGTGAGCTGAGATGAACTTACGCCCACAGGAAATTCTCAGTTTGAGAGAAATACTAAGATACGCCTGAATTTTAAGGATCAAAGAATCAGAGTAATACTAATTAACTCGTCCATCCATCATAAAAAGAGTCTACTTTATTGGGAATTGATATAGGGAAGAAAAAACTAATTCATGACACTGTGTCTCCCAATATTATTTACGAAAAGAATCCCCTTAAAAAAATATATTTGTCATACATCTTTCAAGCCCCATAGTCTTTCATAAAGGATAGAAGAAGCAAAAGAGACGCTATAAATTTCTTCACTTTTAAAACCAATTATGACTACCTATTTGACACCAAAACTACATGAGACAAAAGGAAAGGAACTGAGCTGGAGCTAACAAGAACTTAGGATTCTGCGTTCACGCTTGAGAAGCCTTTCCAGCCAACTTTCTTACACAGCCAAACTTTCTTCAGTCTCCATAAAGATTGCCACCGGGAAAACCTTCATACCCTTTACAGGAGCAGCATATGAAAGAGAGTGTTTCTTAAAGGATTAATCCAACAAGATCTCAAAAGTTTTCTGCACCGAGAGTATTGAAAAATGGACAAAGTGAAAGTATTGACAATTGAGTCTTTCTCTTAAAAATTCTCTGTTAAAGAGTCAAATAAATTTTAATTTTTCTGAAAATCAATACCGCAGATCCAAATCCTCCAAAATGCTCAAAGGTGTTGAACACATTGTGTCGCCCTAGAAACTCTAATAAAATACTAGCAACTTAAAAAATGCACTTCAAGTAGATGGGCTAACCGATATAAAATGATTATGAATGAATTTCTTAGATGCGCAACTCCTTCCAAAATTAAATATTCTTTATAGTTACTTAATACTCTCTGAATGTGGATGAATTAGTCTTTCATCCATTTCTCTTATCTGTTCAAAGATCATTTTAACTAATAAGCACTCGAAATCTTATGAATAAATTTCAAGCTTTGCACTCACCCTTATCTTAACAATACAGGGCCTGAAAATGTCTTGTTTTTGTGTATTAACCTCCATCTCCAGGTGCCTCAAAAATCTTACTCCTTCTTCAGAGCGCTCACATATTAATTTTTTTTTTTTCCTTTTTAATTTATTTCTTGTAGATTCATTATATTAAGGCAGGAAATGCAAAAAAAATAAACAGACACTTGAAATAAAAGAGGCATAATTCTGACATCCAATCTTCTTGTTAGTTTTTAGTCATCCCCGAATCACATATCTAAATACATTGAAAATGAAACCAGATTAAATTCAAATTTGATTTTCCAAACTTTATATAATTTATTAACTTGTTTCTGGTTCAAATTAAAAATAATTAAAAGATTTGATTCAAATTTATTGCGGATCCTAATTTCTTAATATCTGAGAGTCGCAGAATCTCCAGTAAGTTATTAAGGTACAGGCATCGTGAAGGCTAGAATACTTATACATTAGAATAAAAAAAGAAAAACTTTCTTTGATCTTTCATTTCTTTTTGAAATACCTCTTCATTTCCTTAAGTTTTATAACTGAGAATATCTTTCAGTTTTTCAATTAAAAAAAAATCAACTCCCAAGATTATGAGAGAAATTTGTTGACAATTTAGAAACTTGACTTCTATATATAAGTCACATATTTATTAAAGAAGGTATCTTGGAAAACTCTTCATACCAATGTTTTATTTTCTACCTTAAAAGTTGGACCAATGGATCCATGAAGAAGGAACTGATCTTTTCAGGTTATGTGAACCAAAAGGGATAAAAAGTAAACAATATAAATAAACCTTTCTAGTTTGCTACAAAATTTAGGCTTTTAAATTTTAAATAGGATTTACATATTTTTGTTGACAAGTATTAAAACGAGTGAAATTAAAATAAAAAAAAATAGAACACACAAACTCATTCTTTGCCTTGTTTAGGAGAGAACTCTATATAAAATAACTAAAAACTCTACAAGTTATGAACTAATTTGCGTGCAATATGAAATAAACTTTCTTAAATTACATTTCCCATTAACATTTTTTGTGTTTGATAGCGTGAGAGAGCCAAAATAAGGCATCATTACGTCCTTCATTTGTTAGTGCACATAACCCATTAATGTAGTATTGTCTGTCTATTATATTTGACAGTTCTAATATTTCTGAAATTTCTTTTAAACTCATTACTTTCGCATCAAGGTCTTGTTTATTTGCAAAAATTAAAATAGGAATATTTTCAAGGTCTTCTTCGGCTAAAAGTTTTTTGAAGTAAGGTAATACATACTTCATTTTTTTCTTGTCTTGAGAGTCAACTATGAAAATGATTCCTTCGTAACCTTTATAAAAATTTTCATATGGAATTGAATCAAGAGGAAAGGCGTCAAGATCCAAAGATGTGAATTTTATATTTTGATATTTGATAGTTTGCATGCCCAACTCAATATTTTGAGGTGGCTCAAGGTCTCCTAGCCTTAAGCTTCCCAAGAGAGTTGTTTTTCCTGCTCCTTTAACCCCGGTCACAAGGATTCTTGGTTCATCTTGTCTGAAAGAAAGGGATTTACAAAGCTTGGCAGAAGACTGGCCCATTTTCTGAGTGTTGGGTAATTTTTTATTTTATTTATTATATTGTTTGGCAAGTTTGGAGAGGATATTTATATCCAGTGAGGATTAAATTTAATTTATAATTATATATGATCTGGAGATTTTTGTATGAAAAAAGTGTTTATTAAAGAACATGATTTTTAACCCTAATGAGGAACCAACTTTGTGACTGAAACAAGTTTATTAAGGACGTTTGTTTGGATCAAGAACTTGATAGCGGAAAAAAGTGGAAAACAAACCGCAAAAAAATTTTATGGAAAAAATTGTTGACAAAACAAAACATCAAACAATTTTGTTTCTATGGTTAATTTCCTCACATAAAAAAAACTAACCGAAAAATTGTTGATTTGAAGGATAAAACAAGAAAATTAAAACAATTGGAGTGACTTCTCTTAAGGGAAAAATAAATCCTTGTGGACAATCCTTTTATCAGAAAAGGTTAGGGTCAAGAATTAATTTAATTCTGGAAAAAAAGGTGACATTTTTTTAAAGAAAAATCAAAAACTATTTATAAATTTTTCCTAATTAAAAAGCTAAAATTTTCTTTTCAAGAATCTATAAAAAGATAACCTAAATCTCTATTCCTTTGACTTAAAAGACTTTTTAGCGGTAATTGAACTGAAAAAGGTTAAAAATGTTTTATTCTTCGATTCAAATATTTACCAATCTTGAATAAAATGATCTGACTTATGACTTTTGACCAACAAAAATTCAAGAGAAAGGGATAGGAAACCATTTTTTTGTTGTTGAGAACAACCCAGAAAACTTTCTTTAATTGATTGCTTAGAAAATTCAAAAAATTAATTCAATTGAAAGCTTAAGAGTTCATCAAGATCTTGGGTAACTAATTATCTAAAGGTTAAAATCATAAATATGTAACTTTACAATTTGTATTAGTTTCTCTATGATTCCTGTTTAATTGTTTTTGATGCGTTCGTACATTCTATGAATTGCAGAGTCTGGAAACTTTCTGATATATTCTAACCTCATCTATAATTAATAAAATCAAAGTCTAAAACTACAATTAACAAAAAACCCCAAGGTTGTGGGGAAAATTCTTTTTTCATCTTTTCTGTGATTAAGGTTTTCTGTTGTTTTTTTTTCTTTGAAAATTCCTATCGATGTTTTTGTTCTTCTTATGCTTTAGACAAAAGTTTTACGAGTATAATTGTTTTTACAAAAAAGTTCTGTTTGATATTTTTCAAGAGAACGAATGACATCCATCATTATCAATCTTAAATTGAGAGTTATTCTGATTTTAGAACCTTAAATTTGATATATAAGTCCCTTTTCCATAACCTTGTCAACAAATTTAGAGAGGTTTTATAAAAAATATTGTGAGCCATTCGAAGAACAAAATTATTATTTTTTCTTTTTTCTAAACAAAATAAATGTTGCTGAAATTTGAAGATTATTTATTGCAGATTGAGGAAGATATTGAATAAAAAATCTCTTTTATTAACAAATTAATCTTCTGAATTCTCATGAATCCCTTGACTTTCAACTTTTCATAATATAGAGATTAACAAACTAAAAGAATAAAATCATAACTAGATCATAACCAATAAAATTAAGAGAAGAACCCAGCAAATATTTTCCTATATGATTAAGGATGTGAACATTTAATGTCAAAGTTTTTTTTTTACTTCCTTCATCTCTCACACCGTTCTGTATGAATAACCAGTAAATCTTTAGTAAGACCAAATAGAGAAAAAAAATTTCCCATTTCGAGATCAATATACAAAGCTATAAAACCAACAACAACAACATTTCATTTGTGAAAAGTTAGTTTTAAAGGAAAATGCTTAAATTTTATTCAAAAAAACCAATTTAGAATTTAAACTCAGAACTCTTTTATCCTCATCTTCAAGATTAATCTCTTTGAAAGTGAGGATAAAGGAGTATAGTTAGAAATTATTTTTATACGAATTTAAAAAAAATAATTTTATAGTAGATATTCCAAAAAATGAAGCTAAAATAAAAAATCATAAGAATTATTTTTTTCAAAGTGTAGTGGAATAACCACATCCTCCCGCAACAAGCGAGCAAACAGTATCCATAATCTTACAAATAATGTAAATATTAAAGAGCGAACAAAGTAACAGTCAAAACATTAGGTAATCTCTTCAAAAAGGTCTGCCGAGAAAGAAGAGAGTTCTTAGCTTCATTCCTTTTCAAATAAAACAAAACAAAAGAAAAAAAGTGTTTTCCTTTTATTCCGAATTATTTGAGTATTTTTTTTTATCCCATACGATTCAAAATCCAAAAGAGGTAAAACTACATGATAAGAAATTTAAAGATGGATTGTTAAAGTTGTAAGAAGAATTGATGAAATCACCGAACAAAGTCATAAAAACTGGTCTATTTTTTATCAAATTTTGCAATCAACTTTCTTTAAAAGTACATGGATCATTATTTCTCGCTAGTGGAGGGAAAAGTTGAATTACTTTGTCATATATGAATATTTTTCTCAAGAATATCAATGAATCAGTCTCATAAATGAACTTCAAGGTCGAATGAAATCAAACCTGTTTGCTGAAGAGGACCTTCCAAGCGTTCCCCTTATAGTGAAAACTAGAACTGTTAAATAAAAGGCAGGTATTCTTACATTCATAATTAATATGCATATAAATATGAAGGTTAAAATGATGCTTTATTATGGCTTTTCTATGCTGTTAAGAAAACACAAAAGTCAATTGGCTACTATTTCTTTATTCAATTTATTTCAATATTTCAAATTCATTAACATTACCGAAACAATTGAAATTTCCATGCAAGTTCACTCATGAAAATAAAGTATAAAAGTTCTCCGTTTTTCTTACATTTGTGACAAAAGAGTGAATAAACGTTTTATAGAAAATTAAGATGAAAACAAATACAAGAGTAAAACATTTATATGAATGATATTCGAAACACTTTGCGGGCTGAGATGTACTAATATTCATAGAAAAACCTCAGTTTAAAAAAGAAATACCTGGGGTTTAAGGATCGAAGGATCAGGATCAGAATAATACTAATTAATTCATCATAAAAACGTCTACTTTATTGAGAGTTGATAAATTAAAAATAATGATTAAAAATTAACTCTATCCTCATTAAAATTTTTTTAATTCAAAGAGAGAAACAAAACCATGAAAGAAAAAAGAATCCAGAAGAGTTCAGAAGAGAAAAAAGTTCTCTCACATCTGAACACTTTTTTAACCCGTATATTCTGAAAAACCTTGGTGAGACAATTGTGAGCTTGAAAATGGCCAAATTCGGCAAATAATCCATTCAATTCAACTAGATAGTTTTCAAAGACATATCAATCGATATTTTCTAAAAGTAAGTTCTCTCAAAATTTAACAATCCATTGAAAATTTTATCTGTTACAGGAAAAAAATGATTCCTTGGTTCTTTGACTGTGCCAAATACTTGTTAATAATAAGCTTATCCCACGATTTTATATAATTTTGTAATTTAAAGAAAAATTATATTTTCTAAGCCATAAACTCTTACTCATCGCGATCCTATTGTACAGT
>Ga0182742_1003678_pt1 | contig 14691 bp, 10 predicted proteins | sample eDN5th37CBELigMG_FD_128880 | JGI IMG/M metagenome (GOLD analysis project Ga0182742, IMG submission 128880) | Enriched Miracle-Growth compost microbial communities from Emeryville, California, USA - eDNA 5th pass 37_C BE-Lig MG (version 2)... ... | reverse complement strand
GTTCCGGAGCGACCGCCCAGCCGACGGGTCAACGATGGGTCAGCGGAGGCGCCGGGTCAGGCGGCCCGCACCTTCTTGGCGGCGAAGGCCGCGAGGCCGGCGACGACCAGGAGGAGCAGCAGCTTCTTCATGCCGGCACCCTACTCCGGCCGCCCCGCGGGAGCCGGGACGACGGCCGGTGACCGCCGAGGGTGGTCCGGGCGTCAGACCGCGAGCAGGTCGCGGGCGCCGGTGTCGGAGGAGGGGTGGCGCAACTTCGACATGGCGCGGGCCTCGATCTGGCGGATGCGCTCGCGCGTCAGGTTGAAGTGCTCGCCGACCTCCTCGAGCGTGCGCGGCTCGCCCCGGTCGAGGCCGAAGCGCAGCTTGAGGATCTCGCGCTCGCGCTCGTCGAGGGGGGCCAGCAACCGGGAGATCTCGTCGGGCAGCAGCGCGGTGGCGGCCACCTCGAAGGGCGACTCGGCCGACCGGTCCTCGACCACGTCGCCGAGCTCCGCGTCGCCGTCCTCGCGCAGCGGCTCGGAGAGCGAGAGCGGCTCGGCCGCGAAGCGGAGCGCCTCGGTGACCTTGTCCTCGGGCATCTCCACCTCGGCGGACAGCTCGGCCAGCGTGGCCGGGCGGCCGAGCTTCAGCTCCAGCCGGGCCCGCGCCTTCTGCAGCCGGGCCAGCGTGTCGCCCGCGTGCACGGGGAGCCGGATGGTGCGGCCCGTGTTGGCGATGCCGCGGGTGATCGCCTGGCGGATCCACCACGTGGCGTAGGTCGAGAACTTGAACCCCTTGCGCCAGTCGAACTTCTCGACGGCGTGCATCAGGCCGAGGTTGCCCTCCTGGATGAGGTCCAGGAGCGGCAGGCCCGAGGCCTGGTACTTCTTGGCGATCGAGACCACGAGGCGGAGGTTCGACTGCACGAAGGTCCGCTCGGCGTCATCGCCTTCGCGAGCCGTGCGCCGCAGCTCGCGGCGCTTGGCGGGCGTGATCTCCTTCCCGCCCTTCTCGAGTGCCGCGGCCGCCTCCTTGCCGGCCTCGATGGCCTTGGCCAGGCGGACCTCGTCGTCCTTGGTCAACAACGGGTACTGCCCGATGTCGGTGAGGTACAGGCGGACGAGGTCTTCCTCGTCCCGCTCGACGCGCTCCTTGGGCAAGTGCACTCCTGTCGGGCCGCGGTGGCGGAGAACGCTCAAGATTGACCGAGGATCAACGACCCACGGTCGGACCACATCAACGATAACGGTGGGGTCAAGGTCTCCAACCAGGGGCGTCCGAGGTCACGGCCCGGAGGTCACGACCCGGCCCTTCCGGCGGACCGGGCGTCGAGCAGCGCCCGCTCCAGCGCGGCCTGCTCGGCGGCCGCGGCCTCCACCGACGCGGCGTCGGTCAGGAGCGCCTGGAGGCGGGCCTCGCCCGACTGCCACTCCTCCAGCTCGTCGCGCCGCACCAGCTCCAGGGCGCGCCGCGTGGGCCCGTCGGTCGCCGGCGCGAGGCGCCTCCCCCAGGCCGCGGCGGCCGCCAGCTTGCGGGGCAGGAGCACCCGGTAGGCACCGACGAGGAACCGGACGGTCGCCCGGTCGCCGGCAGCGTCCAGCCCCTCCAGCCGAGCCACCACGGCGGCCATGCCTGGCTCGGGCACCACGAGCTCGTCGGGGTCGAGGTGCGGGACCGCCGGGAGGAGGTCGAGCCAGAGCTCGGCGTGCCAGGCGTGGTGGCGGGCGGGCGGGCCCAGCTCGGCACGCACCTGCGCGTGGGGCGCCACGGCCGACCACCGGCCGAGCAGCTCGAACAGGCGCTGCTCCAGCCAAGCCTCGGCGCCGGCGCGGCGCGCCGACGCCTCCAGGGAGCAGCCCTGCTGCGATCCGGTCATCGGCCAGAGCGTAGGGGCGCCGCCCGTTGGCCCGGATGGCCCGGATGGGAGGCCCGGCGACCCGGTACCGTGGCGGGGCCCTTCCCCGAAGCGATCGCAGGAGTCGCATGGCCATCCGACGGCGGCGCGCCGGGAGCCCACCATGAGCAAGCCGCTGCTGCCCGATGCGCTCGACGACGCCGTCGAGCGGTCGGCGTCGCCGGCCGCGACGCGCCTCACCGCGCTGGGTCTCGTGGAGGCCTACCCCGAGCTGAGCCGGCGGCTGGCCGACCCCGACCTGGCCGCCGCGGTGGCCGCGGTGGTGGGCGCCAGCCGCGCCTTCGCCACCCAGCTCCTCGCCGACCCCCGCTCGGTCGAGGTCCTCGAGCAGCTCGACGAGCCGGTGCCCGTCACCGCGGCCTCGCCCACGGCCCTGAAGACGAGCAAGGACCGCGAGCTGCTGCGCATCGCGGCACGCGACCTGCTCGGCATCGACCGGCTCGAGGAGAGCGTCGCCGCCGTGTCGCGCCTCGCTGCCGACGTCGTGGCGGGGGCGTTGGAGCTGTCGGGGCCGGGACCCGACCTGGCGGTGATCGGCATGGGGAAGCTCGGCGGCAACGAGCTGAACTACGCGTCCGACATCGACGTGATGTTCGTCGGCGCAGGCGACCCCGACGCGCTCGAACGCCGCGCCCGCGACGTGCTGCGTTGGGCCCGCCCCTGCTTCCGGGTGGACGCCAACCTGCGGCCCCAGGGTCGGGCCGGCTCGCTGGTGCGCACGGTGGAGTCGTACGAGGCGTACTGGGCTCGGTGGGCCGAGCCGTGGGAGTTCCAGGCGCTGCTCAAGGCCCGCTTCGTGGCGGGCGACGAGGCGCTCGGGAAGGCCTTCGAGGAGACCGCCGGGCGCCACCTGTGGTCGCGCACGTTCACCGCCGACGACCTCCGCTCCCTGCGTCACCTGAAGGCCCGGGCCGAGGCCGAGTTGGCCCGCAAGGGCCTCACCGACCGCGAGGTCAAGCGGGGCCGCGGCGGCATCCGCGACATCGAGTTCGCCGTGCAGCTGCTGCAGCTCGTCCACGGGCGGCTCGACCCGGCGCTGCGCACGCCCACCACGCTGGAGGCGCTGCGCGAGATGGGCGCGGCCGGCTACGTCGACCCCACCGACGCGGAGGCCCTGGCCGACGCCTACCGGTTCCTGCGGGCCCTCGAGCACCGGCTCCAGCTGTGGGACCTGGAGCAGGTCTACGAGATGCCGCTCGACGAGCCGGCCCGCGACCGCATCGCCCGCACCATGGCCTTCCGCGACACCGGCACCACCTCCGCGCTCGAGCAGCTCGACATCGAGCTGGCCCGACACCAGGCGACGGTGCGGTCGATCCACGAACGCGTCTACTTCCGGCCGCTCCTCGAGGTGTTCGCCGGCACCGACGGCCAGCTGGCCCGGCCCGGCGCCCTCGAAGCCCGGCTCACCGCGTTCGGCTTCCGCGACGCCATGCGCACCCGCGCCGCGGTGCGCGAGCTCACCCGCGGCCTGACGCGCTCGTCGCGGCTCATGCAGCAGCTCCTGCCGTTGCTGCTCGGCTGGCTGTCGGAGGCTCCCGATCCCGACCTGGGCCTCCTCGCGCTGCGCAACCTGGTCGGCACCCCGCAGCGGGCGGAGGAGGTGACGCGCGTCTTCCGCGACTCACCCGAGGCGGCGCGCCGGCTGTGCCACATCGCGGGCACCAGCCGGCTGGCGGTCGAGGTGCTGCAGCGCGACCTCGACCTGCTCGCTCGCCTGCCGTACCGCGACCGGCTCCTCACCCAGCCCCGACCGGTGCTGGTGGAGAAGGCCCGATCCGCGCTCAGCTGGCGCGAGGGCACCGCCGAGCAGCAGGTGGGCCTGCAGCGGTGGAAGGAGCGGCACCTCTTCGGCGTCATCGCCCGCGACATCCTCGGCGACGCCGACGTGGTGCAGGTCGGCGCCGACCTGAGCGCCATCGCCGACGCCACCGTGCAGGTGGCGGTGGAGGTGATGGAGCCGAAGGTGCCCTTCGCCGTCATCGCGGTGGGCCGCCACGGCGGCCAGGAGCTCTCCTATGCCAGCGACCTCGACGTCCTCTTCGTCTACGACGGCGCGTCCTTCGCCGACCAGGAGGAGGCCGAGCGGGTGGGCATGGCGCTGCGCCGCTTCCTCGACGGCGACACGCCGGCGCAGCGCATCTGGGACGTCGACATCGACCTGCGGCCCGAGGGCAAGCAGGGCCCGGTGGCCCGCAGCCTCGAGGGCTACGCGCGCTACTTCGACCAGTGGGCCCAGGTGTGGGAGCGCCAAGCGATGAGCCGGGCCCGCACGGTGGCCGGCGACGAGGACGTCGGGCGGCGGTTCTGCGAGCTCCTCGACGACTTCGTGTGGGGTCGCCCGCTCAGCGACGACGAGGCTCGCGAGATCCGTCGCATGAAGGCCCGCATCGAACGCGAGCGCATCCCGGCCGGCGAGGACCCGCAGTTCCACCTGAAGCTCGGACGGGGTTCGCTGTCGGACGTGGAGTGGACCGCGCAGCTGCTGCAGCTGCGCTACGGGGTGCGGGCCACCGGCACGGTGGAAGCGCTCGACGCGCTGCTGCAGGCCGATCGGCTCTCACCCGACGACCACCGCATCCTCCGCGACGCCTACCGGTTCTGCGAGGCCACCCGCAACCGGCTGTTCCTCGTGCAGAGCGCGCCGGGCAACGCCCTCCCGCAACGCAGCGAGGAGCTGCGCTGGTTGGCGCGCTCGCTCGACACCACCCCCCAGCGGCTCCGGGAGGACTACCGGCGCGTCACCCGCCGCTGCCGAGCGGTGATGGAGCGCCTCTTCTACGAGCGCGACGCGCTCAGCCCGGGCTGAGCACCACCAGCGCCACGTCGTCGTCCACGTCGCGCACGTCGCCGACGCGCAGCACCAGCCGGTCCGCGATGTCATCGACGTCGGGTCGCGGCATGGCACCCAGCGCGGCGGCCAGCCGTTCGACGGAGGCGTCGAGCCGCTCGCCCCGGCGCTCGATGAGGCCGTCGGTGTAGGCGACGAGGACCGAGCCCTCCGGGAACGGCCGCGCCGCCGGCACGGGCACCTTGCCCGGCACGCCGAGCAAGGGGCGCCGGCCGTCGTCGAGCACCTCCACCGTGCCGTCGGGGCGGCGCAGCAGCGGAGGCGGGTGGCCGGCGACCACGTAGGTGAGGGTGCCGGCCGCCGTGTCGATCACCGCCAGCGCGGCGCTGGCGGCCATGATCCCGTCGCCCTGCACGAACTCCGACGTCCGCTCGAGCACCTGCTCGGGAGGGAGCCCTGCCCGCAGCAGCGCGGACACGGTGCTGCGCAGCCGGGCCATCTCGGCAACGGCATCGACGCCGTGGCCGGCGACATCGCCCACCACGACGGCCAGGCGGTCCTGGGCCAGCACCACGCCCTCGTACCAGTCGCCGCCCATCCCGAGGCTGCGGGTGGCCGGCAGGTAGCGCGCGGCCGAGCGCAGGCCGCGGATCGGCGGCAGCGGCGCCAGGACGTGGCGCTGCAGGTCGGAGGCGAGCTGGTGCTCGTGCTCGTAGAGGCGGGCGCGCTCCACGGTCTGCTCGCACAGCTCGGCCACCGTGGACAGCTGCGTGCGCTGGTCGTCGTCGAAGGTGGCCATCTGGTTCCAGGCCACCATGAGCAGGCCGAGGGGGCGGCCGTCCGAGCCGGTGAGGGGCAGCGACGCGCTCGACACCGTGCCCGACGCCCGCATGTCGGCGGCTAGCCGTGGGTTGGTGGCCTCGATGTCCTCGGCCCGTTGCACGAAGACCGGCGTGCGCCGGCGCATCGCCGTGCTCGCCGGCGACACCCCGTCGAGCGGCACGGTGGTGTAGCGCCGACCGGCGGCGGTGTCGTGCCACTGGGGTTCGAGCAGCATGCGCAGCTGCCGGGTGGTCTCGTCGACGACGCCGACGGACGCGAAGGCGGCGCCCACGGCCTCGGGCACCACGGCGCTGATGGTCGGGCCGACGTGGTCGAGGGTGCGGCACGTCGAGAGCCGGGCGGCGAGGTCGGCCATGGCCATCGCCTGCCTGGTGCTCTCGTCGGTGCGCAACGCCCGGTTCACGGTCTCCTCGCAGAGCTCCGCAGCTGCCAGGAACGTGGAGCGGGCCTGCGGGTCGTCGAGCGCCCGTGCCGAGCGCCAGGCCATCGACAGGCACGCCACGATGGCCGACGACTCGTCGCGCAGCGGGAACGAGCCGATGGTGCCGATCCGCAGCGGCTGCAGGTGCCGAGCCAGGCCAGCGGCGTCGTAGCGGCGCCACTCCTCGGGGGCCCCGACCGCCACCAGCCGACCCTCGCGCACCGCTTCGGCCACGGGGATGTCGGCCGAGAGCGGGATGTCCTCGTAGCGGTCGGCCACCTCCGGGAGCACGTCGTCCCCGAAGAAGAGGCGCAGCCGGCCGGCCTCCCGGTCGACGATGCCGAACGCGGCCGACACCGCGCCCGTCACCGCCGCCCCGTGCCGGCTGACGATGTCGGCGACCTCGGCCACCGACGCGGCCCTCGAGAGCTGCTGGGAGAACACCGCCAGGCGGCGCACGACCTCGGCCGACCGGGTGAGCTCGCGCTGGTACCGGTCGGCCCGCGAGTACAGCGCCAGCAGGGCGACGGCTCCCAGCGCCGTGACCACGACGAGCAGCCAAGGCACCGTCCGCGACGGGCCGCGGGTGTCCTCGACGACCACCTCCCAGGAGCGCCCGGCGATGTCGATGGTCGCTGCGGTCCCGCCCCGCGGTGGCTCCTCCGTCGTCGCGAGGAGCCCGGTGTCGTCGTGCACGGACACCCGCGTGCCGCCCGGCAGCTGCGACCCGATGTCGGCCAGCAAGCTGGCGCCGGGGTAGGCCGAGGCCAGGAAGCCGGCGATGGCCGCCCGCCGCTCCCCCACGTCGCCGGTCGGCGCCGCGGGGCGGAACAGGGGCTGCACGACGAAGACGGCGGGCTGCCCGCTCGGCTGCGCGGCGACCCGCTCGGTGAACACGATCTGAGCGGTGTCGCGGGCGGCGACGGCCGCGGCGCCGCGCGCGGGATCGCCGAACAGGTCGAAGCCGAGCAGGCTCTGCTGGTTCTGGCTGAGCGGCACGATCATCGTGACCGGCGCGTACTGCTCGCGGCGAGCCGCCGGGCGCACCTCGCCGCTGTCGCGGTCGGTGATGGGCCAGCCGGCGCTCGCCTCGTAGCTCGCCCGCGCCGCGTCGTCGACGACGGGGGCGTACGCCAGCGCCTCCAGGGGCGAGCGTCCGAGCACGCCCACGGCGAAGGTCTCGAAGTTGGCTCGCGCCACCGTGCCGTTCTCGGCGACGAGGCCACCCGCGCCCGCCAGCGACGCGAGCACCTCGCGCACACGGGTGTCGACGACGTCGCTGGCGGTCGTGGTCAGATCCCGCTCCCGCTCGCGGGCCTCCTCGTTGCCGCGCCGCCACGACAGCACGGCGGCGGTCAGGCCTGCAGCCACCACCAACAGCAGGAGCGCCACCCTGGCGACCAGCGCGCCACGTCGTTCACGGTCGGTCGGGCCCGGCCCGAACTCGGTGAGCGCACGCCCCGGCACCGCGGCGCACGCTAGCCGTCCCACGACCGCTCGACGGTCCGCTCTCCCCCGCGCAGGACCGCGCCGGCCGGCGGTGGCGCGGAGCAGACTGCAGGCGTGAGCGGCCCCTTGCGCACCGACGACATCCCGCCCGTCCCCGAGCCGAGCGACGAGGTGTCGCGTCCCGTGCTCCAGCTCGAAGCGAGCCGCACCTCGACGGTCGGCCACCTCCAGGTGCGCCGCGCGCTGCCCCGTCGAGGCCGCCGCACGCTCGGCGCCTGGTGCTTCGTGGACCACATGGGCCCGGCCCGCACCGACGGTGGCGTCGACACCGGCATCGGGCCGCACCCGCACATCGGCCTGCAGACGGTCACGTGGCTGGTCGCCGGCGAGCTCCGCCACCTCGACTCACTGGGCAGCGACCAGGTGATCCGCCCGGGACAGCTCAACCTCATGACTGCGGGTGCGGGCGTGGCCCACGCCGAGGAGGGCACCGGCCGGCCCGTCGAGCTGCACGGCGTGCAGCTGTGGGTGGCGCAGCCCGACGCCACCCGCCACGGCGCGCCGGCCTTCGAGCACCACGCCGAGCTGCCCCGCGTCGAGCTCGAGCAGGGCGTCGCCACGATCCTGGTCGGGCACCTCCTCGGCGCGTCGTCGCCGGCGCGGCGCGACACCGACCACATCGGCGTCGATCTCGACCTGCGCGCCGGTCGCAGCGTGGTGCCGCTCGACCGCCGCGCGGAGCACGGGCTGGTGGTGGTGGAGGGCGTCGTCACGATCGAGGGCACGCCCGTGGAGCCCGGGCACCTCGCCTACCTCGGCGAAGGGCGGGACGAGCTCGCGCTCGACGCCCCGGGCCCGGCGCGGGCGCTGCTGCTCGGCGGCCTGCCCTTCGAGTCCCCCGTGCTGATGTGGTGGAACTTCGTCGGCCGGGCGCGCGACGAGGTGGAGGAGGCTGCCGACGCCTGGAACCGGTCCGACGCCCGCTTCGGCACCGTCGCCTCCTCCCTGGCCCGGATCCCGGCCCCGCCGCCGCCCTGGCGGTAGCGCCTGCAGGAGCGCCCGGCCGGTCGCTGCGCCCGCGGCTGCCCCACCGTCCGCCCGTTCGGGCAAGGCGCGGAGGGACCGCGGCGCGACAGTCCCCCCATGGCGGGAGAACCGGAGCTGCAGCGGGGGCACACGGGCGACTGGGTGCGCCACCTGCAGGAGAAGCTGCGCGCCGTCAGCAACAGCGAGCTGGTGGTGGACGGCATCTTCGGGAACAACACCGAGACGGCCGTGCGGAACTTCCAGGTGACGGCGCACCTGGAGAAGGTCGACGGCATCGCCGGGCCGGAGACGTGGGCGGCCCTCGACAACGCTCCCCTGCTGCACAGCGAGCCGTCGATGTCGCAGCCGGGCGTCGAGCTCCAGCACCTGCGGGTGGCCGACGGGCGGCTGCACTACACCGTCCGCAACGTCAGCTCGGGCGAGCACACGCACACCCACGACTCGATCGACATCTACGACGGGGTCGGGAGCCACGTGCACACCGGCGGCGACTGGCGCGAGGCCATGGCGCAGCAGCAGTCCGTCGACCGCACGATGGCGCTGCCCACGCTGGCCGACGGCAGCTACACGGTGCGGCTCAGCGTGCAAGGGTCGCGCGGGGGCTACGCCACGCTCGGGACGACGGTGGTCGTGGCCGGCGGCCGCGCCTACGGCACCGACGAGGCACCGCCCCCGCAGGTCCACGGCGAGCTGGTGGAGCTGGCCAGCATCGACCTGCAGCAGGGCATGGTCACGTGGGGCATGTGGAACCACAACGACCGCGGCTCGGTGATCACCCGCACGACCGTGTACCTGATGGGTCCGGACGGAGGCGGCGGGCACAGCAAGCGGGAGTTCGAGGAGCGCATCGAGGCCGGCAACGTGGCGTGGGGCCAGTACCCGCTGCCCGCCGGGCTGGCCGACGGCCGGTACACCGCCTGGGTGGGCATGGCGGTGAACGACGCCGTCCGGGCGCCCTCGGGCCCGTACCCGTGGGAGCTCCAGCTCGAGTTCGAGCTGCGCGGCGGGGTGGCCAGCCGCGCCTGATCCGCGACGAGCACCGCTACCGTGCCGGCGTGCCCGCCGACCGTGCCGAGCGCGCCTTCCTCGCCTTCCAGACCGAGCTCGCCCGGGAGCGGGCCGCGGCGCTGGGTCGGGCGGGGCGCCGGCTGGAGGAGCACCTCGAGGAGTGCCGGCGGCTGGCGGCCAGCCTCCGCGCGGGCGGCGACGGGGTGCCCGCCCCGGAGGTCCGGCGCCGCTACCGGGCGGCCCGGGCGGCGGCCGAGGAGGCGCGGTGGGCCCTGTGCGTGCAGCGGGAGGCGCTGGGCCTGGCCGACCACCGCTGGGTCGACCGGATCTACCCCCTGCCCCCGCCGCTATGAGCCGGCGCACCGGCGCACCGGCGCACCGCGCCCATGCCGGCCATCAGCCTCACGGCCCGTTTTTGACATCGACGTCGATTTCGAACTAGGGTGGCTCCCGCACCCCGGGCGCCAGTTCAGGCACCAGTTGAGGAGGACGCCCCCGTGTCCCAGACCGAAGAGTTCATCTACGTCCGCGAGCGGCGGCTGCCGTACGAGACGTTCGATGCCGACAACCACCTGTACGAGAACCGGGATGCCCTCACGAAGTTCATCCCGAAGGAGTACGAGGGCGTCATCAAGTACGTCGAGGTGAACGGGCGCACCAAGCTCGCCATCCGCGACCAGATCAGCGAGTACATCCCCAACCCCACCTTCTCCAAGGTGGCCGTGCCGGGCGGCTGGGGGAACACCCACGAGAACAAGGGCAAGGGCGGCATCGGCGGCCGCACCGGCATCAAGCCCAAGGTCATGCCCGGCCTCGACGCCTTCTTCGACCCCGAGCCGCGCTACGCGCTCATGAAGGAGATGGGCATTGACCGCACGCTGCTGTGGCCCACGCTGGCCAGCGTGCTCGAGGAGCGCGTCGCCGACGACCCCGATGTGGCCGTGACCGTCATCCACGCGCTGAACGAGTGGATGCACGAGCACTGGAGCTTCGTGTTCGCCGACGCCATCTACTCCACGCCGATCATCTCGCTCGCGGCCGGCGTCGACGCCGCGCTGAAGGAGCTCGAGTACATCTCCGAGCGCGGCGCCAAGATCTTCCTGCTGCGCGTGGCGCCCGTCCCCACGTGGCAGGGCCGCAAGTCGTTCGCCCTCCCCGAGTTCGACCCGTTCTGGTCTGCCGTGCAGGAGCTCGACATCGTCGTGGGCATGCACTCCGGAGACTCCGGCTACACCCGCTACACCAACGAGTGGGACGGTCTCGGCGTCGAGCACCTCCCGTTCAAGCAGGCCGGTTCCGCCGCCTTCCAGGCCCTCATGTCCGAGAAGGACGTCGTGCACGACGCCATGGCGTCGATCATCGGCCACGGCCTCGCCACGCGGTTCCCGAAGCTGAAGTTCATGCCCGTCGAGTACTGGGCGACGTGGATCCGACCGTTCCTCGACCGCATGCAGGCCGCCTACGAGGCCTCGCCGGTGCTCTTCGACGAGGACCCGCTCGAGGTGTTCAAGCGGAACATCTACGTCCACATCTTCCACGAGCCCAACCCGCAGGAGCTCATCGACCGCGGCCTTCCCGCCGACCGCCTGATGTTCGGGTCGGACTTCCCGCACCCGGAGGGCCTCGGCGACCCGCTCGCCTACAGCGACGTGGTGGAGGGCATGGCCCCCGAGCACCAGGAGCTGATCATGGGCGGCACCATCGCCAAGGCGCTCAAGGTCGGCAAGTACGCCCAGTGAGCTCCCGGCGCAACCGGTGAGCGACGACACAGCCGCCGCCTCCCGCCCGGCCGCGACCACGGGTCCGCGCTCCCGCAAGGGGGCGCGGACCCGGGCGCGCCTGGTCGAGGCGGCCAAGGAGGTCTTCGCCGAGCACGGCCTCCCCGACGCCCGCATCGCCGACATCGTCGAGCGGGCCGGCCTGAGCTACGGCGTCTTCTACCACTACTTCGAATCGAAGGAAGCGCTCTTCCGGGAGATCGCTCACGAGATCGGCGCCCGCCTCCACGCGCCGGTCGACGAGGTGATCCTGCAGCGGGGATCGAGCACCGCGCCCGAGGACCGGCTGCGCCAGGCCCTGCGGCGCTACTTCGAGGCCTACCGCGACGACGCGCCGATCCTGGGCGTGATCGAGCAGGCGGCGCGCCTCGACGACGAGGTCCGGGTGGCCCGCGAAGGCCGCGACCGCGCCTACGCCAAGCAGGTGGCCGACTCGATCCGCCTGCTCCAGCGACGGGGGCTGGCCGATCCCGACCTCGACCCCGACATCGCCTCGGCGGCGCTCGGCGCCATGACGTCGCGCTTCGCCGAGCTGTGGCTGGCCCAGGGCCGGCTCGATTGCGACCTCGAGACGGGCGTCGAGACCGTCACCCGCCTCTTCACGAACGCACTCGGCATCCCGCGCGCCCGCTGAGCGGCCGCGGGTGCCTCAGCGGGCGTGCGGCGCGCCCGGCAGGGCCGCGGAGCTGCTCGCGTCGACCACGGCGTCGAGATCCTCCGCGTCCTGCGGGCGGCCGAGGAAGTACCCCTGCACGAGGTTGCAGTCGAGCTGCCGCAGCGCCGTGAGCTGCGCGTCGGTCTCGACGCCTTCGGCCACGGTCTTCAACCCGAGCGCCTCGGCCATGCCCAGGATGCTCTTCACCAGGCTGGCGTCGCCCCGCTCGGCGGTGAGCTGGTTGATGAAGCTGCGGTCGATCTTGAGGCTGGAGACGGGGAACTGCCGCAGGTAGGCGAGCGACGAGTACCCGGTGCCGAAGTCGTCGATGGCGATGCCGACGCCGAGCTCGCGGAGGCTCGCCAGGGTCTCATTGATGCGCCCGTCGTCGGCCAGCACCGACTCGGTCAGCTCCAGGGTCAGGAGCCGCGGGTCGAGCCCCACGTCGGCCAGCACGGCCGCGACGGCGTCGGCGAACCCGGCCTGGTTCAGCTGCACCACCGACACGTTGACGTTCATCGTGAGCGCGGTCGCGCTGCGCCGGTTCCACTCCGCGGCCTGCGCGCAGGCCTGCCGAAGGACCCAGCGCCCGAGCTCCACGACGAAGCCCGACTCCTCGGCGGCCGGGATGAAGTCGGCCGGCGCGACCGGGCCGCGCCGCGGGTGGTCCCAACGGGCCAGCGCTTCGAAGCCGGTGAGCCGGCCGTCGAGCGTGCCGTGGATGGGCTGGTAGACCACGCGGAACTGGCCGGCGGCGAGGGCGGCGGGCAGCTCGACGCGCATGGCCAGGTGGCGCTCGGCGGCGTCGCGCAAGGCGTCGTCGAAGACCTCGACCCGCCCCTTGCCCTGCGCCTTGGCGCTGTACATCGCGATGTCGGCGTCTCGCAGCAGGGCCTCGACCGTGGCGCCCGGCGTCCGGGGCGCGACCCCGATGCTGGCGGGCACGGCGATGTCGGTCGTGCCGACGCGCACGGGCAGGGCGAGCATCTCGAGGATGCGCTGGGCGACGCCCGTGGCTTCTTCCATCGAGGTGAGGTCCTCGAGCAGCACGGCGAACTCGTCGCCGCCGAGGCGGGCCACGGTGTCGCCGGGCCGCGTGCACCGGCGGACGCGGTCGGCCACCCGGCACAGCAGCTCGTCGCCCGCGCCGTGGCCGAGGCCGTCGTTGACCGCCTTGAAGTCGTCGAGGTCGAGGAACAGCACGGCCAGGCCGAGCTGGTCGTCGCGCCCCGCCCGGTCGAGGGCGTGGGCCAGGCGGTCGACGAACAGGGCCCGGTTGGCCAGCCCCGTCAGGTCGTCGTGGAACGCCTGGCGGCGCAGCTGGGCCTCGAGCTCCTGGCGCTCGGTGACGTCGCGCAACGTCACCACCAGGGCGTGCACGGCGTCGTGGTCGAGCAAATTGCGGATCGTGCCTTCGACCGCCCGGGTGGTGCCGCCCACGGTGCGGACGCGGCCGTGCATCTCGACGCTGGTGCCCTCCGCCGAGACCGCCACGCTGGCGAGCTGGCGGCTGAGCCCGGCGCGGTCGGCCTCCACCAACCACGACGCGAGCGACGTGCCCGCGCAGCCGGCCGGATCGCGCCCCCACAGCATCGTGACCGCCGGGCTGGCGTAGCCGATGGTGCCGTCCTTCGACAGCAGGAGCACGGCGTCCGACGACTGGTCGACGATGGCGGCCAACCGATCCGCGCCACGGCGGGACTCCAGGCGGCGCGCCCGGTGCAGGAGGCTCCACAGCCGCAGCCCGACGAGGACCGTGGCCAGGCCGGTGCCCAGCAGCGCGACGGTCGGAACGGTGGCGCCCAGCAGACCGAGGTCGCGAAGCGCGAGGAACAGCACGGTCTGGGGGATCAGCACGGCCACCAGCACGACGGCCAAGCGGCTGCGGCGCAGGCCGGCGTCGGCGGCGAAGACCGGCGACCGGCGCGCGCTCGGGTCGAGCGCGGCGATCCCGATGAGGACGTAGCTGACCACCCAGACGACGTCGAGCAGCGCCCCGTCCACGTAGCCCGAGCCGAGCTCCAGCCACGCGAACCACAGATCGGCGCCCAGCATGACGACGACGCCGGCACTGAACAGCAGCACGGCTCGCGTCTGCGAGCCGCGCGACAGCAGGAGGCGCAGCACCAGACCGAGCACCAGGATGTCGGCCAGGGGGTAGCCCAGCGTCACCGCCTTCTCCCACCACCCGAGCGAGGCGTCGCTGGCGTAGGGCTCCATCACGGTGACCCACACCACCACGCCGGCGACCGCGGTCAGGATGCCGGCGTCCAGCCACGCGAACCGGTCGCGATCAGCGCCCCCGCCCGAGGCCAGGGCGGCCGCCCCCATCCCCAACGGGATGTACGCCGCCAGGAAGACGACGTCCGCGACGGACGGGAAGGGATCGATCCCGACCGCCTCGAACAAGGACCACAGCAGCTCCCCGGCGAGGAACCCGCCGAGACCCAGGCTGATGAGCAGCCAGGGCAGGCGCCGGGCCCGACCGCCGCGCACGACGCCGGCCACCGACGCCACCAGCGCGAGGGCCACGCCCACGTCGTAGAGGGTGAGGGTCGTGAGCAGGCTGACCGGCACCACCGCGAACAGGCCGCCGACCGCGGTCCCTCCGACGAGGAAGCCCAGCTGGAGTTTCGTGAGCCACCGCGTCACCGCCGTCCGTCGGCCGGGCCGGCAACGGCTTGAGCCGGGCTCACCCGGCGGCTGCGCTCAGCGGTTGCGGCCGGTGATCCGGTCGAAGCGGGCCTCGGCGTCGGCGACGCGCTCGGGGTGGGTGAAGAGGTGCAGCTGCCCGGTCCTGAT
>Ga0182742_1003677_pt1 | contig 14699 bp, 12 predicted proteins | sample eDN5th37CBELigMG_FD_128880 | JGI IMG/M metagenome (GOLD analysis project Ga0182742, IMG submission 128880) | Enriched Miracle-Growth compost microbial communities from Emeryville, California, USA - eDNA 5th pass 37_C BE-Lig MG (version 2)... ... | reverse complement strand
GAGAGATACAATGATTCATCCCTGAGAGATACAATGATTCATCCCTGAGAGATACAATGATTCATCCCTGAGAGATACAATGATTCATCCCTGAGAGATACAATGATTCATCCCTGAGAGATATAGCTTAGATATATGGACCTATCTATGTTAGTACTAGAGAGATCCATAGACATTGGATTGATTAGTTCCTGAGAGATACATTGATTAATCCTAGATGTGTTAGTGTGTTATCTGTGCGTAGCAGCTCTGAGAGATAGATTGATTAGATCTAGATCAATTGGATGCATGAACCTATCTCTGTTAGTTCTAGGGGTATGCATTGATTAGGTCCATAGATCTAGATTAATATGTTGCCTCTCCAGGGGTTCAATGATTAGTCCTAGGTTGAATCAATGATATGATCTGGGACTAACTCTCACGGGATGATACAATGATTAGGCCTATGAACCCATCTGTATTGGTTCCTTGATTAGATCCATAGACCTGAATTGATTAGATCCATAGACCTGAATTGATTAGATCCATCAGCTCGGAGATATCTTCCATATCCCCCTTACAATATTGTGCTATCACAGGCATATTATCAGGCGTTCAGACAAAAATGTCTACCCGTCCATCCGAATATGGTGCTCTTCCCACTGAAGTCCTCTATAATATATCACAATATGGTATCGCTCCTCCAACATTGAATCCCCAGTATATTGTTGAAGAGGTTCAATTGATAGATTCTAACTTCCCATGGGCTTCTGAATTGATGAGGGAATATCTCAAGTTCACTCAATCCCAGGACTCATTGTATAATGTTATGAGTGACACATTCAAGGTATTGGGCAGATACTCGGGTGTAATCAACACTATAGATCTCATGAGAACTATTGATGTGAGGAATGATAACTTCGTCCCAACTAATGAGTTGAATCCTTCTGGAGATGTTACCATGACTGTATCAATGCCTCACACTAATGATGTAGTTAAGCAGATCAGGCGTAGAGGCGTGTCATATAATGATAACAACATATACATTGAATTACCCAGAGGATCCAACAAGGTGGATGTTGTCAATGCCCTATATCTCTGTTCTACTGTAAGAACTCCTCAGAGCCTTGGATTGAGAGGATCAGCTCACACAGGTAATGGAACATTCAACTCTAACAGAACATATGACTATGCTCAATTAATCAACAATGTTAGGAATGAAGACCTCCCTTCTGTTCTTCCCGAGATATTCCGTACCATACCATCGGATACAGAGGTAGTTACAGAACTATTGAGGATTAATCCTAAGTATGACTTCGGCAATACCCTAGCTTGGATTAGAACAAGATCTGAGACTTGTGAGAGAGTAAGATCAGATGCTAGACTATTAGCTATGTATGATCTTCTAGTTAATGACTCTCTAGCAATAACAAGAGTAGACATCACCCCAGATGGTATTATTCGTGACATGGATATTAGCATCACAGCCGATCCCGGAGAGTATCTCAGATTGTTGGGTATTCCCGGGGATGCCTACAGTGTTGATGTTGGAGATCTGAATAGATTATTGATTGATTACGATGGCCAACAACTATCATATTGGGTATCCAGGATATACTCTGACTTCGTTACAGCCAGAGCTTGTATTGCTTACAACCCCATAGGTTATTGGTGATTGAGTTCAAGGACCTCTGAGAGATATATGAATGAACTCAATCTATTGGAGTATATTGTGATTGTTGTATCACTCTGACATGATGAATATGTGAATACCTGAGGAAGCATGTCCATTGAAGGATATGTCTCCCAATCTAATATTATTCTAACTTAAGGTCTATTGATGGATTGATCTAATCCCAAGGTCATACTACAAGACAATCCCGAATATATTATCTGAGTGATGTCATTAATTACTCTATCAATATCTCCTTGGCCATCCCATGATAGATGAACTTCTCTATTGTTGCTACAATTCCACTTCTGTACTAACTTGGTGAATATGATACCTCTGTTCTTGAATATATCTTGAATTGTCTCAATACATGGATTACAGTATGTAATATGTACAGTATTACGCCATAGTTGTATAGATTCCATAGAGTTAATGATGAGATCTATGGGATAGCCAGAGTATTGATTAAGTAACCTATCCATATCCCTGGAGTACTTGATGATATGAGATACATCTGGTGTAATCTCTCTGATTCTATCTAATGTCCTGGAATTGAATGACTTAGGACTTGTAGCTATACTCCCTAAGATGCTAGGATGAACCCTCCTTCTCAGTGATATATGTCTATGTATGTCCTTACCTGAGATCAGTCTGAATATTGCATCTAGGTTGTCAGAGGATCTCACGTCAGCTAGAACAACATTCAATGTCAGGACTATACAGCCACAGGATGATGATACATCGAAGTACTTGAGGGATACATGTCTCAATTCATTCAGTGTCCTGGAGATGTCTATGAGATTACCATCAATTCTAACACCAATACTCTTACCATATGAGGGAGAGATTCTCATATTAATGTCAGGGGGTAGTCTATTGATGACCGTCTTCAACGATGATAAGTACAATTCTCTCCCTAGATTAATCATGGGATTCAACTCTTCAAGGATGTAGCTAGACTTCAATTCAAGAGGACAGCCTCCATACTCAGCTATGATGAATAAGACCATTCACATGGCGTATGCTTCACAGAAGCCTACACCTCCTAATATAGATAGACTCGATTCATGAGATGTATAATACATAGAGGGGAAGAGGAGGTATCATCTGATAGCTCCGGTAGCAGATATGTTAGAGTGCAGAGCGATATAGGATCAAGTGTTCAAGGGATACATACTATTGTATGACGTAATCTTCCCAGCTCTATTACCATGAGATCATATGAATCTAACATACATGTGAGTACAGTAAATGAATCAGAACAAGTTGGAATTAATCATCATTACAGCAACAGGATGTGGATCTTGTGATATCTTCAAGTATGGGCTATATCCTCAATTAGTTAAGTACATGAAGCAGAGAACAGATATCAATATGAGAGATTACAACCTATCAGCTGTGAGTAAGAGTGCCATCCCTGATGAATTGAACGCATATCGTGATTATATCTCATACTTCCCTACAATCCTTCTGGGTAATGGAACACATGCTGAAGTATTCAATGGGGTTAGGAGAGGTAAGTTCATAGCTCATAATCCTCAATACGAACAGAGCTTGGAGGGAATACAACAATGGTTAGCTGATTGTATTCAACAGAATAGGGTTCCTGTGAATGTTCCTCAGGCTATCAATCTTACAGACTCTCGTAGAAGCACTGTAGAAGGACATCCATATCCTGTAGTCTACAAGGAGATTAAGTTCAGGCCTCAGTCCATCCGAAGATTGAATTGATTCAAACTACCACAATGATCTTCCCATTGTATGACTCATTAGCCCAGTATGTTCAAGATAATCCCATGACTTGTCAGATCAATTGTAGATCACTAACTTCAACGCTATCTGATATGACCGAGGAACATGCAACGATAGTATATGCTCTCATCTTACATCATTATTGCTTGGAGAAGGGAATGGATATAGCGAAGAGAGAGTTAGCTAATCAAGCGGGAAGATGTGGAGTATTGAGCCCCTACGGTGTTAGAACATTCTCCACAGGTAAGGGTATCACTACAATCTTATCCAATCTTCCCACTGAACTGCAATGTATAATCAACTCTTACGTTCTGATAGCTGAGAGAATGCAATAGATATCATACAATAACATCACCATATCTCTGAAGATGTGGTTATGTGCGAATTAATTGATTGTTAAGTTAGGGATCATTGCATCTGTGTGATAACCCCATTGATCTACTTAGTTCAGACCCTTCTCAGTGTTGTGAATCAAGTCAATATGATCGTATCTTCAGACACACAGTGGTATCATTGAATAGCTCTCATGGTTACAATGATATTACATTGCCTCACTATGTCTATTGATCTATCTAATTAGTAGGGATCGATTAACTCTCATAGATCATATCATATTACTAGAGGTGATATATTCTGAGACAGAACGGATTATGATTGATGTATACTACATGGAAGGTGATACATATTATTATTCCCTTCGAGATATCAGTTCAATCGTTGAATGACGCTAATCACATACAATTCTATGATTGAGAGTTGTATGTCGCTATGACCACTGTATTCTATAGTATAATTAGATATAGTGATAGACACGTTGAGTGCTAATCTATAAATAATTTAGGTTGATATATTCCAAAATACAAGCCAATTACTACAATATGCAAGCAATCCCTACTCAACAATTCCAACCAGCAGTTACTCAACAATCTCCAGGTGTTACAGGTGTTCCTATCCAAGCAACCACAGTCTATGTTGCTCCAAGACAGAGAAGACCTACCAAGATTGATTGGAAGACCATTGAGAGAGCTCAAGCTAAGAACCAATACATTCAAGTTGGTAAGGTTAACTCTAAGCTGAGTATCACAGGTGCTGAGACTAGATGGAAGAAGGACCCTGACTTCGTATACTGTCGTCCATTCTGGTTGTGTGGTCATCCTCAAGATATTGCTACAGTGATTACTAGCTTACCTAACCTTCAGACTGGAGCTCCATACACTCTTGAAGAAGCTACTAGATATCTCAATCCCCCTGATACATATTCATTCAATAGCACTACAAGATCAGCTGCAGAGGGAGGTAATAGAGAGTTGTTCATGCAAGAGATTGCAGATGCTGTTCAATTGAAGGAAGAGAGAATTGTTAAGGCTCCTGTTGTAACATTGGCAGATATCCCAGCTATCCTTGCTGTTCTCCCTAAGAATATTGGTAGAGCACAAGCTCAGATCAGAAGATTAACTAATGCTACTAGAGGTTCTGGTAGATCTGGAGGTGGCAGAGCTACTCTTGAGCAGAGAGTTCAAGCTGCTGCTGATAGAGGTGTCATCATTGATGTCTCTAACATTACAGATGAATTGACTAACGCTAGACAGACAACATCATTGCCAGGAGCAGGATCATCTGTAGTTCATGTTCCTGGATTAGCTATTGGATCTAATAATGAAGCTAAGTATGCCTTCGCTCTCAGAGTTCTAGGTGTTCCTAATGCTGAAGCATATCTCGATGAGTTCAGAAGAATTAGAAGATCTAGGGGATTAGATACCGTTGGAGGTGTTGGTGCTGTTCCATCTACTAGACTACCAACGCAACAACAACAATTCCAACAATTCGGTACTCAACAACTTCCTGCCATGGGTCTGGGAGCTCAACAGTTCCAACAACAGCTTCCAGTTGTTCAAGCTCCTCAGCCTCAATTCCAACAACAAGGATTGATTGGTGGCACTCAGATCCCTCAGGGAATGAACTATGCTACATTAACGCAAGCACCTATCATGAGTCAGATTCCCCAAGGTAATATTCAAGCAACCCCATTAGGAGGTCCTGGATTAGCTGCTCTAGGAGGACAACAGTTCGGCACTAATCAACCATTCAACACCTTCGGTCCTAATACATTGTTCCAAACAGGTGTGTAAGTTCATATAATATATAACACAGATATGTCTCGAGTAAGAGATATATATGTTCATGGATTGTTTGATAATGGCATCATCCGTTCATGTAAGCCTCTCTCACTGTCAGGTAGTGGACTGATCCAATAAACACCCACCTCACTTGTGAGCATCAAAACAACCCCATAATCCGATGTCTGAATACTCCATCCCTACAGAATTCGATAATTACACAGATCTCTCATCCTCCGTCTCAGCAACAATCATTGATGGACATAGCTTCAGGAACTTACTCGAATATCTCAAGCTGACTAACTTCAAGGGAAGCTTCAGATTCAGACCATCAGACATATACTATGAGGAAGGCAATGCTGAGAAGACATTAGTTAATCAGTTCCAGATATTCCCCGGAGAGTTGATTGAGTATACATATGATTCTCATCTCCCTGAAGTTGTCTTCGGTGTAACCATATCTAGCTTCCGTGATGTAATCAAGACAACATCCAAGAAGGATACAGTTCAATTGTACAAGGTAGCTGATATGCATGATCTATTCATCAGGATCCTAGGAGGAACAGATGTATCAGGAAGGAATGGAGTATCATCTGTCACTAGGACTAAGCTAGATGTGATTGATTACTCTCTTCCAACATTCAATGATGATTACCCTCTCTGTCGTGTTAGAGCTTCTGATCTATCCAAGGTCTTCGGAGATCTCAGTTCCATCAAGGGTAGTACCATCTCAATCAGCAGAGTAGGTAATGGTATAGTTGTTAAGTCTATGCTTGTGAATAGAGTTGTGAAGAGAGTTGAATCCCTAGGTGACACAGGAGATATCTCCAATACATATCACGATGGTGAAGTGATCTCCGAACTAAGTGATGGAACTATGATCACATACTCTGATTCTAACGGAATACAACCGATTAGATGCAGGAATGCAACCATCAAGTCATTATCTAAGATTAATGGTCTATCACATTGTGGACTTGTTAAGATCTACTTCGATGATGAGAATAGAGTCATTAAGTTCACATGTAACGTTGGGAGCTATGGTCTCCTCAATATCTACATCAGATCAGACCCAGATCTCTAAGCTATTAGCATATATTACATGACATCATCTAATCAGTATGATGCTATGATCCTTCCTCCCATAGGTCCATGAATTCAATACAATGAGAGTGCTGTAATCTAATAGATCTGTCGCATCACAACATATATTACATGACATCATCTAATCAGTATGATGCTATGATCCTTCCTCCCTCGTGTTACTTCGATCATTCAATCCATTAGTACACGCAACATCTCATCCGTGAGTCCAGAGTCATTCAATATTACATGATCGTTCAATCAATGTGATATGATAGATCTTACATATGGTAGTATCATGAATCCATCCATGCATTACAGGGGTATACCAATTATACCTTGAACATATCAAGCAATATATCACATGACATCATCTAATCAGTATGATCTATCCTACCTCTCATGTCTGGAATACTTCAATCATATGATATACTAGTGTGATGATTCAATCATCACATCCAATGAACATCAGTATATCACATGAGAGCAGACAACAAGTACAATTCTATGATCTTACATCTATCATCATAATCAATTCATCTATTCATCTCATACACATGATCCATCCTACCTCTCATCTATTGAATCAATATCACTGTAACTAACAGATAATTCACTAATTAATACACGATTCAGAAGAATTACATCACCATGTCCTAATGATGTCATTCGATATATCCCATCTACTTGTATCTGAGAGCTTGAGGGATTCTCAGGGCATCCTCATAGAACTTGATATCTCCTCTGGCTACATTATGTATCTGCTCAGACAGGTTAGGATTCTTCAAGAGTCTGAGGTTGGCTTCGTATCCATCCTTGTACATTCCACATCTATAGGCTACATAACTCATCTCCATTAGAGCCTTGTACTCTCTCAAGGATGTATCAACGAAGAGAATATCATGCGCAGGAGGCTCTGAGAGTAATGCTTGCTTCAATAGACTATGCACTACAATATATTGTCCCTTCTGTCTAAGGAGAGTACATGCTCCCATAAGGGCCTCGAATCTAGAAGGTCTCAGGGAATAAGCATGGAGATGTTGAACTATGGCTTCCTCATACTTACCTACATTCTGTAAGCATACTCCAATCATATAGTTAGTGTAATACTTCTCCTCAGGAGAGTATGTGAGATCAGCTGACATCTTGAAGTAATTGATGGCTTCATTGAACATTCCCAGATCATGCTTAGATCTTGCAAGATAATATAGATATCTAGATCTAAGTCCTGGTGTATCATCTGTCTCAGGATCATCCAGAGCTTCAGTCAACAATCTAATATCTCTTGTAGTCTTGTCTGACTTACTCCCTCCATCATTGATATCATCTATCTTAATTCCTTGTAGTCTTGTAACTGAATGAGATGAAGGATCTGTATCCCAATATTCATGAGTTGGTCCAACACACTTCCATATATATTCATTGGAGAGGAATCTAATGTTATAATACTGCATATACTTGTTATCTTGAAGAATGCTGTAACATCTAGCCTTAGATCTCAATTGATCATACAATTCACTCTTAGTTATATCCATCTTGAGAATGAAGTCAGCATCTAATGTTAGATAGTGAGAGACATTGGGATATGCTTCCTTGGCAAGTTGATAGGATTGAGTTCTATTGAATCCGAAGTTCTTCCAGGGATGAGATACAACCTTACCTTCAATGTTATTGGATTCAAGCCATTGTTCAATAATTGTTACAGTATCATCTGTGGATCCAGTATCAACTATGAGACAAGAGTCAATGATATCCTTCGTTGAGTCCAGGAGACGAGTAATGATCTTGGATTCATTCCTGACAATCATGAACAGGCATATGCTAATTGATGATAACTCTTCGATGATCATTGGTTGCTGTGTATTTGCGTAAATCTCAAGATGATTGATCTACTTGATTCGGATACTAACGAGTACGAGACTAACACTGGAATTAGAGAGGAGTTGTCATTCAGTACAGAGATCGATTACTCATGTGTTCATCCCCCAGAACAGACAAGTTGGCAATTACCTGTACTCTATCAATTCAATGCTCAAGGTAATGAAGTTCTATGGCAGATTGGTTGGAATATGTCACAGCTTGTGATATTGTTCGGAAGATGTGGAGGAGCACTACAGACGGATATGAGATCTGTTGAGACTAACACTTCAGGAAGAACCTTAGAACAGCAAGCCCTTCAAGAGGCCAAGTTCAGATACAAGAAGAAGTATGATGAAGGTTATCGTCCTAGAGTTGATTCTCTCATGTCTTCTCTACTCCCGAAGGCTATGCTAGCTAATGAGTACTCCAAGGATAAGAGTAAGCTTGTATTCCCTGTGATTGTTCAACCTAAGCTTGACGGGAAGAGAATCCTGGCTCATATGTTAGATCATAATAATGTGGGATTGAGGTCAAGATCAGGCAAGAGTCAATGTAACTTCCAGAGAGTTAGAGATGAATTGGCTAAGTTCTTCACATATCTACCTGCTGGATGTCATCTAGATGGAGAATTATACAAGCATGGAGTGAGATTCGAGTCCCTCAGTAGTATCTTCAGCAAGAAGACAGAAGTTCATCCCAGAGAGAATGAGCTAACTTACTATATATTCGATATCATTGTCCCTGATAGAATCACATCTCTGAGCTATCTCGAGAGATATACCCTAATAGTTAATAGCTTCAATGCAATGTTGTCTGATGGTATTAATCCAAGTAACATTCAGATCCTTCAAGGAGCATTAGCTACATCACATGAAGATGTGAAGAAGTATCATGATGAATGTGTTCAGAATCTGTTCGAAGGGGCAATGTTGAAGAAGCTCAATCATGGGGTTAAGTCTGCAATGATGAAGGATTCTATCTACAAGCCTTCGAGATGTAACAATATGCTGAAGGTTAAGAACTTCATCTCAGAAGAAGGAATCATTGTAGAAGTCGTTCAAGGTACAGGCAGAGAAGAAGGATTGGCAATATTCAAGCTACAAGATGTTAGAGGCAATGTATTCCCTGTCAGACCCTCAGGAACATTCGATCAGAGGAGGGTATGGTATGAGAACTCTAGTAGGTTGATAGGCCAACAGTATACCTTCAGATACTTCGAGCTTGGAGTTAATGGAGTACCTCGATTCCCCACAGGTATTACATTCCGCAATTATGAGTAAATTCGATCTGTGATCGAATGCACGGCGAATGCAGTGAGCGAAGCGAACCCGAGCTTCAGCTCAAGGGTAATTGTCAATGGAGGTGAATAGAATGATATGTTACTTACATAGATGAGACATGGTTCAATCGTAACGGATTGAATTATGCTACTAGTTGTGATTAGATCATGACAGACTATAGCTATTGTTCTATCACTCTAAGCTATGATCTTAGCTCCATCAGAAGATTGGAATGATATTGGATTAATTGTTACATTCCCGGAGGATTGATTGGTATGTTACCCTATAATCCCTGAGATTGATACTATCTGAGGAGCAATGAATGATATCATCCTTACCTGTCTCATCTAGTTCATATCATTGATGGATGTTGGATCTCATAGTGATATCATTCGTCCAACATCTGTCATATCACTGTGATTAGTACTGAACGAATGTGAGATTCAATGATACTCAGGATGTTGGTGATATGTGATTGATTCAATGACTGTAGGATATGTATCAATTGAACATCCCCCTGATTGTGATAATGAATTCCACCATATTCAATGATCTTGAAGTCTGAGGAGATTGAGTTATTGTCACCTTGGTTGGACGATAATCTCACCTATACTTCAAGTACACTGAATATGTCTGAATAACCCTCTGTTGGACTGTTGATCACGAGGGGATCCTCATATGATCGATCATAGTGTAAGATGAATGTCATCACTGTCTGAGATGTTCACCCAATTACTAGAAGAGTTAGTGGATTAGCTCCAGATCATTGAGACACTATCAGGTATAGTAGAGATTAATCATCCTTCAAGATTGAATACTAGTTCGCACTATATCTCATGATCCTCAACCTCTGGAGAACTAATCCATCGAGAGCTTGGTTGGATGTCATTCTATACTATACTTCAAGTACACTCAATATGTCTGAATTATGCTCTACAAGCCTGCTACGCGGTCGCTCCCTTCTTCGAAGGGATCGTCTAGGACCCACGAGGAGATTCGAACATCATTCTCATATTGATAGGTTGATTGAACTCATCATTGAACACATTAATGTAATGTATCTAATCAAGGATTAGGATAGAATGTTACACCCCAAGGGTTACACAATGACCTTACATTCTGGTGGATTGTATGGGACATGCCAATCTCTTCCAAGATACTGAGATTATTCATATACTCTCACCATCTAGTAATGTATGAACTAACCAATAACGTCACTAAGCCCCTATGGCCCATTCGGTAGTAGTGATAGATGCAATCCTTCAATATTAACTGTGAATTGATTCATGATCATCCCTCTGATACGCTATCCAATCTGTCTGCTAACATCTGGGATGATCTATGATTCAATCTATCAATGATGTGTCGTAAGTTACCCCATTCAGCAAGGGTCAATCATATCAATAGAACGATTAGGTTGTAATTACCAATACTGATAGATTCATTGCTTCTCTCTTGATGATTGTACCGTTGCATCAACTTAGATCCAATGAGATTGAGACGGTAGGATAGAACACAATGCAATGAATGAACCGACAGCCTACGATATTATTCCAGAGAGGGATATCCAAAGCTGACATTACATAGAATATAACCAATTCGTGAAAACTTCGCAATGAACATGAATACTGCATACACAACCATTGAGGACTTGGCTCCTCTAGATGTTAAGACAACAATCACAACAACTAAGAAGAATTCAGCAACTAGTCTGTTAATCTGGTTCGTAGTGATCTTCATTATTCTATACATTATCTTCATCATATGGAGACCTAACTTCGTGAAGAAGAACGTTCAAGGTATCATTGTAGATGAAGTTGATCAGACGAAGGCAATATTATGGTCACTGTTCATTGCCGCAATTATCACATTGATCATCTACCTTGTGAGAAGATAATCACCCTCGGAGTGAACCAATCAATAATACAACATATAATATGAATTAACTAGGGAATGTGGATACCATGGATGGTGTCCGAATTCAATCTAATATACTCTCGTGAGTTCAAGGCCAATATCTGTTGGATCTGTTCGAATTCGAAGATAATACAAATTCACACGAAATAATGTCATTTCAACGTAGAGGTCAGAACAGGAGATCAACATATGTACCTCCTTCGGTAACATCCAATGGAACAGCACCTAAGCTCGTATCGAAGGGACTATCAGATTACTCAGAGTCAGAGGAGATAGCTTCAGGCCCTCAGAGTATTGCTCAGATGAGTAACATCTTAGATTCATTGCAACCATACTCCGATACTAAGATTAGAGACTTACCTCCTGATGCTATGGAGAAGTATAGATCTGCTGTGACATATGTGAGTGTTCTGTATGATACTAACAATTATCCTCAATTGACTGAATTGATAGAACGTAAGTATGGAGGAAGATCTGATTACATCCCTGGTACTCTAGGAGCTTACTTCGGAGGTTGTCTCATCAAGAGAACAATGCCAGGTAATACAAGTTCAGGATGTAGCCTATCATGCGTCAATGCCGTTCCTCCTTCAAGACGACAAGCTAGAACTCTTGGATGGACGCCTTGTCAAGAGAATGTTCTGTTGGGCACTCTAATCAATGGAAGATATAACTTCTCCAGAGTCAATGAATCACCGGAATCAACACATGCTGTAATCTATGTCAACTCTAATAGATTCGATGGATTCTCCAGAGCAGAGATCACTCAATTGAGAGATATGGGCGTTGAGACAGTTACAGTCCTCTCGAACAATGGATCTAACGATCACAGAGAGTTGTTACAGGTAACAAGAATAGGAGATGTGCCTATCAGAGTATCAACAACCAATGTACCAGCAACTGATCTAGCTCTTGAGCCTGTAACATCAACAACTCCAGGAGTCTCAAGTTCTAACATATGGTGGATCGCTATAATAATCATTGTCGCTGTCATCATCCTCGTTCTCATTCTGAAGTAACAATGTCAATCAAGGAATACATCATCTCAATAGGTGATGCATTCATAATACATGGACATCCCTGTCAGTTCTGGAATTCCATCGTATGTCTCATAGTGACATGGTTGAAAACATGTCCGTCTTAGGCTCAAGCCCTCGAGATGATACCAAGTTCATAGTTAATGGAAGTAAGGTGGATCCTGAGGATATGATATCCAGTATAGGCCCCAATAGGCATATTGATCCAAGCCATTCAACCGCATCACTCCGTAGGATTGAATCTCCTACAGTTAGATCTCCTAATCCATCAGAAGCTAGAGTGATATCCCCTCCTAACCTGGGATCTAATTCAGTTAGTCCTCGAGATGTTGGATCCAGTGTAAGATCTCCATCTATTGAGCATAGTCAGACTCCAGGGAGTGGTGTTCCCAGATCTAATCCTGTACCTTTGATGCCCATCGTTCAACCTATGAGAGATCTCAGACAGAGCATCCCCAGAACTTACATTACTCCGTCTTCATCTAATCAATACACCCCCAGAGGGAGGAGTGATAACTTCAGAGACGAGAGAGTAATCCACAATCAATACATACCCCAACAGAGAGTTAATCAGTATACTCCTCAGGATAGACTAGTGAGATCTAATCACACAACTCATGGAAGTAGCAGAAGTCAACCTGTGAGTGATAGATATAACGGATATACCCCTCGAGATAGAGATGATAGCTCCAGATCGGCTCATTCAGCGAGATCTACTGAGTATAACTCTCCAATAGCATATCTAACTCCTAGACAGAGTGATAGGCACAGAATACAGAGTGTCCCCAGAAGATATGATGTTAATCAGAAGACTACTAGCTATGTGAAGTCATATGATGAGTTCATGCAGAGAATGACACCTGATCACGTCCCTGAACAGCCCAGTGATGGAATCAGGGTTGTGTATAAGATTAGGCGTAGAGACTTGAAGATATTGAACAAGATCAGAATGGACAAGCAGAAGATCGCTGATAGCTTCGAATCTGTGGGAGATCACATAGCCAAGCATGAACTGATCTTGAAGATTAATCATTATGCTCAATTGTACAAGACATGTCCTATCCCTCCTGTATCTGTTGATATGCCCCTTCAAGACCTTCAGAGAGTTGTGACTACATGCGAGATTAACATTGAAGCAACTAGAGCAGCAGCCACATACTCAACTTATCTCCAGAAGGCATTCGGTATAATTGAATTCGTAATGACTAAGTTCATGAAGATTGATATCTCCGGATATGCTCAAGATCAGATGAAGCAGATGGAACAATACACTGATCTCCTGTATCAGTTCTCACAGAAGAGAGTGTCTATTAAGGCTATCAAGAAGAAGCAAGAAGTCTCACCTATGAAGGTTCTGCTCTACTCAATTGGTATTAACACCGGTCTGTTCATTCTCGCTAAGCTCTTCCTTCCCTCAGTTGCTATGAGCTTGAATGTTGTTGGAGATGTTAGGAGAGGTGTTGGAGGAGCATTGACAGGTGCTATCACTGGAGCTTCCACAGGATCAGATCTTGGTTCTATCTTCAATCAAGTAATGCCCTTCCTGGGTATGTTAGGAGTTCCTCAAGCTAATGCACAACCTGCTCCAACAGCTCCTCAAGTGAATACACAAGTCAATCAACCTCAGACTAACACTCAGGGAAGTAATGATCAACAGCCCAGAGCTAGAAGAGTCCCGTCCTATTAGACTGAGATCTATGAGTATTACATCATCTACCGTGAATGATGCGATATTGTCTATTCTACCTGAGTGATACTGAATGATATTAGCTTGTAGATCTAACAGATTGAGGATATTGATGCAATTAATCTAATGTAATATTCATGATCTAAGCTACATATCTCTAGAATTGATTGAGTCACTGGAGGGATATGTTCTCTCGTCTGTAAGTTAGATTGGATTGTTGGAGTTGATATGTTCATGAATTCATGAGATATGATTACCTCCAGAGGATGACATGTAATTAGTTGATTAGTGTGATATCCCTGAGATACTTGAGTG
>Ga0182742_1003676_pt1 | contig 14701 bp, 17 predicted proteins | sample eDN5th37CBELigMG_FD_128880 | JGI IMG/M metagenome (GOLD analysis project Ga0182742, IMG submission 128880) | Enriched Miracle-Growth compost microbial communities from Emeryville, California, USA - eDNA 5th pass 37_C BE-Lig MG (version 2)... ... | reverse complement strand
GCGGTCGAGCTCGACATCGTCCCGCACGCCGAGGAGGCGCCGGCGCGCGACGAGGAGCCGCGCGGCCTGCTGGCCCGGCTCGGCGGCGAGCGCGGCCAGAGCACGGCCGAGTTCATGGGGCTGCTGCCGGTCCTGATCGTCATCATCCTCGGGCTCTGGCAGATCGCGCTGACGGGCCTGACCTACACGTTCGCGGGCCACGCCGCCAACGCCGGCGCGCGCCAGCTCGCCGTCGACGCCAGCGACACGGGGAAGAACCCGCCGTACCGCAAGGTGGCGCGCGAGGACCTGCCGAAGGCGTGGCGCAGCTCGGCGCTGATCCACAAGCGCGGCGAGGTCACGGTCTCGGTGCGCCTGAAGGTCCCGGCGCTGCTGCCGCAGCTCAAGCTGCCGATCCGCGTCGGCGCGACCGCGGACACCTCCGTGGAGGACGAAGCCTTGCCCAACCGCCAGAAGAGCTGATGCTGCGCCGCCTCCTCAGCGACCAGCGCGGGCAGGCCTCGGCCGAGCTGCTCGGGATGCTGTGGTGGATGCTGCTGTGCGCGCTGGTCGTGTGGCAGCTGCTGCTGGCCGCGTGGTCGGTCGACCAGGCCGCCAACGCCGCGCGCACCGCGAGCCGCGTGGAGGCCCGCGGCGGCGACTCGGAGAAGGCGGCGCGCTGGGCGGTCTCCAACGCGCTGCGCAAGGGCCTGCGGGTCAACGTCGCGGGGGAGCGGGCCGAGGTCAGCGTGCGGATCCCGATCGTGGTCCCGGGCCTCGGCGACGATCGCCTGCGCGCCACCCGCAGCGCCATACTGCCGGGGTGATGGCATGGGGCTGAGGGATCGCATCGTCGCCGACCGCGGGCACGGCAGCAACGGCTCCGCCGACGGCGTGGCCTACTACCGGCAGCGCCTGCTCGAGGAGGTCGACCTCAACGAGATCGCCGTCCTCTCGGAGGAGCAGAAGCGCGCGCGGCTGGAGCGCGTGGTCGGGCGCATGGTCTCGCGCGAGGGGCCGGTGCTCACGACCGCCGAGCGCGCGCGGCTGATCCGGCGCGTGGTCGACGAGGCCGTCGGCCTGGGCGTGCTCGAGCCGCTGCTGGCCGACGACACCGTGACCGAGATCATGGTCAACGGCACCGACGAGATCTACGTCGAGCGCGCGGGCCGGATCGAGCGCGCGGACATCTCCTTCAGCGACGAGGCGCAGCTGTTCCAGACGATCGACCGGATCGTCTCCACCGTCAACCGGCGCGTGGACGAGTCCAGCCCGATGGTCGACGCGCGCCTGCCGAGCGGCGAGCGCGTGAACGTGATCATCCCGCCGCTCGCGCTCAAGGGCCCGACGATGACGATCCGCCGCTTCCCGCGGCTGTTCACGATCGACGAGCTGGTGCGGATCGGGTCGATGGACGAGCCGACGGCCGGGCTGCTGCGGGCGCTCGTGCGGGCGCGGCTGAACATCGTCATCAGCGGCGGCACGGGCGCGGGCAAGACGACGCTGCTGAACGCGCTCTCGTCCGCGGTGCCCGAGAGCGAGCGCATCATCACCGTCGAGGACAACGCGGAGCTGCGCCTGCAGCAGCCGCACGTGGTCACGCTCGAGGCGCGCCCCGCCAACGTCGAGGGCAAGGGCGAGGTCACGATCCGCGACCTCGTGCGCAACTCGCTGCGCATGCGCCCGGACCGCATCATCGTCGGCGAGGTCCGCGGCGCCGAGACCGTGGACATGCTGCAGGCGCTCAACACGGGCCACGAGGGCTCGCTCGTGACCCTGCACGCCAACTCCTGCGACGACGCCATCCACCGCCTGTCGACGCTGGCCTCGATGAGCGAGCTGCAGATCCCCTTCGAGGCGCTGCGCGACCAGATCAACTCGGCGATCGACGTGATCGTGCAGGTCGACCGCTACGCCGACGGCCGCCGGCGGCTGAGCGAGATCGCCGTCGTCGCCTCCACGCGCCGCGAGGCGTTCCGGCTGTCGTCGGTGATGGAGTTCGTGTCCGAGCCCGTCGGGGTCGACCGCAAGGTCCACGGCCGCTTCGAGCACCGCGCGCTGCCGGCCGCCGTGCTGCGCCGGGCGATGCTCGCGGGCGAGACGGTGCCGGACGTGTTCGCCGGCGAGGCCCCCGTGCGCGAGGCCGACTGATGAGCTCCGCGTCGCTCGCGCTGCTGCTGCTCGTGCTCTCCGGCGCGCTCGGGCTGCTCGGCCTCTGGCAGCTGCTGGCCGGCGGCAGCCGCCGCGCCGAGCTCGCCGCGCGCGGGCGCATCGGCCTCGACGAGGGCGGCGGGCGCAGCATCGTGCGCGCGCTCGACGCGCGGTTGCGCCGCACCCAGCCCGGCCGGCGGCTCGGCGCCTGGCTGGCGGGCGCGGGCGTCAAGCTGCTGCCCGCCGAGCTGCTCGGGATCTCGCTGGTGGCCGCGATCGCGGGCTACTTCGTGTTCTCGGTGCTGCTGGCGCCGGTCGTCGCCGCGATCGCCGCCGTCGCGGCCACGGTCGCGGTCGTGCGCGCGATCATCGAGCGCCGCCGCGGCAACCGCCGCGACCTCTTCGTCGCCCAGCTGCCCGAGATCGCGCGCATGCTGGCCAACGGCACGCAGGCCGGGCTCTCGATGCCGCAGGCCGTGCGCATGGCCTCGCGCGAGCTCGCCGACCCCGCGGGCGCCGAGCTGCGGCGCGCGGTCGAGGAGATGAAGGTCGGCCGGCCCGCCGAGGAGGCGCTGGAGGCGCTGCGCGAGCGGCTGCCGTCGCGCGAGGTGGCCGTGCTGATGTCGACGATCGCGATCCAGCAGCGCGCGGGCGGCGACACCGTGCGCGCGCTGGGCGAGCTGGCGCAGACGCTCGAGTCGCGCAAGGAGCTGCGGCGCGAGATCACCACGCTGCTGTCGGGGGTCGTGTACACGTCCTACGTCGTGGCCGCGATGGGCGTCGGCACGATCCTGCTGATCAACGCGATCTCGCCCGGCGCCACCCAGGCGATGACGTCCTCGCCGCTCGGGATCGCGGGGATCGTGGTCGCGGGCGTGCTGTGGGCGATCGCGTTCGTGCTGATCCGCCGGACGACGCGGGTGGACATCTGATGCCGGCGCTGCTCGGGGGCATGGCGGCCTTCTTCGTCGCGCTCGGCCTGGTCGCGGTCCCGATGCTGCGCGACCGCGGGCCGGTCGAGCGGCTCGGGGCGAGCATCGGCGCGCGCGAGGTCACGCAGCGCCGCTCGCTGATCGCGCAGCTCGTCGAGCGGTTGGCCGCGCGGCTCGGGCCGCGGCTGGCGGCGGGCCTGCGCACGGGGCGGCGCGCGGCGCTCGAGAAGCGGCTCGACTACGCGGGCCGGCCCGGCGGGCTGACCGTGCAGCGCTTCATCGGCCTGAAGGCGTCGCTGGCGATCCTCGCCGGCCCCGGCCTGGCCGGCGTGCTCGTGCTGCTGGGCGCGTCGCCGGTCTTCATCGTGCTGTTCGCGCTGATGGGCTACTTCGGCCCCGACGTCTGGCTCTCGCGCGCCGGGCGGCTGCGCCAGGAGGCGATCGAGCGGATGCTCCCGGACTTCCTCGACATCCTCGCCGTCAGCGTGCGCGCCGGGCTCGGCTACCGCTACGCGCTGCGGCGCGTGGCCGAGGCGATCCCGGGGCCGGCGTCGGAGGAGATGCTCACCGTGCTGCGCCAGATCGAGCTCGGCCAGGACCGCCGCGAGGCGTTCCTGGGGCTGCGCGAGCGCAACCGCTCGGAGTCGCTGAAGTCGTTCGTCGCCGCCCAGCTGCAGGCCGAGGAGCTCGGCGTCCCGCTCGCGGAGGCGCTCAACGACATCGCCGCCGACATGCGCCGGCTGGCCTACCAGAACGCCCGCCGCCAGGCGCAGCGGGCGGGCCCGCGCGTCAGCCTGCTGGTGACGACGCTGATCGTCCCGGGATCGATGATCCTGATGTTGTTGTCCGTGTACTTCGGCACCGGAGCGGAGAGCCCGTTTGGCGGATAGGCTCGAGGGACGGGGCGCCGACGGCGCCGGCGGGTGGCTGGCCTCAGCCTGCCGCCTGATCCTCAACGTCCGCGCGGGCATCCTGCTGATCACCCTCCTGTCGCTCAGCCAGGAGGAGCACCGCACGCTGACGGCGACCGCGATCTGCATCGCCGCGATCGCCTCGCTGGTCCCGATCCTGCGCTGGGAGCGCGTCGGCCCGGCGATCGTGCGCCATCCGTCCTACCTGGCGGGCGAGCTGGTGCTGGCGGCGCTGATCCTGTTCCTGACCGGCGTCGACAGCCCGTTCTTCTTCTTCACGCTGGCCACGGCGCTGCTCGGCGGGCTGGTCTACGGCTACCCCGGGGCGGCGCTGTTCTCGGTGATGCTGATCGTCGTCTACGCCTACGCGATCCACCTGCGCGCGCCGTTCGACGAGGCCGTCGACGACTTCCGCTCGCTGGTGGTGCTGCCGGCGCTGTACCCGATCGTGGCCGTCGCCGGCGCGGGCGCGCGGCGGCTGCTGGACCGCCAGGCCGCGGCCGAGGCGGCCTTGGCCGACCAGGAGCGGATGCTCGCCGCCCAGGAGGAGCGCGAGCGGCTGGCGCGCGACATGCACGACTCGCTGGCCAAGACCGTGCACGGGATCGGCTTCTCGGCGCTGGCGCTCTCGCGCCGGATCCGGGTCGACCCGGTCGGGGCGGAGGCCGACGCGCGCAAGCTGGCCGAGGACGCCCGCACGGCGGCCCAGGAGGCGCGCGAGCTGCTCAGCGGCCTGCGCGGCCGCGACGACGCCGAGCTGCCGCTGCCGACCGCGATCCGCTCGGAGGCGGCGCGCTGGGCCGAGCGGACCGGGATCACGGTCGGCGGGGCGCTGGACGACGTCGGCCCGCTGCCGACGCTCGCGCTGCGCGAGCTGCGCTGGATCCTCAAGGAGGCGCTGGCGAACGTCGAGCGCTACGCGCACGCGTCGCGGGTCGACATCCACCTGCGCCGGCTCGGCGACCGCGTCGTGCTGACGATCGCCGACGACGGCAGCGGCTTCGAGGCGCCCGACGACCCGGAGGAGCTGGCCACGATCGGCTCCTTCGGCCTGGCCGGCATGCGCGAGCGCGCGCGGCTGGCGGGCGGCGACCTGAGCGTCGAGTCCGAGCCGGGGGACGGGACCGTGATCTCGGCCTGGGTCCCGGCCGGGGCCCCGCCGCGCCAGAAGGAGTCGCCCGAGCCGCCGCCGCCTGCGACCGCCCCGTCCGCTACGGTCTCCGACGGGGCCGTGGAGGGATTCACCTGGCAATGATCCGCGTACTGCTCGTGGACGACAACGCGATCGTGCGGCGAGGCATCGCCTCGCTGCTGTCGGATGCTGACGGCATCCAGGTCGTGGGGGAGGCCGGCAACGGGCGCGAGGCGATCGATGTCGCCCGCGAGGTCAAGCCCGACGTCGTGTGCCTGGACGTCCGCATGCCGGTGATGGACGGCGTCGCGGCCGCCGGCCCGCTGTCGGAGCGCGCGAAGGTGCTGATGCTGTCCTACTCCGAGGACGAGCAGCTGGTCACGGGCGCGATCCGCAACGGCGCCGCGGGCTACCTCGTGCACGGGCGCTTCGAGCCCGAGGAGCTCGAGGAGCGCATCAAGGCCATCGCCAAGGGCGAGATGGTGCTCTCGCCCGCGGTCACGCCCGCGGTCTTCGAGGCCCTGCGCCGCGCCCCGGGCACCGAGAACGAGGGCGAGGAGCTCGGCCTGGGCTCGCTGACCTCGCGCGAGCGCGAGGTCCTGAACCTGCTGGCGCGCGGCATGTCCAACGCCGCGATCGCCGAGGAGCTCGTGATCACCAACAAGACGGTGAAGAACCACCTGTCGCGGATCTACGAGAAGATCGGCGTGCATTCGCGCGCCGAGGCGATCGCCCTCTGGCTGGGCGTCCGCGACCGCTGAAAGGCCCAGGGGTCCCACGCGAAATTGGGACCTCGGTCCCGCGCCGAAGTTGAGTCCCGGGCCTCTCGCCGGGCCGCCGGGGCGGACATAGATTGCTGGCAGTCGTTCGGTCAACCGATTTGCCAGGGGGCTTCAACCCACATGTCCGATCTCCTCACCACCGCGCAAGACACCGTCCGCGACCGCTGCATCGAGGCCTACGTCGGCCTGCTCGCGTTCGCCGAGCGCGCTCGCGACCAGCGCGGCCAGACCGCCGCCGAGTACATGGGCGTGCTCGTGGTCGTCGCCGCGATCATCACCGCCGTCGCGACGACGGAGATCGGCGACACGATCCGCCAGGCCGCCGTGAACCTGATCAACCAGATCGCCGGCAGCGGCGGTGGCGGCGAGTGATCTCCTAAGACACTCGTGTTCCCGACTGGGACCCGGGCCTGCGCCCGGGTCCTAGTCGTTTCTGGGCCCTTCGGCCCATGCCCGGTTTGGGTCCTGGGACCCTGGCGGCGCCGTCGCGCCCCGCGTAGATTCAGCCGGGTGAAGCAGGCCTCGGGAGCACTTCTGGCGCGGGTCCGCTGCGCCCGCGGCCAGACGGCCGCCGAGTACATCGGGGTCCTGCTGATCGTCTCCGTGATCATCGCGACGCTGGCCACCACGGAAATCGGCCACGCGATCACGGGCGAGCTCTCCCGGCTGGTCCAAGACATCGCCGGCGGCGAGTAACCTGCTCGCGGTGATCCTGCGGGTGGCGATCGTGGCAGCGCTCGCGTGCGCGTTCGGCGCCGCGCCGGCGCTCGCGCAGGTCGCCGACGACCGCAACAGCGCGCTGATCATCCTCGACGGCTCGAAGTCGATGAACGAGGACGCGGGCAACGGCGGCACGCGGCTCGACGCCGCCAAGCGCGCCGTCGACACGCTGGTCGAGCGGCTGCCGTCCGGGGTCCCGCTGGGCCTGCGGGTCTACGGCTCCAAGGTCGCCGAGACCTCGCGCGCGGAGGCGTGCCGCGACACCGAGCTCGTGGTCCCGGTGGGGCCGCTGGACAAGGAGCAGCTGCGCTCGACCGTCCAGGGGCTGACGGGCAAGGGGCGCACGCCGATCGGCAACTCGCTGCTGGCGGCGCCGGACGACCTCGGCTCGGGCGGCCAGGGCCGGCGCACCGTCGTGCTGGTCTCCGACGGCGGCGACAACTGCGCGCCGCCGAACCCGTGCGACGCGGCCGAGGAGGTCTCGCGGCGCGGGATCGACCTGACGATCTCGGTCGTGGGCCTGCAGGTCAACGAGCGCGTGCGGCGCCAGCTCGAGTGCATCGCCAAGGCCGGCGGCGGCACCTACCAGGGCGTCGACGACGCCGACAAGCTCGCGGACGAGCTCGCTGCGATGTTGACGCGCGCCTTCCGCTCCTACGAGGTCGAGGGCACCGAGGTCACCGGCGGCTCCGCGCCCGAGCAGCCCGCGGCGCTCAAGGAAGGCCTGTTCCAGGACGCGCTGGCGCCGGGCGAGCTGCGCTGGTACGCGGTCGACGTCCCGGCCGGACAGCGCCTGCTGGCCAGCGTGACCGCGATCCCGTCGCACGAGACCTCGGGTCAGGGGCGGCTGCGCAGCGAGCTCTTCAATCCCGACCAGCAGCCGCTCACCAGCCGCCACGAGCCGCTCTACGGCCGCGGGCGCAACGTCGCGGGCCGGGTGGCGTCGCAACCGCTGGCGATGGCGGCGCCCGCGGGCAGCCAGGGCCTGCCGCCGGGCCGCTACCGCTTCAGCGTCGAGGTCGAGCGGGGCCTGGAGGCCGACGAGGTCCCGGTCGAGATCGCGGTCCAGCTGCTGGACGCCGGCGAGGCGCCGGGGCTCACGCGCGAGGCCGGCGAGCTCGGCGCCGCGCAGACGCCCACGCCGACGCCGGAGGCGACCCCGGAGGCCGCGCCCGCGAGCGACGGCGACGGGTCCGGGACCGACGTGCTGATCGTCGCCGTGGCCGCGCTGGGCGGGGTCGCGCTCGGGGTCGGGACCGGCCTGCTGCTGTCGCGGAGGCGGCTCGCGTGAGGCGGTTGGCGCTGCTGGCGGCGCTGGCGTTCGCGGTGCTCGCCGCGTCGGCAGCGGCCCAGGACGCCGAGCCGATCGTGGGCGCCGGGTCCTTCACCACGGCGCCGATCATCGAGCCCGGGACCTACAGCGACACGGCGCTCCCGGAGGAGTACCTGTACTACGCCGTCCGGCTCGCCCCCGGCCAGCGCCTGCGCGTGGAGCTGCAGGCCGGGATGCCGGTGCGCGAGCTCAACGACCTCGGCGTGATCTCCGTGCAGCTCAACATCCACTCGCCCGACCGCAGCAAGCTGTCCGTGAACGGGCGGACGAGCACCGTCGGCAACGACACCAGCCCGGCGGAGGTGACCACGGGCACGGTGCTGACCTCCGAGGAGGCGCGGACGGCCAACGAGCGCCGCTGGACGGGGCCGGGCGTGTACTTCATCGCGGTCTACCCGATCGCGTTCTCGGGCCGCGAGGTCTCCAAGGCCCAGATCCCGATCCAGTTCACGGTCGAGGTCGAGGGCGAGGCCCAGCCCGACCCGACGCCGTCCGCGACGCCGTCGCCGGCCCCGACGGCGTCCGCCGCGCCGGCGCAGCCGTCCTCGTCCTCCGGGGACGACAACACGCCGATGGTCGCCGCCGCCGCCGGCGTGGGCGGGCTGCTCGTGGGCGTCGTCGGCGTGATCGCGCTGCGTCAGCGCCGCCGCTGAGCCGCGACGGCCGCGAGCGCCGCTGCGCGGCCCCGCCGCGCGACCTCGCCCCGCGCGGGCCGCGGCTCCGCCGCGTCAGCGCCGCCGCTGCGCGGCGGCGATCCGCTCGCGCGCGAACGCGCCGAGCGCGGCCGCGCCGATCGTGATCGCCAGCGCGAACCACGGCCCGGCCTCGTCCTGCGCCGTCGAGGTGAGCGCGAACACCAGCGCCAGCAGCGCCGGGCCGGCGATCGCCGCGGCGTAGCGCGCGGCGAGCGGCGCCGCGCGCGCGAGCCGGGCGCCGCCGAAGCCGGCGAGGAAGCCCGCGACGCCGCAGGCCAGCAGCCAGACGCGGTCGGCGGCCGCGGTCGTGTCGGTCGCGGCCTCCGCGAGCTGGGCGGCGACGAACGCGAGCACGAAGAACACGCCCGCCGCCGAGAAGGAGCCGAGCCCGAACGCGCGCATCACGTCACCGCCTGGCTGCAGTCGAACCACGGCCGGAAGCCGCCGGGACCCGCGTCGTACCACGCGTCGGTGAGGTTCGCGTCGCTCTCGGCGTACTTGGCCGAGAAGCCCACCACCGAGCCGTCGATGTCGACGCCCAGCTCGGTCTTCTCGACGTCGTAGAGGCGCGCGTTGGTCTGGGCGTCGAGGTCGAAGCGCTCGAACAGGTCGCCCGTCGCGGTCGCCAGCGTCACGGGCTCGCCCGTCACGGGGTCGACGCCGTCGATGAACGCCCGCGCCGCGCGCCGGTTGGCCGGGTTGGTGAGGTCGAGCTCGGACTCGAACTCGATCCGCTTGCCGATCTGGGCCGAGCCGGCGCCGCCGACCTGGCTGACCGTCTGCAGCAGCCCGCTGAGATCCTCGGTGTTGCCGCGCAGGTCGAGCCCGCCGCTGACCGTGCCCACGCCCGTGACCTTCATGGACTTCTCGTTCCCGTCCTTGTCGTAGGTGATGCCGATCACGATCTCGCCGTCGCCGTTGGCGCCGAAGCCGCCCGCGAACGAGTTGCCGGCGCGGCCGTTGACGTTGGCCTTGGCCTTGAAGAAGTAGGTGACGTCGCCGTTGGCGTTGTAGGTCGCGCCCAGGCCGCCCTCGACGCCGCCGCCCGCGGCCACGTACGCGCCCCCGCCGCCGCCCGAGACCGAGCCGCTCACCGAGACGCCGCCGTAGATCGTGTCGGAGTCGTGCGGGGGCAGCTGGTAGTCGTCGTCGTCCTGGAGGAAGTTCGGGATCAGGTCGGCCTTCGCCTTGACCTTCTTGACGACGTTGTCGATGAACTCGTCCGCGTCGGCCTGGGAGTCGAACTTCCAGGTGCGCGCGAACTCGCCCTTGCCCGTGACGCTGAACTCGCCCTTGGGGGAGGAGGCCGCGACGTCGTCGGAGCCGGCCTCGACCCCGGGCGTGGAGAACTCCAGGCCCGCGCCCGCGTTGGCCTTCAGCGTGACCGTGGTCGTGCCGTCGGCGGCGACGCGGTAGATGCCGGTCACGCCGCCCTCGAGCTTGATCACGAACACCTTCACGGACGCCTGCACGGACTTGTCCGAGGCGGAGACCACGCAGCGCGACGGGTCCGGCGCGCCGGGGTCGCCCGCGGTCGCCTCGCAGTTCTCGCCGCCGCTGATCTGGCAGATCAGGACGCGGGCGTGGTAGCCGATGTAGTCGCCGATCGGCGACAGCGCGACGACGCCGATGACCGCCGCGACGATCAGCAGCGCGCCCATGTACTCGGTGGTGGTCTGACCGCGCTGGGATCGCATCGGCGCGGACGGTATGCGTGCGCGCCGCCGCCTTCGAGAGTCCCGGGTCTCATCTTGGCCCGGGACCGGTCCCAGGACCGGTGACCGACGCCGGGACCCCCCGTACACTTGAAGGCAGGTGCAGATCGCCGACCGCATCAGAGCGGACGTCACCACCGCCATGAAGGCGGGGGATCGCGAGCGGGTCGCGGCGTTGCGGCTCGTCCTCTCGGAGCTCCAGAAGGACGCGAAGGAGGGCGCCGGGGACGAACTGGCCGTCCTGCGGCGCGAGCGCAAGAAGCGCCGTGAGGCCGAGGCCGCCTACCGGGCCGCCGGCCGCACGGAGCAGGCGGACGCCGAGGCGTACGAGGCGGCGGCGATCGAGGCCTATCTGCCGAGCGAGCTCTCCGATGACGAGCTCTCGGCGCTGGTTGCCGATGCCATTGCTGCGACGGGCGCATCCTCGCCCCGCGACATGGGCCGTGTGATCAAGCAGGTGATGCAGGCCGCCGGCGGACGTGCCGACGGGAAGCGGGTCTCGACAAAGGTGAAGGAAGCGCTCAGCTAGATGGCAAGAAGGCAGCTGGAGGTATCCAACGAGGTGGCGGCGGAGCTCGCCGGGTCGCGCGACGCCGCGTTGCGCACGCTCGAGGAGCACCTGGACTGCGAGATCTTCCTCCGAGGCAACATCGTCACGCTCGACGGAGACGCCGAGGCCGTCCAGGCGGGCGCGACGGTGATCCGCGAGCTCTCGGCGCTGGTCGAGCGCGGGCACGACATCGGCCCCGCGACGATCGAGTCCGTCGCGCGCGTGCTCGAGTCCTCGGAGTCGCCGTCGAAGGTGCTCGAGGACGTCGTGTGGCGCCATCGCAACCTGCGCGTCGCCCCGAAGTCGGTCAACCAGAAGCGCTACGTGGACGCGATCCGGCGCTCGACGGTGACCTTCGGCGTCGGGCCGGCCGGCACGGGCAAGACGTTCCTGGCGATGGCGATGGCGACCGCCGCGCTCTCGCGGCGCGAGGTCAACCGGATCATCCTCACGCGCCCCGCGGTCGAGGCCGGCGAGCGGCTCGGGTTCCTGCCGGGCGACCTGATGGCGAAGGTCGACCCGTACCTGCGGCCGCTGTTCGACGCGCTCAACGACATGATGGATCCCGAGAAGGTCGCCGCGCACCTGGAGAAGGGCGTGATCGAGGTCGCGCCGCTGGCGTTCATGCGCGGGCGCACCCTCAACGACTCGTTCGTGATCCTCGACGAGGCGCAGAACACGACGCCCGAGCAGATGAAGATGTTCCTGACCCGGCTCGGCTTCGGCTCCAAGATGGTCGTCACGGGCGACGTCACGCAGGTCGACCTCCCGCGCGACCAGAAGTCGGGGCTGATCGTGGTCAAGGAGATCCTCGAGGACATCGAGGGCGTGGAGTTCGTGCGCTTCGGCGGCGACGACGTCGTCCGCCACAAGCTCGTGCAGCGGATCGTCGAGGCCTACGACCAGCACGCCTCGGGGCAGGCGAGCGGGCTCCGGTCCGCCGCGGACCATCGCCGGCGTTCGGCCTAGGGTGCTCGATGTCGAGGTGATCGGGTCCGCGCTGCCTGCCGATCGCGTGCAGGAGGCCGTCGCCTACGCGGCCGCCTCCGCCGGGATCGAGGACGGGCACGTCGCGGTCGAGTTCGTGTCCGCGGACCGGATCGCCGAGCTCAACGAGACCTGGCGCGACAAGCCGGGGCCGACCGACGTGCTGTCCTTCCCGGTCGACGAGGACGTCCACGACCCGTTCGGCGAGCGCGAGCTCGGCGACGTGTTCATCTGCCCCGAGCACACCGAGGACCTGCTCGAGGCGGTCGTCCACGGCGTCCTGCACCTGACCGGCATGGACCACGAGACCGACGACGGTGAGATGCTGGCGCTGCAGGCCGAGATCATGGGGTGGTTGCGGTGACGCGCTCGGGTTTCGTCGCACTCGCGGGCCGGCCGAACGTCGGCAAGTCGACGCTGGTCAACGCGATGGTCGGCCGCAAGGTCGCGATCGTCTCCGACAAGCCCCAGACGACCCGCCGCGCGATCCGCGGCGTCGTCACCGTGCCCGATCGCTTCCAGCTCGTGCTGACCGACCTGCCGGGCGTCCAGCGCCCGCGCGACGCGCTGACCTCGCGCATGCAGAAGCGCGTCGAGACCGAGCTCTCGGAGGCCGACGCCGCCCTGTTCGTGGTCAACGGCGACCAGGGCGTGGGCGGCCCGGGCGACCGGTTCATCGCCGAGGCCCTGTCCGGCGCGAAGATCCCGATCGTGATCGCGGTCAACAAGGTCGACCGCCTGAACCGCCCGCGCACCGTCGAGGCATTGGCCACCGCCGCCGACCTCGGCCTCCCGGACGCCGAGATCTTCCCGATCTCCGCCCGCACCGGCAACGGCGTGCAGCCGCTGCTCGACTACCTCGTCGACCTGCTGCCCGAGGGCCCGTTCTACTTCCCGCCCGACGACTTCTCCGACCAGCCCGAGGACGTCCTGCTGGCCGAGCTCGTCCGCGAGCAGGTGCTCCTGCGCACCCGCCAGGAGGTCCCGCACGCCGTCGAGGTCCAGATCGAGGAGATCGAACAGCTCGAGAAGGCCGTCGCCGTCCGCGCCACCGTCTGGGTCGAGACCGAGTCCCAGAAGGGCATCCTGATCGGCCACCACGGCCGCATGATCAAGGCCATCGGCACCGCCGCCCGCAAGGAGATCGAGCGCGAGCTCGCCGACCACGTGCACCTCGACCTCAGCGTCCGCGTGCGCCGCTCGTGGCGCGCCGACGACGCGCTGCTCGACCGCCTCGGGATCACGTAGCCCGCTCGTGGCGCGCCGACGACGCGTTGCCCGACCGGCTCGAGATCACCTAGCTGCTCGCGGCCACGGCGCGCGAGCAGATACGCGAGTGTCGAGAAACCCACCTCTGGGGTAAGGAACTCGACACTCGCGTGGCGCGGCCCACCGGGGCCACGCCCTCACAGCGCGGCCCAGGCCTCCTGGGCGTCGCGGGCCTCGAGGTGGCGGATCCGCGCCGTCGTCGACTTGCCGAACGCGACGCTCAGATCGGCCAGGCCGGCGCGGCGCTGGAAGAGGTTCTGCAGCAGCGTGTGCGACTCGCGGAAGCGCGCCGGGGCGAGCACCGTGGTGCGCGCGACCACCAGCGAGCGCACGGCGAGCCGGCCGTCGCGCAGCCGCCACGCCGCCGCGCGCCAGTGCGCGCGGGCGTACAGGGCGGAGAGGGCCAGCAGCACCAGTGCGACCGGGCCGACGAAGAACCAGGCGGCGGCGGTGAAGGCGGCGCCGATCGCCAGCGGCCAGACGAAGTAGCGGCGCGCCGCGCGGGCCGGGGGCCGCCCGGAGGGCACGGGGTCGTCGGCCAGCTCGGGCAGGAACTCGTCCAGGAAGGCCTCGACGTCGCGCATCCGCACGAGCGGGAACAGCGTGCGGGCGGCGGACGCCTCCTCGGCGTAGCCGATCACCTCGACCGTGAGCGCGGCCAGGCCGAACGGGCGCCGGAAGACGCCCTCGACGACCCGCACGGCGCGGATGCGGTCGACGGGCACGGTCGCCTCGCTGCGCTGCACGAGCCCGCGGCGGATCCGCAGGCGGTCGCCGTCGCGGACGACGGTGAAGCCGCCGAACGCGATCACCGCGCCCGCCGCCGACAGCAGCCAGGCGAGCACGACCAGCGCCAGCGCGACGAGCGCGATCGTGCTCGCGGACTGCGGCAGCCAGCGCACGGCCTCCTCGCCGCTCTCGGGGTCGAAGAGCTCGCTCACGATCTGGAAGCCGCCGGCGAGCACGGGCAGCACGATCCCGAGCTGGCCCGCGGTGAGCGCGGCGACCGCGAGCTCGCGGCCCGTGAGCCGCCGCCCCTCGGACTCCTCGCGCGCGACGTCGTGCACGGCGCCCGGCCGCGCCGCGCGCAGCTCCTCGACCGCCGCGGGCGTCAGCGCGGGCAGCGAGATCTCGCCGCCCTTGGCGCCCGCGCCCGTCTGGACGTCGACGGCGAAGACGCCGAACAGCCGCTGCAGCGGCCCCTGTTGGACGTCGATGGCCTGGATGCGGTCCAGCCGCACGTCGGTGTCCTTGGTGGAGAGGAACCCCGTGTGGTGGTGGATGGCCTCGGTGTCGATCGTGTAGGTCGTGGTCTGCCAGCGGATCATGCCCATCACGACCGCGGCGGCCAGGCCGATCCCGCCGTAGGTGAGCGCGCGCAGCAGGCCGCGGGCGTCGAACTCGCCGCCGAGCAGCGTCGCGCCGACGATCACCAGCAGCGGGAACGCGAAGTTGCGCAGCGCGGACGCGGAGTAGACGAGCACGGCCGCGCCGTGCAGCCGGCGCGGCTCAGACATCGAGCGTCAGCTGGGACGACGGCTCGAT
>Ga0182742_1003675_pt1 | contig 14701 bp, 15 predicted proteins | sample eDN5th37CBELigMG_FD_128880 | JGI IMG/M metagenome (GOLD analysis project Ga0182742, IMG submission 128880) | Enriched Miracle-Growth compost microbial communities from Emeryville, California, USA - eDNA 5th pass 37_C BE-Lig MG (version 2)... ... | reverse complement strand
AGCGGCTGCCCTGCGCCCCGCCGCGCCGCGAACAGGACCACGGCGTAGATCAGCCCGGCACCGAGGAAGAAGGCGAGCGCCGCCCGCCCGCCGCCCCCCGGCCCCGTAGTGCCGCCCAGGAACAGCAGCGACGGCGCCGCCACCGCGAAGATGAAGCCGTTCAAGCCGCGGAAGCCGGCCTTGTCGACGAGGCCGAAGCGTGCCGCGCCATAGCCGAGCGCGATGATGAGGAAGACCGGCGCGATGATCTCCAGGAGGACGCGCAAGCCGGCTCAGCCCCGCAGCAGGCCGGCGATGAAGTCCGCAAGCCAGGGTTGCCGCGTGCGCTGCGTGCGCGCGGCATGCAGGATGGCGCGCACCGTGGCCACCGTCTCGGCGAAGTCCCGGTTGACCAGCACATGGTCGAATTCGTCCCAGTGCAGCATTTCCTCGCGCGCCGCCTGCATGCGCCGGGCGATCTCCTCCTCCCCATCCTGGCCGCGGCTGCGGAGGCGGCGCTCCAGCTCCTCCAGGCTTGGCGGCAGCAGGAAGACGCCGACCACATCGCCCGGCATCGCCGCCCGCAACTGGCGGTGACCCTGCCATTCGATGTCGAACAGCACATCCCGCCCGGCGGCGAGCGCGGCCTCCACCGGAGCGCGCGGCGTACCGTAGGAGCGGTCAAGAAAGCGCGCGTGTTCGAGGAAGGCGCCCTCCGCGATCATCGCGTCGAACTGTTCCTGCGTGCGGAAGAAGTAATGCACGCCCTCCTGTTCCCCTGGGCGCGGCGCGCGGGTGGTGGCACTGATGGAGAGCATGAGATCCGGCTCCGTCTCCAGCAGGGCGCGGGAGACGCTGGTCTTGCCGGCGCCCGGCGCCGAGGCCAGGACCAGACAGAGGCCGCGCCGCGTCATTCGACATTCGCCGCCTGCTCGCGCAGGCGCTCGATCGCGGCCTTCATATCCAGGCCGATTCGGGTCAGTGGCACCGAGGCGGATTTGGAGCAGAGGGTGTTCGCCTCCCGCACGAATTCCTGGGTGAGGAAGTCGAGCTTCCGGCCGGCCCCCTCGCCTGCCTTCAGCAGTGCGCGGGCGCCCTCGATATGCGCGGCGAGGCGGTCCAGCTCCTCCCGCACATCGGATTTCTGGGCGAGCAGCGCCACCTCCTGCGCCAGCCGCTCCTCCGGCACCCTGGCGGTGCCGCTCTCGCCCAGCAGGGCGGAGAGCTGCTCCAACATGCGGGCGCGCTGCGCCTCGGGCTGGCCGGCGGCCTCGGTGACGGCGGCCTCGCGCAGCGCCGCGATCTCGTCCAGCAGGCCGGCGATGATCCCGTGCAGCTTCTCGCCTTCCGCGCGCCGCGCCATCACCAGCCCGTCCAGGGCGCGGGCGAAGGCAGCAGCGAGTTCGGCGCGCTTCGCCTCCTCCGCTGCCTCGTCGGGTTCCGGCTGCTCGGCGCGCATGACGCCGGGCAGGGCCAGCAGCGCCTCGGCCCGCGGCGGCGGGCTGCCGGGAATGCGGGCGGCCAGGTCCAGCGCCAGTTGCAGTGCCTGCTCCAGCGCCGCCGGGTCCGGGGTGAGGCGCGGTCGCTCCTCCCGCTTCAGGGTCAGGGTGGCGGAGACATTGCCGCGCTTCAGGCGCTTGCCCGCGGCGTCGCGCAGGGCCGGCTCCAGCGCGTCCAACCCGCTCGGCAGGCGCAGGCGCAGGTCGAGGCCGCGGCCGTTGACGCTCCGCACCTCCCAGGCGAAGGCGGTGCCATCAGCCAGCACGCCGCTCCCGCGCGCGAAGCCGGTCATGCTCATAAGGACGCCCATCAGGGGCGCGTTGTCTCTCGGGGGCGGGCGGGATGCAAGGGAAGGCAGGGACAGGCGGGGGTCATGACTGGCCCTGGCGGCATGTGCTGGTGACAGGGGCCAGTTCCGGCCTCGGCCGGGCGCTGGCCCTGGCCTGTGCCGGGCCGGGCGTGACGCTGCATCTTTCCGGGCGTGACGCAGGGCGGCTGGAGGCGGTGGCCGCAGCCTGCGCGGCGGCGGGCGCCGCGGTGCGGCCAAGGGCGGTGGATGTGCGGGATGCCGGCGCGATGGCGGAATGGATCGGCAGCGCCGGGCAGCTCGACCTGGTGATCGCCAATGCCGGCATCTCCGCCGGCACTGGCGGCGGGACCGAGCCGCCGGCCCAGTCCCGCTCGATCTTCGAGACGAATCTGACCGGCGTGCTGAACACCGCCCTGCCGGCCCTGGAAGCGATGGCCGGCCAGGCGCCGGGGCCGGAGGGGTTGCGCGGCCGGATCGCGGTCATCGCCTCCATCGCCGCCTTCGTCGCCGCCCCGGGCGCGCCGGCCTATTGCGCCAGCAAGGCTGCTGTGCAGCGCTGGGCGGAGGCGCTGGACGCCACGGAACGCCACCGCGGCATCCGTCTGCACGCCGTCTGCCCCGGCTATGTCCGCACCCCGATGACGGCGCGGAACCTCTTCCCCATGCCCCTGCTGATGGATGCGGAGGAAGCGGCGCGGCGCACCCTGGCGGGCATCGCCCGCGGCCGGGTGCGGATCGCCTATCCCCTGCCGGTCTACCTGGCCGCACGGCTGGCCGGCGCCCTGCCACCCGCCTGGCGCGCCGCGCTCTTCCGCCAACTGCCGGCGAAACCGGCCGATCCCAGCCTGAGCTGACCCTGCGGCAAAAGAAAAAGGCCGGATCGCCTGTGCGATCCGGCCCATCTCGCTACGCGGTCCCGTCAGACCGAGTAGTACATCTCGAACTCAACCGGGTGCGGGGTGTGCTCGAAGCGATACACCTCCTGCCACTTCAGCTCGATGTAGCTCTCGATCTGGTCCTTGCTGAAGACGTCGCCAGCCAGCAGGAACTCGTAGTCCGCTTCCAGCGCGCCCAGGGCCTCGCGCAGCGAGCCGCAGACGGTCGGGATGCCCTTCAGCTCCTCAGGCGGCAGGTCGTAGAGGTCCTTGTCCATCGGGTCGCCCGGATGGATGCGGTTCCGAATGCCGTCGAGGCCGGCCATCAGCATGGCGGAGAAGGCCAGATAGGGGTTCGCGCCCGGATCCGGGAACCGCACCTCGACGCGCTTCGCCTTCGGGCTGGTCGCGTAGGGGATGCGGCAGGAGGCGGAGCGGTTACGGGCCGAATAGGCCAGCAGCACGGGCGCCTCGAAGCCCGGGATCAGCCGCTTGTAGCTGTTGGTCAGCGGGTTGGTGAAGGCGTTCAACGCCTTGGCGTGCTTGATGATGCCGCCGATGTAGTACAGCGCCGTCTCCGACAGGTCCGCATAGCCGTTGCCGGCGAAAAGCGGCTTGCCGCCCTTCCAGATGGACTGGTGCACATGCATGCCGCTGCCGTTGTCGCCATAGATCGGCTTCGGCATGAAGGTCGCGGTCTTGCCGTAGCTGTGCGCGACGTTGTGGATGACGTACTTATAGATCTGCATGTGGTCGGCATGCTGCACCAGGGTGCCGAATTTCGTGCCCAGCTCGTGCTGCGACTGCGCGACCTCATGGTGGTGCTTCTCACCCACCACGCCCATTTCGATCATGGTGGAGAGCATCTCGGCACGGAGATCCTGCTCGCTATCCACCGGCGGGACCGGGAAGTAACCGCCCTTCGGCAGCGGGCGGTGGCCCATATTGCCCTCCGGATAGTCCTTCAGGCTGGCGCCCGGTCCCTCGATGCTCTCGATCTGGTAGGTGGCGAAATTGCCACCGACGCCGAACTTCACGCTGTCGAAGATGAAGAACTCCGCCTCCGCCCCGAAATAGGCGGCGTCGCCGATGCCGGAGGACTTCAGATAGGCCTCGGCCCGCTTCGCGGTGGAGCGCGGGTCGCGGGAATAGAACTGGCCGGTCGAAGGCTCCACGATGTCGCAGAACAGGATCAGCTGCGGCTTGGCGGAGAACGGATCCATGCAGGCCGTGTCCGGATCCGGCATCAGGATCATGTCGGACTCGTTGATCGCCTTCCAGCCGGCGATGGAGGAGCCGTCGAACATGATGCCATCGGTGAAGGTGTCCTCCCCGATGGTGGAAACGTGCTGGGCGGTGTGCTGCCACTTGCCGCGCGGATCCGTGAACCGGAAGTCCACATACTCCACGCTGTGCTCCTTGATCATCTCCATGACCTTGGAGACGGCGTCCGCCTTGTCCTGCGCCATTGTCTGCGTTCCTGTGTCCCTAACCTAGTCCCCGGATCCCTCGCGGAACCCGTTCTTCGCCCTCTCCCGCGCCGCGCAGGCATGCGCGCGGCGCGACCTTCGCATCACGGACCCCGGGCCGGGGCACGCTCTGCTCCTGGTCTCCGCCGCCGGGGATTGGGCATGTCCCGGCGGCCATTCCGTCAGCTCAGACCGCGTCCTCGCCCCGCTCGCCGGTGCGGATGCGGATCACCTCCTGGATGTCGGAGACGAAGATCTTGCCGTCGCCGATCCGCCCGGTGCGCGCCGCCTGCATGATCGCCTCCAGCGCGCGCTCGAGCATGTCGTCGCTGCAGACGACCTCGATCTTCACCTTGGGCAGGAAGTCCACGACATATTCGGCGCCGCGGTAGAGCTCCGTATGGCCCTTCTGGCGGCCGAAGCCCTTCGCCTCCACGACGGTGAGCCCCTGCAGGCCAATCTCGTGCAGGGCGTCCTTCACCTCGTCCAGCTTGAAGGGCTTGATGATGGCCTCGATCTTCTTCATCGGCTCCGCTTCGCAGTCCGGCGCTGCGGCCGGGTCCAGGTGCTGCCTCCGCCGCCACGCCCGGTGCGGGGCGACAGGCCGCCGGTGCCTCGTGTTTCGCATGGCCGGTGCCACGGCTTCAATCGGCCTGGGCGACGATTTCCGCGGGTTCCAGACCGGAATCGCCCAGATCCTCGGCAGTCAGGGAAATTCTGCACAACGAAGCGGCATTTCCTGTCCAGCTTCGGGTTGCGGTAGGGGAAACCGGGACCCATTATGGGTGGCGTGTCACCTGCGGACCGATCCCTGGCGCCGGCCTGTCCGGCCCGGCGCCGGCCGAGCCGCCTCTCTCCTGGAACCTGGAAGGCAGGGCGGATGCAGCCCCAGAACAATCTCCTGTCGGCGACCGGCACCACCATCTTCACAGTGATGAGCGCGCTTGCGGTCGAGCATGGCGCGATCAATCTCGGCCAGGGCTTCCCGGATTATGACGGGCCGTCCGATGTCATCCATGCCGCCGCCGCGGCGCTGCTGGACGGGCGCAACCAGTATCCGCCCCTGACCGGCCTGCCGGAGCTACGCCAGGCCGTGGCTGCCCATAACCGCCGCTTTTATGGCCTGGAAGTGGATCCGAACGCCGAGGTCGTCGTCACCTCCGGCGCCACGGAGGCGATCACCGCCTGCCTGATGGCCGTGCTGAACCCGGGCGACGAATGCGTGCTGATCGAGCCGCTCTACGACACCTATCTGCCAGTGGTGAAGCTGCTCGGCGCGGAGCCGAAACTGGTGCGGCTCAGCCCGCCGAAATGGGAGCTGCCGCGGGCCGAACTGGCCGCCGCCTTCGGGCCGAAGACCAAGGCGATCCTGCTCAACACGCCGATGAACCCGACCGGCAAGGTCTTCACCGCCGCCGAGCTGGCCTTCATCGCCGAGCTGCTCCAGCGCCACGACGCCTATGCCGTCTGCGACGAGGTCTATGAGCACCTGACCTTCGACGGCTGGAAGCACATCCCGCTGATGACCCTGCCGGGGATGCGGGAGCGCTGCATGCGCATCGGCAGCGCCGGCAAGACCTTCAGCCTGACCGGCTGGAAGGTGGGCTACATCACCTGCGACCGGTCGCTGGCGCCGAATGTGGCGAAGGCGCACCAGAACCTGACCTTCACCACCCCGCCCAACCTGCAGCGCGGGGTCGCGGTGGGACTGATGAAGGATGACAGCTACTTCGAGGGGCTCTCGGCGCATCTGCAGGCCAAGCGCGACCTGCTGGCCAAGGGGCTGGCGGAACTGGGCTTTGGCGTGCTGCCGACCCAGGGCAGCTACTTCATCACCACGGATTTCCGGCCGCTCGGCTTCAACGGCGATGACGTGGCCTTCTGCCGGGCGCTGACCGAGCAGGCCAAGGTCACGGCCATCCCCGTGACCGCCTTCTATGCCAGCCAGGACGCCCCCAGCCATTATGCCCGCTTCGCCTTCTGCAAGAACGAGTCGGTACTGGAAGAGGCACTGGAACGGATGCGGGCCTGGGTCGCCGCGCGCGGCCAGGGACGTGAGGGAGTGTTGACGGCAGCCACCGGCTAGCCCTATCTCCCGCCGCCCGGGGTGCTTCACCCCGGGCCGTGCGGCGGCCTTAGCTCAGTTGGTAGAGCGCCAGGTTGTGGTCCTGGATGTCACGGGTTCGAGTCCCGTAGGTCGCCCCACCCTTCCCCCGCCCCGGCAGCGCCGGCAGGATGGCCCCCATAGCTATCCGATTGGGGGAGATGTTTCGATGCAATTGACGCTCGATGGCCGCGCGGCGCTGATCACCGGCGGTTCCAAGGGGCTCGGCCTCGCCATGGGCAAGGCCTTCGCCGAGGCCGGCGGCCAGGTCGCCCTGGTGGCGCGCGGCGCCGAGTCGCTGGCCAAGGCCGAGTCGGAGGTGAGGGCGGTGGCACCCGCCGCGAAGGTGGTCACCATCGCCGCCGACATCTCCACCGCCGAGGGCTGCAACCGCGCCTTCACCGAGGCGGAGAAGGCCCTGGGCCAGGTGGACATCCTCATCAACAATGCCGGGACCAGCCAGCGCGGGCCCTTCCTCTCGATTTCCGACGAGCTTTGGCAGAACGACCTGGACCTCAAGCTCTTCGCCGCCATCCGCCTGGCCCGGCTGGCCATGCCGAAGATGCAGGAGCGCAAATGGGGCCGGATCATCAATGTCCTGAACATCGGCGCCAAGGCCCCACCGGCCGAGGGCGCGCCCACCGCCGTCTCCCGCGCTGCCGGCATGGCACTGACCAAGGTGCTGGCCAATGAAGGGGCGAAGCACAACGTCCTGGTGAACGCCCTGCTGGTCGGCATCATCGAGAGCGACCAATGGGTCCGACGCCACGCCGCGGACAAGCGGAACATCAGCTGGGAGGAATGGAAGGAGGAAATGGGCAGGCCGGTGCCCGTCGGCCGCCTCGGCAAGCCGGAGGAATTCGCCGCCCTCGCCCTTTACCTGTGCAGCCAGTACGGCGGCTATGTGACCGGGACCGCCATCAATGTGGATGGCGGCCGCAGCCCGGTCGTCTGACGCCTGCCGGCCCGGCCGGCGGGAATCCCCCAGCCGGGCCGTGCTCCCTCAGCGATTCTGCGGATAGGCGCCGGAGGTGTTGGAGCCGGTCGCCCGGTCATAGGCGCGCTGCGCCGCCGTGCCCGGCGGGTTGCCCGGCCTGCCATCCGACTGGGACGGATAGGCGCCGGAGACATTGGTGCCCGCGGTGCGGTCCAAGGTCCGCTCGGCGGCGGTGCCGCTTGGATTGTTGCCGGTGCCGTCGGGAGAGGTCCGCGGACTGTCCGTGGCGCGGTCATAGGCCCGCTGCAGGGCGGTGCTGGGCGGGTTGCCCGCCATCCCGTCCCGCGTGTTGTTGCAGGCGGCGAGCGTCACGAGCAGCGCAGCGGCAGCGGCGCCGCGCAGGATGGGGCTGACATTCATGTAGCATGGCCTCCTGGTATGTTTCGGACCTGCGTCGAAGCCGGTCGTTCCGCATAAAGCGCTGCCATCCGATTGGTTCCGCGGCTCCGCCCCGGAAACCCGCCCTCGCCCCCGCACCACGCTTCTGCTACCGCACCGGCCGGAGCACAGGGAGGCGAGCAGATGGCACGCACTTTGACCGTCGCGATCGGAGGGCTGGGCGCGATCGGCCTGCACCTTGCCAAGGCGCTTGATGCCGGGGTGGAGGGGCTGCGCCTCACCGCCGTCGCGGCACGCGACCAGGAAAAGGCACGGCGCAGCATCGCCGGCTTCCGCACCCCGCCCGCCATCGTCCCGCTCTCCGAACTGGCGGAGCGCGCTGATGTGGTCGTCGAGGCTGCACCGGCAGCGGTCTTCGAGGCCATCGCCGAGCCCGCCATCGCCCGCGGCCGGATCTTCGTGCCCTCCTCGGTCGGTGCGCTGCTGCCGCGCATGCATCTGGTGGAGCGGGCACGGGAGACAGGCGCACGCATCATCGTCCCGACCGGTGCGCTGCTCGGCCTGGATGCCGTGCGCGCCGCAGCGGAGGGCGAGGTGGAGAGCATCACCATCGAGACCCGCAAGCCGCCGCGCGGGTTGGAGGGCGCGCCCTATCTGGTGGAGAACGGCATCGACGTCCTCTCCGTCACCGAGCCGAAATGCGTCTTCAAGGGCAATGCCTTCGATGCCGCGCGGGGCTTCCCGGCGAATGTGAATGTCGCCGCCGCCCTCGGCCTGGCCGGCATCGGCCCGGAGCGGACCATGATCGAGATCTGGGCCGATCCCGGCGTGACCCGCAACACCCACACCATCCGGGTGGAGGCCGCATCGGCGCGGCTGACCATGACCATCGAGAACGTGCCAAGCGAGGAGAATCCCCGCACCGGCAAGATCACGCCACTCTCGATCCTGGCCTGCCTGCGCGGCCTGACCAGCACCCTGAAGGTCGGGACCTGATCAGCCCGCCGCGGCGCCGGGCGGCACCGGCGCCGCATCCACCACATGCAGGCAGGCGGAGACCTCGTCGTTCCAGCGCTCCGCCCGCAACTGCCCGCAGAGATGCAGCGGCGCCCCGCGGGAGCCGAGCAGCGCCTGGGCCAGCGGTCCGTCCTTGGCGCGGAAGCAGATGGCCTTGAGGCGGCCGCCCGTCTCGCCTTCCAGGAAGGCGCGGATGGTGTTGCCCTCCTTCCCCACCCGGTCGGCCCGGACCACCCGGGCGCGCGCCAGGGCGAAGACCGGCTCCTCATTCCCGGCGCCGAAGGGGGCCAGGCGCTCCACCTGCTGCGCCAACTCGGCGGTGGCAGCGGGGACGGTCACCGTACCCTCCACCAACAGATCGGCGGCATCCGGCAGATCCGCCGCGCGGGCCAGACGCTCATCCAGGAAGGCGTGGAACTCGGCCTGACGGTCCGCCAGGAAGCTGAAGCCGGCCGCCATGGCATGGCCGCCGCCGGATTCCAGCAGCCCCGCCTGGCGCGCCGCGATCACCGCCGCCCCCAGATCCAGCCCCGGCACGGAGCGGCCGGAGCCCTTGGCCATCCCGCCCGCCAGCCCGGCCACGCAGGCCGGACGGTTGAATTTCTCCTTCACCCGCCCGGCGACGATGCCGACCACACCGGGATGCCAGCCCTCGCCACAGACCAGCAGCACCGGATGGCCAGCGCCGGCCTGCGCTTCGGCGGCGGCGAGGGCGCTGCCCAGGACCTCCGCCTCCACCTCCTGCCGGCGGCGGTTCACGGCATCCAGCCGCTCCGCCATGGCGCGGGCCTCGATGGGATCGTCGCAGAGCAGCAGGCGCAGGCCCAGATCGGGCTCGTCGATCCGCCCCGCCGCATTGATCCGCGGGCCGAGGACGAAGCCCAGCGAATGCGCCGTCGGCGCATCCCGCACCTGCCCCACCTCCAGCAGCGCGGCGATGCCGGCGCGGCCGCGGCGGGCCATGACCTTCAGCCCCTGCGCCACCAGTGCCCGGTTCACCCCGGTCAGCGGCATCACGTCGCAGACCGTGGCCAGCGCCACCAGGTCGAGCAGGTCGAGCAGCCGCGGCTCCTCGGTCCGGGAGAAATACCCGGCCCTGCGCAGCACCCGGTGCAGCGCGACCACCGCCAAAAAGGCCACTGCCGCGGCGCAGAGATGCCGCAGGCCGGAGGTGCAATCCAGCCGGTTGGGATTGACCACCGCCTGCACCCGCGGCACCGGGCCTTCCGACTTGTGGTGGTCCAGCACCACCACATCGGCATGGCCCCTGGCTTCCTCCAGCGCCTCATGCGCCGCGATGCCGCAATCCACGCAGACGATCAGCGTCGCGCCGCGCGCACACAATTCCCGGATCGCTGCCGGATTCGGCCCGTAGCCCTCCTTCAGCCGGTCCGGCACGTAGAAGGTGACGGGACAGCCAAGCTGCCGCAGGGCGCGCACCATCAGCGCGCCAGCGCAGGCGCCGTCCACGTCGTAATCGCCGAAGACGGCGACGGTCTCCCCTTCCCGCACCGCGCTGGCCAGGCGGGCGGCGGCCGCGTCCATGTCCAGCAGCACCGAGGGATCGGGCAGCAGGGCGCGCAGCGTGGGTTCGAGGAAATCCGCCGCCGCCTCCGGCCCGACACCGCGCGCCGCCAGCAGCCGGCCCACCAGTTCCGGCAGGTCCAGCCGCTGGGCGATGGCGAGGCCGGTGCGCGCATCGGCCTCCCGCCACAGCCAGCGGCGCCCCGTCACGCTCCGCGTCACGCCGAGGACAGGACCGGCCGGACGGAATCCGTCCGGCATCGTGTCAGGCGACAAAGGCGGCCGGCTTCAGCGCGAAATTGTGGTGGCCCTCGATGTAGCGGACGGTGCCGGATTTGCTGCGCATCACGATGGAATGCGTCACCGCGCCATTGCCGAAGCGGCGCACCCCGCGCAGCATGGGCCCGGTGGTCACGCCGGTCGCCGCGAACATCACCTCGCCGCGCGCCATGTCCTCCAGGTTGTAGACCCGGTTCGGGTCGGTCACGCCCATCTCCCGCGCACGGGCGATCTGCTCCTCGTTCTCGAAGAGCAGCCGGCCCTGGAACTGGCCGCCGATGCAGCGCAGCGCCGCCGCGGCCAGCACACCCTCCGGCGCACCGCCGGAGCCGAGATACATGTCCACCCCGGTACCGGGCTGGGAGACTGCAACCACGCCGGAGACGTCGCCATCCGGGATCAGCATGATGCGGGCGCCGGCGGCCCGGCACTCCTTGATCTTTTCCTTGTGCCGGTCGCGGTCCAGCAGGCAGACGACCAGATCGGACACATCCACCTTCTTCGCCTTGGCCAGCTCGCGCAGATTGCGTTCCGGCGATTCGTCGATATGCACCAAGTCGGGCGGCAGGTTCGGGCCGATCGCGATCTTGTCCATGTAGATGTCGGGCGCGTGCAGGAAGCCGCCCTTTTCCGCCAGCGCCACCACGGCCATTGCGTTCGGCCCGCCCTTGGCGGTGATGGAGGTGCCCTCCAGCGGGTCCACGGCGATGTCCACCTCCGGCCCACCGCCGGTCTTGGCATAAAGGCCGACCTTCTCGCCGATATAGAGCATCGGCGCCTCGTCCATCTCGCCCTCGCCGATCACCACGGTGCCGCTGATCGCCACCGTGTCGAAGGCCTTGCGCATGGCCTCCACCGCGGCGCCGTCCGCGGCGTTCTTGTCGCCGCGGCCCATCCAGCGGCTGGCGCCCAATGCCGCGGCCTCGGTCACCCGCACCAGCTCCAGCGCCAGGTTGCGGTCCACCACCATGCCGGATTTCGGGTCATACTGCGCCATCGTGGCCTCCGTCGTTTGGCGGCAGTCTATACCGCCGCCACGATTCCGCGGAAGCAGCGACGGCGGCGGCCGGACCTACAATGGCTCGATCCGGATCAGGGCAGGCTTTTCCAGCACCGCTTCCAGCGTGGCGATGCGGGACAGCGCGGCGCGCATCGCCGCCTCCTCGCAATCATGGGTGGTCAGCACCACCGGCACCGCCTCCCCCGGGGCGCGGCCCCGCTGGAGCATGGCCTCCAGGCTGATGGCGTAGTCCCGCAGCACCCCGGTCACATCGGCGATGACACCAGGCCGGTCCAGCACCATCAGGCGCAGGTAATAGGCCCCGACATGCCGCTCCATCGGCACCGAGGCCGCGCCGTTCAGCGCCCCGGAAGCCGCGCCCCAGACCGGGGTGTGCCGGCCGCGCGCCAGGTCGATCAGATCGGCAACCACGGCGCTGGCGGTAGGCCCCGCCCCGGCGCCGCGCCCTTCCAGCATGACCCGGCCGACGAAATCACCCTCCGCGACCACCGCGTTGAACACCCCCTCGACCCGCGCGATGGGCGCCGAGACCGGCACCATGCAGGGATGTACGCGGGTGCTGATCCCCGCCTCCGTCCGTCGCGCGATGCCGAGCAGCTTGATGCGGTAGCCCAGCTCCTCCGCCAGGGCGATGTCGAGGGCAGTGATGTCGCGGATCCCCTCCACATGCACCGCGCCGAAATCCACCGGCCGGCCGAAGGCGAGCGCCGCCAGGATCGCCAGCTTGTGCGCCGCATCGATGCCGTCGATGTCGAAGGAGGGATCGGCCTCGGCATAGCCGAGCTTCTGCGCCTCCGCGAGCACCTCGGCGAATTCCCGCTTGTGCTCGCGCATCGTGGTCAGGATGTAGTTGCAGGTGCCGTTGAGAATGCCGGCGACGCGCTGGATGCGGTTGGCCCCCAGCCCCTCGCGCAGCGCCTTGATGGCGGGGATGCCGCCGGCTACCGCCGCCTCGAAGCCCAGTGGCACGCCCTTGGCCTCGGCCAGCTCGGCGATGGCGGCGCCATGCACGGCGAGAAGCGCCTTGTTCGCCGTGACCACCGGCTTGCCGCTGCGCAAGGCGGCCTCGACCAGCGCGCGGGCCGGCCCCTCGCTGCCGCCGATCAGCTCCACCACCGCATCCACATGCGGATCGGAGGCCAGCGCCACCGGGTCGTCATACCAGCGTAGGGCGGAGAGCGGCACGCCGCGGTCGCGTGTGCGGTCGCGGGCGGAAACCGCGGAGACGACCACCGGCCGCCCGGCACGGGCCGCGACCACCTCGGCATTCTCCGTGAGCAGCTTCAGCACGCCGGCGCCGACGGTGCCGAGGCCAGCTACCCCGATGGAAAGCGGACGGATCATGCCCGGACCAACTCCTTCTCGGGCTCGCTCGGGCCCAGATTGTCGCCTTGCAGGAAGTGCCGGATGCCGCGCAACGCCTGGCGGATGCGGTGGTTGTTCTCCACCAGGGCGATGCGGACATGGCCGTCGCCATGCTCGCCGAAGCCGAGGCCCGGCGCGACCGCGACCTTGGCGCGGGCCAGCAGCAGCTTGCTGAATTCGACGCTGCCGAGATGGCGGAATTTTTCCGGGATCGGCGCCCAGATGAACATGCTGCCCTCCGGCGAGGGGACCTCCCAGCCGGCCTGGCGCAGCCCCTTCACCAGAAGGTCGCGGCGCTCCCGGTACAGCCTGCGCATCTCCTCGACGCTGTCCTGCGGCCCGTTCAGCGCCGCGACGGCGGCCACCTGGATCGGCGTGAAGGCGCCGTAGTCGAGATAGGACTTCACCCGTGCCAGCGCCGCGATCAGCCGTGGATTGCCCGCCGCGAAGCCGATGCGCCAACCAGGCATGTTGTAGGTCTTGGACATGGAGGTGAATTCCACCGCCACATCCTTCGCCCCCGGCACCTCCAGCACGGAGGGCGGCATCCTGTCGCCGAAATACAGCTCGGCATAGGCGAGGTCGGAGAGGATGAACAACTCGTGCCGCCGGCAGAAGGCGACCAATTCCCTGTAGAAATCCAGGTCCGCCAGCAGCGCCGTCGGATTGGAGGGAAAGTTGACGATCACCGCCGTCGGCTTCGGCACCGAATGCCGCACCGCGCGGTCCATGGCCCGCAGCATCTCCTCATCCGGCGTGTAGGGAATGCTGCGCACCGAGGCGCCGGCGATGATGAAGCCGAATTGGTGGATCGGATAGGACGGATTCGGCACCAGGATGGTGTCGCCCGGCGAGGCGATGGCCTGGGCCAGGTTGGCCAGCCCCTCCTTGCTGCCGAGGGTCGCCACCACCTCCGTCTCCGGGTCCAGCTTCACGCCGAAGCGGCGGGCATAGTAGCCGGCCAGCGCCTTGCGCAGGCCGGGGATGCCCTTGGACATGGAGTAGCGGTGGGTGCGCGGGTCCTGCACCGCCTCGACCAGCTTGGCGACGATATGGGGCGGCGTCGGGCTGTCCGGATTGCCCATGCCGAGATCCACGATGTCCTCCGCCGCCGCGCGCGCCTTCGCCTTCGCCGCGTTGACCTCGGCGAAGACATAGGGGGGCAGGCGGCGGATGCGGTGGAATTCCTCGGTCATGTGACGGGTCCGATCGGGTTGCATCCCGCCGTCCCGGTCGGCGGGATGCCCCCTATAGCGGAGCCGGTCAGCGTGGGCGAGGCGGCGCGAGCAGATCCGGTGAAGGCGGCGGCGGCGCCCCCAGCAGGTCGGGTGGCGGCGGGGCGGGCGCGGCTTCCGGCAGTTCGGGCAGGCGCGGCGCCTCAGGCCCGGCGGCTTGCGATGCGGCGGTGCCGGCGGGGGTCGCCTGCGGCGCCGGCGTGGGCTCGGTCCAGGGGATGCGCGGTGCGGCGGCCAGCGTGGGTCGCGGCGGCGGGGCGGCGGGCAGGCCCGGACCTCCAGGCGCAGAGGCGGCCGCGCCGGCGCCAGGCACCGACCGGAGGACCAGCGGCTCCCGCGATTGTGCCCGGTCTCGCTCCAGGGCGGCGGAGATCGCTGCCCGCAGCTCCGGCGGCGGCCGGTCCGGCCGAGGGGGCACGCTGGCCAGGTTCGGATAGGGCTGGTCCAGACCAGGCGGCGGCAGCCGATCCTGGTTCGAAAGGCCAGTGACCTCCCGAAAGATCCACACCGGGTTGACCTGGTTCGGGATCCCGCAGCCGCCGAGCGACAGGCAGGCCAGCAGCGCCATCGCTGCCCCTCCCGCGGCCCTCGGGCGCCGCCCTGTCATTTCGTCCCTCCGCTGCAACCCTTGCATGGTCCCGGCCCATTCTGCCCTGTCAGGGTTACCCGGATCGCGGCGCGGCGGCT